>Ga0187879_10002113_pt1 | contig 13600 bp, 11 predicted proteins | sample June2016WEW_19_1_FD_132423 | JGI IMG/M metagenome (GOLD analysis project Ga0187879, IMG submission 132423) | Peatland microbial communities from SPRUCE experiment site at the Marcell Experimental Forest, Minnesota, USA - June2016WEW_19_10 | ecosystem: Environmental > Terrestrial > Soil >... | reverse complement strand
GGCATGTTGTCCCATCATGATCAGCAGTCCTCCGAGGATCAAAATCACGTAGTACATGGAAGCAATACTTCCTTGTACCGCACCTCAGCTGCTAATCAGAGTGACTTTTTCAACACCCACGTCTTTTATCGTTCACAACTGGCTTGGCAGGCTCGGGTTTGAGTGCTTCGCCAGCACCGGAGCGTACACCCGCGACAATGTGACAGAAATGAGATCGTTCGGAACCGGTCGTACCCTGACGAGAGCCTCCAAACAATGAACATAGCACTTGCTGCTATGTACATAGATAATGCACTGGGGACAAAAATTTGGTGCAACGGCCATGCCAGCAACCACCAAGCCTCGCCAACGCGAAATCCGTGTCTTTGTCTCCTCAACTCTCCGTGACGTGCAGGAAGAGCGGGACACTCTCATCAAGAAAACCGTCTCTCAACTCCGCAAACTATGCAAGGAACGAGCCGTCACGTGGACCGAAGTGGATTTCCGGAACCCAGGGCACCCTGCGCACCCGTGCAGAAGCTCACGATGTGGGCACGTCAGGAGCCGCCCGTGGCTCCGAACGACATCCGCTGTAGCGACAACCGAACAAACGGCAGGCAACCTTTTTTTGAGTTTTTCGACCCCTCCGCGTTCGAACGTTTTCGCTACAGTGGCGTAGGATGCACTCCCGGCCAAGGCGCATCGAGTGGCTCGGCGATGGCCGCTCGCCATTGTTCAAAGCGATCTAGATTGGTTAGCTTAGTCGGGTCGATCAAGACATCAAACAGCTCTGACCAAAACTCGCCGACACCTGCCGGTAACTTTGACCGTATGGGCTCTAAAATACTTCTTGCATCCCATTTTCGCGTGACTCCGCTGAGGCGCGGCAGCCCGCTAACGATCAGTAACGTCTTGAGTTGGCCCAAGTACAGCTTGGCGTTGGCATCGCACAGCAAGCAGATAGAAATACGTGTGAAGAGAATTCGGGTGCTGGTAAGGTCATGCTCGCCAGCCTTGAATTGCCAAGCCTCCCCATTCGCAAGCATTGCCTGCTCAATCTGACCGCCGACAAGGCAAGCGATCGCGAGGTTGTTGCGCCGATATGCCCGATTCGGGTGGTTTTGGGACAGCGAGCGATCTTCGATAGCGATCGCCCGGCGTAGGAGATTTGCGGCATCGTCGTACTGGCCGAGCTTGTGTAACAGCAAGGCATAGTTATTCAGATCCAACGCGAACGTCGCTTGGCTGTCCCGCCCGCTCCGCTCATTCGCTTGAAGCGCTTGCGAATACAGCGCCGCGGCTGCGGCGTAGTCGCCTCGGCTCTCCAGTAGACCGGCAATGCGGTTCATGCTGGTCAGTGTTCCCGGATGGTCCGGCCCGAACATTCGCACGCGTGCCTCCAACACACGCCGATACAGTGGCTCGGCACCGGCGTAATCACCCTTTCGGTCCAGCACCGCACCAAGGTTGTCCGCACTCGTAAGAGTGCTTGGATGCTCCGGCCCCAGCACTCGCTCGAACGCCCCGAATGCTCGTCGATGCAGCGACTCGGCACCGGTGTAGTCGCCCTTATTATCGAGCAATACCGCGAGGTTGTTCACGCTGGTAAGCGTGTCTGGATGCTCCGGCCCCAGCACTCGCTCGCGCGTATCCAACACCCGCATATATAGAGGCTCGGCGGCGGCGTAATCGCCTTTATCGTCCAACAAGGCGGCGAGGTTGTTTACGCTGACCAACGTGACCGGATGCCCTGGTCCGAGCACTCGCTCGAACGCACCCGACGCTCGTTGATACAGTGCCGCAGCGGAAGCATAGTCGCCTTTGTCCCTCAATAAGTTGCCGAGGTTGTTCACGCTGACCAGCGTATCCGGAGACTCCGGTCCCAGCACACGCTCGCGTGCCTCCAACGCACGGCGATACAGCGGCTCCGCACCAGCATGATCACCTTTTTGGTGGAGCAAGCGGGCGAGATAGTTCAGGCTGTTTAGCGCGCTCGGATGCTCCGGTCCCAGCACACGTTCGCGCGCCTCCAGCGCACGCCGATACAGGTGTTCGGCCGCGTCGTAGTCGCCCTTACGCTCCAGCAGGTCGGCGACGCTGGTCACACTGGCCAACGTTTCCGGATGCTCCGGTCCCAGCACACGCTCGCGCGCCTCCAAGGTCCGCCGATCCAGGTGTTCGGCCGCGTCGTAGTCGCCCTTACTCTCCAGCAGGTTGGCGAGGCTGGTCATGGTGGTCAGCGTGTCCGGATCTTCCAGCCCCAGCACGCGCTCGCGCGCCTCCAAGGCGCGCCTATACAGCGGCTCCGCGGCGGCATAGTGGCCTTGCATTGTCAGCAACTGACCAAGGTTGTTCACGCTTAACAGCGTGTGGGGATGCTCCGGCCCGAGCACACGCTCGCGTACCTCCAGCCCCCGTCTGGCAAGCGGCTCGGCGGCCGCATAATCGCCTTGGCGGTACAACAAACCAGCAAGGTTATTCAAAGAGATCAGCGTGTCCGAGTGCTCAAAGCCCAGCGCACGCTCGCGTGCCTGTAGCGCCCTCCGAAACAGCGGCTCGGCGGGACCATAACGGCCAGCATCTAAATGGAAAACTGCAACCTTGTCGAAGATCCCGGCAATCACTTGGTCTTCGACGCCCGTACGCGAGAGCCGTTCAAGGGCCGCTTCGTAGCACTGAACCGGATCAAACCGGCCCTGAAGGGACATCCAGTATCCATGCAGCTCCCATTTCCAGCGGTCTTCCCGAAGCTTCTCGAAAAGTGGAAGGTTCGTAAGGCAGTCCTTGAGCTGTTCCCACGCTCGGGCCTCGCGCAGCAGCCACGGAAGCTCCTCCGCCTTCCGGTCGGTTGGCTCATCAGTTTTTTGAAAATACTCCGCCAATCTCAGCCGGACAGCACTTGGGCTCGGATCATCCGAGAAGACTTCCTTCTGGACAGCTGCCCTCAGGTAATCGTGCCCAAAGTTCAGCAGTCCCGCGCGCATCGCCAGCGACCGCTCCGCAACCAGGTAAAACGGCGTCCAGGATTGCCGTGGGAAGGGCTGGCCGTCCTGTCCCAACAGGTCCATCAACTCCGCTTCCGAAAGCCCGCGGCGGGCAGCCCAGATCATACGCAGAACATCGGCCACACGGGCCTCGGGATAATCCCGGACCCACCGCTGGATGATCAGGCCGTACAGCTCTGAAGGCGTCGCAGCGGAAAGATAGCCCTCAACCGTTTCTGGCAGCTCCTCAAACCGGCCGAACACGCGAATTTCATCCAGGAAGGTCCGAAGGTACAGGGGACTAAACGTCTGCGGTTGAGCTTCGATGGCGGAAAGAAGCTCCTTCGACGCGGTTCGCCCCGCAAGGCCGAGATAGCCGCTCGTAATCTGCTTTCGCTCATCCCCACTCAAAAGCGCCACCTTCGTCGTCGGCCACCCTCGCTTCTGGGTGGCGTCGAATGCTTTCCCCGGTAGGGACGACGTCAGCACGCGGACATTGGCAGGGAGTACGCGCGGCAGCCAGACTAGCTCTTGGGCGTTGTCCCTGTCCTCAAGTTGATTCAACCCGTCCAGCACCAGCGCGATTCGCCGACCGTCGGCTATGTTGACGAACCATTCATTAAGGGCTGAGCGCAGCATCTCGGGCGTGGAGGGTAGATCTTCGCTCATGTTGAATCCGCGCTTCAGCTCACCCAAGATGCGAGTGACCACACTCATCCAGTCGGCACTGTCCGGCGTGGAGCCGATGTAGTGCTGGACGATCAGGTCCTCGGGATGGCTTAGCCGATAGCGTTCTACCCAGTTGGCCAACAGCGCTGTTTTCCCGCAACCGGACTCTCCGGTCAGCACAAGGGGTGGTTCGGCAGACCCAACGTGCTGGTCGAGAAAGTCGAAGAGTGCTGGTCGGGCGATGTACAGGTCCCGCCGGGAGCGGGCATGTTCCTCGTGGCGGTTGGCCTCCTGATCCAAGGGATCTGGGACCTCATTGGGCGGGTAGATCTCGTCGATGATCTTTATGAAGTCGGCCTGGATTAGATCACCCAATACCTCGGGATTGGCGTAGTTTTCACGCGGTTGGTACTTGATCTTCTTTTGCCCCGCGGCAGTTCGGATGCGGTTCTTGAGGTCCGTCAGCTTCTGCTGATTCCGGCTGGCATCGGCGTCGGTCTCGATCAAGTTAGCCGTCTTTAAGGGTGGAGTCGCTACCACGTAGGCGGGGTCGCGGAAATAGAAGAGCGCCCGCTCGGCCATAGCCGGGTTGTTCAAAACACCGTGGAGGATCTCCAACTCGGTGACTGAGTGTTCCAGATGCTCCCTCAGCCACGGCTGTTGTTCCAGCAGTTCCGCCGGGACGCTCCGGGGCACCCAGCCGTAGCGCTCGCCGAGCAGGCCGATGAAGAACGGTCGGCTGCGCTCAATCTCGGCTAGGCAGTAGGGGAGCACCTTCCCCTCGGCCTGTTGCTCGGAAGTGATTCCCCAACGCAAGTCCACGTCGGTCCAAATAACGGCTCGCGACTCGCAGAGCTTGCGAAGCTGAGGGAAGATCTTTTTGACTAGCATATCGCGGTCGGCCTGCATGTCGCGGAATGTCGAAGAGATAAAGACGCGGATCTGACGACCACGGAGTTGGGTATCGTTCATAATGGCCAAAAGGAAGGCTGCAGGGCCTTGAGGCGGTGCAGCGAAACTTTATCACACGATAAACGATCCGATCTCAGGCTCGCTATCGCGAAGCTAACGCCTAGTTCTCCCGCCAGTTCCACGGGCGATCTACTAACAGGGATTCCGATTCGGTCTTGGCAAGATCGAAGAGCCAGCGTCGCCGCATCAAATCTCCTTGACTGTCAAACGTCAGCGTACAGCAATTCTCGGTGACAGTCCGAACGACATTGTCGGGAACCCGGAGGGGATCTCTTCCTCGATTTCAATTGTGATCTTCACCTTCGCATCGAGCAGTCGTGATCGATGCTGAACCACCGAACTGGCGATCACGTCCATGTCCCTAGGAAAACGAGTCGCGTCGATGGTCGCCGCACTGTGAAATCGCCGCAGGACGCGCGGCTTGATGTATAGGAAAAACAAAAATCCGTTTCAGAAAGAGAATGGACAGACGGGCACACGTTGGGAATGATGGGCTTGGTCTCAGCAGAATTAAAACGGCGGTTTGAGTCGAAAGCAGGAAACCGTGCGTTTTAAGGAGGGCCGACGAAAGTGGAACCGGAGTCTGCGCGAACGCCTATGCGGCTACTGGTTCCCTCCGACCTATCCAATGCATGGGCCGACCGCCGCTATCGACGAGGGGATCTATCCCAAAATACTTGCGCAGTGAATTCCGCCAACTCAGCCGTGAGGGACGAGGGCGCTTCTCCTGCCCCAGCAGTCCGAATAGGGCCGCTGAGGTCTGGCCCTTGGCACGAGGGGCCAGCAATCCGAAATAGCGAATCGCGTGTCGATAGTGCTCCGGCACGTGCTCGGCAAGAGTGGCAACGAACTCCTCGACCGAATACCGAGTTAGCACTCGCCGCTTCTGTTTCAGGTCCTTCCTCCAAAACTGGACTTCTCGATCCGTGATCTCCTCGAATCGATGCTGAGCGATGGGTGGCCGGCGAATATAGCGGCCAGCATATCGCAAAAACTGCCACTTCGACTTGAAGCGGTCGATGTCAATGTTCCACCAACGTTCGTACTGCGTCGTCAGAACCGCCGTAAGCTCTTTGGAAGAACTATGTTTGCACGGCGCAGCGGGTTCGCGGTCCTGCGAGGTTATCCAGAAGCCCTCTTCCGGAACATGATGCGCGGCGCTGGATAACTTGCGATAAAGGACGGTGTCGGGTGCCATCTGCGCGGTGTGCGGGGTTGCGCCTCCGACCGGCGGGGGCCTGTGACGGGCTGCGATGGCCGGTGGACGCGGGTCATGGCGCAATAAGCTTGTATACACACAGCATCATTTGCTTGTAACAATATAGCATGATATGCTTGTATGCGCACGACATAATAAGCTTGTAACAACGCAGATTATCGAGATCTCACAATGCCCAAACCGAACGAAAAACTGGCGGAATCGCTCGCCGCCCTTCAGGAGCTCCAGAAGGGCGGGCGGCGCGTTTTCCAGTCGCGGGAGCTGAGCCGGACGCACCGGGAGCGGCTGCTCCGCAATGGCTTCCTGCGGGAAGTGATGAAGGGTTGGCTGATGTCCTCCAGCCCAAGCGCGCGAACGGGCGACAGCACGCTATGGTATGCGTCATTCTGGGAATTCTGCTCAAGCTACTGCCAGGACCGGTTTGACGATGCGTGGCACTTGTCGCCCGAGCAGTCGCTGCTTCTTCACGCGCAGAATACCGTGATCCCGACGCAGGTGGTCGTGTACAGCCCGAAGGGCACGAACCACACGATGAACCTGCTCTTCGGTACATCCGTTTATGACCTCAAACAGGCGGAGATGCCGCCCGCAGCTGATGTGTCGGTCAAGGACGGGCTGAGGCTGTTTTCTCCGGCGGCGGCAGTGGTAAAAGTTCCGGAGGCTTTCTTCACGCGCAATCCCATCGAGACGCAGGTCGTGCTGGCGGGTATTCGTGACGCATCGGATGTGCTGCGGTTGCTGCTGAACGGCGGCCATTCGGCAAAAGCAGGGCAGCTCGCCGGAGTGTTCCGCCGCATCGGCCGGCCGCAGGTCACCCGCGAGATTGTCAAAACGATGAAATCCGCGGGATACGACGTGCGCGAAACCGATCCTTTCGCACCGGAGCAATCAGTCAGCGTTTTACCTGCCTCCAGGGCGCCCATTGTCGGGCGCATGCAGGCGATGTGGGAGTCGATGAGGAGAGGGGTTGTCGCGACGTTCCCGAAAGCGCCTGGCCTACCGCGAAACAGGAAAGAGTACCTGCGCTTCGTGGACGATATATACAAGAGCGACGCCTACCACTCGCTGTCAATCGAGGGGTACAGCGTCACGCCTGTGCTGATCGAAAGAGTGCAGCGGGGAGACTGGGACCCTGGTCGTCACGACGACGACCGCCAGAACCGCAACGCGCTGGCGGCGCGGGGCTACTGGCAGGCTTTCCAGAAAGTGAAGGAAACGGTGGGCGAAGTCATTGCAGGCGGCAATGTCGGCGCCCTAGTGCGCACGGCTCACAAGGAATGGTGCCGGGAATTGTTCCAGCCCTGCGTGGAGGCTGGCCTGATCAAGGCCGGGGCTCTCGCGGGGTACCGCAACGATGCGGTGTATCTGCGCACGTCACGGTATGTACCGCCGCGCTGGGAAGCGGTGCGCGATGCGATGCCGGCGCTCTTCGATCTGCTGGAGCATGAACCGGAGCCCGGCGTCCGCGCCGTGCTGGGACATTGGCTGTTCGGCTATATCCATCCCTATCCGGACGGCAACGGGCGGATGGCGCGGTTTGTGATGAATGCGATGCTGGCCTCGGGGGGCTATCCGTGGACAGTCATCCGGGTCGAGGATCGTAACGCCTATCTGGCGGCGCTGGATCGCGCCAGCATCGACATGAAAATCGAGCCGTTCGCGGAATTCATCGCGGAACGGGTACGGTGGTCGATGAAGCAGGCAGCTGCGAAAGAGCGCGCGTGAAGTTGAGGAATACTCCCGGGCAGGGTGTTTCCACCTTTTACTCCTTGCTCAGACGTTCGTGCTCAGCCATCAGGAACGAGATATAACTGCGAATGAGATTACAGAACAGTCGGGCTTCGTTCGGCTGGATCGCGATCCTCACCTTTAGATTGGCTCCGTGTCGGATGCCGCCACCTGTGGGGGAAGATAAATAGCCGTGTAATGTTGTTACCCAGGTGAGCATCCTACGCGCCGGGACGCGCCGCGTTGCTTCGCAAGTTCGACACGATGAGCGGCCTTCCCAGTGGCATGAAGGAGCAGACGCTGGCCGACTATGACGCGAACGAGGCGCGCGGGTTCGACCAAAACATGATTAACAACCTGCTCATGAACGAACAAGCGAAGCAGGGGGCGGCGGCGCTGCTCACAGGACAGGAACAGATTTCGAATCCCGTGGGGTACACAAGTGCTGCCATGCAGGGGAACCAGTCAATTATGAACGCGCCTCTGCAGACTCCCGGCATCGGCGGGCTGCTGGGCGGTATTGCAAGCGGCGTGATCTCGAAATTGCCGACGTTCTGAGGGGAGGGCCCAACACTTCGTAACTGCACGAACTCGCGATCCTTGTTCCCCAACTTTCCGTTGGCGGACGCCGTGTCTTGCCAGTCAATGACCTCCCATGCCGTTTCAGCCTCACGCGAACACTGGAAGTCCCCACGTTACGGCCTAGACGCACTTGTAAATCAAAGGTGGGCAGCCTTCTTTACAACGGCTGTCGCTATACTGAGTCCGTGCTTTCGGAGCAACGCGGTCAACTGTGCCCAGAGTTCGGCCCCTGACTTACCCGATGTGCGGGAGTACTTGATTCCGGCGGTGACCATCCGGGCGCAGAAGCAGTCGAACCAGTGCTCATTCGTCTCGGCATTCGAGTCCAGGACCGCGTTGGCCATTGAAAACAAGGTTCTAAGATACACTGCAAGTCTTGCTGCCGAGTCCAACTCGCGGATCGGGACAAAGACGCTTTCGCGTACACCGAGGGGACGATCAAAGAAGACGATGCCCGGGGCAACCGGCTGGGGGTCAGCTGGGAACACCCATGACAGCACTTCCCTGACCGGGTCGATGCTTTCGATCACCCGCACCGCCGAAACGAGTCTCTCCTTCTGGAACGGAACTGGGCGGCCACGGTCAGACCCGGCAAGAAAAAGAGCCATGACTGCGGAACCCGTGTCAGTGGCGAGCGCGCCACTCTCGACATAAGCGCTTACAAAGTCCTCGACGAGCGGATTATAAGCAAGGAAGGCGAAGACGCCACTGTGTAATTGGGTTAACGCCTCGGAGCTCCCAATCAAATCATTTGCCTCAGTGAACGATCCGGAAGAACCCCAAGCAGGCCCCATTGAGTAGTTGAGTTCTCGGAGTAATCTTTCAAAATCAATCACTATCATGTGTGCTTTACCTAGCGCTGCACGCGGTCGCCAAGTCTTCAAACTGGCGAGCAGCTTCAGCATTCCCAATTGCCCTTGCGATGTTAGAGGCCGTCGTCCAGACGAGAGGCACGCGCGGAGCCAATACAATGCAACGAGAAATTTCTCGGAGCGCGACCCGAAACCGCCGCCGCTCGTACTCCGCCATTGACCTTATCAGGAGCGCGTTGGGGCTGGCAGGACAGTCCCAAAGTAACATTCTGACGTCCCGCAACACTATCTTCGTATCACCGAACTCGTTCTTAATTCTTGAGAGCTCTTTCGAGTGATGGTCTATCCGGGCCTGGATCTCACTTTTACCGCCCTCGCGGTTGGGTGACTTGAGCGATAGAGCTTCGAGAGGAACGCCGCGAAGTGCAGAGAGTGCGACCACGAAGGGGAAAGAGTACCGCCTCCAGCGGGCGAACCGCCGGCTTGTAACAGCATCGCCCTGGTTTTCCTTAATGAAATCACGTGCGACGGGCTGTAAGGCATCCGGCAGAAGTTGGCGTTCAAGGATGAACCGCTCTAGCTCCGACTCCGTTGCACCCGAGATCTCAGGATGCGCGATCAACCACACATAGGACCAGTCGACCAGAGGTGAAAGCCTGACTCCAAAGTTCCGCACAAGAATTGTGAAATGGGCTCCCACATCCGCTCGTAGTTCCTCCAACTGAGCGACCGATGATCGCCAGAAGGGGTTCGCCAAGTCTTGGGGTTGACGGATTTGCCAAACGCAGTCAAACAGTAGCGATACGCAGAGGCTCAATACGATCCACTCGCTTGAGTTACATGCTTGAGCCCTACGATCGACAAGCCTCCAAATCTCATCAAAACATCTTTCGAGATAAGCGTCCATGAACGCGTCGTTTTCAAGCTTCACGGGCTCACGCGAACGACGATCCTCGGATGAACCTAGGGCCAAGAAGGCCGATTCCGTGAGCTCGTTAGCGAAACGCCCTAGTTCTAGAGACGGTGTCGCCTTCCAGTGCCGCTGTAAAACAACGAACGTAAGAGCTACCGCGGTACGGAAACAGTCAACCGAAGTAACAAACCCATTCTCGGTCAGAGCTCGAAAAGCGGGAATCCAAGCGAATGGATCGGCTGCATCGATCGCGCATTTAACCGCGTACATACTGAGCCCAATCTTCGCAGTGCGTGGGTCGTTCGCCTGCAAGTCCCACAACTGGGCGCGGGCTGCGCAAAGGCTACGGAGTGAAGATACCTTTAGGGCCCTAGGTGCTGGTTTCAGAGCAAAAGTCTTCAGTCGCCAAAACGATTTCCGTTGCCACTCAAACTCAGGTAGGGGAATATCGGATCCAGTTGCGGGAATCCAGTCTTCGACAGGGTCATCTATACAGCAGAGTGCCGGTACGTTACTTAATGTAGCTGTCAGTTGGAGATAATTTCCAATCTTTGTTGGAGCACTGTCGTTTTCCTCGGGAAACAAGTGACCCAAACTCGTCAGAACCCCAGCGACTCGCTGTATTTCAAGTAGGTGAGCAATTGCGAGTCTTATGGGGTTGCTCTCAGTAAGCATGAACGTGACCGGCACTTTTGTAGCTGACGGCCAAGAGTATACCGCGAATGGTTCTTTTCCGGTCGTCGCATTTTGGTGACACCTTCTCGCTCCGACCTAGCAGCCGAATAGCACGAGAGCTTTTCAAGCCGACTGTAACGGCCAATGATGTTTCAGCCAGTGTCATCTAGTTTTGTTCTTTGTCTCAACATCAGCCAAAGAGTTGCGCACAACGAGTTCGGAAGATCGACACTGCAAGAATCGGTGCTTATATGGGCAAGCTGTTTGACAAGCCGGCTTCTGCACCCGGCGACGGCGCTGATAACGCTGCCGCAAGCCGTAAACCCTCGCTCCTCATGCAGGGTCTCGGCGCGGGAGTATCCGAGGGCCTCGATGCCTTCGACCAGTCACGGCAGGCGATAGCCAACCGCTCGCGGTCGGCCCCGAATATCAGCGTGCCGGGGACTCCATCGCAGATCGTTCAACCCAACCTCGACTACCTGGCCGCTGCGCGGGCGCGGTTGGCTCCCGGCAATGCGTTCTACGGGGGTGAGTGAATGGGAAAATTCTTCGACAGTCTCACCAAGACGGGATTGCAGGACGCCGATGGCAACACCACGTTCTTCGACAATCCCACGCAGACTGCGGTAGCGCTTGCGAAGAACTCGAAGGCTCCTACTCTGGTGCCGGTGCTTCCGAAGTCGCTGCCGCTGTCGAGTGATGCTCCCGCAAATGCCCAAGCGCCTCTGACCTACGCGCAAGACGCCAGTTCTTCCGGCGATCTCGCGCGTGGCGGCGGAGCACCAGAGCCTGTACCTTCGCCAGCAGTGATGAAAACTGCGCCTCAGCCAGCGCAACCTCCTGCGGAGTTTAAGGAGGAGGTTGGCTACACCCCGAAGGTCGTCAAGCCATCCTTTCAGGACGTAAATGTGGACGCGGCCGGCAATCAGAAGCGCCTCTCTCCAAATACCCTATTCCCCCGTATGAGGCAATTTATGTTCCTTCTGAGGTGCGATGGTCGTTCACGCTTAACGCCGTTGACGACGAAGTCGGACAAGACGAGGTAGGAAGGGGCTTTCAGGGAAAGGCACGAAAACTCCCCCGTTTACAATCGTGGCTACAATGTCACCCGGTTTAAGACAGCTAACTGACGGATGGCCTTCTATTCTGGTTACCCGAACAGCCTTAGCGGTCCCTTCCTCCGGGTAGTTTGTGTTCCGCGCCTGACGTTCGGTTAGAATCACGTCTTCTACGACTACGCCTTCTAGCCATCTAAGCGGAGGCTCGCCGGTCACTGGGCGCGATGTCGACATTTCCGCGCGCACTAACATCGCATCGAGGAGCTTGTCTGAGACACCTTGTTTCTTAAGCTCGACCAGCGATTTGGCGCTCGTATCAAAATCCGTCGAAGACTTTTGGATCGCCAGGAGAATCGTGCTTTCAGAGATGCCGGCCTTTGCCATTTGAGCGACATCAGAGTTCGTCATCACTGATCGCGTTCCCTGACCCGCCTGACCCAGCAACGGTACGGAAACACTCAAACAGAAACTAACAAAGGAAAGCCTTAACCAAATCGGCAGCATTAGGTGCCTCCTTAGAGTGACTGATCGCGACGCTGCCATCCAGAAACTTTCGCCAAACCGTCTTCAGTGTCTTGCCACACTTTCTTACACTATTTGGGTCTCGTTTCTGCTGGAGTCATGCATACGAGCGTTGTACTGGCTAAACCTGTCCAGCGAGTGCTTCTTATGCCGCAAGTTGTCGGACGATATGTAGCTTCTTAACCGCACTCCGTGTTTCCGTCGATTGCTCGAGGTTCTTGACGACTGCCTTAGAACTCGTGCCCGTGCTCATAAAGGACAACCGTAACATTGTCTTCGCCTCCTGCGGCATTTGCTCTGTCAGCCAGGACTGACGCGAGTTGTCGCATCGAGCCTTCAGAACGCAAGATGACACTAATCTCCTCATCGGCCAATGCTTCCCACAAGCCGTCAGTGCAGAGCAGGACGCGGTCCCCGAGCTTCAGAGTTATGCTTGTGAGGTCAGGCTTAGTGCCCTCTTGTCGCCCGATCGCTCTCGTGACTTTACCTCTTTCGGGGTGTGATCGCGCCTGTTCCGGAGTTAACAAGCCGTTCATCACCAATTTCTCCCACACCCACGAGTGATCACTTGTGACCTGTCTGAAGTGCGTTCCAGACAAGTGATAGCAACGGACATCACCAACATGGCAGACGTGAAGAGTATCGCCATCTACAAACCCTGCGATTGCAGTGCTGCCCATGCCTCTGCATTCTTCGGACTCGAGACTGTGATGAGAAACCCACTCTTGTGCAGTTCCAAACGCCTGCATAAGTCGGTCGGAAGGATAGGCCCAAGCATTCTCAGCGGTCCCTACGCCCATCGAAGTCAACGATTGAACGATCGCCCGGACTGTAATAGCACTAGCCACCTCTCCGGCCGCCTGCCCTCCCATCCCGTCTGCCACAACCCACAGTCCGCAGTCCGCCGACAGAAAGAATTCGTCCTCGTTGTTGCTTCGGCACTTTCCGACATCGGTGATCCCACAGAGCCAAGGCGAGGGTGCAAAGAGCCTCCGGCTGAGCGACTGCTCAGAAACCGGTCCCCGCTGATTGGCGTTCGCAGTCACCCCGTGGTGCCGCACTCGCAACTTATTTCGTATTGATTCGACCAGCAGCTTCATCCTCATTCCTTCGAGAATCCGCCCCTTAGTTACAGGGCCTCATTCAGCGCCCGCTGAAATTCGTCAGCAGATACGAAGCGTAGGGTAAACTCCCGCTGGCAGGCTCGATCTAGGGCGACTGCTAGACGAGCGGGCACATCCGGAGCCTGTCTTCGGATCGGGATTCGGTCATCATGCAGCACGCGGCGGCGTTGCTCGGGCTGATTGTCTCCACCTGGCAGTTCTAGAGGCAAGCTACCACATAACAAAACATAAAACGTGGTGCCAGTGGAGTAGATGTCTGCCCTAGCGTCAACCCCGCGCATGTTTATGATTTGTTCAGGGGCGACATAACCTATGGTACCGGCCGCTTCGTTGGGCCTCGTGATCGGTACTCCATCTAAAATC
>Ga0187879_10002112_pt1 | contig 13604 bp, 10 predicted proteins | sample June2016WEW_19_1_FD_132423 | JGI IMG/M metagenome (GOLD analysis project Ga0187879, IMG submission 132423) | Peatland microbial communities from SPRUCE experiment site at the Marcell Experimental Forest, Minnesota, USA - June2016WEW_19_10 | ecosystem: Environmental > Terrestrial > Soil >... | reverse complement strand
CGCGAGAGTGGCGGAACGGCAGACGCGCCGGACTTAGGATCCGGTGCCGCAAGGCGTGGGGGTTCAAGTCCCCCCTCTCGCATTGCGATAAAATCAACGGGTTTTCTGCCCGCTCGCAGCAATACCCGCCAGTGCAGCGGGATTTTTTCTTTGACCCCTGCTAGATTCGGGACGCATCGGCAGCGCGCGCACCGGTGGCGAGGTTAACATGAAAATATCGCTCTTCTATCTGCCGTCGATCGGCAGCAAAGCCGATATCGAAAAAGGGCGCGCCGGATTGCAGAGTCACCTGTACGATCGGATGTTGCACGACGTCACTGCCCAGGCCCGGCTCGCCGACGACCTCGGCTACGACTCGATCAGCTTCACCGAACATCATTTTCACGTCGAGGGCTTCGAGCTGTCGAACAATCCCGTCCTGCTCGATCTGTACATCGCGATGCAAACCAAGCGGCTGCGCGTCGGGCAGCTCGGAATCGTGCTGCCATCGCAGAATCCGATCCGCGTCGCCGAGGACATCGCGATGCTCGATCACATGACGGGCGGACGCGCCAACGCCGGCTTCGCGCGCGGCTATCAACGGCGTTGGGTCGATATCATGGCGCAGCAGACGCACGGAATTCACGGTGCGCAGCCCCATCAGCACGACGAAATTGACAATGCAAATCGGGCGGCCTTCGAGGAAAATTTTCGCATCATCAAGCAGGCGTGGACCCAGGATTTCATTTCTTACCAAGGCAAGTACTGGCGCATCCCGCCCGGCGAAACGCCGTGGACGCTGGACGCCACCGCGAAATGGGGCGGCGGCATCGACAACGGAATCGTGCGCGCGGTCGCCGTCGTGCCCAAGCCCGTCCAGAAGCCTCACCCGCCCATCTTTCAGCCGTTCGCGTCGTCCGAGCGCAGTATCAGATGGTGTGCGCAGGAGGGCGTGACTGCCATCCTGCCGCCGTTGCATCCCTCGCTCGAGCATCAGCTCTTTGAAGTCTATGCGGAAGTTTCGGGCAAGCCGCTCGGCGAAGGGATGGGCGTGCTGCGCGATATAGTGATCGCCGACAGCGACGACGAAGCGCGCGCAATCTGGAGCGAGAGCGGTTACTTCTGCGGCCACGAATGGTTCGCGCCGTTCGGATTTTCCAAAGGCCTCGACGATCCCAAAACCGGCGAGCCCGCCGATCTATGGACCAATGGACTCGCGTTCGTCGGCACCGTGGACACTGTCACCCGTCAAGTCGAGCAGCTGCTCGGGCGCTTGCCGATTCGATGGGTGTTCGCGCGGATGTACAACGGCCTGATGCCGCACGATCGGCTGATGAAGACGATCGAGCTGTTCTGGACCAAGGTGCTCCCCCGCGTCGCCAACACGCGCTAGCCGCTCGGTCCGAATTCAGCCGGTGAGCGCGGAGCGCTCGCGAGATTTCGAGCGCCCCGTGGTATGCATCCTTACGGTTCGGGCACCAGTTCGACGCGACGGTTCTGCGCACGCCCTTCGGCAGTGTCGTTGGTCGCCACGAAATTGGTCTTGCCGTAGCCGTGCGCAATCAGCCGGTTCTCGGCGATTCCATCCTTGACCAGGTAATCGACGACCGCATTTGCGCGCCGGTCGGATAGCCTCACGTTGTACTCCTCGCCTCCGATCGCATCGCAATATCCATTGACGTCAATGTCAACGCCGGGATTGGCCTTGAGAGTTGAGGCGGCCTCGTCCAGCACGGCGGCATCGCCGGGACGGAGGTTCGATTTGTTGAAATCAAAATGCACGCCGCGCAGGACCAGCTTCTCCTTCAGCGGCGGAAGAGGCGGCGGCGGTGGTGGCGGAGGGGGCGGCGGCGGAGGTGGAGGAGGCGGCGGTTGAACGATCGGATCGCAATAGTAATGGCCCGCGACTCCGCCTATTACGGCGCCGATTCCCGCGCCGGCCACCGCACCGGCGGCGACTCTCGAATTAAAGCCGCTGTTGCCTTCGGCGCCCTCGCCGATACCGAAGCCAGCCCCCGCGCCAATCAGTGCGCCGGCGGCGGCGCCGTAAACAGTGCACCAACCCAACTCGCGTTGCTGCGCGCATCCGCTCAAAAGCAGCGCCAAGCCGGCCACCGCTGGCAACAGAAACGACGATACACGCGATCGAATGTTCATGTTCCCTCCCACAGGCGATCTATGCCGTCGCCGAGCGCCGTCCGCGCGAGCAGACACCTGCGCTCCACGAACGGCGTCACCCTAGTTCAGGGACATGTCGGAACAATTAGTCGCGGATTAATAGAATGTGACGCGAATGCGGGCTGGATCTCGATCAGGCGGTCAGACTCTGCGCTTCCCATAGCGCCCGGAAACGGCCGTCGTGCAGCGCGCTGAGCGACGACCAATTGCCCGACTCGACCACCTTCCCGCCTTCGACGACGTAAATCAGATCGGCCCATCGGATGGTCGAGAGGCGATGCGCGATCAGTACGACGGTGAGTTCGCCGCGGCGGCTTTCGATCGCATCGAGCACACGTGCTTCGTTTTCGGAATCGAGGCTGTTGGTCGCCTCGTCCAGAAACAACATCGAAGGGCGGCGCAGGAATGCGCGCGCCAGCGCGAGCCGTTGGCGCTCCCCCTGCGACAGCAGAATCCCACGATCGCCGACGATAGTATCGAGCCCGTCGCTCAGGGCCGCGACAAAATCGAAAGCGGACGCCTGTCGAAGCGCCGCGAGCATTTCGTCCTCACTGGCGTCGGGGCGCGCCCATTTGAGGTTTGCACGAATCGTGTCGTGAAAAAGAAACGTGTCGGGCGCCACGTAGCCGATTTGATCGCGCCATCCGCGCACGCCTTCGGGTCCGAGCGGCCGGCCGTCGAGTCTGAGCGTCCCCGAGTCGGGCGCGATCAGGCCCATCAGAATGTCGGCGATGGTACTCTTGCCGGCTCCCGACGGCCCCACCAGCGCGACGATTTTCCCGGCCGGAATCACCAGGCTCAAATCTCTGACGGCCGGCACGCGTCCCTCGCTGTAGGTAAACGATACGCCGTCAGCCGCAAGTTCGCGCGTGAGCGAGAGCCGATCGTGCGGATGCATCGCAGGCTCAGCGGCCGCGGCGCATCGGGTTTCGATATCAAGCAGGTTGGCGAACGATGGCAGCGCGTTGACGAAGGCGCGGTAGTGGTACTGGCCGCTCATGATTCGCGGCATCACGCGCGCGAACAGCAGCAACAGGATCAGAATTGACGCTGGCGGCACCGCCAGGATTTGAATCGACACGAACAGCACCACCGCGAGGATTACGACCGAGCCGAGTTCGAACCAGGTCGCGGCGATCGCCTGCTGACGCGTACCGTCCACATTGGCGCTGGCAACATCGGCGCTGAGGTCTGAGAAAATCGAAAGATTACGCGCTTCCGCGCCATAGGTCTTGGCCGCTTTGAGGCTCTGTAAATGCTCGATGGTGGCGGCGTAGAGCGACTTGTTGGTTGCGGAGACCTCCTCGCCCTGGTTTTCGATCGCACGCGTACGGCCCCGAAAAGCGAACGCCAGGAGCGCGCCGGAGATCAGCACCAATGCAGTCATCCCGGCCGACAGCGCAAACGCGATCGCCATGTAGAGCATTCCGATCACAACTTCGCCAGTGAATATGAGAGCGAGACTCGTGGCAGTGCCGATTCGGTCGATTTCAGAGGTCAGCGCGTGAGTGAAATCCGAAGTCCGACTACGGCATACGAACAACCAGTTCGCATCCGCGATCGCACGGTAGAGGCGACGGCGCAGATGATGCTCTACTTCCTGCTGAACCGCGTAAGTCCACACGTTCTGCATCTGTCCCAGCACCGTTCGCGCGCCAACCAGCATCACGAATACGCCAAGCAAAAGAATCAGCGACGGGCGCAGCCCCACCGCAACGAATGCATTCGAAACGATCGCCGCGTAGCGTCCCGCCTCGCCCTGTCCGGCGAGATTGAAGCCCGCCACCTGCAGGGTAGGAAGCAGCAGCGCGAAGCCGACTCCCTCGGTCAACGAATACAGGACCATCACGATGAGCACGCCGATCAAATGCCAGCGCGAAACCCGCACCAGCATCGCGAGATACGCCGCAAGCGTGCTCTTCATCAGCGGTTTTGCGGGACTATGGGCCAACGGAGTCCGGCCCGCGAGATCGCAGGAAATCTGGTCTTTGGATGCGACCACGATGGATCGCGTCGAGATTATCTTTGCCACGAATTGCAAATTGTCCGAGCGGCACAGGCGATGCGACGATTGCTCTAAACGTGAGGTCCCTTTACATCGCTAGTGAAAGCGACACGAGTTTACAGAGCGTTCGCGCCACGGGCAAGTCGGCGGCTTCGCTGGCGCACGATCGCTACCTGCTTCGATTCTTATCCGAGTCGCCTCTCATGTTCGGAACGCTAGGTTGCGGACGATGGCTTTTCTCCGACGACCATCCCGAGCGTAGCCCAGCGACCGCCGTCGGCGTGGATCAGCGCACGTTCCGCTTCCGAGACCCGCTCGCTGTACTCCCGCCACCATTTGATAGCCTCGGGAAAATTCCGACGCTCGACTACGGCGAGACCCGCTCGCTCGAAAAGCTCCGCGGTCCAGTCCACGGACCGGAAGTGATACTCGATGCCTCGGCCGTCGGAGAAACGAGCGCGGTCGAGCTCGCGAAGATCGGAAGGAATCGGAACCGGCAAGCACATCGGCTCTGCTACACCGACGCGCGCGCTGCGTTTCGCCACTCGCACCATCTGCTCCAATGCATTCGGACGCTCCTCGCCAATCATCTCAAACGAGCCGATGCTGATAACGGCGTCGAAGGTCTCATCGGCGAAGCGCAGATTCTGCGCGCGCATGCCGAGCGCGATGACCCGATCCCATACGCCTGCGACGGCCGCGCGTGCCTGTATTTCATTTCCGCCGCGCCAAGGCTCCAAGGTGAAGACCGTAACGTCCCAGTGTTTCGCGAGCGCGATCGCTATCTGGCCCGAGCCGCCGCCGACCTCGAGCACGCGCATGCCCGATTTGATTCCGACCGCTTCGATTAGAGGGAGCGCCATCTCGAATGAACCCGGCCCCCACGCCTCGCGATTTTCCAACTGCAAAAATGGATTTGTCATTTATCCCTACTCGTAATGTCCATCGGGATTTTGACAAGTTTTTCGTTTGCCATCCGGGTAGTCAGTCAGTTTGAAACCAAGTCAGCCACGCCAAGGATTGGCGCCGAAGCAATCGACAAAACTTCGCGAGCGGATTCAGTCGGGTTCGTCACCCGCGAGCATCGCAACTATTCGGTGAGCGGTTGTAAAGTCAACGTGCAGCGAGCTCATGCAGAGCTTCCACGCATCGGCATTATCGCGCTTGCCGATAAGCGCGAGCAGTTGCGACTTGAGCGGCTCCTGGACGCGCGCCAAAGCTTCCTTGGCCCGTGCGCGACCTTGAGCCCGCATCTGCTGCAACCTGGCAAACCGTTGCATCCCAAGTGCCGTTGGGCACGGCTGTACCTCGTACCACTTGCCTTCTCCCTGGCCGATCGGGTTGCCGATCAGCAGCAGAAGTCCAACCGCGCCGACCACCAGCCCGCATCCGAGGCACCAGATCGAGCGGTACCCGACGCCGAGCGCGAGCATCACGAGCGCCCCCAGCGGGATTATGAACCAGACGACCAAGCGCGTCAGCGCACTCGTCGTTGGAGATGGCTGTGCCACAACTTCCTGGCCGATCATTTCGTTCACCGTGGCGGTGCCGCCGTCCTCGGTGGCAAATTCCATTCCCATCAGGTGAGTCGGTGGCATTGGGTAGGTGGCGTACTGGGTCGCATTCATCACATTCGGCGGCAGCCTGGTAACCGTCAGGTGATAGTTCTTGCTAATTGGAAGAGCGAATTGCCTCCTTATCCGGTCGTCAAGATAATCCTCGTTCTTGCCGATGCATTTCAGCGTGGACGGCGCGATCAGCTGCTTAATCGCGGCGGGATCTTTCGCGTACATGGCGGAGACCATCTCGCGCGCCAATTCCTGCTGCTGCGGCGTACTCTTCTCAGTCTCTACTTGCTCGGCCGAGCGGGTCGAAGCACCTTGGGGTTCAGCAGCCGGCGCGCGCATCGCCGACGGCGATTCCTGCGGTGCGGCGGACTCCTGCCCGGTGGCCAGCGTGGCGAGCGCGGCGGCGCCAGCCAGCGCAAGCAAGGCAAATATCGTTCGCGAAGGCTTTAGCATCTCACTCCCTTGGCGAGATTAATCTTTGTCCGGGATCGACTTCAATTGCTCGAGCCATGCAGTCGCTTCGCTGTCCGAGGGCGCCCGATAGTCGCCGCGCGGGGAGAGCGATCCGCCCGAACCGACCTTGGGCGCGTTGGGGATGCAACTGCGCTTGAACTGGCTCAACTGAAAAAAGCGGTACAGAAACGTATGCAGATGTCCCTTGATCGTCGCGATGTCGTACTGGTTGCGGCGATCGGGCGCAATGTCCGGCCACTCGCCCGCGTCCTTGTGGCGCCAGGCGTTGTAAGCGAGGAACGCGACCTTCGGCGGCGGGTATCCGAAGCGCAGCGTGTAGTAGAGGAAGAAATCGTGCAGCTCGTAGGGGCCGAGCGTCGCTTCAGTGTCGTGGCTGGGATGTCCGTCCTCCGAGGTGCCGGGGATCAGCTCGGGGCTGATTGGAGTGGCGAGAATCTCGAGCAACGTCGCACTGGTTTCGCGGCCGAGACTTTCAGTTTGCGCGAGCCATCGAATTACGTGCTGGATCAACGTTTTCGGCACGCTCGCATTGACGCTGTAATGTGACATGTGATCGCCGACGCCGTAGGTGCACCATCCCAGCGCGAGCTCGCTCAAGTCGCCGGTGCCGACCACCAACCCGCCGCGCAGGTTCGCCAATCGAAAAAGGTGGCTGGTGCGCTCGCCCGCCTGCACGTTCTCGAACGTGACGTCGTAAACTTCTTTGCCTTCGGCGTAGGGATGCCCGATGTCTTTGAGCATCTGCATGCAACTGGGCCGAATGTCTATTTCATCGGTCGAGCAGCCGAGCGACTTCATCAGGCGGCGCGCCTGTTCGAGAGTTCGCGCGCTGGTGGCAAAGCCGGGCATCGTGACGGCAAGAATATTTTTGCGCGGTGAGCCGAGCCGGTCCATCGCACGCGCGCATACCAGCAGCGCGTGGGTAGAATCGATTCCGCCCGAGATTCCAATCACGACGCGCTCCAGACCCGAGTAGCGCAGTCGCGTCGCCAGGCCTTGAACCTGGATGTCGAAGACTTCGGCGCATCGCTCGTCGCGGGTTGCGGGATCCGAGGGCACGTAGGGGAACCGCTCGTAGCGCCTTTGCAGCAGCATCTTCGCGCGCCGCGGCAATTGCGTCGAAAATGAAATCCGCCGAAACCGCCGCACTCGCTCGCGCTCGCGCTGAGCCGTGTCGCCGAAGGTGTTTTGACGCATCCGTTCCTGCGACAGCCGTTCGAGATCGATTTCCGCCCAGACCACTTGCGGCCCATCCTTGAAGCGCTCGGACTCGGCGACCAGGTTGCCGTTCTCGGCGATCAACGCGTGTCCGTCCCAGGCCAGATCGGTCGTCGATTCACCCGTTCCGGCCGCGCTATATGCGTACGCCGCAATGCATCGCGCGGATTGGCCGATGACCAGCGAGCGCCGGTAGTCGGCCTTGCCGATCGTGATGTTCGACGCCGACAGGTTCAGCAGCACCGTCGCTCCCGCCAGCGCCGCGTATGACGACGGCGAAATCGGAACCCACAAGTCTTCGCAAATCTCGGCGTGAATCGTAAGCCCCGGCTGCTCCTCGTGCTGGAAGATGAGGTTGTTGCCGAACGGAACCGCGCGATTCCCGGCCAACTCGATTTCGTCGCGGGTCGCGGCGTCGGCCGAGGCGAATTGCCGCGGTTCGTAGAACTCGCGGTAGTTCGGGAGATTGGTCTTCGGCACGACGCCGAGAATCCGCCCGCGATGAATCACGATCGCGCAGTTATACAGATGATGATCGATCTGGAGCGGCGCTCCGACCACGCTGACGATCGAAAGCTTCGCCGTCGCCTCGGCCACCACCGCGATTGCGTCAAGGCATGCGTCGAGCAGCGCGCGCTGCTGAAACAGATCGTCGCACGAATACCCGGTCAGCCCCAATTCGGGAAACAGCGCGAGCACCGCCTTGCGCTCGGCGGCGTCGCGGATCAGCGCGACGGTATGTTCGGCGTTGTAAGCGGGATCCGCGACGCGAACCGACGGCACTCCAACCGCGATTCTGACGAAATCGTGATTGTAGAGATTGAAAAAGTTTCCGTTCCTGGTCACGTCGTTTCCCTTGGACGCCGCACGGCCTTCGACCCGCCGTCCGCCGCCCATGCCAGCGCCCGTCTTATGAAGACTGTGCCGATTACGGACGGCCGGTACAAGATTGCCCGATCCGGCCGTGAACACGCGCCGCCGGCCAAATGCCCCGCCGCGTAAGGAAGGATGGCCCCCGGCCCCGGATCTAGCCTCTCTCTGTCAGAGAGAGGCCGCGCCGAGTCGTCGAGGCGCGGGTGAGGGTCCAATTACAGAGATGTCCTTTCTCTTTGCTTCTCATGACTGGCAGCCGCGACTCCTTCCGTCATCCCGACCCATCCCGTCATCCTGAGCGAAGCGAAGGATCTCGCGCGCGCAAGCGCGTGCCCCGCCAACCCCACCCCGCCGCCCCCCTGAGACCCTCGCATCCCATTGTCTGGCGGGTCGATCATTGCAATAACGGCTGTAGTCGAATGAAGCTTGCGACATTCACCCATGGCGGCGCGACGCGAATCGGCGTCGTCGTCGAGGACTCGATCGTTGACCTTGCGGCTGCGGCGCCCGAGTTGCCGCGCGACATGACCGCCTTCATCGTGGCGGGGGCGCCGGCAGCCGAGCGCGCGATGCGCGCGGGGAAGAATTCTGTCCACCGGATTGCGCTGAAGAGCGTCAAGCTCGAGGCGCCGATCGCCCGCCCCCCGGAGTTTCTCGCCATCGGGCTCAACTACGCGGACCACGTCGAAGAAACCAAGATGAAGCGTCCCGAGTTTCCGATGTTCTTCAACAAACAATCGAGCTGTGTGACCGGGCCGTACGATCCGATTCATATCCCGCGCGCGTCATCGGCGCTGGATTACGAAGGCGAGCTCGGATTCGTCATCGGCCGGCGATGCCGTCACGTGCCGCGCGATCGCGCGCGCGAGGTAATCGCGGGTTACGTGATCGTAAACGACGTGAGCGTGCGCGATTGGCAGCGCCGCGCGCCGACGATGACGCTGGGCAAGTCGTTCGATACGCACGGGCCGGTTGGCCCATGGATCGTAACCCCGGATGAGATTGGCGATCCGCACAAGCTGGACCTGCGCACGTTCGTCAACGGCGAATCGCGCCAGCATTCCAATACCAGGCATCTGATCTTCGATTGCTTCGCACAGATCGAGACGCTGTCGACGGTCTTTACCTTGTTGCCGGGGACGATCGTTTCGACCGGCACCCCCGGCGAAGTGGCTGCCGCGATGAATCCTCCCAAATGGCTCAAGGCTGGCGACGTGGTCCGAATCGAGATCGAGAAAATCGGCCACCTCGAAAACCATGTTATCGAGGAACCGGCCAGCACCGATTTAATCTGAGCGGGCGGTCCGGCCCGCCCCTGATGATCGTCAGGCTTTTGGCATCACGGCAAAATCCCGTCGCGCGCGTGCCGCGGTCTCCGCTCGGAGCCGAGGCGCCGATCGATCCAAACGATCTTGATGCCGCGAGTGTGGCCTCGTTGATTCCTGGAGTCTTTGGAATCGACCGATTGGGCGGATGCGCGCCTATGTTAGTCCAGGGACGAAACAACGTCAGTGACAAATTGTTGCATCGATTCTACAATGTGTAGCTGTCGGTTGACTGATAGTAGGAGCGCGCCGCGTATTCGGGACGTTATTGATCAATCGCTCGTGGCACATTGATTGCTTGCCCTAGCGAAGGGGTGGTTCGGAGGAGCGGGATGGAGGCTATCAACGCACGGGGAGGGCGCGAAGATGCTGCCAATGACATCAAAGGGAATCCGCTACTCTGAACCTGAAAGAGCCCAGGAAAGATCCTCGCCCCCTGGAAAACTGAGCCGCTTCCTCCTTAAATTTCGCCCACTCTGGAACGGAAGCTACGCTCTCGAGAAGCCGCGCCGGTCAATCGACCGCGAACTGCAAGAGCGCGAGCCAATAGATTTGCTCTAGCTGCCCGGCCTCCATCCCTCCGCTCGATAATCTTGAGCGTGCACCCCGCGTCGGGTGCCGAGCTGTACTCTCAGGACGACTGCCCGAGTCCGGGCAGGACCAATGGCCCCGGTGTCTCGAAATCCGCGAGGTCAAGCGCTTGATCCTGGTGAGCGCTGGGCTCGCGATAGCTGGCGCGCCGGAGGATCGCCGTCAGCAGTACGATAATCACAATTGGGGCAATTGGGATTTTGGCGCTCTGACTGACGGGCAATGATACGCGGGGCACAATCCACGCGACCGCGAGCACGGCCTTCTCATAGGGCAGGAACCCCTTCTCCAAACCCTCCATTGCCAGCCACGCTATCGGCAGCGCGAGCAACACCAGCTCGTATTGCAGGAGGTACGGGGAAACCATCAAGGTGCCAACCGCCATGGTGGCGGCTTTGAGCGCGAACGGACGGCTGCTTTGCCAAACCCAAACCACCGCACACGCCGCGCATATCGCAACCAGCGCCTGAAACACATATGCAACCTCGACGCTGCCACCCCACATCCTGATTGCGCCAAAAATGGTTTGCATGGTCGCGAAACTGGTTCCACCCCCTTCCAGTCCCCGTTCCAGGACAGTTTTCTGTGTGAACGCCATACTGCCGATAAACGCACGCCAGGCTGGTATGCCAAAGACCGCGAGCGAAGCCGCCGCGAACAGAATCGTGCTGACGGCAGTGGCCATGAGCGCACGCCATCGGCGACCTGCGATCAGTGCGAGCGGAATCAATATCGCGAGATGCGGCTTGTAAGCCATCAAGCCAAACAGCAACCCGGCAAGCAGCGGCCGTCGGTCGAGAAGCAGCAGACCGCCCCCGATAAGCGCGGTGGTCAGGAAGCCGTTTTGTCCGCACATGAAGTTGATGATGACCGCCGGAAATGTGATCGCAAGCCAAAGTCCGACCGGAATGGGAGCGATGCGCCTGAGAACGACCAGATAGCCGGCAAGCGTCACGGTCTCGAACACGACCCATGACGCGATGAATGGCAGCATCGAAAGCGGCAGCACGATAAGCAGGTACATCGGCGGCTCCATGAAGGGTCCACCGAAATCCTTAGCCCCCATTACCGCCGCCTCCTGCAGGTACAGGCGATGAATGTCGTAAACAGAGGCCGCATCGCCTTTGAGCGCCGCGATCGAAGCCGCGTAGGGAACTACAAAATCGCCTCCAACGAATTTACCACTCGCAAATATCAGGTGATGAGAGTGGAAGAGTTGAGCTATCGCCGCAGCCAGGTATGCAAGCAGCAGAACGCCCGAATAAAATGTGACGCGTTGGACAGTGAGCCAGGAAGGGTCGCGAAGCCAGTTGGTGAACCGGTGCGCAGAACCCAAGCGACCGTCCGCGGCCAGGGTGGGCGGCGTTACCGTGGCGGATTCCCCGGCGATATCGATCTTCGCGCGATTGTCCATCGCCAACCTGTTCGGGACTTCCTCTAATCCCTTAATCCTTCTGAACCATAACCTCAGTCGATTCGTCCGCGTATTCCGCAACTCGGCGCGATACCGCTGCGCTCGTAATAGCGCTGGTGATTCTCCTCGGCGCGGTAGAACTCCGCGGCGGATACTATCTGCGTGACGACCGGGCGCGCGAGTTTGCCGGATTCATCGAGTCGCCGTTTCGATTCCTCGGCGGCCCTGCGCTCGTGGTCATCGGAATAAAAAATTATGGACCGGTATTGAGTGCCGACGTCGGGTCCCTGCCGGTTGAGCGTCGTCGGGTCATGAATCTGCCAAAAGACTTCCAGCAGTTGCTCGAACGATACCCGCGCCGGGTCGTACTCCACCTGCACGACTTCGGCGTGTCCCGTCTTGCCAGTGCAAACCGCTCGATAGTTGGGCTTTGGAACCGTGCCGCCCGCGTATCCTGCGGCCACATCGACGACGCCTTCGACCGCGCGAAAAGCTGATTCAACTCCCCAGAAGCATCCGGCGCCAAATGTCGCGATTTTGTTCTTGCTCGTCATTTGATTACTTAACGATGAGAGCCAGCCCGAATCAATGCTCGCCTGGCCCCGGTGAGACCGTCGCCGGCACTGTGCGAACGTCTGGCGCTGTGCCATTATTCAAGCGATATGACAAGTATTATGGCAGGAGCTTGAGATGCTTTCGCAATCGACAAACTGGAGGCGCCTCGTGAACCTGATCCTTGATCGCAAACGCGCGAAAGTCGTTTTGCGGGCGCTGTTCGCTCTCGCAACTCTTCTTTGCATGTGGCTCCCGGCCGCGGCCGGCGCCGCGGAAATCAAGGTCGCTGCGGCGGCGGATTTGACCTTCGCGTTCCAGGACGTTGCCGCCCGATTTCAGGAGCAAACCGGCAACAGTATCGAGCTCAGCTATGGATCATCGGGGAATTTTTTCGCCCAGATTCAAAATGGCGCGCCGTTCGATCTGTTCTTTTCGGCCGACGTTGGCTATCCGAAGAAGCTCGAGGCCGCGGGCTTGATTGAACCCGGCACTATCTACGAATATGCGAGCGGAAAACTCGTGATATGGGTTCCCAACGCGTCGAAGCTCGACTTAAACCGCGGTCTTGCGGAGTTGCTCGATCCGGGTATTCGAAAGATCGCGATCGCCAATCCGCAGCACGCGCCGTATGGAGTCGCAGCGGTTGCGGCGATGCGCCACGCGGCGGTCTATGACAAAATCAAAAGCAAGCTGGTGCTAGGCGAAAACATCTCGCAGACCGCCGAGTTTGTTCAATCCGGCAACGCCGACGCCGGCATCCTCGCGCTCTCGCTCGCGCTCGCGCCCGCGATGAAGGATAAGGGACGATACGTCGAAATCCCGGCGACGGACTATCCGCCGATCATCCAGGCCGCCGCGATTTTGAAATCGTCGCGCAACCAGCAACTGGCCAACCAGTTTATGAAATTCATCAAGCAGCCCGATACAATAGCGCTGATGGCGCGATATGGTTTCTCGATTCCCAAGAACTCCGCTGCGGAGCGCAACGAAAGCGCGACGTCCGCGCCGCGCTGACCACCGATGGACTGGAGCGCGATTTTCCTGACGATCCGGCTCGCGCTGGTCGTTTGCGCAGTTTTGCTGGTGGTCGGGACGCCGATCGCGTTGTGGCTCAGCTTCACGCGCTGGCGATGGAAATTTTTCGTAGAATCGATCGTCGCGCTGCCGCTGGTGCTCCCGCCAACCGTGCTCGGCTTTTACGTGCTGGTCGCGATGGGTTCGAACAGCCCGGTCGGGCGCTGGTATCAATCTTTAACCGGCCACGGATTGCCGTTCACGTTCGAAGGCCTGGCGATCGCGTCGGTCATCTATAGCCTGCCCTTTGCGGTCCAGCCGATGGCGGCGGCGTTCTCGCAGGTGGATCGCAACCTGATCAACGCGTCGTCGATACTCGGCGCCTCGCGGATTCGCACTTTTCTTCGCGT
>Ga0187879_10002109_pt1 | contig 13610 bp, 19 predicted proteins | sample June2016WEW_19_1_FD_132423 | JGI IMG/M metagenome (GOLD analysis project Ga0187879, IMG submission 132423) | Peatland microbial communities from SPRUCE experiment site at the Marcell Experimental Forest, Minnesota, USA - June2016WEW_19_10 | ecosystem: Environmental > Terrestrial > Soil >... | reverse complement strand
TGTCCTTGTCGGAAATCAAATCCGAACATAGTGATGGTGTAATCCGCCGAGAATTGGAGTCGGAAGGATGCGTCCGATGGCCTGAACAGCCCGCGGCAGCGGCGCATCCTTGTTCAGGGAAAGGTGTGTTCTCGCGCTGTTGTAATAGGCCATATAAGAACGGAGGAGGTGACGTAGGTGTCGTTCGCCGAAGACGACGACATGGTCAAGACATTCCCGCTGGATCGAGCCAATCAGCCGTTCCGTATGGCCATTCTGCCATAGCGATCGCGGTGCGGTGGGCCGATCCCGAATGCCCATGGCGCGAAGCCGCCGCTTGAATATTTCGCCATAGACACTGTCGCGATCGCGGAGGATGTACCTCGGCACCGGCTCCCAGCCGCAGGCCTCGGTAAGTTGTCGGGCGATCCACTCGGCCGTCGGATGCGCCGTCACGCTCAACCATACCATATGGCGTCGGCTGTGCTTGAAAATTAGCAAGCCATAGAGCAGCCGAAATGAGAGTGTCGGAACGATGGAAGACGTTCCTCCGCAATCATGCCGATGGGATCGCCTCGATGGATCTCTTCGTCGGTCTCAAGGGCAACCTCTTGCTGACGCCCCCAGGCCTCGGCGGCGGCTCTGTGCGTAAAGGATTTGGTGATCGCCGGGCGCCCCTTGAGGCGCACCTGAGTATTCCACTTGTCCCCGCGCTTCCGTAGTGTCGCCATCTGTGTACATGCCCCCATGGAGTGCGACACAGCCCATAAGTCTTGGGTGCGCCAGTGTGCCACAGGTGTGCCAACGAAGACGAAAGGGAAGGCGAATGGCTACGCGTAGATTCCGTAAGTGATTGAGTTCACTATCGGTTAACTGGTGGAGCCAGGCGGAATCGAACCGCCGACCTCTTCAATGCCATTGAAGCGCTCTCCCAACTGAGCTATGACCCCGAACCTTTAGAAATCTCGCAAATCCAGAATTTCGGCAACGTCCATATGGGCTGGACTTTTGTCACCGGCGATACCGGCGGGACTGGACCACACGGCGGCTGTATAACCTTACCCGCCATGCTTCACAAGTCGAACGTCAGCGTTATTCTTCCTCCCCGATCTCGCCATCGATGAGATCGCCGACATCGTCGTTATCCTCTTCCTCTTCCTCGAGGAAAGGATCGTCGGCGGGTTCAATCTCGACATCATCTTCCGCCACGACCACGACCTTGTCCTCGCCGGCATCGGCTTCTTCAAGCGAAACCAGCTCCGCTACCGGCGCCACTTCGGTTTCATCCTCATCGGCCGCGGCGGCGCTTTGGGCCGCGCGCGACAACGGCACGGCCTGAGAAACGGTCCCGCATTTCGGACAAATGATGGGCGATTTGTTGAGATCGAAAAAACGCGTGCCGCAGTTCTGGCAATGGTGCTTATTACCGAGTTCGGGTTTGGCCACGGAACCTACCTCTGGAAGGAACGACTTTGCGGTCCGGTTAGTGATGCAAAGCCCGGCTGTCAAATGGAAGTTGAATTGCGGCGACGGTTTGATGACAGAATCCCTTCCGCCATGTTACGAGCATGGAGAGAGGGGCCGGAGTCCAGGGATGAGCTTGTTTATTCACGATTATTCGTTTGGGAGGCTTCTATGGAGGTGCTAGCGCCTGCGCTCGTGGCGCGGGCCGGGGGGCCCTTGCGCGGCCGGGTGCAACCACCGGGAGATAAGTCGATTTCGCACCGGGCCCTGATTCTCGGCCTCCTCTGCCTCGGCGAGACCACAATTGAGGGCCTGCTCGAAGGCGACGATGTTCTCCGCACCGCCGCCGCCTGCGCGGCGCTTGGGGCGACGGTGGAACGGTCCGGCGAAGGGCGCTGGCGTGTCCAGGGCTGCGGGATCGGGACGCTGCTTGCTCCTCGTGAAATCCTCGATTTCGGCAATTCGGGCACTGGGATGCGTTTGATGATGGGCGTCGCGGGGGGACATGCGATCACCGCCTGTTTCGACGGCGATGCCTCCTTGCGGCAACGCCCCATGCAGCGGATTCTCGAGCCTCTGTGCTTGATGGGAGCCGAGGTCTTGTCGCAATCGCCTGGCGGGCGCTGCCCGGTGCTGATCAAAGGGACCTGCGAGCCCGTTCCAATCGCATTCTCGCCGCCGGTGGCCTCGGCTCAGATCAAATCGGCGGTGCTCCTCGCCGGTCTCAATTCGCCTGGCCGCACGACCGTGAGCGAGGCCTCGGCTACCCGCGACCACACCGAAAAAATGCTGAAACATTTCGGCGCCTCCATCAAGATCGAGCCCTTCGAAACGCATGGCCAAAAAATAAGCCTCGAAGGCCGTCCCGAATTGCGCCCGGCGCATGTGATCGTGCCCTCCGACCCTTCCTCCGCCGCTTTTCCCTTGGTCGCCGCGACCATCGTGCCTGGTTCCGACATCATCATCGAGGGGATGATGATGAACCCTTTGCGCACCGGTCTCCTGACAACCTTGCTCGATATGGGCGCCAATATCGAGGTCCTCGACCACCGCGACGAAGGCGGCGAGGAGGTCGCGGATTTGCGCGTGCGCGCGGCAGAACTCAAGGGCGTTGATGTGCCCGCGGCCCGCGCGCCTTCGATGATCGACGAATATCCCATTCTTGCGGTCGCGGCCGCCTTTGCGTCGGGTGAGACAAGGATGCGCGGCCTTGCCGAGCTGAGGGTCAAGGAATCCGACCGCCTCGGCGCGGTAGCGGATGGCTTGCGTGAGGGTGGGGTCGCAACGCAACTTGCCGATGACGATCTTATCGTTGAAGGCCGCGCCGGTGATGTCGCGGGAGGGGGCATGGCTGCGACCCATCTTGACCATCGAATCGCGATGAGCTTTCTTTGTCTTGGCCTCGCCTCGCGCCGGCCAATGGCGATCGACGATTCTCGCATGATCGCGACGAGCTTTCCAAAATTCCGGACACTCATGGAGCAGCTGGGGGCGCGGTTCCAATGATCATCGCCATCGACGGCCCGGCCGCCTCGGGGAAAGGCACGCTGGCGCGCAATCTCGCGCGGCATTTCGGCCTGCCGCATCTTGACACCGGCCTCCTTTACCGGGCGACCGCGCGGGCTTTGATGGAGCAAGGCCGCAATCTTGCCGACAGGGACGCCGCGATCGCCGCCGCGCGGGGCTTGGCCCTCACGGATTTCGATGAAAATTCGCTCCGTGGCCGCGAGATGGCGGAAGCGGCCTCTATCGTCGCTGCGATCCCGGAGGTCCGCGCGGCTCTCGTCGAACTCCAACGCGCCTTCGCGCACCGTCCCGGCGGTGCCGTCCTCGACGGCCGCGATATAGGCAGCGTGATTTGTCCTGAGGCTTGCCCAAAAATATTCGTCACCGCGAGCGCCGACGTGCGGGCAACGCGGCGCGCCCTTGAACTCAAAGCCCGCGGCGAAAACGCCGACTATGCCGCTGTGCTCGCCGAAATCATCAAACGCGACGAGCGCGATAAAAACCGCGCCGCGGCACCCTTGATGGCGGCCAAGGACGCCATCGTGCTCGACACAACCACGCTCGACGTCGAGGCGGTCTTCAAGGCCGCGCTCGCCATCGTGATGCGTTGCGCTGCCCGGAGCACCGCAGGTGTTGCCGGGTGCTGATAGTCCAGACATCAGTTATGTCCGATTTTACGCCCCAATCAGACAAAAGTGTTTCACGTGAAACGTTTTGGTACGATGGACGGTCTGCGCAAACGTACATTTGGGCAGCGGGGAGAAATATGAACACGGGATTTGGCGCAAACCAAAGAACGCGATAGACTTTATGTTGGGAGAGAATTCATGCGAGGTGGTGCATTCATAGGATTTGCCGGGATTGTCGCCGTGATTTTGGGCTTCATACCTCCTGCTGTGGCAGCTGAAGATCACCAAGCCGCCATAAATGATGCAACCAGCGTTGCAGAAAACTGGTTAGCGCTCGCGGATGACGGCAAATATGATGCGAGCTGGGACGCCGCATCTCTGTTGCTGCGGAACGCCGTGACTAAGGAGAGTTTTACCGAAAGAGTGGAGGCAGCCCGCCAACCCTTTGGCAAAGTGCTGTCAAGAAAGTTGAACTCGACGGAGTATATGACGAGCCTGCCAGGCGCTCCGGACGGAGAATATGTTGTCATCAAATATGACACGTCTTTCGAGCACAAAGAGTCGGCGACCGAGATGATCACGCCCATGCTAGAGAAGGACGGCAAATGGCGCGTGTCAGGCTACTACATCAGGTAGTATTCTTCGGAACGCGCCGGCCGCCCTCGCGATAGATTCGGGCTAATGCATCATCATCTCTCCCCGCGCCATGGCGAGGTGATGCCATTGGTGGTGGTGCCCGCTGACCATGATGCCGATGAAGCCGAGGCCACGAATGTGCTGCACCTCCTTCGGATCACTTGACGTAACCGTGAACAGCACGCCGTCCGGCAGCGTTGGGGCTTTGGCGCTCCAGCCATGCGGATGCTTGCGCTCGATGACGCGGGTGTGCGCCGGGACCATGCGCTGGATCGCCTCAAGCGTTCGTCCATTTCCGGTCACAGCGATTTCAAGGCCGCCGTCAATCGGCTTTGCCGAGGCTTTTGCATTCAGCGTCACCTCGTTCATGTCGATGAGATGCTGGCGCAGGGCTTCCAAATTCACCTTGGACCAGTCGGTCTTGGGATCAGCCTCGAGGATACGGACAATTTCCTGAATGGCGCCATACGCGGCCTGGCCTGGCTGGGTTGCATCGACAAGCGAAGGCTGAGGGTCGTTCATGCCCGTCATGGGCTGTCCATGGTGCATCATGCCCGGCATATGGTCGTGGCCGGGCATCATCTGATCCATTGGGGGGCTCCCGGCCTGGCTGTCTTGCGCCGGCGCGGCACCGATGGAGAGAGGGATGGCAGCGATGGTGAGGGCGGCGGCAATTGCGCATCCGCGGACGAAGGGTGGCATGAGAACCTCGCGAAACACGTGACGGTGCGGGATACTATTCAAGGCAAACCTCGACCGGTAGGATTTGGTTCATCCGGGTGCCAGCTTTTGCGTCACGAGTTCAACCCGATCCCTCGTGAGCCGCAGGGGGTCCCAAGCTTTTTGAGAAGGGTGATGATCACTTGCCGAATCTTGGCCGGGCGGCCATGCTGAATGCGGTGAAGGTTTTGGCGGGAGGGACCGCTGGTTGAGATTAAGAACAGCGAGGAATTAGAGGCGTGGCTGCAAAATCAGCCGCGTGAGGTCGCGGTCGCGTTTGGGGCGCGCGCGGCTTTGCGCGTTCTTCCGGCACTGCTAAACTCGCGAGGCCGAAACGTCACAGACGATTTCTTCGCCATCAACGTGCTGCCAGTTTTCCGTGCGACAGGCGTCGCCTGGGCTGCCCCCACATATCCAGTCCAGGCGATGCGGTTTAGGTCCCGCGTCGACGCCGCCGCCTACGTCGCTGACGAAACCTACACCGGCATCGTCGGCGGTTCCGCCGCCGCCGCCGCCCGTACTGCCGTCCGCACCCTTTATCAAACCGCCAATCACGTCGCCGCTACCGCCGCCCGAGCCGCCGACTTCGCGGGTCTCGCCTTCACCGACCTTGGTTTCGTCCGCACTGGCATCGCCACTGGCACCATCTCTGCCCGCTTCGCCGACCCATTTTGGTCCGCTATTTCCATCGACGCGACGCGCGTGGAAGAGGGTGCGACGGCTTCTGACATTGCCGGTTCACAGCTTTGGCCTCAGCATCTATTAGGGCCGGAAGCGGTCCAGTCTTTGTGGCAAGAAATGAAAGCGGAGCTCCATGCTGCAGGGCAGGATTGGCAAGTGTGGACCATCTGGTACGACGATCGTCTCGATGGCCGTGTCAGGAACGAGAAACGTGAACTCGCCTATGTGCTGATCGAGGACGATCTCTGGAAACAAGGCCCGGCAATTGTAAACGCAGAGATCAAACGGCGGATCGAGGAGTTTGAGCCTCCACCTCAGGTCGTCGAACTCTCCGCCGTTAGTGTTACCACAGCCAGCGGCTTGGGCGTTCCCTCAATAAATGTCGCGGAACCACCTCCAATTGAAGCCATACCGGAACAAGAGCCAATAGCGACGGGATTTGAAGTTAATTCCCAAGGAGTGATCGACCGCGTTCCAAATCGGCCCGCAATCGACACTGCGCCCCCAGGGACCGCTATGATGAGCTTCGCTTCAAGTCACAGATGTTCATTGATCTAGGGTCAAACCGGCTTGGTGATGAACTAAGCAAATTGGCTGTTCGGTTTCAAGAAAGTCTGCCGGACAGGATCGAGGAGATCTCCATTGACCTCTTATGGTCGCGCGGACTCAGTTTGAGTTGCATACTCAAGGCCCATGATCTCGTTATGGAGCACATAAAGACGGGAATTGAAGAGCGACAGCTAGATCGCTTGGATATTGGCGTAGCCGAAAGACTGCGCGATGTTGTCCTAACCTGGAAAAGGTTTGTAAATGAGATCAAAGATGAGCAAGGACATTACCCTTCTGAGAAAGCGCCTGACCGCAACGATGTGGAAGAGGCAAAACAGGTGAATGCAGCCGCCGCCGCCATAGTGACGGAGATCCGCGCGTCCGAAATCGCGACGCCAGCGGCGAAGGAGGCGGTTGGTGAACAAGCGCAAGCCGCGAAAGAAGCACCGGATGGACTTGAGGGCGATCAAGCCAAGGTCTTGTCAAGCAAAACCATCAAGAACTTCGTGGCCACGCTGCTGCGCGGGGCTTACGCACCTATCAAAACTGAAGCGGCGTTTGCCTGGAAAGAGTATCGTGGGAAGTTTTATGGTGCCGCAGCAGCTGCTACAGCGAGCGGTATCGGTTATGCAGCATATAATAATTGGCCTGCAATTGTCTCATTCGTTGTGAGGCACGCCGACGCTTTGAAAGAGTTTGTGTCTACGGCATGGCATGATCCAACCCTCGTCGAAATTGTAAACTCGATTGTTCGATTTTCGGGTGGATTTTGAGACACACTGACTCTGCGACAGCCCCCTCAACCGATACGGCGGCACCAGGGCGTTCACGGATTTTTAACTCCTAGACCGCCCTAATGGACCGTCAGCATTCGAACCCGGACGTGTCAGGTTGCGATGTTTGAGATGCCGATCGCGGCAGAAGCCGGGATCGGATGCGGCCGCGCATCCTTGACTTCAAAAACCATTCACGCAGCTGTCATCCATCCCGTTTATGGCAAGCGCCGCTCGCGCGCCGGTCAGCAAAGGATGCGCGAGACTCCTTTGCGCTTAAAGCATTTCGCGCTGAACACAGCGAGACGACGCGCATCCTTCAGTTCGGTGATTTCTCGGAATGGCCGGTCTCATGCCCTATTTCAGCCCGGAGCCTATGGTCACTTTCACCAATGATTCCGGGGGGACGAGTCGTTGTCCGCTTTCAACGATCGCACCAAATTCAAAAATTGGTTGCAAAGCCAGCCGCGCGAGGTTTTGACACTGCTTGCGTCGCGCGCGGCTTTGCGCGTCTTGCCCTTCGCGCAAATGGGGAAGTGCGAGGACTACCGGGGCCGCCTCGTCCTGCCGCTTTTTTGTGCGGGTTCTGTTGCATGGTCCGCGGCAAAATATCCAGCCCTTGAAACAGACCTCGCTGCCCGAGCCGCGGACTCACTCGCGGCCACCTTCTCAAACCCCGCGATGGCCGCCCGCTTACGGCCTTTTTTTTCGCCCGAGATTTTCTTTTCCCATCGCTTGGCGAATGCCAGCGAGGATTCGTCGCGGGCCGCACTTTTCTTGGCGATGAGCGGCAAGGCCGATGCCGCGGCCGCCATTCAACGGGATGCTGCCGCCAAGGCGAGCGGCAAATTGGTGCCGGATATTCTCGGGTGCAAATTATGGCCGGGAGCAAGACCACGCTGGATCGCGCAATTGTGGAAGGAATTGAAGCAAGACCTTCTCTCCGCGCAAGAAGACTGGGACGTCTGGATCGATTGGTACGAGGCGCGGCTGCAAGGCAAAGCCTATTATGAAGAAAGTGAAACGGCGATTCTCAGGATAGCGGCGGAAAATTGGGAACAAGGTCCAGGACTTGTGAATCGGGAAATCAAAGGCTCTATCGTCAGACAGATACCGAACCAGCGCCATGAAAAAAGGCAAGCGCCGCCATCGGTGCCTGACGTGCCGCCGCTGCGCCCGGCCGCGTTGGAACCGGCTTGGTCGGGGGGAAGATTGATATTGCCGCCCCATGCAGCCGAGAGCGACAGCGATGCCGTGGTGCTCGTGATGGCGTTTAAGTTTTTGCGCGATGAGATCGCTGGCCTTGCCGACGCCGCCGATGGAGAGCGGGCGGTTGACCTCCGGTCAATTGCTCGTCTGCGGAGCATCGCCACCCGCATTCCCGCTTTTGCTCCGTCACAGAATGAATTGTTCTATCTCGCCCATTTGAAGGAGTTTCTCAAAGCCTATGCAAATTTGGTCAATGCCAACTGGCCTGCTTATCTCGCGGCGCGGTTTGAGGCGTTAATCCTTCGTTTCGACCAATCGGTTCAGCAGTTTCCAAAATGGCGAGACTTCGTCAGCAATGCGGAGAAGGAGCAGCTCACATTGGAGCAAGCCGCCGAAGTTCCCGCCCTCGCGGATATGATCCTTGCGGCACTCCGCGAGATCGAGGCACAAAATCTTATTGATCCTGCGATCCCCTCGATGCTTGAAGTGTTTCAAGCGCCTTTGCAAATCGATATCACGCACCCCAAACAGCAAATCGCCAGCCCCACGGAAGCGAGCATGCTGCTTCTGGCAAATGACCTGCTTGCATCGATTGATAACATCACCAAGCGGACGGCAGAAGCAGTGCTAGAAATTAGAAATTCCGCAGGACCGGACAAGGAAATGGTCTTTGCGAATGAAGCTCTTGCGTCTGGGGACAAAGACGCCGGACAGGCCTATCTTTGGATGATGCGGATTTTGTTGAAAGTAATGACAAGCACGGCAACTGGGGCGCTGCATTCCAAATTTTGCTGGCTTAAGCCTATTATGGGGTTGGCCGATCCTCAATCTGAAGGGATCTCCCTCAGGCTGCTGGTCCCTTGAAGAGTATAAGGGAGACAGCCCCCTTAATCGGCACTGGCGCCAGCGCTCCTTTCAGCGATAGGATGGAATGAGATTTCGCATGGCAAACACGGGGTTCGTACAATGATTTTCTACACTCGCTTTGGATATTTGGTCGCCGTTTTCTTTCTTGTCGCCGCATTTATTGCCGGGGGAGTCAGCGCCGCCTATCATCTTCATCGTGAGTCAATGAGCGTTTTGTTGCTTTTGTTCTGGGGGCCGCTCTGCGTGGTTTTCGGAAGAAGACTCGATCATCCGGGAAAGCGCAGCACGCTGTTTGGGATTCCGATGGAATATTGGGGCTATGGGCTCATCGGTCTCGGAGCCCTGGACGCTTATGTTAGCTGGAACAACATCGCGCGCGATTGGTTCGCCTCTGTCTAGGAGGTAGCAGGACGGCGAGGACTTAACATTTCGCCAAGGATCTGGGGAAGGGCCAATGAGGAAGCTGGGAGAGGAAGGCGGCGGCGAAGGGTTGGAACGGTCTGGAGGGGGTGTACCTCGAAAGCCGGAGAAAACCTCAGCTCAGTTTTGGCGCTCCCCCCAGGGCGTGTTTCTCATAAGTGCCGCGCTGACTGTCTTTTGCTTTCTGAGCCACATTCTTTATCTTTTGCTCGCCGAGCCTTCGCCATACTCAACTCTCTCGAAAGAGCGCGTGTTTGCCTATTCAAGCATTCCCTTGTTCATCGGAACGGTATTTTTTCTGTCGGCCATATTAAGTTTTAGAAAAATAGAATTTTACTCCACCTTCCAGATCATCGCGTTTTTATTTGTGATTGTCTTTGGGAGTTTGTCCATTCATGGACTCATCGGTTTTATCATGTATTTGCTCCGGACGTCGTATGGCCTATAAGGTTTTCTCATCATCGGCTGTTTCGCTAAGACGGCAGCGCTCGGGACTACGCGACGGCCACCGCGAGGTTCCCTTCTCGATCGATTCTTGCAAGTTGCTGGTACACGAGAACCCGCAACCAGCAGATGGTAAACTCGGTTCGGACAATATTCGCGCCTATTGTCCTCGTTGAGGCCGGAACGGCCTGGCCGTCGAAGGACAAGCCCCTCATTTCGGGGCGATCAGGAAGGGAAGGGCAGCTATGCCAATCTGTCGTATCTCTCTTTTCGCTGCGGGGCTTCTCGCCGTCCTATGCGCGTCGGCGGTGCCCGCTAGCGCTGCGGAGCCCTATTCGCCGCAAGACCCATATCAAGGGGCGCCTGGCAATCAAGGCGCTCCCCCTCCTTATCCGGCCGCCCCGCCGCCCGGCTATCAAGGCGCTCCCGCTCCTTACCCGGCCGCCCCTCCGCCCGGTCCCGCCGTGGCGGAGCCCTATCCTTACATGTACGGGGCTCAGCGCTATTGCTGGTATGGCTCGGCCTGGAGAGGCCCAGGCTGGTATTGGTGCGGTTACGCTTGGCGTCAAGGTTACGGCTGGGGCGGTCCTTTGGGCTGGAATGGCTGGCGGCGTGGCGGATATGGCTGGCGCGGCGGATATGGCGGACGTCACGGCCATTTCGAAGGCGACCGCCGCTAATCGTCTAATCGTCAAACTCGCGACGACCCTACCTGTTTTGAGAGTGCTGGGCGCCGGGGCAATCCCCCCCTTTTTGTCTCCCCGTATTACGCCCAGCTGGGACCCCGGTTGGTTGCTACGTTGCTAATTTCGAAGTCGAATGGAGGAGATGCAGGATGAGGAAGGCGTTTGTCATTTGCGCCGGAGCTTTCATCGCGATTGGGGCAGCGGTCTCCTTCTCAACTAAGGTCAATGCCGAGGATAATGGCACTCCTGGTGTTCCCCGCTATATCCGGCCTTACCCTGTCCAGCCCAGCGCTGCCCCGCAGGAAGGAGCCTATTACCATCGCCACTCCTATCACCGCCTTTATTATCGGCGTCACCATTACCATCGCCGCTATTACTGAGAAGCTGACACGGCCTTCAAACGCAACATGTTGCTGCCGTTCCCGCAGTACGATTGGGTCGATACCATCCCGAACCTTTGCGCGCGGCTTATCGCGCCAGCGCGGGCTTCTGCGAGAGTGATTACGCCGACAGAGCCGAGGCCCATGTGGCGGGCTCGGCTATGGAGAGAGAACCGGAAGATCCAGGACTTGCGCGGCGTTCCGTCCTTTGCGATCGTGACTTGGAGATAGAGGCCGCCGCCGTCGGGATAGACGCTGGGGGCCGAAAGCCGGACGATTTGCATGGCGGTAAGGCGCTTTTCCACCATTTCCTATCTCGCCTCTATAGCATAAACGTGCGGCTTTTGGCGGCCGTTCGCGGCCGGTCCTAAGCTACTTTTCCTGCCATTTTAAGAGCAAAGCGGGTTATCCTCGCTCTTGCCCCATAAGAGAGTGCTTCTTCCATGGGTTTCAAATGCGGTATCGTCGGTTTGCCCAATGTCGGCAAATCGACCCTCTTCAATGCGCTAACGCAGACGGCGGCGGCGCAGGCGGCGAATTATCCCTTTTGCACCATCGAGCCCAATGTCGGCGATGTCGCGGTGCCCGACGCGCGGCTCGAAACACTCGCGAGCATCGCGGGCTCCAAGGAAATCATTCCGACGCGGCTGACGTTTGTCGACATCGCGGGCCTTGTGCGCGGCGCCTCGAAGGGCGAAGGGCTCGGCAATCAGTTTCTGGCGAATATCCGTGAATGCGATGCGATTGCCCATATCGTGCGCTGCTTCGAGGATAGCGACATCACCCATGTCGAAGGCAAGATCGCGCCGATTGACGATATCGAGACGATCGAGACGGAATTGATGCTCGCCGATCTCGAGAGCCTGGAAAAACGTGTTGTCGCATGGGAAAAGAAAGCCAAGGGCGGCGACAAGGAGGCCAAGGAAATTTTTGACCTCGCGGGGCGCTGTCTTGCGTTGCTGCGGGAGGGAAAGCCGGCGCGGCTCACGCAGGTTAAACCCGAGGAGCAAAAGCTCTTTAACGGTCTTGGGCTGCTCTCGTCGAAGCCGGTGCTTTATGTGTGCAATGTCGAGGAAGCCGCCGCGGCAACTGGCAATAATTTTTCCAAAGCTGTCGAAACCCGAGCGGCCGCGGAAGACGCCGTGGCGGTGATCGTTTCGGCCAAGATCGAGAGCGAGATCGCGGTGCTGGCCGAGGATGAGCGGAAGGACTATCTCGAAGCCGTTGGCCTCGCCGAGCCGGGGCTGAACCGCGTCATCCGGGCGGGTTATGGGCTTTTGCGGCTGATCACGTTTTTCACTGTCGGACCAAAGGAAGCCCGCGCCTGGACCGTCGCGCAAGGAACCAGGGCGCCGCAGGCGGCAGGCGTGATCCACACCGATTTCGAAAAGGGTTTTATTCGCGCCGAGACCATAGCCTATGCGGATTATGTCGCGTTTAAGGGCGAAGCGGGCGCGCGGGAGGCCGGCAAATTCCGGCTCGAAGGCAAGGATTATATCGTCGAGGACGGCGACGTGCTGCATTTCCGCTTCGCGACCTGATATGGTGGCCAAAAGTCATGGCACACCATGCGGTCCGGGGAGAGAGCGGTGAGGACGGGAGGAGAGCAGGGCGGTTCACCCAGTTTCGATGGTGCCTTTTGCGCGCGCTTGGCACAGCTTTTCGCATGGCGGCGAGACGTTCGCCGTTTCAAGCCGGACAAGGTTCCCGCCGCGCTGATCGAGGACCTCCTTCGCACGGCCGCCCACGCGCCCTCGGTCGGCAACAGCCAACCCTGGCGCTTCGTGAGCGTCGAAACACTTGCTGCGCGGGAAGCCATCATTGCCAACTTCAATGCCTGCAATGCGGCCGCCCTCAAATCCTACGAAGGGGAGCGCGCCGCACTCTATGCCCATCTCAAGCTTTCCGGGCTGCGCGAGGCGCCGGTGCATCTTGCGATCTTCTGCGACCATGCGACGGAAGCGGGCGCGGGCCTTGGCCGGAAAACCATGCCGGAGATGTTGGATTATTCGGTGGTGGCGGCGGTCCACACCTTTTGGCTCGCCGCACGCGCGCAAGGGCTTGGCGCGGGCTGGGTGTCGATCATCGACCCCGCGCAGGTTTCCAACACGCTCGAAGTTCCCCTTGCGTGGAAGCTCATCGCCTATCTTTGCGTGGGATTTCCGCTGGAAGAGCATCTCGATCCCGAGCTTGAACGCCACGATTGGCAGGCGCATATCGTTGAAAATGAGAAGCTTCACCGTAAATGATGAACATCCCGCCTGTGAATAAGGGGGACAAGCAGGATGGGGCTTTACGAGGCGCACCGAATCCACGCAAGTGATCCCGGGTAGCGCCTATGCGATTTCCGCCGTCCTTTCTCGATGAGATCAAAGCCAGGCTTCCGGTGTCGGACGTCGTGCGTCACCGCGTCAAATTGATGCGGGCGGGGCGCGAATGGAAAGGGCTCTCGCCTTTCAACGCGGAAAAAACGCCGTCGTTTTTTGTCAATGACCAGAAGATGGCCTGGTTCGATCATTCGGCAGGCAAAAACGGCAATATCTTCGATTTTTTGATGGAGACCGAGGGGCTTTCGTTCCCGGAAGCGGTCACGCGACTCGCCCATGACGCGGGGCTCGCCCTGCCACGGATTTCGCCCGAGGCCGAGGCAGAGGAAAAGGCGCGGGC
>Ga0187879_10002108_pt1 | contig 13610 bp, 9 predicted proteins | sample June2016WEW_19_1_FD_132423 | JGI IMG/M metagenome (GOLD analysis project Ga0187879, IMG submission 132423) | Peatland microbial communities from SPRUCE experiment site at the Marcell Experimental Forest, Minnesota, USA - June2016WEW_19_10 | ecosystem: Environmental > Terrestrial > Soil >... | reverse complement strand
TCGAAGGCGACGCCGCTCGGCGCGATTGCCAAGTTCGCGGCGGCGGGCAAGCGCGTCGCGCGCAAGGATCTGGCCTTGCAGGCGATCGCCTATGGGAATGTTTACGTGGCCCAGATCGCCATGGGAGCCAACCCGCAGCAGACACTGCAGGCCTTTCGTGAAGCGGAGGCCTATGGCGGACCGTCCTTGATCTTGGCGTATAGCCACTGCATCGCGCATGGATTTGACCTGCGCTACGGCATGAAACAACAGGATCTGGCGGCGGCGAGCGGCTATTGGCCGCTGTTCCGCTACAACCCAACGATGCGCAATATCGGCGAGAATCCGTTCCGGCTCGATTCACCGCGGCCGACCGTGGCTTTCAAGGACTATGCGTACAACGAGCTGCGTTACCGGGCGCTGGCGTTGATGCGACCGGCTGAGGCGGAAGCCTTGCTGCATCAGGCGCAACAGGACGTCAATGATAAGTATCGCAGCTACGAGGCGTTGGCATCCATCGAGGGCGCGCCGCGTACAGCGCATGGGAGCCAAGACGGTTCGAGTGGCCTGAGGATCGATCGATGAACCTGACAACGCGTTATCTGGGGCTTGAGCTACGCAATCCGCTCGTCGCCGGTGCGGGTCCTTTGAACAGTCAGCTCGGCAATATCCGGCGCTTGGAGGACAGCGGCGCCGGCGCCATCGTCCTGCCGTCGGTCTTCGAGGAACAGATCGAATACGAGCAGCAACTGGTCGAGCAACTGACCTCCGCGGGGATCGACAGCTACGGCGAGGCGTTGACGTATTTCCCCCCGCAGACAGCCTATGCCATGGATCCTGATCATTATCTTGGCATGGTGCACAGCGCCGTCAAGGCGGTCGAGATTCCGATCATTGCGAGTCTCAATGGATCGACCAATCATGGATGGGTCCAGTACGCGCGACAATTGGAGCACGCCGGCGCCAGCGCGATCGAATTGAACATCTACTTCATCCCCTCGGATCTCGAACTGTCGGGCAGCGCGGTCGAGCAGCGCTACGTCGACATCGTGAAGGCAGTCAAAGCCACCGTCAGATGCCCCGTTGCGGTCAAGATCGGCCCCTACTTCAGTGCCGTGGGCCAGATGGCGCAGCGCCTCGTTGAGGCCGGGGCGGATGGTCTGGTGCTGTTCAACCGCTTCTACGAGCCAGACATCGACCTTGCCCGGCTCGCACTCGTTTCCGATCTCGAACTCAGCCGTCCCTACGAAATGCGCCTGCCGCTGCTCTGGATCGGCGTCTTGTACGGGCGGCTCAAAGCCTCGCTCGCAGCCAGCACGGGCGTCGATGGCGTCGATGAGGTGCTCAAGTACCTGCTCGTCGGGGCCGACGTCGTCATGACCACCTCCGCTCTCCTGCGGCACGGGATTGGACATATGAATAAACTACTGGCGGAACTCGAAGCCTGGCTCGAGGCGCGGGATTTGGATTCCCTGACCTCGATTCGCGGGCGCATGAGCCAGCAGAATGTCAAAGACGCCGCTTCCTTTCAGCGCGCCAACTACATCAAGACGCTGCGCGGCTACAAAGGTGTTCCAGCGCCGCGCTGACGAATACCCGTGCCTAGTCTATGGTGGCACCCGCTTCCCGAGACGGATTCGACTCGAGCAGTCGTCGAACGAGCGTGATCAGCACCGTGGCGTCCACCGGCTTATTCACGCTTTGGACGTCCTCGATGCCCAGGGTGCGCGCCGCCGGTCCGGTGTCGCCCGTGACGAGAATGGCCGGGATGAGGCGGCCTTTGCGCTCGCGCGCGCCGCGTATGATGTCGGCACCGGAGATTTCATGATTGAGGTGAAAATCCGTAATGATTAGATCCGGCGTGAGGTGTTCCAACGCCGCAAAAGCCGCGGGCGGCGAGGACGCCGTCGCGACCTTGAAATCCGGCTCCAGCGAAAGCAGCAATGCGGTGGCGCCGAGTACGGCTGGATCATCGTCGATCAGCAAGATACGGCTGCCAACGATGGCGTGGGAGTCCCTGGGAACCTCACGCTCGACCGACTCGGCGGGTTTCGGTTCGCCCAGAGGCAACAGTATCGAGAAAGTGGAACCATGGCCCACCTCCGATACGACATCGACATGCGTTTCTAAGAGTGTGGCCACACGTCGCACGATCGCAAGCCCGAGACCAAGACCGGCATTGCGCTCCTGCGGATCTCGGCCGACCTGATGAAACTCATCGAAAATGTGGTTCAGTTGATCCGCCGGAATACCGATGCCCGAATCGGCGACCGCGATCCGCAGGCGGTCCCGGGCACGCGTGCAGCCGACCCGCACGAATCCCTGCTTGGTGTAGCGAATGGCGTTCGCGACCAGGTTCTGAAGCAATTGCGCCAAGAGATTCGGATCCGAGCGCACGATTGCATCGGTCGGCTCGAACGTCAACTCCAAACCCTTCTCGCGGGCCCGAGGGTCGAACGTCGCATGCAGAGTTTGGAACAAGGACTGCACCGCAATATCTTTCCTCATCACGACAACGGTGCCAGCCTCCAATTTGGTTATATCGAGCAGGCTATCGAGCAGACGCGACATGCTTCCCAACGACTCGCTTTGCATCGAAAGAATCTGACGCGCCTTCGGCTCCTCAGTGATCTTGAGCAGCGCCGCGTTGAGCAGATTGAGTGATTGCAAAGGCTGGCGCAGATCATGACTGGCGGTGGCCAGAAACCGTGCTTTGATCGCCAGCGCCGACTCGGCGAGGGCCTTGGCCGCGCGCAGTGCCGCCTCCGAGCGCCTGCGCTCCGCGATGTCCCGAATTGCCGCGCACACCATCGTCTTGCCCCCCGCCGCAATCGGGCTCAAGCTGACCTCGACCGGTATCTCGTCTCCCGCACGGGTGCGTGCGGAGAGCTCGATGCCCGCGCCCATTTCCCGAATCCTGGGATGAGCGAGGAACCCATTCCGGTCCGTCACGTGCTGAGCGCGCAAGCGCTCCGGGATGAGATCCTCCACCGACAAGCCAAGGAGTTCCGCCTTGGCATAGCCCAACAGGCGCTGCGCCTGCGCGTTGGCAACGTCAATCTTGCCGGCCTCATTTACGATCACTAGCGCCTCGGGCGCCGACTCGATCAGGGCACGGAATTTCATCTCGCTCTCGCGCAGCTCGTCGGCGGCGTGCTTGCGTTCAGTAATGTCACGCTCCGTGGTGGCCACCGCCGTAATGCGCTGCGCCTGATCGGTGATCGGGGTCGCCGTGAGCCACACGTCGAGCTCCCGCCCATCTTTTCGCAAGCGCTTGATTTCAAGCGAGTGCAGCGCTTCCCCCTTGGCGACGCGCCGTATGATTGCCACGGCGCCTTCGCGCTCGGCGTCCGGCACCAGGCTGCGGACATTCATCGCGAGCGCTTCCTGCTCGCTCCAGCCGTACATGCGCTCGGCCCCTCGATTCCAGGCGATGATGTTGCCGTCGAGGTCTTGCACCGTAATCGCATCGTTCGAGTCGCGCACCACCGCGGCGAGGCGCTGCGATTCCGACTCGGCGCGCTTGCGCCCGCTGATGTCGATGAACGTGACCACCGCGCCCGCGATGCGATTGTCGCTCGTGCGGTAGGGAACGATGCGCCGCAGATAACAAGCGCCCGCCTCGGTGGTCAGCTCAGATTCCATGGGTGCGAGTTTATTCAGGACCTGCCGGGCATCATCCAGCAACGTGAGGTCGGTGATCTTCGGACGAATATCGCTCAACGGTCGACCGATGTCCGAGGCGATCAGATTCATCAGCGGTGTGGCCGAGGGCGTGAAACGCCCAATCCGCAGCTCAGTGTCGACGAACAGCGAGGCGACATTGGTACTGCTGAAGAGATTCGCCAGATCATCGTTGGTCTTGGCGATCTCCTCCACCTTGTCCTTCAGCTGGCTGTTGACGGTGGTCAACTCTTCGTTCATGGACTGCAGCTCTTCTCTCGAGGTTTCGAGTTCCTCGTTGGTCGACTGCAGTTCTTCATTGACCGACATCACCTCTTCGTTTGCGGCCTGCAACTCCTCGTTGGCCGACTCAAGCTCTTCGATGTTGCTCCGCAGATCCTCACGCGTGATCTTCAGCTCATCTTCCAGCTGCCGTACCAGCGATGGGTCGGCGCCACCCTTCGGGGCCGCTGGGGTCTTGGCCTTGCGCTTTTTCGAGACCAATTGATCTTCGAAGGTGACTAAAAGCAAGACATCCGATGAGCTCGGTACCGCGAGCGGCTTCAGGGTGATCTTGACCCGGGTGCGTTCACCATCCCGCAGCACGTGGGCGTCATCCAAATCGATGCGTTGACCTTCCTTCACCGCCTGGCGTAAGGCGACGCGCAGTTTTGCCCGCAGTTCAGGCCGCGCGAGCGTCAACAGATCTTGAGTCGGCGCGCCGGCCGGCTGTTCCAGATAACGACCCGTCGCGCCCGAAAAGTGCAAAACGCGATTCTTGCCGTCCACCACGACGGCGGCTGGCGCGAACTCCTGCAATAAGTCCTGTTGGGCAATCTCGTTGAGGTTCAGTTGCCCCGGCGGGCGTGCGCGTACGGACGCAATGACAGGTGCGGTGCGCGCGCTCGTGGGCATATCTACGAGCGGCGGACGCGCCGTGCCGATGCGCCGATAAATGCGCCATTTCCTCGACAGCAATTCGAACAGTCCTTCTTCTTGAGTGGCCGTTTCCGAGTGGCCCAAGAACAGGCAGCCCTCAGTGCGCAACGCGAAATGGAACAATCCAAGTACTTTGTGTTGTACGTCGGGGTTGAAATAAATGAGAAGATTGCGGCAACAAATTAGATCGAGTTTGGAGAATGGCGGATCGCTGATCACGTTCTGGGTCGCAAAAGTGACGGTGTCGCGCAAAGACTTGTTGACCCGGTAGCTGTGATCTTCCTTGGCGAAGAACCGCTGCAACCGCTCTGGGGAAAGATTGGCGGCCACATTTTCAGGATAGAGACCGGTGCGCGCCACCGAGAGCGCCGATTCGTCTATGTCACTCGCAAATACCTGGATCGGGCAATGCTTGGGCGTGTTATCGAGATGCTCCATCAACAGCATGGCAATCGAGTAGGCCTCCTCGCCGCTCGCGCAACCGGGTACCCAGACCCGAATGGGCTCGTCCGCTGGCTTCCTCGCCACCAGCGGTGCAATGACTTCCTCGTCCAAGGCCTCAAAGGCTTCGCCGTCGCGAAAAAACGCAGTGACGCTGATGAGCAGATCCTTGAACAGTTTCCGCGCCTCCTCGTCATGGGTGCGCAGAAAGACCAGATAATCAGCCAACGTATCGATGCGGTGCAGGCCCATTCGACGTGCGATCCGCCGTCCCAGCGTGCCTTGCTTGTAGACGTGGAAGTCGTGGCCAATGCGGGTTTCCAATACTGCCAGTATCCGGCTCAAACACCGGGCATCCGCTGCGGGTACAGGTGTCGACCCGATCGAATTCGCCGGCTGAATGACATAAGCGTGCTGTAGGTACCCGCTCAGGTGCTGGAGCATCTCCTCCAAAGGACACACAACATCGACCAAACCCGTCGCAATGGCACTGCGCGGCATGCCATCGTATTGCGCCGTGTCGGGGGATTGCGCGAGCACCAAGCCGCCGCCGCCCTTGATTGCACGCAGCCCGAGCGTTCCATCGGTACCAGTTCCGGAAACAATGATGGCTATGGCGCGCGCTTGGTGCTGCTCAGCCAGTGACGACAAGAACGTATCGATCGGCATCCGCAAGCCGTGGCGCAAGACCGGCTTGCCAAGCTCCAGGGTATGCCCATTGAGCGTCAAGTAGGCGTTGGGCGGGATGACGTACACGTGATTCGGTTCGACGAGCATGCCCGCGGTCACTTGCGCCGTGGGCATGGCGGTAAAGCGCGTCAAAATCTCGGCGGTCAAGCTCTCATGCTTCGGGTCCAAATGCTGGATCACCACGAATGCAGCGCCGGTATCGGCCGGCAGGCTTTGGAACAGCATCTTCAGGGCATCGAGACCACCTGCCGACGCCCCAATCCCCACTATCGGGCAGAGCGGTGCGGCCATCTATTCTGCTCCACATGCATGGACACCTCGGATCCGTCATCACGCGCCGCGTCAGCATGCCGTAGCGGCATGAGATCCTCATTTGGTACATGTTATCATTTCCAAGCAGACTCGACGGCGATGCGGACGATCGCGCACCAGAGCTGCATCGAGCGCGTATCGCGTGCCCTTCACGGCGGATGGATACTTTCTTCACGTTCAGGAGAGTGCGAGGAACCGTGATATCGCGTCGAGATTTTCTCCAGAGCTCCGCGCTTGACCTCACGGTCAACGGCACCGTGCGCACGCTGCAGGTCGAGCCGCGGGCGACTCTCGCCGAAGCGCTACGCGGCCCGCTGGGGCTCACCGGGACGAAGATCGCGTGCGACCGCGGCGCGTGCTCGGCGTGCACCGTATTGCTGGAGGGCGCACCCGTGTGCTCGTGCATGGTTCTTGCGATCGAAGTAGGGGCCCGCCGCGTCACAACGATCGAAGGCCTCGTGCACAACGAGGTACTGCATCCGGTGCAGGCTGCCTTCATCGAGCACGATGCCCTGCAGTGTGGGTTCTGTACGCCTGGGATGGTGCTGAGCTGTGCGGCACTTCTGCGGCGCACGCCGGACCCCACCGCCGCGGACGTTCGCCACGCGATCAGCGGCCATCTATGCCGCTGCGGAACCTATCCCCACGTCGTCGCGGCGACCCTGGCAGCGGCAAAGGTGGCGCGCAAGGCGTAGCTATGTCGAACGAGGAGACTTTTCGTACTGAGACGCTCCCGAGCGGGATCGCGAGCGTTGGCGTCGGCGAAATTCAGCGACAGATACCGGCAGACGAGCCGCCGGCGCTAGCTCGGAACTCCGAACTCTCGGTCATCGGCAAGCCGATTGCGCGGCACGACGGGCGGGCGAAGGTCACAGGCACCACCCGTTTTACCGTGGATGTGGTGCTGCCGGGCATGTTGCACGGGCGCATACTGCGCTCGTCGCTGCCGCATGCCATGGTGCGCGCCATCGATACCTCGAGCGCCATCCGGCACCCGGGTGTACGGGCGGTCCTGGTGATCGCCCGACCGGAGGATGCAGCGAGTTCCGTGCTGCGGTACGTCGGCGCGCCCCTCGCCGCGGTCGCGGCAACTTCGATGTACGCCGCGGAAGAAGCTCTTCGGCTCATTCGAGTGACGTATGAGCCATTGCCCTTCGTCGCAGACCTCGACCGTGCGCGCGAGCCGGACGCACCCCAAGTTCATGATGGCGCCTCACTGCCACCGGGCTCTCCGTCCGGGTATCCGGCGGCCGCCGGCCTGCCCGTGCATGGCAATGTGCGAGGTCCCGCACTCGTTCGCCGTGGCGACATCGCGCAGGGGTTTGCGCAGGCGCAAATCCAGGTCGAAGGTGAATACCGGACGCACGTGCAGACGCATTGCTGCCTGGAACCGCACGCAATCGTTGCCGACTGGCGTGCCGATGGCCTGACCGTCTACATGTCCACCCAGTACACGGCGGGCGTGCGGCATGAGCTCGCCGAAGCCTTCGGTCTACCGCTCAATCGGGTGCGGGTGCTCGTCGAGGGGATGGGTGGTGGGTTCGGGTCGAAGTCCATGCTCGGCTCCTATGGCCGGTACGCTGTCATGCTGTCGCGTCAGGCACAGGCACCTGTACGCATGGTGCTCGACCGGAAAGAGGAGCAGACGGATGCCGGCAATCGCCCGGGTACGTGGCAGCGGGTACGCATCGGCGCGCGGCACGACGGTACGCCGACCGCGCTGTCGGTGGTCAGTTACGGAACGGCCGGTGTCACCCTCGGCGCCGGCGTCGGCAACATCGCCGAGGCGCTCTACAGCTGCGCGAATTTCGAGAGCGCTCAGTACGACGTGTTCATCAATGCAGGGCCGGGCTGCGCAATGCGTGCACCCGGCGCCGTGCCCGGCGCGTGGGGTCTGGAGCAGGCGGTGGATGAGCTCGCCGAACGGCTGGCAATCGATCCGCTCGTCCTGCGTGACCGAATCGATCCGAGTCGCGTGCGGCGCGAGGAACGCCGTATTGGGAAGGAAAGAATCGGTTGGCACCGCAGGCATGCCCCAGGCGCCGATCCAGGGCCTGTCAAGCGCGGGCTCGGCGCCGCGCAGTCGCTGTGGGGCGCCAACGTCCAGATCAACTCCGCTTGCGAGGTTCGGGTGATGCGGGACGGCTCGGTCGAGGTGCTGTCGGGCGTTCAGGATATCGGCACCGGTGCGGGTACGGTGATGGCGCAGGTGGTCGCCGAGGTCCTCGGGTTGCCGGCCGATGCCATCACCGTACGCATCGGCGACACGGCGTTTCCGGCGGGTCCGCCGTCCTACGGCAGCCGCACCACTGCATCGATCACGCCGCCGGCGCGTACAGCCGCCTGGCGGGTGCTGCAGGCGCTCTGTCGCGCAGCAGCACCTGTGTTGACCGCAGCGCCCGACGCGCTGGTCGCGCGTGCAGGGCGCATCGCCGTGCGCGACGATCCAGATCACAGCATCGCCTTTGCCGAGGCCGCAAGGCATCTGCGGACGGATTACATCAGCGCGGTTGCGTCCCGCGCCGACGATTACGGCGGCTTTCGGCGCGTCATGGGCGATGCCGCCATTGCCCAGCAGGACCTGGGTGGCGTTCAGTTTGCCGAAGTAGCGGTCGACACTGAGACGGGCTTCATCCGGGTTGAACGGGTGGTCGCCGTCCAGGATTGCGGTCGTCCGATCAATCCCCGGCAGATTGAGAGCCAGGTTCATGGCGGCGTACTGATGGGGCTGTCCTTTGCGTTGTTGGAAGAACGGATCCTCGATCAGCACACCGGCCGCATGGTCAATGCGAACCTCGAGCAGTACAAGCTCGCAGGGCCGCAGGAGACGCCGGACATCGAGGTCGTGATCCTGGAGAACTATCAGGGGGAAAGCGCCACCGATGCCTACGGCATCGCCGAGCCATCCAACATCGCGACGGCCCCCGCCATCGGCAATGCGGTCTATAACGCGATCGGCGTGCGGATCCGGTCCGTCCCGATGACGCCTGCGACGGTGCTCGCCGCCCTCGGAAAGATTTCAGGGTAAGGCTGAACGCCATGAACCGATTTTCCTGGGTGAGCGCGAAGAGTGTGTCGGAGGCAGCCTCGATCGCCTCGGCCACCGTGGCTGAGGCGATGACGACCGCGAGCGATGTACCTGGCGCTGCGAAGCAGGCGCTGCTCAAGGCCGGGGGAATCGATTTGCTCGACCTCCTAAAGGAGGGGCTCGTCTCGCCGGGAATGGTCGTGGGCCTCAGGGAGATCCCGCGGCTCGATGCCATCGTCGATGAGGCCGACGGCAATCTGCGAGTGGGATCGATGGTCACACTCGCAAATGTTGCCGACCATCCCTTGGTGCGCCGCCGGTACCCGGCACTCGCCGCGGCAGCGTCGGCCTCGGCGAGCCCGCAGATCCGCAACGTAGCGACGTTGGGCGGAAATCTGCTGCAGCGACCGCGCTGCTGGTATTTCCGGGCGGCGGAATATCATTGCCTGCGCAAGGGCGGCGTCCATTGCTTCGCCATCGCAGGCGAGAACCAATATCACGCCATTTTCGACAACACGCCGTGCGCGATCGTGCATCCGTCGACGGCGGCCACCGTGCTGGTGGCGCTCGGCGCAACGCTCGAACTCGTGGACGCAAACGGTACGCTACGCCGGAGCCTGCTCGAAGATTTCTTCATCACCTCCGATACAGACGCGACGCGGGAGAACAATCTGCGAGCGCAAGAGATCCTGACCGCAATCCGCTTGCCGCCGCTCGGTGCCGGTGTGCGCATGTCGCATCTGAAACAAGCTGAAAAGGACTGCTTCGACTGGCCGCTCGCTGACGTGGCGGTCGTGCTTGATCTCGCCAGCGACGGAAGCTGCCATAGCGCCTCGATCATCTTGGGTGCGGCAGCGCCGATACCGCATCGGGCCAAGGCTGCGCAGAAGACCCTGTCCGGCCGGCGCATCGATGAAAGCGTCGCACGGAATGCTGGTCGCGCGGCCCTGGAAGGGGCTACTCCACTGTCGAAAAATGCCTACAAGCTGCCGCTCTTCGAAGCGCTGGTCCGGCGGGCGATTCTCTTGGCCGTGGAGACGCGAGAGGGCTGACTCACGCAGATCGGCGCGTCCACGACGACCGTGAGGATACCGTCGGCACCGGTCGGTTGACGAGTGTAGGAATGCCGCTCGCAGGAGGGGAGTGAGCATGCCGGGATAACCAAAAGCATAGCCCGTTCGGTGGCCATTCCGCCACGTGATTCTGCCGCCCTGCGTATTGCGTGTGCGCACTTGCCGTCCTCCCTGCTAGAGTGCAGTGTCTCTCACGGCCGGAAAAGGCAATGCACGGTAAGGTCGTCGTCATCACGGGTGCGACTTCGGGGATTGGTGAGGTTGCCGCACGACGCCTCGCCGGCATGGGCGCCCGGATGGTACTCGTCGCCCGCGACAAGACTCGCGGCGAGGCAACTCTGGCGCGATTGCGCAGTAGCGACGCGGGCGTTTCGCATTCCATTCATTACGGCGATCTGTCACGCGTCTCGGAAATGAAACGCCTGGCGGCCGAGATCGCCGCGGCGCAACCGCGTGTCGATGTCCTCATCAACAACGCAGGTGCCCTGTTCGGTTCGCGCCAGATGACAGAAGATCATCTGGAACGGACGTTCGCGATCAATCACATGGCGTATTTCGTGCTAACGCTTGGACTGCGTGAGCGGCTTCTCGCCGCCGCACCGGCACGGGTCATCAACACCGCCTCGGACGCTCATAAAGGATGCGCGCTGGATTTCGACGACCTGCAGGCCGCGAAAGAATTCTCCGGGCTCAAGGCCTATGGGCGATCAAAGCTTTGCAATATTCTGTTCACGCGGGAACTTTCGCGCCGCTGGAGCGCGAACGGGGTCACGGCCAATTGCCTGCATCCCGGCTTCGTTGCCTCACGCTTCGGCGAGAGCGGCGGCAGCTTTCTTTCACGCGCTCTGCGCGTTGCCAAGATCTTCGCGATCTCGCCGGAGAAAGGCGCACAGACCATCGTTTATTTGGCTTCCTCACCCGATGTGGCCGGCATGAGCGGTGGGTATTTCTACCAGTGCCGGCCGGCAACGCCGACGCCGCAGGCCCGTGACGAGGCGACGGCCAAGCGCCTGTGGATCGAGTCTGCAAAACTTGCAGCAATCGAGCCCTGATCACACGCGCGTCGTTTTGCGGAGAGGCATGTGGAAATGAAGGAGCTGAACCGGCTGTTACGCAATTGGAAAGCCGAGCGCGACAGCGCAGCGCTCTACCAGGCTCTCGCCGCGATCGAACGCAATAGCAGTCTGAGCAGCGTATTCAACAAGCTGGCGGCCTCAGAGCGTGAGCATGCAAGATTCTGGGAGGAACGCCTGCGCGTGGCCGGACACCCCGTTCCGCATTTCCAACCCTCCCTGCGTACACGGATGCTCACGCAGTTGGCGCGGCAGTTCGGCGTTGCCTTCGTGGTTCCCAGCATCACTTCACGGGAGCTTGCGGACCGGGACCACTATTCCGGGCAGGACGATGCCGCCGGGCTTGCCAAAGAGGAACGGGGCCACGCGGCGGTGATGCGGACGATCGGAAGTCACACGCCTCGGCGCGGCGAAGTGAAAGCGGGGAACACGAGTTGGAGCGGCAGCAACTTGGCCAACAATTTGCGGGCCGCAGTGCTTGGCGCGAACGACGGCTTGGTGTCGAATTTCTGCCTGCTGATGGGGATCGCCGGTGGCGGCGGGCAGCGGTCCGCCATTTTGCTGAGCGGTGTCGCTGGCCTCGTTGCTGGAGCCTGCGCCATGGCTTTGGGCGAGTGGCTATCCGTCACCAACGCCCGCGAGATGGCGGCACGTCAAATCGACCAACAGGTGGAGGACGCGCAGGCGACTCCTGCGCTGGAGGGCAGGGAATTGGCGCTGATCTACGAGGCCAAGGGGATGACCGAGGATGGTGCTCGGCTGGCGGCTGACAAAATCCTTGCCGAGGAGCCATCGGCCGCCGACACGCTGGTACGAGATTCCCTTGGAATCGAGCCAGCACATCTGGGCGCCAACCCCTTTAGTGCCGCGTCAGTTTCCTTTGGCCTCTTTTCGCTGGGTGCAATCGTGCCCCTGTTGCCGTTCTTCGTGCTGCCAACGCCATCAAGGATCATCGGCAGCGTCGCCGCGTCGGTGATTGCACTGTTTACACTTGGAGCTGTCACTTCTTTTTTCAACGGCCGGCCACCCCTCTTCTCAGGTGTGCGACAGGTCGTCATCGGCGCCGCCGCCGCCCTGATTACCTATTGCGTCGGACGCATATTCGGGGCAGTGGTCAACTGAGTCTTGAACGAGGACGAAGCGAATGACCCTGGGTGTTCGTAAAACGCTTTGCCTGTGCGGCGTGCTGCTGTGGTGGTTGCCGGCTTGCGCAAAGGATTCTGTGCCGGTGCGCCCACCAGCCTGGCCGGATACCTTCGTTGCGCGCGTCGAGGCGTTGGCGCTGCTCCAGACACTGAATGCGGACCTGCTGAGCCATGACAGTGCGACTTTGACCCTCGAGCGTTGGTGCGACGTTCATCGGCTTGCATCGCCGGCACGAATCGTTGCTGAACGAATCCCTGGGATTGACAAGCCGCCCTCGGCGGAGCAGCGCCGAGAGTTGGCTGCGACGCCGACCGATCGGATCCGCTACCGGCGGGTGAGGCTGCTCTGTGGCGCTGTCGTCCTGGCGGAGGCGGATAATTGGTATGTACCTAGTCGCTTGACACCCAAGATGAACCGGCTGCTCGACACAACCGACATGCCGTTCGGGCGGGTCGTGCAGGCATTGCATTTTCAGCGCCACAACCTGTCGTCGAAGCTATTGTGGTTGCCATTGCCAGAGGGGTGGGAGGTGAATCCAATCACCCCGAGCGGCGCAGCGGCGGCCCTCGACATGCCATCGGAACTGCTGGAGCATCGAGCGGTACTAACCCGGCCGGACGGCGCGCCGTTCAGCGAAGTCGTGGAAACCATTACGGCCAATGTGCTTGCATTCCCGATTCCGCGACCCTACACGGATGGCAACCGGGACCGCCCGTGACCGAAATGCCGCCGAGACCCAAAGAGTCTAGTGCGGGGGAGGGCGGATGTTCTCAATAACGCGAGAGGCAGTGCCGGAGGATGCGCTGCTGAAGACCTATCGGGGGGGTCGCGTTTTATGGCTTTCGACTGCTTTGGGGATTTCATGCCATAAATTCCCAGGTGCTGCTGCATGCGGCAAAGCTCGGTGTGATGAAACATCCGCGGCTGGCGAAGAAATAGGTGATCATGAACAGCGCGGGGATATAGCAATTATCAGGCTTGACCATGGCATCGAAGCGCAGCGCCGTGGCACCCGGCAGCGCGCCGCTCAGCCGTAGCGATTGATCAGCACCCAGGCGAGCGCGAGGAATTCGGGCTTGTTGAGGCGAGGTTCGCCGAGCAGCACCAGCATCAGCCGCTCCTCTCCGACGTACAGCGGCCACGCGCCGATGCGGCTCGAACCGTAGGCATTCACCGCCGCCCAGCCGTGCGTCGCTAGGCCGATGTGCTGAACCAGGCGCGCGGCGTGACGCTCCTGCACCGCGATCAAATCCGCACTCAACGCCG
>Ga0187879_10002102_pt1 | contig 13635 bp, 9 predicted proteins | sample June2016WEW_19_1_FD_132423 | JGI IMG/M metagenome (GOLD analysis project Ga0187879, IMG submission 132423) | Peatland microbial communities from SPRUCE experiment site at the Marcell Experimental Forest, Minnesota, USA - June2016WEW_19_10 | ecosystem: Environmental > Terrestrial > Soil >... | reverse complement strand
CAGCGCTCCGCCCGCGCGAGCGCCAGGCGGCGCAGCGGCGCCAGCGGCCTGCGCTCGTATGCGCGCAGCACACGGTCCAGGCGCCCCAGCCACACGCCGCGGCGCGAGGGCTCGCGCTGCGGCGCGGTCGCGAGCGGCTCGGCCCGCGCCCGCTCGTCGGCGCACAGCTCGTCCAGGCCGAAGGGCAGCGTTCGCGCTGGCCGGTGGGCTTTGACGACCGACAGCGCCACGATCGTCTGGCGCGCCCAGCAGGCGAAGTCGTAGACGTTCAGCGGGACCGACGGGGGCAGCATGATGACCTCGGGCGGGAGCGCCGGCACCCGCTCCCACGACCACAAGCCGAACAGCGCGAGCCACACGTGGGTGAACACGCGCGCGCGCTCCAGGCCGCCCTCGCCGCGGATGAACTCCGCCGCGGCGCGCATGTGCGCATCCTGCGCCGAGTCGCCGGCGAGCCGCAGCGCCCAGTAGGCCTCGATCGTCGTCGACAGCTCGCCGGGGCCGCCGTGGAAGTTCGCCCACGTGCCGTCGGCGCGCTGCTGGGAGCGGATCCACGCCGCCGAGCGCTCCGTCTCATCCGCCCGGCGGATCCCCAGGAACTCGCGCAGCAGCATGTCCTCCGCGTCCATCGTGACGTTGGTCTGCAGCTCGCCCCGCCACCAGCCGGCGCCGTCCTGCAGGGACAGCAGGTGCTCGCGCGCGAGCTCGAGCGCCACCTTCGCCTCGCTTCGAGCCTCCAAGGTCAGCTGCGGCATGCGGAAAACCTAGATCTTTTTGATCCAAAACGACAGGTGCGCACATTCGGTCCCATATGCACCCCTCACGATGACACCTGGGAGCCGGCCGGCACGAGCACCTCCGGGGGTCCGGCGTGGGAGATCACGTGGCGGCGCAGCGTCGCCTCGGAGACGAGCCGCGCAACCGGCGAGACGAAGCGGTAGACGAACAGCCCGTCGACGTCCAGGCGGGCCACCAGGCGAAAGCCGGGCGCGGGCGGCTCCGCGGCCGACGCGAGCAGCGGTTCATAGCCGGTCTCGTCGATCTCGCGTACGAGCACCGAGGTGCGCGTATGGAGGTTGTGCAGCCCCGGCAGGTAGTACTCGAGCGGCGCCGAGCCCAGCTCGACGGTCGTGACCGCACGTTCGCGCGGCGCGCCGCGGATCGCCCTTGCGAGATCCCGCCAGTTGCCGCGCTGCAGGCTCGGGCTGAGGTCGACGTCGACCGAGATCGCGAGGAATCCCAGCGCGATCGTCGCCGCGAGCGCGACCCCGGCCCGGCCGGTGCCCGGCCAGACCACCAGCACGGCGATCACGGCGGTGACCGGGATCATCGCCGCGACCAGGTTGCGCGGCGCCAGGTAGTCGGCTCCGAACGCGATCATCACGATCGGGATCAGGACCCCGCAGGCGGCGATCGACAGGGGCAGGAGCACGCCGCGCAGGGCGGCCATGTCGCGAGGCTGGCTCCGGCGCGAGGCCGGCTGGGGATCGCTCATGCGCCACAGCCCGAGCGCGAGGCCGGCGAAGATCGGCAGCGCGACGAGCAGCTCGATGCTGTGCCCGAGCGGCAGGCCCGAGTAGCCCGTCAGGTAGTACTGGGGGATCGCTTCCAGGCGCTGGGACAGCGCCCATTCGCCGATCCACTGCGTGTTCTGCCCCCCCTGGGCGATGATCAGCGGCACCAGCGCCGCCCCCACGATCGCGATCACGGCGACCGCCGGCAGCGCCGCCATGCGCGTGCGCCGCCGCCACAGCAGCCACAGCACCATCGGGATCAGCAGGAAGACGGCGAAGTAGTGGCTGAGCAGCGCCAGCGCGCCGGTCAGCGCGAACGCCGCCATGCGCCTGCGCGTCGGGTCGCGCTCGGCGCGCAGGAAGCACAGCATCGCCAGCGCGGCCGTCAACACATACAGCCCGTACGCGCGCGCCTCCTGCGAGTACCACACGAACAGCGGATTGAAGGTGACGAGCGCGGCGCACACGATCGCCGCACGGCGGGTGGGCGGGCATTCCAACTCCGCGCCGATCGCCCACGCGACCGGCACGGCCGCGATCCCGGCGAGCGCCGAGGGCAGCCGCAGCGCGACCTCGCCGGTGCCGAGCACGCGCGAGTCCGCCCACGCGAGCACGTACCACAGCGGCGGCGTGTTCTCGGTGCGGGAGACCCCGCGCAGCGTCGCCCACAGGCTGGCGTGCAGGACGTGGACGGGCGTGTACGCCTCGTCGAACCAGAAGCTCTGCAGGTTCAGCGTCGCCAGGCGCAGCACGGCCGCCAGCAGGGTCAGCGCGGCCAGCGGCCACCATGCCGGCAGCCGCGAGACCGCGCGTGCGGAGCCCGTCGCGGGCGCCGTCTCGATCGATGCGATTCCCGCCCGACCGGTCGCGCTCATCCCGGACATCGTCCCCGCCCGGCCGGACCGAAGCAGCCGTATCGCCTGGCGGTCACGTCTTCGATGCCCGGCGGCAGGTACCAGCCGCCGTGGACCGTGCGCCTGCCGCTCACCACCGCCCCCCAGATCGCCAGGCAGATCTGCGTGCGGCCTTTCGGCGGGCCGGGGCTGGTGTTGCCGCAGAGCACCTCGCGGTCGCTGCCCGCGCCCAGGGCTTCCTGGTCGATCGAGATGTTGTGGTAGTCGTGGCCGGTGTACTGCCGCCACGTCTTCAGGTCGGCGATCAGGCGGCGGTTGATGCCGACCTCGCGCCCCACGTCGTTGACCGTGGCGGTCGCCAGCACGACGCCGACGAGCACCAGCAGCGTCGTCTCGATCAGCCGCAGGTTGCCGCCGCCCTTCAGCTCGACCGTGCGCGGGCGCAGCCATGGCGGCAGACGCTGCCAGCGCTCTTCGCCGGCCGCCAGCGTGGCCTCGCCTGCGGAGGACCCGGTCATTGCACCGGCGCCAGCAGCGGCGTTATCTGGTGGACGACGAACAGCGCCTGCACGGCGAGCGTGGCGGCCAGCAGGCGGCGGTCGCGGGTGACGACGGCGAGCGGCAGCGGCCACAGGATGTACCAGGCGAGCAGCCACGTGCTCGTGACGGAGATCGCCAGCAGCGCCCATCCCGAGGCGGCGACCCAGTCGTAGCCGCGCCACGTCCGCCACAGCAGGTGCACGAGGATCAGCACCAGCCCCGCCTTGAGCAGGTCGTGGTCGATCGGGAACACCCCGGGCTTGCCGAACAGGTGAGCGATCTCGGTGGCGAAGCTGTCGGTGGAGACGAACGCGGCGTCGCGGTTGAGCGCCGCGACGACGTCGATCCCGTGGATCCCGAACGCCGCGTAGCCGACCAGCGCGCCGAGCGCGACCGCCGCCAGCGTGCCGAGGATCGGCGCCAGGCGGCGTTTGGAGACGATCATGAACGGGAGCAGCACCGCGACGGTCGCCTTGATCAGCGCGCCGGCCACGACCCACGCCGCGGCGCCGGCTTCGCGTCGGGCGGATGGCGTGGCCGCGACCGTCAGGCTCACGGCGGCCATCATCGCGAGCATCATGATCAGGTCGTTGTGCGCGCCGCCGAGCCCGTAGATCACGTACAGCGGGTTGGCTCCCACGACGAGGATCGCCGCCACCGGATCGAAGCCGCGCACGCGCGCGCAGCGCCAGACGAGCGCGAGCGTGCCGGCGCTCGCGAGCAGCGCCTCGAGCTTCATGCCCCACAGCGCGCCCACCACGCCGAGCGGGGCCAGCGGGTAGGAGAGCAGCGTGTAGAGCGGGCCGTAGGCGGTGGCGACCCGCTCCCAGTCGTGGCCGACGTACGCGGAGACCGGGTCGCCGGCGATCGCCAGCGGGCCGTGCAGGTAGGGATTCAGGCCGTGCTCGACGCCCATGCGCGCGTAGGCGATGTAGCTGAAGACATCCGTGGAGAGCAGGATCGGCCCGGCGAACACGATCACGTGCAGCGCCGCGATCAGGACGATCGCCCACCGTTTGGAGATCGCGCCCGCCCGGAGTCGATCGATCGACGCTCGGCGGGCGAGCGCGACCAGCCCCGCGTAGGCGCCGCTGGAGACGAACAGCGCGATCAGGAACACGCGGTAGCCCAGACGCTCGCCGATGCCCTGCAGCCAGCCGGCGATCTCCGGCGATTTCGGGATCAGCGGCGAGGCGCCGGCGGCGCCGTCGAGGACGATCTCCGCGGCGGCGGCTACCAGCAGCAGCCCGCACAGCGTGGCGAGCGCGGGCGCCCACCGCTGAGAGCGGACATCGACAAGGCCGCGCTCGCTCTGAACGGCGACGCTCACGAAGCGGCGCGGGCCCCTGGGCTCACAACGCCGTCCATACCGTCTTCGTCTCCAGATAGGCGCCGAGGCCCTCGTGGCCGTGCTCGCGCCCGATGCCCGAGGCCTTGAAGCCGCCGAACGGCGCGGACGGATCGACCACCCCCCAGGTGTTGATGTACACCGAGCCCGCGCGCAGCATCGCGGCGAGCCGGTGGGCGTTGGAGACGTCGCGCGTCCACACGCCCGCGGCAAGGCCGTACTCGCCCGCGTTCGCGCGCTCGGCGACCTCCTCGAGCGAGTCGTACGGAGAGGCGACGAGCACGGGGCCGAAGATCTCCTCGCGCGAGATCCGCAGCTCGTCGGAGGTCGTGCTGAACAATGTCGGCTCGACGAAGTAGCCGCCGCTGTCGGTCAGGGCCGCCTCGCCGCCGGCCAGCACCTCGGCGCCCTCCTCGCGGCCCGAGTCGATGTAGCCGAGCACGCGCTCGTGCTGCTCGGCGGAGACCAGCGGCCCGAGCTGGGTGCCCGACTCGAGGCCCGGACCGAGCCGCGCCGCCTTCGCCGCCTCGGCGAGGCCGCTCATGACCTCGTCGAAGCGCTCCGCGGGCACGAACAGGCGCGAGCCGGCGTTGCACGCCTGCCCGGAGTTGAAGTAGATCGCCTGGAAGGAGCCCTTGACGGCGGCTTCGATGTCGGCGTCGGGCAGGATGATGTTCGGCGACTTGCCCCCGAGCTCGAGCGTCACGCGCTTGAGCGCCCTGCCCGCCTTCGCGCCGATCTCGCGCCCGACCTCGGTCGAGCCGGTGAACGCGATCTTGTCCACGTCGGGGTGGTCGACGAGCGCGGCGCCCGTGCCGCCGTCGCCGGTCAGCACGTTCAGCACGCCCGGCGGGAAGCCCACCTCGAGCGCCAGCTCGCCGACGCGCAGCGCGCTCAGCGGCGTCTGCTCCGCCGGCTTGAGCACGATCGTGCAGCCGGCGGCGAGCGCCGGGCCGAGCTTCCACGCCGCCATCAGCAGCGGGAAGTTCCACGGGATGATCTGAGCGCACACGCCGATCGGCTCACGGCGGGTGTAGCAGTGCATGTTCGGCGCGCTCACCGGCAGCACTCCGCCCTCGATCTTCGTGGGCCAGCCCGCGAAGTAGCGCAGGTGCCCGATCGCTCCGTTGACGTCCACGTACTGGGCGAGCCCGACGGGCTTGCCGTTGTCGAGCGACTCGATCTGCGCGATCTCCTCGGCGCGCTGTTCGAGCGCGTCCGCGAGCGCGAGCATCAGGCGCTCGCGCCCGGCGGCGGGCATCGAGGACCAGGGGCCGTCCGTGAAGGCCGCCCGCGCGGCCGCGACCGCCCGCGCGACATCCTCGGGACCCGCGAGCGCGACCTCCGCGATCTCCCTGCCCGTGGCCGGGTCGAGCGTGGCGAACGTGCGCCCGTCGGCCGCATCCAGACGCTCGGAGCCGATCAGGAGACGGTGTGACTGGGAGATGAACTCGCGCGCCGGAGCGCCCAGCGCGTCGGGGAGGGTGTCTGCGGAGATAGTGGTCATCGGGGGAGCGTACCTCGCCCTGTCGGAGACGCGCTGCGCTGGCCGTCGCCGGGGTGGCGCGGGTCCGCTCCGGGAGCTGGGCGAACGCATATGCTGGGCCGATGGCCGAGCCCTCCAAGGCGGTGCTGATCACCGGCTGCTCGTCCGGCATCGGCCGGGCCACCGCGCTGCGGCTGGCGGGCAGCGGCTGGACCGTGTACGCGACCGCGCGCCGGCCCGAGTCGATCGCCGAGCTGGGCGACGCCGGCTGCCACACGCTCGCGCTGGACGTCACCGACGAGGACTCGATGCGCGCGGCGGTCGACGCCGTCGAGCAGGCCGAGGGCGCGGTCGGGGTGCTGATCAACAACGCCGGCTACAGCCAGAGCGGCGCGATCGAGACGGTCCCGATGGACGCCGTGCGCCGGCAGTTCGAGACGAACGTCTTCGGCCTCGTGCGCCTGACGCAGCTCGTGCTGCCGAGGATGCGCGCGCAGCGCTGGGGCAAGATCGTCAACGTGGGCTCGATGGGCGGGCGCCTGACATTCCCCGGCGGCGGTCACTACCACGCGACCAAGCACGCGCTCGAGGCGATCTCCGACGCGCTGCGCTTCGAGCTGCACGGCTTCGGCATCGACGTGATCCTGCTCGAGCCGGGACTGATCACGACCGAGTTCGGCGAGGCGGCGAACGCCAGCATGGCCGACGTCGGCGGCGCGCAGGAGGACCCCTACGCGCACTTCAACGCGACCGTGGGCGCGCTCACGGCGGGCGCGTACGACGGCCCCATGCGCCGGCTCGGCGCGGGGCCCGAGCGCGTCGCCAAGGTGATCGAGCGCGCCATCACCCGCCGCCGCCCGCCCGCCCGGATCACCATCACCCCCTCCGCCAAGCTCTCGATCGCGACCCGCCGCCTGCTGAGCGACCGCGCGTGGGACGCCGCGATGCGCGGGCAGTTTCCCCAGCCGCGTTAGCGGCCGGTCAGAGCTCGGCCGCGAGCGCCGGCTGCGGGTGCCCGACGGCGAAGCCCTGGGCGTAGTCGACGCCGTAGCTGCGCAGCATGCTCATGGTCATCTCGTCGCCGACGAACTCGGCGATCGTGCGCCTGCCCATCCCGCGAACGACGCCGGCGAGCGCCCTGACGACGAGCTGGTCTGTCCGCGAGACCGGCAGCAGGCGGATGAAGTCGCCGTCGATCTTCAGGTAGCTGAAGGGCAGGTGCTTGAGGTACTGGAAGGAGCCGAAGCCGGCGCCGAAGTCGTCCAGCGCGACCTCGCAGCCGAGCGCCAGCAAACCGGCGCAGAAGGCCCTTGCGCTGTCCATGTCGGAGATCGCCGCCGTCTCGGTGACCTCGATCACCAGTTGCGAGGGGTCCGCCCCGTGCCACTCCAGGCGCCGCTGCACGTACGCGAGCATGCCGGGGTCGGTGACCGACACGGCCGACACGTTCACCGCGATCCGCGTGGGCCGATCTTCCAGCGGCGGGCCGGCTTCCGCCACGGCGCCGGCGCCGGCCGATGGGCTCGCGCCCGCCCCGAGCAGCGCGGCGACCTCGTCGAGCACCATCCGGTCGATGTCGCGAATCAACCCGTAGCGCTCGGCCGCCGGCAGGAAGCGCCCGGGCGCGACCAGGCGACCGTCGGGCTCGTCGGCGAGGCGCAGCAGCGCCTCGTGGTGGGACACGCTGCGATCGCTCAGCGCGACGATCGGCTGGAAGTGCAGCACGAACAGCCCCCCGTCCAGCGCGCGGCGCAGGCGCGCCAGCCACGGGCGCCGGTGCAGGCCCGCCGGCGAGCAGAACCCCGCATTCAGCGCCCGCGCGTCGACGTCGCCACGCGCGCCGGCGCGCGCCGCCGGCCTGTCGAGAAACAGGCGCGGGGTGGCGTCGGCTGTGGTCGAGCTCGACATCTCCCGCAGTGTCTTCGACGGCGCCGCAGGCTCACCTGCCCTTTGGGTGCGGGCGCAGCGCGCCGCTCAGGAGCGCTTGGGAGCGACATACGGGCGCCGCGCGCGGTCGGAGACCACCAGCAGCAGCGCCACGAGCACGAAGTTCATCACCACCGAGGATCCCCCGTAGGCGACGAACGGCAGCGTCACGCCGGTGAGCGGGATCACACGCGTGACGCCGCCGACGATCACGAACACCTGCATCGCCACCACGAACGAGAGCCCCGTCGCGAGCAGCTTCGAGAACGAGTCGCGCGCGAGCACCGCCGTCTTCAGCCCGCGCGCGATGAACAGCAGGTAGACCCCCAGCAGCGCCGCGGCGCCGACCAAGCCGAGCTCGTTGACGATGACCGCGTAGATCATGTCGCTTTCGGGGACCGGCAGGATCGAGGTCCTATGCGGGCCGGCGCGCAGCAGCGAGCGGTCGAAGCCGGTTCCGAGCAGCCCCCCGTCGGCCTGCGCGAACAGCGACTGCGCCAGCTGGTAGCTGCCTCCTTCCAGTTTGTTGTACAGGGCCGGCTCGAACGGGTGTTCCCAGGCGAGCACACGCGCCTGCACATGGCTGACGTGAGCGGTCAGGTACCAGGCGCCGAGCGCGAACAGCACGATCCCGATCAGCGGGAACGACAGGCGTCCGGTGGCGACGTACAGCAGCGCGAGGAACGCGCCGTAGAACATCAGCGAGGTGCCCAGCTCGCGCGTGAGCAGCAACGTCGCCATCGCCGCGCCCCAGACGATCAGCATCGGGCCGAACTGCTTCATCGGCGGGATCGTCAGCCCCAGCACACGCCGCCCCGCCGTCACGAGGATCTGGCGGTTGTCGCGCAGGTAGCTGGCAAGGAAGATCACGATCGCGACCTTCGCGAACTCGGCCGGCTGGAAGGAGACGCTGCCGAGGTGGATGTCGAGGTACGCGCCGTTGACCTGCTCGCCTATGCCCGGCAGGCGCGGCAGCACGGTCATGCCGATGCCGACCGCGGCGATCGTGTAGCGGTAGCGCTCGAGCACGCTCACGCCCCGCTTACGCAGCGCGAGGATCGTCGCCGCGAACAGCACCAGCCCGAGCACCATCCACTGCGCCTGCTGGCGGGCCAGCGTCGGTTCGATGCGGTAGACCATCACGATGCCCACGCTCGCCAGCACCGCCACCAGCGGGAACAGGTAGGGGTCCGCGTTCGGCAGCGCGAAGCGGATCACCAGGTGCGCGGCCAGGCACAACCCGAGGAACAGGGCGCCGTAGGTCAGCGACACGCTGGAGGCGTGGTTGAGCGTCAGGTTCGTCGCCGCAGCCGGCGTGTTGTTCTGCGCCTGGATGAAGATCGCCGTGAAGCCCGCCGTCACGAGCAGCGCCGAGGGCACGAGGCCCAGGAGCTCACGGTTGCGGGGGCTGAGCACGGATCGAGCGTACCCGCAGACGCGGCGCTTGCGTTCCGATCGGCCCGCTACCCTTGACTCGGAGCGCACCGCACCCTCAAGGGGGCACATGCGGAGGAGCGGTGTGCGCTTGCGCCCAAGCGATATGAGCTGCCCCGTTTCGATACCCCATGGATGACGAGCGCCCGCCCTCCCTGTGGTGGGGCATGTGGAAGCGGTTCCTGCTCGCCGGAGTCCTGATCACGGCGCTGAGCGGCGCCGCGACGGCTACCGTCGCATTGAACAAGCTCACGACGCTCGCCGACGAGGTCTTCCCGTCGCTCAGCCACATCAACGCCCCCAAGGGCCTGATCACGCCCGAATACGGCGGCGGCCCGCAGACGTTCCTGATCCTCGGCTCGGACAGGCGCTCGGGCTCCAAGAACGCCGAAGAACGCGACGCCGCGCCGCACAGCGACACGATCCTGCTCGTGCGCTTCGACCCCCAACAGGGCCAGACCTCGGTGCTGTCGATCCCGCGCGATCTGATGGTCGACATCAGGACGCCCTCGGGCCAGGTCTACGCCAACGAAAAGATCAACGCCGCGTACACGATCGGCAGCCAGATCGGCGGCGCCAACGAGGCGAGCGTGCTCGCCGCCGAAACGATCGTGCGCGAAGTGTTCCCCGAACTCGAGGGCAAGCTCAACGGGATCATCGACGTCAACTTCGCCGGCTTCATCAAAGTCGTCGACACGCTCGGCTGCGCGTACGTGAACGTGGACCACCGCTACTACAACGAGAACATCGGCTCGACCGAAACGGACTACACGAGCATCAACCTCGAGCCCGGCTACCAGAAGCTCTGCTACGAAAACGCGCTCGACTACGTGCGCTACCGCCACACCGACTCGGACTTCGTGCGCGTGGCGCGCCAGCAGGACTTCCTGCGCGACCTGCGCGAGCAGATCGATCCCGCCAACGAGCTCGGTCAGATCGACACCGTGGCCAAGACGGTGGGACGCGCGATCAGGAGCAACTTCCCCGCCACCCCCGAAGAGCTGGTGCTGCTGTCGAAGCTGATCGCCTTCTCGCAGACCAAGCCCCTGCGCCAGGTGAAGTTCCTGAGCACCAACGTCGACTATCAACCCGGCGGGGCCGCCGGCGGCGACTACGTCACCTCGGACCCCGAACTGGAGAAACGGACGCTCGACACGTTCCTCGAAGGCCACGAACAGCTTCAGCTCCCGGCGGGCACCTCGCACAGCGGGCACACCTCCAGCCACGGTCGCCACCGCAGCAGCCACCACGCCAAAGGCCTCTCACCGGCGGCGCTGAACCTGTACCCCACGTCCTCCGCCGGCGAAGGCGAAATGGTCAAAGCGGCCGTCGAAGTGCCCTTCCCCGTTCTGTACCCGAGCCTGCAGACCGGGCAGGCCGAACAGCAGCAGGTGCGCGCCTACCCGCTCAAGAACCAGCAGAACATCCGCCATCACGCCTACGTCATCGTCTTCGCGCAGAACGCGACACTCGGCGGCTACTACGACTTCGAGGGCACCGACTGGCTGAACCCGCCGTTGTTCGCGCACGCGCGCACGCAGGTCATCGGCGGGCGCACGTACGAGTTCGTCAACGACGGCTCGCACATCCACGTCGTCGGCTGGCGGGTGGGCAACGCCCTCTACTGGCTCAGCAACACGCTGCTCGAGGAACTTTCCAACTCGCAGATGCTTGCCATCGCGAAATCGGCGCAGCCGCTTCACTAGCGCTCCGCGTCAAGTCGATTTCGTCGCGGCGCTAGCGCTCCGCGTCCACCTCGATCGTCGGGGCGCTTCGCGCGGCCGCCGATCGACGTGGACGCTGCGCTTTGCCCAGAGGCGGATATTGCCGCTGGCTGTCTGCAGCACACGGTCGGCCGTCGGCGCAGCGTCACTTCTGGGCCGGAGCGCGAGCGGGCCGGCGAGCTTAGATGAGTGCTGCTGTCCAAGGGGGCTGTGTGCGGCTCGGCCTCTGAGACGCCCGCTCGTGCTGGAAAGAAGCACTCTCGCTCGGCGGCCTGTCGCGCGTCACAGGAGTGGAGCGATCCACGGGACCCCGTGGTGGCGAGGATGCTTGGCGTAGGTACAGGAGTTCGTTACGGTCAGATAGACCAGGACATTACGGAGGACGGCTGAGGCCGCTGCGGCGCAGCGGCCTTGCCATCCCCACTGGCAGTCCACGCGCGTTGGAGTGAACCGGTGGCAGGAGATGACCGACGGAGGAGTCTCTTCTTCTTCGTCCTGCGCACGTTTCGCGCGCCTCGCGGCCACGACGGCCGGTGCTCCGCCGCAGCAGTAACTGGCGATCGCTGTACGCGCTAGGCTCACCGGGAGTACGCGGTCTGTGACGATCGCTGTCTCGTCGGTGGCAAGCCGCCCCTGGGCCGTTAGGATGACGCGAACGACGAGCGCTCCGCTGGGTAGCCGGGGAAGGCCGAGGTCGGTGACGCCGGCCGGGACGTTCCTGGTGAGGGCAGCGACGCGTGCGCCGTTTGGCGTCGAGCTGACCTGGACTTGCTCGCGTCCTGGCTCGCTCGCAGCGACTTTGAGCTGGATAGCGCCTGCGACGAGCGTGGGCGGCCGGATAGCGACGGCCAGCGGCGGATGGCGCCCCGTGGCGAGCATCAGCACATGGTTCTCCGCTGCAATGAGGACGCTGCCGTCAGGCTCGACCGCGAGCCCGGTTGGGTTGAGCCGAACAGCTGTCGCGGGCCCGCCGAGCCCGTCGCTGAGACCCGACCACAGTTGCCTCGCGGGCTCAATTGGGAACGCCACACGCCCTGACTGCGCCCACTGCGAGGCTCCCGCAACGGTCGTGATGATCCCATGTGCATCCACGTGCCGCACGCGGCCGTCGCCCACGTCGGCGATCAGAAAGCCGCCGCCGGGCAGCGCGGCCACTTCTGACGGGTCATAGAGAATTGCGCGGGTGGCTGGGCCGCCATCGCCGAGGCTGCCTGTGAGCGAGCCGCGTGGCGGCCCGATGCCGGCGACAGTGCTGATAATGCCGCGCGCATCCACACGGCGGATGCGGTCGCCGTACTGTTCGGCGATCAGGAACCCGCCGCCCGGGAGCACCGCTACCGCACACGGTCCGTACAGGCCGGCTCTCGTGGCCGGTCCGCCGTCGCCGCTGGAGCGAGCCGCGCCCGTCCCGGCCACGGTGGTGATGATCCCGTGCGCGTTTACCATGCGCACCCGGTTGGCGGACGCGTCAGCGATCAGGAAGCCACCGCCGGGCAGCACGGCCAGTCCTTCCGGGTCTTGCAGGCTGGCACTGGTGGCCGGGCCGCCTTCGCCGATCGGCCTGGCAGTACCCGTCGGCATAGGAAGGACAGGCCCCGTCGGGCCCGCGCCCGCGACCGTGCTGATCACGCCTTGCGGGCTCACCATTCTCACGCGACCGTGGCCATCCGATACCAGGAACCCGCCGCCTGGCAGCACGGCCAGTCCCGACGGGTTTAGGCTGGCCCTAGTTGCCGGCCCGCCGTCCCCCAGCGGTTCGGGGTAGCTAAAGGACCCGCTTCCGGCGACGGTGGTGATGATCCCGTGCGAGTTCACCATTCGCACCCGGCCCTTGTTCGGTTCGGAGAACAGAAAGCCGCCGTGCGGCAGCGCCGCAACGAAGTAAGGTTCCCCTCCCGCGTCTGTCGCGGGACCGCCGTCGCCACCAAACTGGCGTTCGCCGGAGCCAGCCACCGCGAACACTCGAGGCGCTGAGGCGGCCCCCGCGAAACCGGGCAACAGCAGCAACGCCACTGTTGCGACGAGCATGACGGCGAAAGACCTCACCCCCGTCACGCTAGGACGCTCGTGCAGCCGATACGCCCGGGCAGCGCCGCAGAAACACAAGTAGAAGACCGAGGGACGGCAGCGCGCCGCGCTGGCCGCACGCCTTGAGGCAGGCTGTCCTGGACGCGCCCGCAGCCGCGGCGCATAGCCAAGAGACAGTCGCCCTTCGCGCCGGCACGTCGCAGCACACCTGCCCGCCGAAGCGGGGCGATCCTTGGCGCAAAGCCGGTGAACGACGTCACGTAGTGCTCGTCGGGAGACACCGTCAGAGCTGCTCGGCACATCCAGACGCCCGTGCCATAATACGGGACAGTTCTGGATACACACAGACTATTCCGAAGAGGGGTGAGCAATGTCTGACCCTGCACAGCAGCGACCGAGTATGCCTCCCTTCGGTGGATCGACCCTGGGCATGCACGCGGGGTTGCCAGGGTGACGGATTGGCTGTGTCCAGCTGACGCCCGGGGCTTGTGGCGGACCGAAATCGCCTTGCGCATTCGCGAGCTCCGGCACCGTGTTGAGACGGCCTGCGTGATCGCCGCACCCACCGAAAGCGAAGGCGAGACCACGGAGGTCGTGGCCGTCGCCACCTCGGAGGGCGGGGCGAGCGCCGAGGTGCGCGTTCAACATGTCAACGAGGCAGCGTCTCCCCCGCACACCCCCGTATGGGCCACCCACATCGACGCGGCTAAGCATGCCCTGGAGGGAGCAAACGCGGCGATCCGCGTTCACAAAGGCACATGGGAGATGGTGAAGGAGTGGT
>Ga0187879_10002101_pt1 | contig 13636 bp, 12 predicted proteins | sample June2016WEW_19_1_FD_132423 | JGI IMG/M metagenome (GOLD analysis project Ga0187879, IMG submission 132423) | Peatland microbial communities from SPRUCE experiment site at the Marcell Experimental Forest, Minnesota, USA - June2016WEW_19_10 | ecosystem: Environmental > Terrestrial > Soil >... | reverse complement strand
TGCCGATCAACCAGAACCAGGCGTTGTTCGCGCTGCTCGGAACCACTTACGGCGGCAATGGCGTGCAGAACTTCATGCTGCCCAATTTGCAGGGCCGCATCGCCATGAGTGCCAGTAACGCCTTCCCCCAGGGACAGACGGCGGGCGAGGAAGCCGTGGTGCTCACCACGGCCCAGCTGCCGGTGCACACTCATGTGGTCACCGCCGCGGCCAACGGCGCGTCGAATGCCACCAACGTTCCCGGGCCAACAGTCATCCTCGGAAGCGGGACCACCAGCGAGCCCAATAACCCGCCGGTACTGATCTATAGCAGCGCCGCCTCCAACGTGGCTCTGGCACCGCTCGGCGCCAATGGCTCCGGTCAGGGGCATGAGAACCGGATGCCGTCCCTGGTGTTGAGCTATTGCATCGCGTTGCAGGGGATCTTCCCGTCGCGGGGCTGAGCGGTCAGTTGAACACAACCTGATAATTCTGCCGATCGCGGGCGACGGTGTGAATCGGGATAATGTACAGCGTGAAGTCAGGTCCGCTTTCTACGGCGACGTCATACAGGCCCTCGGGCAGCACATCGTCCGGCGGACCGCACAGGATCAGAGTGAACGGCTGCCGCTTCGTTCGGTTACTGCCGCCCGGTCCGGATGTGTCGACCGAGACCAGGGTCAGTGCCCGGTGCTGGCCTTTGGGTCTGACTGTCTTGCCCAAAAGAGAAGAAAAATCCTGTACTGTCAAAACCTGTGACATAAGACCAGCCTCCTTCCAGGCGCACAAATGATATCGAATGAAACCGATCCGGTCGAGCCAATCGAAACGCCCCACGGCACGTTACGGACGCGGCCAGAAGTCGTCGCGGACGCAACGTTTTTGTTTACCCTGCACGCGAGCGTCAAGGCCGCGGAATTCGCGATGATGCCCGTCGCCGAGCCAATTCTGCGGCAACTGCTCGACATGCAATTTCGTGCTATGACAATGAGTTACCGGACGGCCTTCCCAGCAGGACGTTTCCAGCTCATCACCCTGAACGACGCGCCGATCGGCCGGCTGATTACCGACAGCGGCCCGGTCAGGTTCCACATCGTTTATATCGCTTTGCTGCCGGAATGGCGGCAACGGCAGATCAGCACCATCCTGATGACACAGGTTCTCGAGGAACCCCGGCGCAGGGGCGCCAGGTGCGAAACGACCGTCGCTTTGGACAACCTGGCATCCCAACGTCTCTGGTTTCGCCTGGGCTTTACCGAGCGAGAGCGCGACGGCGCCAATCTTGTCCTGGAATGGCGACCGGCCTGAAATTCCGCGGGCCCGGAGCCGGGATCGCGCTCAGGCAGCCAACGGTGACGGCCGTCTTCCTCCGCCGGCACGGAAGCGGCGAAGATAGTCCGGTACGATCTGCTCGACCGCTGTAGGGCTGATACCCAGATCGCTCAGACCGAGAGCGTCGGAGGCAACCACGTTGTCGCGGGCCAGCATCTTGAGCTGATCCCGGGTGAGCAATTTGCCGGGCAGGATTTCCAGCAGGCAGGCCTGCAGCCGAACCAGCGGCACGGGCATATTGACCAGCGGGATGCTGCGTCCGGTGACCTTCAGGATATAGGCCAGCAAATCGACGAACAGCCAAACCTTTGGCCCGCCCAGTTCGTAGGTTTTGCCGATGGCGTCGTCGGACTGCAAAGCAGCCAATACCGCATCTGCCACGTCGCCGGCGTACACCGGTTGCATGCGGGTTGCCCCCTCGATCACCGGCATAAAGGGCAACATCCGGGTCATACCGGCGAAGCGGTTGAAGAAGTTATCCTCGGGCCCGAATACGATCGATGGACGCAGGATTGTCGTCCCCGGAAATGCAGCGCGCACTGCGTTTTCGCCCTCGCCCTTCGACGCGGCATAGCGGCTGTCGCTTGCCGGGTCGGCGCCGATGGCTGAGATGTGGATCAGGCGCTGCACTCCGGCGGCCGCCGCCGCGCTCGCGACACCTGCAGCGGCATCGACGTGGATGGCCTGGAATGACGCGGCGCGGGACTCGGTCAACGCTCCGACCAGATTGACCACCCAATCGGCGCCCTCGACGGCGCGATGGACATCGGCAGCGTTGGTGACCGGGGCGTACAACGGCACGATCTGCCCGATACTGCCGGCGGTTTTCAGGAATAGCGCGCGCTCGGTGTTGCGCACCGCGACCCGAACGGTCTTGCCGGCCCGCGCCAGCCGCTGCACCACATAGCGGCCAATGAACCCCGAGCCGCCGAATACTGTTGCCACATCCGTCATCGCAGCTTGCTCCCGCGCATCATCACCTGAGCCAAACCCATCCATGGTTCGCCCGCTGCCGGTACGCCCGGCAGGTTTTGGCACTCCGCCGCGGTATGCGCCAAGAGGGGTTCCGCCCAAAAGACAAATCGCCTGACATCGGATCGATAAATTCGGCTTCATAGGTATGGAGGGTGGTTTGAGAAATCAGACGCCGACTGGCAACGTCATCGGCCTATGCGATAGGCGTTATCTCCTACGTGCTGCCTTCGGCAGACTTGGGCAAAGGGCAGCTCGATCGGTAGCGATTAAATCGACCACCCATGGGACGCGCTCGAACGGCACGCGCATGCGAGCTTCCTGCAAAGCCCGGAAAACTGCATCAGTCAGGTTGCCCTGGCCAACCGCCGCTACAACGGAGGCTTCGGCAAACAGGTCCACGGTGCACAGTGGTCGCAGCGAAGGAAACCGGTCCGCGCAGATCCGGAGTGCCTTGCGTTCATCGATAACGGGAGCGAATTCACACTCGACGGCATAAGCGATCGTTGCTGCCTCGCCGTCATCGAGGGTGTCGGCTGTTGGACCAACTACCAGTTCGCCAAACACGTGCATTCCCGCCTCGCCGAGCGACACCACGCGGATATTGCTGGCCCGCACCAATTCCTTCAGCAATTCTGAATCACTTCGGCCGCTTCGGCGGTCTCCCTGAAGTTCCGCCACCACAATGTCCGTGACGACGACCCGGAACGGCAACGCACTCAGGATCTCCGCTGCTCGATCAGTTGCATTCAGATTGATGACAACGCTGGTATCGGCGACGACGACTGCACTGGTCTCAACCATGGAGTTCGAGCGCTTCGTCAATCTCGACCGGATCGGTGTCGAGCCCATCCAGGATCTTCCGGAGTTCTACCCGGTCAAGATGAAGGAGCCTGGCGAGTTGTCCCTCGCTCAACAGTTCCCGCTTCCAGGCCTCGGCCGCCAGTACGTTAAGCCGAAGCGACATCGGCACCTGCATCCTGGTCCCGTAAGTTTCCTCAAACGACGCATCGCCGAGCACCTGACGGGCCTGTGCGTCAGTGATACCGCCATGCGCGCCGAACCAGTCCCAGGTGCCCTGGCGGGCAAGTTTAAGTTCCTCCAGTCGGCGTACCATCGCTTCGCGAGACACAGCGAAGGCATGAGCCATGACGATCACATGCCGTCGGCTCAGATGCGATGATCCCATGGTGATCTGCTGGAACATCTGCATAACGGACCGCGCCGGCGTAAGGAATGCGCGGGCGAAAGTGTCCGCATATCTCTCGTCCCGGGCCTGGTCCGGTGATCCATCCAGCAACGCTTCAGACTCGTCGCGGGTCGATACTAAATGACCCAGTTCATGAGCGGCGGTCTGATTGCGTCGACTACGGGGATGGACGGCATTGAATAACATACATGCGCCGATCGCATCATCGAACGCGTAAAGCCCCGATATCCGAGACTCCAGCCCTCGGATGAATACGCGCACACCAAGCTGCAATTCGAGCAACGTTGCGACATCAGCAACCGGCCCAGTACCGAGACCAAGCCACTGGCGAATTTCGGACGCATCGTGCTCCGCCTGGACACGGACATCGCCTGGCAGTATCGGGTGTTGCTGCGGATAGTTTCTGACACGACGAATGCCGAGCAAGTCTTCAAGCTCTGCCTCCGCTTTCGCCAGATCGGTCAACAGTTGAGCGGCTGCTTCAACGGACGAGTCGGTAGGCCCCATCAGCTTTCTGAATTTCGGAGTAAGATCGACGTGAACCGCCTCCTGACGAAACAGTGCATTGACCGAAGTCCGATATTGCTTCGTCAAAGACAGCAACTCATCCATTCGGATTTTGCGTTGTCCTTGTTCAATCGCGACGAGCGTCGTACGTGCCATGTTTGCCACCGCAGCCGCGGCAGCTTGCGTAATCCTCGCCGCTTCCCGAGCAATCCGTAGGCGATCGCCAACCTCGGCGGGCGAATAATGATCCAACGTCTTACTCATGCGGCTGCCCGTGCCCATGGCTTGACAAACGACTCATCCCCAGGCGATTTCACAAAATTCCCCCATTCTTCTGCATGCTTCGTCAGCAAAGTCCGTAGTTTGCCTTCCACAATAACTGGGCTTTCACCGAGGCATTGTGCGATTTGAAAGACGTGGCGTTTCAAGGATGCCTGTTGGAGTTGCAACGTACCAAAGGTTGCAAGATTGTCCATGTGCAGGGCGCCAGCTACGGCGTATTCTTGATACGGTTTGGGAGGCTTTGAGAAGTTTGCCGGGGCCCCCGCTTCAAATGTGCGCGATCCGAGATTCTCCCAGACATAGGTATTCGGCGACTCCTGGAGTCCGGCAGCGTGGACACTTAGCCTACGGAGCATGCACGCCGCACAGACGCCGCACTGACGGCGCTTTCCGTCGATCGATACCCGACCGTTGTGTTGCCAGCAAGATCGCGTCTTCTTCCAAACGTCTGGATCCGCCGCATGAGCCACCGCGTCTCGCCCTGTTTCGCCCTTCGTGTTCCATAGGCGAGGAAAATCATAATTAATCCGACACCCGAAAAGTGCAGTCAGGAATCGCTCCATTTTTGCCGTAAACTGCGGATGGCTCCTGAAATCCGGATAGACGGATCCCACCGGCACAAGAGCCGGTCCGAGAGCACCTTGTCCGCTCTCGGGCATTATTACCTTGTCCACGCCCGCGAGGTACGCGGCAAGCCCACTGACCAACGCAAACTTGAAGCCTCTATGTCGGCCCGCATTTCCTGGCTGATTGTTTGTTCTCGTGCGGACATCATACGGTATCGAAGCGAACGGGAGCAGGCGATCACTCGGCGCACGGCCAACTCTACTGGAGAGAACTCTAACCCTTAGGAATTCCGCCCCGCGGTTGCGCTCAAACAGGGTGCCAACAGACCAGGAGTCGAGTCCATCACTGAAAGGCATCACCGCGTTCGTATTTACAGACAGGTTCAGCGGCCGTTGACCAGGTAGCAACTCGTTATATTTGCGTTCATGGAAATCGAAAGTCCAGCGATCGCCAGTCAGGAAGTTCAAAGCCTCGGTCAGCGTTCCGATAACAGCCGCACTCTTCCAACGGCTGGCATCGTGCACTGGCAGCCTGAGCAGGATATCCCTACTCCACGATGCCGTTGGTCGCCGAAGCCCTCTATCACAAAATTCGACTGCAGCGGCAAGAAGCAATGCATCAAAGATAATAGGCTCTCTCGGCGAGAAGCAGTAAGATTCCAATGCCTCGGAAGAAAAACTCAGGTTCTTCCCCTTGCCGATCTCACACTGAATAACGCCGCGCCTTGCCCGAGCGGACGCCTCTAAAACATGTACCCGGTAGGAAGTTGATGCGTCATGTTGCGGTTCCATGATCAGAGCCTCGGTCCATCGTCGAGTCCGGTCCGCTTTTGTAGAGACTGCCGGGAAGATGTCGAAGTTATGCCCAGGACCAGGTCCTTCAATTTTGCGAGGTCGACCCGAGGCACTATGTCCTCAATCCGCTTCAGGATCTCAGATGCCCGTCCTCCTTCAATTTCCCGGTAATAGTGCTCTCCAGCCTGCCTCACACCCTGCAATGCGAGTTCAATGAGAGTTCTGCTTACCGTCTCTCGCAACGCCTCAGACCCGCGAATCCCCTCATCGAATACCTTAGCCGCGATGTCTACCAGGAGCGCGGCACGTGGGCTGCTAAAACCGCGGGCGCGGATGGCTGCGAATCGATCGGGTTCGTTGAAATCGAGTGAAGATTGCGATCCATCCCCAAGAACCTTCCGCAGGTCGGAAATAAGTTGCGGTGAGATCCCGTTCGAAAATTCTTCCGCCAACGCTTTGTGAAGCGCTTGGGTGATTTCGTCTGGCGAGGACGCATCCAACTCCGCAAGCTTTGCCACCCGGCGCTAACCCGAGGACATTTTGAGAGATTTGAACGGCCCGTCGCTCATGGAGACCTCCATCGCAAGCGATATCGCATGGCCGATCTTAAATGTCAACTGATTAATAAAAATAATCCGACAATGTCAGACGAAAAACCTACCGCCTACGGTGAAAGCGCATGGGGTGTGGTTGGGGGCTCCACCACCGCGCAAGCCAGTTGACGACACCCGCACCGGGGGCTACATCGCGCGCCTCCCGCTCCTCCGCGCCCAATGCCTGGTCTGGCTGTCGTGGAGGGCCTGTTGCCCAGGTGGCGGAATTGGTAGACGCGCAGGTTTCAGGTACCTGTGGCCGCAAGGTCGTGAAAGTTCGAGTCTTTTCCTGGGCACCAGCATCCGATGAGCAGTACACAATTCATGCCGAACGCGACCATCCATCAGTATCGGCATGATTTGCCGAACGGCCTCGACCTCGGCCCCGTCGTAGCGGTCGACACCGAAACCATGGGTCTCAATCCACATCGCGACCGGCTGTGTCTCGTGCAACTCTCCGGTGGCGATGGGCACGCGCACCTCGTGCAGTTGGTGCCGGTGTCGCTGGGTGGGCGCGGGTTTGACTGCCCCAACCTGAAGCATTTGCTGGCCGACACCGATGTCGTGAAGCTGATGCATTTCGCGCGGTTCGACGTGGCGGTCCTGCAGCTCAGCCTGGGCATCACGGTCAGTCCGGTGCGCTGCACAAAGATTGCGGCAAAGCTGGTCCGCACATTCACCGACCGTCACGGTCTGAAGGACCTGTGCAAGGAGCTCCTGGGGGTCGATTTGTCGAAGCAGCAGCAGACCTCGGATTGGGGCGCGCTCGATTTGACCGCCGAGCAATGCGCCTACGCCGCCTCGGACGTGCTCTATTTGCACGCTTTATGGGCGCGGCTCGAGGCGGCGCTGGTGCGTGAGGGGCGTCTCGAGCTGGCCGAAGCCTGCTTCGCGTTCCTGCCGACCCGCTGCCGACTCGACCTGTTGGGTTACGAAGATCCGGACATTTTCCACCATTGATGCCATTACATCTGACGGTTGACCGAGCCGCCCGCAGCAGCACCAGGACGTGCATGGAACCAACGAGAACCTACGGTTACGATCATCGTTGGACCGCCGAAAACGTCCCTTACGCACCCATTGGCAACCCACTCGAGCCGGATATCCAGAGTCGCGGCGGATGCCACCCTCGGGCCAATCCTGACGGCGAGGCGAACATGTCGACTCCATCAGCAACCGTTGCTGATACCTGCCAGTGCGCACCAGTATGACGATGCTGCCGGGATACCAGGAAGGCAGCCGAACCCCGTGGTCTGTCACGATTCGTCAATCTCAAAAGATTGACCAGGCTCAATACACGGCCCATAGACTCAGTCTCAACGCATCGGAACGAATTCCATCGTGAGTCGCGCCGCCGTCACCGTTGCCGAACCTGTTCGCCCTGACCTCGATGTCGCACGAGACGTACTCGCGACCGAGGCGGCCGGCCTGCGCGCCCTGGCCGCCGGCCTGGGCCCTGAATTTTCCCGGGCAGTGGACTGCCTGGCAGCCGCCAGCGGTCGCATCGTGGTCTCCGGGATGGGCAAGTCCGGCCACGTGGCGCGAAAGATCGCCGCAACGTTCGCCTCGACCGGGACTCCTGCGTTGTTTGTGCATCCGGCCGAGGCGTCGCATGGCGACCTCGGCATGATCCTTCCCGGGGACGCTGTCCTGGCGCTGTCCAATTCCGGGGAAACGGCGGAACTGGCCGATATTGTCGCCCATGCGCGGCGCTTCGGACTGCCTCTTGTGGCAATCACCGCGCGAGCGGGCTCGACGTTGGCACAATCGGCGGACGTGGCATTGTTGCTCCCGCAGTCGGCCGAGGCCTGTCCGATGGGCCTCGCCCCCACCACATCCACTACCATGCAAATGGCTTTGGGCGACGCGCTCGCGGTGGCACTGTTGACGCGACGTGGCTTCACGGAGGCAGATTTCCGCCGCTTTCACCCTGGCGGACGGTTGGGCGCCCAGCTGCGACGCGTGCGCGACCTGATGCACACCGGCGAGGCTATACCGCTGGCCGAGGCCGGCATGCCGATGGACCGCGCGCTTGTGCTGATGACCGAGAAGCGGTTCGGCTGCCTGGGTGTGGCCTCTCGCGACGGCGCGCTACTCGGCATCATCACCGACGGCGATTTGCGCCGGGCCATGGGTCCCAATTTGCTGACCCGAGCGGTCGATGATGTGATGACGCGCTCGCCGCGGACGATCGGACCAGACGCTCTGGCGGCCGAAGCGTTGCATGCGATGAATGCGCACCAGCGGCCGGTGACAGCGTTGTTCGTTGTCGACCCGAACGGCAAGGTCGCGGGCATTCTGCACATTCACGACCTGTTGCGGGCGGGTGTTGCATGACGTACTGGCCCGTCAGCGAAGAACAGACTGCCAAAGAGCAGGCCGAGCCGGTGCGTACCACATCGAAGCGCCGCAACCCGGCGCCGTCCACTGCTGGGCCGGCCAAATCAGGTTCCTCCCAGCCCGAACCGGAACCTGCCAATCCCACTCGCTCGATTCAGGCGAATCCTGCTGGACGTAACAATGAGGGTTCGAGGGCGTTCTTTTCCAGACGGTCAAAGGTGCCTGGAACGCCCGTAACAGCGCCATCGGTGGCGGCGCGCACTGGCGGCTATCTGGCCGTCGTCAGCCGGCGCGGCGCTCGCCAGGTGCCGACGCATAGCGGGATGCTACGGCGGCGCCTCATGATCAACGCGTCGAAATTCCTGTTGCCCGCGGCGGCGGTATTGTTGCTGTCGTCGATCGCCTTGTGGCCGGAATTGCACACGGAAACCGACAGAACTCGGTTTAGCTTCCGCGGGGTAAGCGCGAATATGGATGGTGCTCGGCTGACCGACGCGCACTACAACGGCGTTGATGAGCGTGGCAGGCCCTACACCGTCACAGCGGCGACAGCGACCCAGCGCGATGCGGATCGGGTCGACCTTACCGTGCCGGATGCTGACGTGACGCTGGAGAACGGGACCTGGCTGAACGTCAAATCGAAGCAAGGCGTTTACATGCGGAAGGATCAGCTGCTCGACTTGTCGCACGACGTCGTGATGTATCGTGATGACGGGACGACGATGACCACTGCGAGCGCAACCGTGGCTATGAAGGATGGAGCGGCCAGCAGCCACATGCCCACGCATGTCGAAGGCCCGTTCGGAACGCTCGATGCGACCGGATTCATGACCTTGGACAAGGGTGCTGCGATTCAGTTCTGGGGTCCCGTGCGGGTAGAACTGAACGGTGTCTCGAAATGAGCCAACGCCTGGGGTGGCCCGGGAAATCCGCCGCACAATCCACGTTCCATTGGCGGCCAGGCCATTTGAGTGCAGTTGCGGTGGCGCTGATTGCATTATGGACGATCCCGGCGCCAATCGCGCGGGCGCAAGGCATTGACCTGACCCAGGGCGGACCGATCCAGATCACTGCCCAGGACGGGATCGATTGGCGGCAGGCGGAACAGGTCGTCATCGCCAAGGGCGACGCCAAGGCGGTCCGCGGCAATGTAACAGTTACCGCGGACCGGTTGCTCGCCTGGTACCGGAAAAAGGGCGCGACTGAGTCGAGCCAGCCGGTTACGACTGGTCTGACCGGAGCGACCGATACCGAGGGCAACGAAGTCTACCGCATGCGCGCCGAGGGGAACGTCCACATCTTTACCCCGACCGATCAGGCGTGGGGCGACCAGGCGACCTACGATCTGGATCAGGCAGTGCTGGTGATGACCGGCAATAACCTGAAACTTACGACGCCGAGCGATACACTGACCGCGCGGGATACGCTGGAATATTGGTCGGACAAGCATATGGCGGTGGCCCGCGGCGATGCGGTCGTGGTGACGAATGATGCGCGGCGCATTTCGGCCGACACGTTGGTCGCCTACACCCAACCGCCTGCCGCCGCGCCTGCGTCCGGCACTGCCGGTCCTGCTTCGTCGACTTCCGGCACCGCCGGTCCTGTTTCGTCGGCTTCCGGCACTGCCGGTCCTGTTTCGTCGGCTTCCGGCACCGCCGGTCCTGCTTCGTCGGCTTCCGGCACCACGCCGACCGGGACGACGGCGGCCGGGTCCACAGCCTCCGGTCCGGCCGCACAAACGCAAACTGCGGCGCAACCCGCAAATCCTACCGGTGATCCCATGGCGGCGATGGCGGGACGGCTGCAACGTGTTGAGGCGTTTGGCAATGTCACCATTCGCACCGTGACCGACATCGTCATTGGCGATCGCGGCGTTTATGTGCCGGACACTGGCATCGCTCATCTGGGCGGACATGTTCGGATCACCCGTGGATTAAATCAGATCAATGGCGCCGAGGCAGTCGTCAACATGAAGACCGGCGTTGCCACCTTGCTGTCCGGCGACAGTGGACGTGTGAGCGGCCTTATGGTCCCGAACGATCAGTCCAACCCACCTCCCGGCGACGTCGTGGGAAACCAGACGCCCGGAACTCATCCGAAGGGCGATCAGCCGAAACGCGGAGCCACCCAATGACGATCCCCCCCAAGGACACTCCGACCCGGCAATTCTGGACGACGGACCGGCCGATGTTCGAACGCCGGCAGGGGGTGGACCGCCGAGCCGGCAGTACCGCGACTCCCGAAGCTCTGACGCGGGAACCGCGCGCGCCGTTGAAGGTGCTGCAAGGCGGCGGTGGCCTGATCGCGTCTGGCGTAGGCAAAACCTACCGCAAGCGGCCGGTGGTGCGGAATGTGTCAATCTCGCTCAACCGAGGTGAGGCGGTCGGTCTTCTGGGCCCGAACGGTGCCGGCAAGACCACGACGTTTTACATGATCGTGGGGTTGGTTTCTCCCGACACCGGCTCGATCCACCTGGACGGCGCCGATATCACCACACTGCCGATGTATCGCCGTGCCCGTCTGGGCATTGGCTACCTGCCACAGGAGGCCAGCGTCTTCCGTGGCCTCAACGTCGAGCAGAACGTCATGGCGGCGCTGGAGGTGATCGAGCCCGATCTCGCCACCCGCCGTCTGATGCTCGACGAACTCCTGGGCGAATTCGGGATCGGCCATCTGCGCCGGACCCCTGCCCTCGCGTTGTCGGGCGGCGAGCGGCGACGGGTCGAGATCGCGCGCGCACTGGCCACGCAACCCGCCTACATCTTGTTGGACGAGCCGCTGGCCGGGATCGACCCGATTGCGGTCAGCGAAATCCGCGACCTCGTGAAGCATCTGAAGGATCGCGGGATTGGTGTGCTGATCACCGACCACAATGTCCGCGAGACACTGGAGATCATTGACCGCGCCTATATCATGCATGACGGTCAGGTGCTGATGGAAGGCACGCCGAGCGAGGTCGTGGCCAACCAGGACGTACGCCGGGTGTATCTGGGCGAACGGTTCAGTTTGTAGCAGAACAGCCGGCGAGCGGTCCCCGGTACGTCATGCTCGGGGTCAAGCCGAGCACCACTGTAAGCCGGGGCACTCTAAGTGCCAGCCGATGCCGTACCGTCATGCTCGGGCCAGGCCCGAGCATGACGGTACGGGGAGCGCGCCGTCGCCATTGACGTCGCAATTGGCGTCATGCGACAGGAACCTGCACCCGGTACGGCCAGAACCGGCTCCGCGGGCGATCTGATTGGCAGCACTTTCCGGCCTATCGCGCGGCCGGTAGATGCCCGGAAAGCCACACCGAAAAAGTTAGCACGGTTCTTGCATGCCAAGGCCATTGACCGCGGTGGCCCAGGACCGCTAATCGCCACAGTATGGCGCTTGGCCCACGATTGGATCTACGACAAAGTCAGACGCTGGTGATGACGCCGCAGCTGCGGCAGGCCATCCAGCTGTTGCAATACTCCAATATCGAAGTCAACACGTTCGTCGAGCGGGAGTTGGAGCGCAATCCGCTGCTGGAACGCGACGAGGTCTCCGACGTCCCAATCGGCGAACGGGCCGCACTGGACCAGGTCATTCAACATACCGAGGTGCCGACCGACGCCGCTGAGGCAGCACGCGCCGATCTGTTGCCATCGGAAAGCGCCAGCCCACTCGATAGCGTCCACGCCGACGACTACGACGCCGGCGGTCCCGCCGATGGCGGAATGTCGATGGGCTCATTCGAGGGGCGTGGCGGCAACCTGTCGTTCTCCGGCGACGATCGCACGGTCGAGGACATGGCCGATGAACACCCGCCGCTGCGCGACCATTTGGGCGAGCAACTGCGGCTGAGCTTTGCCGACCCGGTCGACCGTATGATCGGTGCGCATTTGATCGCATTGTTGTGTCCGGCGGGCCGGCTAACCGCCGAGCCGGCAGCGATTGCTCAGGCGATGGCATTGCCGCTCGAACGGATCGAAAATGTGCGTCGGATCATGATGCACTTCGAGCCGGCCGGCTTGTTCGCGCGTGACCTGAAGGAGTGCCTCGCTGCGCAGCTTGCCGACAAGAACCGGCTCGATCCGGCGATGCAAACATTGTTGAATAATCTGGATCTGTTGGCCCGTCGCGATCTGCGCGGGCTGATGAGCCGCTGCGGGGTGGACGCCGAGGACCTGGCGGACATGATCAGCGAGATCAAGGCGCTCGATCCCAAACCTGGCGCCTCGTACGACGTTGAACCGGTCCGGGCGGTGATCCCCGATCTGCTGATGCGGGCGGCGCCGGCCGAAAGTTGGGTGATCGAGTTGAACCCCGACACCATGCCGAGAGTGCTGGTCAACGAAGGCTTTCACGCGCGCATCGCGCCGCGGGCGAACAAAGCGGACAGGGTGTTTTTGGCCGATCACCTGGCGAGCGCGAATTGGCTGGTACGCTCGTTGCAGCAACGCGCGCAAACCATCCTGAAAGTTGCCGCCGAAATAATGCGCTTGCAGGACGGCTTCCTTCGACTGGGCGTTGCGCATCTGCGGCCGCTGATCCTGCGCGATATCGCAACCGCGGTGGAAATGCATGAGAGCACCGTAAGCCGGGTGACCTCGAACAAATACATTGCGACGCCGCGGGGAATATTCGAACTTAAGTATTTCTTTACCACATCGATCGGCGCGGTGGGCGGCGGCGAGAGTCACAGCTCGGAGGCGGTGCGGCATCGCATCCGGCAATTGATCAGTGCCGAGGCGCCGACCGGGATCTTGTCCGATGACCAGATTGTCACTGTGTTGCGACGAGAAGGTGTGGACATCGCCCGCCGAACGGTGGCCAAATACCGGGAGGCGATGCACATCCCGAACTCCGTGGGTCGCCGGCGGGTCAAGGCGGTACCTGCCTGAGCGCGAGGTCGTCCGATGGAGATGGGCGATACAACGCTGATTGGCCAGGCATCCGGTTCAATGGGTGGATCGGAAACCAGGCCAGGTGCCGTCCAGTTCGTTCATTTTGGTTCGGTAGGACAATACCTATGCAAATCACCGTATCCGGCAAACAGGTCGAACTCTCCGATGCGCTGCAGCAGCGCGTGTCGG
>Ga0187879_10002100_pt1 | contig 13642 bp, 11 predicted proteins | sample June2016WEW_19_1_FD_132423 | JGI IMG/M metagenome (GOLD analysis project Ga0187879, IMG submission 132423) | Peatland microbial communities from SPRUCE experiment site at the Marcell Experimental Forest, Minnesota, USA - June2016WEW_19_10 | ecosystem: Environmental > Terrestrial > Soil >... | reverse complement strand
ACGACCAAGATCCAGGCTCCGCCGCAGGATGCTAGCCGTGACCGTCGGCGCTGCTGCGCTGGCGCTGGTCGCAGCCGGCTGCGGGGGCAGCAGTGGCAGCAGTAGCACGACAGGCGGAACGAAGGTCAATGGCGGTACGGCCGTTCTCGCGGAGCCGCCGGCGGAGACGCCCAACTACATCTTCCCGTTCGAGAGCAGCGCCTACATCAGCGAAATCAACTCTGACAACCTCGCCATGCTGCTGTACCGGCCGCTGTACTGGTTCGGCCAGGGCAGCCAGCCGGTGGTGAATAACGCGCTCAGCGTGGCCGACCCGCCGATCTTCAACGGGAACAAGGTCACGATCAACCTGAAGCATTACGTGTGGTCCAACGGGACCCCGGTGACCGCGCAGAACGTCGTGTTCTGGCTGAACATGATGTCAGCGGTCGGGGCCACCGACTGGGGTGCCTACACCGGCTTCCCGAACACGGTGGTCACCGGGATCAAGGCGGTCAGCCCGACCGAGCTGACGATGACCATGGACAAGGCCTACTCGCAGACCTGGTTCCTGTACAACGAGCTGAGCCAGATCACCCCGATGCCGACCGCGTGGGACCGCACCGCCAGCGGCCCGAGCCACTGCACGACGACGATCAGCGACTGCGCCAAGGTGTACGCCTACCTGGACTCCCAGTCCAAGGCGCTCAGCGGCTACGTGAGCTCGCCGCTGTGGAGCGTCGTGGACGGGCCGTGGAAGCTGAGCGCGTTCAACGCCGACGGCCACCTCACGTTCGTGCCGAACAAGTCGTACTCCGGTCCGGTCAAGCCGTCGCTGGCCGCGTTCCAGGAGGTGCCGTTCACCACCGACACCGCCGAGTACGGCGTGCTGCAGTCATCCAGCGGTGCCAGCGCGATCAACGTCGGGTACGCCCCGACCGAGGACCTTCCGGCCAAGCCAGCTAACGCGACCGCCGGGGCCAACCCGCTGGCCAGCAAGGGCTACAGCCTGCACCCGCTGCCGGTCTGGGGCATCAACTACTACGTGGTGAACTTCCAGAGCACCACTGGTAACGCCCCGATCATCAAGCAGCTGTACTTCCGCCAGGCGCTGGCCTACCTGATGAACCAGGCCGCGGTGGTCAATGGCCCGCTCAAGGGCTATGGCAGCATCACCGTCGGGCCGGTCGCGTCCGCGCCGGTGACCTCGTTCCTGTCGCCGAAGGGCAAGCAGGGTGACCCGTTCCCGTACAACCCGACGAAGGCCAAGAGCCTGCTGACCAGCCACGGCTGGAATGTGGTCGCGGGCGGCGTGACGACCTACAAGACGCCGAGCCTGTGCGGCCCCGGGGTCAAGGCCGGCCAGCCGCTGAAGTTCAACTTCCCGTACGCCACCGGGCTGACCTGGATCGAGGCCGAGATGACCCAGCTGCAGTCCAACGCGGCGGCCCTGGGGATCAAGCTGAACCTGCAGCCCAAGCCGTTCAACCAGGTGACCGCGCTGGCCGCGGGCAACTGCGTGGTCGCCAAGATCCCCTGCAACTGGGACATGGCCAACTGGGGCGGCGGCTGGTCGTTCGCGCCGGACTACTCGCCGACCGGCGAGACGCTGTTCAAGTGCGGTGCGATCGCCAACTCCGGCGGGTACTGCGACACGAACAACGACGCGCTGATCAGCACCACGCTGACCAACAGCAGCACGCAGGCCATGTACAACTGGCAGGACTACCTGGCGCCGAAGCTGCCGGTGATGTGGCAGCCCAACGCCGACTACCAGGTGTACGAGATCGGCAATAACCTGCACGGTGTCTGGCCGCTCAGCCCGACACTGAACATCACGCCAGAAGACTGGTATTTCGTGAAGTAACTGCCGATCGGCCGGCCGGAACCGGCCGGCCGCAGCGACGGGAGTGCCGGGGCCCGCCCCGGCACCCCGCCGTGCGGGGGCGCAGCGGCCCCCCCTATTACGCTCTCGTCACGAAACCATCGCAAGCTGGTGCTTTCTCTAGACGGTGGCAGCCGGGCCGTGCTGGTCTAGTCGATAGCCGGACAGTCGGCACTGACCACTATGTCCATTGGAGCCTGACCGGGGCGACGCAGCCCCGGCGGCTCCCCGTGCATGAAGGAGCCGCGGTGATGGGACGAGCCCCGGAGCATGAAAGACGACCAAGATCCAGGCTCCGCCGCAGGATGCTAGCCGTGACCGTCGGCGCTGCTGCGCTGGCGCTGGTCGCAGCCGGCTGCGGGGGCAGCAGTGGCAGCAGTGGCAGTAGCTCGACAGGCGGTACGAAGACCACGGGCGGCACCGCCACGCTCGCCCTGCCGCCGTCAACCACGCCCAACTATGTCTTCCCGTTCACCAGCAGCGAGTTCATCAGCGTTACCAACTCCGACTACCTCGCGCTGCTGCTGTACCGGCCGCTGTACTGGTTCGGCCAGGGCAGCCAGCCGACGGTGAACAACGCGATCAGCGTGGCCGACCCGCCGATCTTCAACGGCAACAAGGTCACGATCAACCTGAAGCATTACATGTGGTCCAACGGCACCCCGGTGACCGCGCAGAACGTCGTGTTCTGGCTGAACATGGAGAGCGCGGTCGGAGCCACGGACTACGGCGCCTACACCGGCTTCCCGAACACGGTGGTCACCGGGATCAAGGCGGTCAGCCCGACCGAGCTGACCATGACCATGAACAAGGCCTACTCGCAGACCTGGTTCCTCTACAACGAGCTGAGCCAGATCACGCCGATGCCGACCGCGTGGGACCGGACTGCCGCCGGCCCGAGCCACTGCACGACGACGATCAGCGACTGCGCCGCGGTGTACGCCTACCTGGACACCCAGTCCAAGGCGCTCAGCAGCTACGTGAACTCGCCGCTGTGGAGCGTCGTGGACGGGCCGTGGAAGCTGAGCGCGTTCAACGCCGACGGCCACATCACCTTCGTGCCGAACAAGTCCTACTCCGGGCCGGTCAAGCCGTCGCTGGCCGCGTTCCAGGAGGTCCCGTTCACCACCGACACCTCCGAGTACAGCGTGCTGCAGTCGCCCAGCGGCGCCAGCAAGATCGACGTCGGCTACGTCCCGACGGAGGACCTGCCGGCCAAGCCGGCGAACGCCGCCGTGGGCACCAACCCGCTGGCCAGCAAGGGTTACACGATGAATCCACTGCCGGTCTGGGGCATCAATTACTACGTGGTGAACTTCCAGAGCACCACCGGAAACGGCCCTATCATCAAGCAGCTGTACTTCCGGCAGGCGCTGGCGTACCTGATGAACCAGGCGGCGGTAATCGCCGGGCCGCTCAAGGGCTACGGCAGCATCACCGTCGGGCCGGTCGCGTCCGCGCCGGTGACCTCGTTCCTGTCGCCGAAGGGCAAGCAGGGCGACCCGTTCCCGTACAACCCGACAAAGGCGAAGAGCCTGCTGACCAGCCACGGGTGGAACGTGGTCGCGGGCGGGCAGACGACCTGCAAGACGCCGAGCCTGTGCGGTCCCGGCGTGAAGGCCGGCCAGCCGCTGAAGTTCAACTTCCCGTACGCCACCGGCACCGCCTGGCAAGAGGCCGAGTACACTCAGCTGCAATCCAACGCGGCGGCCCTGGGGATCAAGCTGAACCTGCAGCCCAAGCCGTTCAACCAGGTGACCGCGCTGGCCGCGGGCAACTGCGTGGTCGCCAAGATCCCGTGCAACTGGGACATGGCTGACTGGGGTGGCGGCTGGTCGTTCGCCCCGGACTACGCGCCGACCGGCGAGACGTTGTTCAAGTGCGGTGCGATCGCCAACTCCGGCGGGTACTGCGACACGAACAACGACGCGCTGATCAATTCCACCCTGACCAACAGCAGCAATCAGGCATTGTACAACTGGCAGGACTACCTGGCACCTCAGCTGCCGATGATGTGGCAGCCCAACGCCGACTACGCCGTGTACGAAATCGCCAACAACCTGCATGGTGTCTGGCCGCTCAGCCCGACACTAACCTTCACGCCAGAGGACTGGTACTTTGTGAAGTAACTGCTGGTTGGCGGCCGTGACCGGCCGTCGGCCGCACCCGTGGGAGTGCCGGGGCCCGCCCCGGCACTCCCGGGGGTGTGCTCGGAAGGAGGACGGTTGGTAGTCTTTCTGATCCGCAGGGTAGTCCAGGCGCTTGTCGTGCTGCTGCTGGTGACAATCATCACCTTTGCGCTGCTGCGGATGATCCCGGGCAACGTGGCGGTCGCCATCATGGGCCCTAGCGTCTATCGCGACCCGGCCGCGATCAAGCTGTTTGACACCACCTACGGCTTCAATAAGCCCTGGTACTCCCAGTACCTGCTCTGGCTGGCGCACATCGCCCAGGGCAACCTGGGCTACTCATGGAAGCTCAACCAGAGTGTCGTCTCGCTGCTCGCCGTGCGGTTGCCCAAGACGATCGCCCTGGTCGGCATCTCCACCATCGTGGCGCTGATCGTGGCGATCCCGATCGGCACGATCCAGGCGGTCCGGCGCAACAAGCCGGCCGACCATGTCTTCAACGCCTTCTCGACTATCTTTTATGCGATGCCGGCATTCCTGCTGGGCATCCTGCTGATCCTGGTCTTCGCCATCAAGTTCCCGATCCTGCCCGCGGAGGGCCCGCAGGGCGCGGGCGTGGGAGTGATCTTCACCGAGTTCAACGCGATGATCCTGCCGATCACCTCGCTGGCGCTGGTGACCATCGCCCTGTTCAGCAGGTACATGCGCTCCTCGGTGCTGGACAACATCACCGAGGACTACGTGCGGACCGCGAAGGCGAAGGGCGCCAGCGAACGGCGGATCCTGGTCCGCCACGTGCTCCGCAACTCGCTGATCCCGATCGCGACGCTGATCGGGCTGAGCCTGCCCGGCATCTTGTCCGGCGCGCTGATCACCGAGGCGGTCTTCAACTACCCAGGCACGGGGCTGCTGTTCTTCCAGGCTGCGCAGTCCTCGGACTATCCGGTGCTGCTCGGCATCACCGTGATCGTCGCGGTAGCGACGGTCGTCGGCTCGCTGCTCGCTGACATCGCGTACGCGGTGCTCGATCCTCGTGTGAGGTACGTGAGTTCATGAGCTTCTATGGTGTCCCACCAGAAGTACCCGATCCGGCCCTCCCGTCAGCCGTCGGAATTGCCGAAATTCCCGAGGCTCCCGGGGGCGAGGCGTGGGTCGCCGCCGGGATGCTGCCGGCCGGCAAGCCGCGCAGCGCGTTCCGGCGCGGCCTCGAGGTGTTCCTTGAGAACAAGCTGGCGGTGGCCGGCGTCTGCATCGTGGTGTTCATGGCGGTGTTCTGCTTCCTCGGGCCGCTCGTCTACCACGGCGACACGTCGGTGGTGAACTTCGCCAACGAGACTCTCCCGCCCGGGGCCGGCCATCCGCTCGGCACGGACGCCAACGGGAACGACGTGCTCGCCCGGCTGATGACGTCCGGGCAGATCTCGCTGGAGGTCGGGCTCGCCGCCGCGCTGATCGCGACCGGTCTGGGCGTGCTGTGGGGCGCGGTCGCGGGATATTTCGGCGGGGCCCTGGACGCGGTGATGATGCGCATCGTGGACGCGGCGCTGTCGATCCCGGTCCTGTTCCTGCTCCTGGTGGTCGTGTCGCTGGTCACCCCGACCGAGCCGGTCCTGATCCTGGTGATCGCGCTGGTCTCCTGGCTGACCACCGCCAGGCTGGTCCGCGGCGAGGCGCTGTCGCTGCGGGTGCGGGACTACGTGCAGGCGATGAAGGTGATGGGCGGCGGCAGCGCACGTGCCGTGTTCCGGCACATCGCTCCCAACGCCATCGGCACCATCATGGTCAATGCCACGTTCCAGGTGGCCGACGCCATCGCGTTCATCGTGGCCCTCAGCTACCTGGGGCTCGGCATCCGGCCGCCGCAGGAAGACTGGGGCGCCATGCTCAGCGGCGGTGTCGGGTACGTCTCGGACGGCTACTGGTGGCTGATCTTCCCGGCGGGGCTGTGCATCGTGCTGATAATCACCGCAGCCCTGTGGATCGGCGAAGGCCTCCGCGACGCCGTCGAGGTCCGGCTGCAGCGCCGCTAGCCAGGCAGGATGTCACGGTGAACCCGAGAACTCCGCACTCACGACACTGACGAGGACGCATGCCACCTCTGCTTCAGATTGAGGATCTGCACACCGAGATCCGGCTCCGTACGGCGACGGTGTACGCCCTTGACGGCGTCAGCCTGACCGTGGAGCCGGGCGAATGCCTCGGCATCGTGGGTGAGTCAGGCTGCGGCAAGACGATGACCGCGTTGTCGATCATGCAGCTGCTGCCGCCGGGCGGTCACATCACCGGCGGCCGGATCGTGCTGGGCGGGCAGGAGATCTCGGCGCTCAGCGACAATGACATGCAACACGTCCGGGGCAACGAGGTCGGCATGATCTTCCAGGATCCGATGACCTCGCTCAACCCGACGATGACGATCGGCGAGCAGATCGCCGAGACGGTGCTGCTGCACCGCGGGGTGGACAAGGAGGCCGGGCTGGTGCGGGCGGTCGAGGTGCTGGGCCTGGTCGGGATGCCCAGGCCCGCCGAGCGCGTGAAGAACTACCCGCATCAGCTCTCCGGCGGGATGCGCCAGCGGGTGATGATCGCGATGGCGCTGGCCTGCGAGCCGAAGCTGCTGATCGCGGACGAGCCGACGACCGCGCTGGACGTGACGATCCAGAAGCAGATCCTGGGACTGATCGATGACCTGCGCAAGCGGCTGAGCATGTCGGTCATCCTGGTGACGCACGACCTGGGTGTCATCGCCGGCCGCGCCGACCGGGCCGTCGTGATGTACGCCGGCCGGGTCGCCGAGACCACCAGCACGCGGCGGCTGTTCGGCAACCCGCGGCACCCCTACACCGAGGCGCTGTTCCAGGCGCTGCCGGAGAAGGCCGCCGACGCCTCGGTCCGGCTGTACAACATCCCCGGGCAGCCACCGGATCTGACCAGCCCGCCGAAGGGATGCAAGTTCGCGGCCCGGTGCCGGTACGTCCAGGACACCTGCCGGGAGACCGAGCCGGACCTGCAGGGCGATCTTTGGGAGCACGCCTACCGGTGCTTCTTCCCGGTCGGCCGGGAAGAAGACGCTGAGCAGTCAGCGAAGGCCGCCGTTACGGAGGCGGCTCCGGCTATGCGCGCGGCACACGAGGCGATGGCCGCTGGCCAGATACCGTTGCTGCAGGTCGACAGGCTGGTGAAGGACTTCACCGTCACTGCTGGCGCGGTGCTGCAGCGCAAGATCGGCGCGGTCAGCGCGGTCGCTGACGTCAGCTTCTCGGTGCTGCCCGGCCAGACCTTCGGCATGGTGGGCGAGTCTGGCTGCGGCAAGACCACGGTCGGCCGGCTGATCGTCGGCCTGGAGAAGGCGACCAGCGGCGTCATCCAGCTGGACGGCGAGGACCTGGCCAAGCTGAACACTCGCGAGCGGCGGCGGCGCTCCCCGAAGGTCCAGCTCATGTTCCAGGACTCCTATGCCTCCATGGATCCGCGGATGCGAGTCGGCCCGATCCTCCGCGAGCCGCTCGCCATCCAGGGCATCGGCAGCAGGCGCGAGCAGCAGCGCAAGGTCGACGCGATGCTGGACGAGGTCGGGCTGCCCCGGGCCGCCGTCGAGCGCTACCCGCACGAGTTCTCCGGCGGGCAGCGGCAGCGCCTCGGCCTGGCGCGCGCCCTGATCCTCAACCCGAAACTGCTGGTAGCGGACGAGCCGGTGTCGGCGCTCGACGTGTCGATCCAGGCGCAGATTCTTAACCTGATGCAAGACCTGCAGCGTGACCTGGGCCTGACCTATCTGTTCATCTCGCACGACCTGTCCGTCGTGCGGTACCTGTCAGAGACGATCAGCGTGATGTATCTCGGCAAGCTGGTCGAGCTGGGCCCGTCTGACGACGTCTACTTTCACCCGGTGCACCCCTACACGAAGGGGCTCATCGACACGATCCCGATCGCCGACCCGCGGGTGGCCCAGGCCAAGGAGGACAAGGGCGTGCGGGGCGAGCTGCCGTCGGCTATCGACCCGCCGTCGGGATGCAGGTTCCGCACCCGCTGCCCCTACGCCCAGGAGATCTGCGCCGAGGAGGAGCCGCCGCTACGGCCGTTCACCACGGCCGGCCACTTCGCGGCCTGCCACTTCCCGCTGCGGGAACCGGAGTCCGCCCTCAAGACAGCTGCCGTATCGTAACCGCCGCGCGGCCCTGGCGCCGGCGATCCCCAGCGTCCGGGCGACCGGCCTGCGCCAGCGACGGGCCGGGCCGCAGCGGCAGGCCAGCGTCAGCTGTCGGCCGGCGTCACCGCGCCCGGCATTGACCGGCCGAGCCTGCGACAGGACGCTGCCATCCCGGTCAGCCGCTGAACGGGATGGCAGCGGCGGCCGCAGCGCGCCGTCGTCCCTCGTCGATCCAGCGCGGGACCAGCGTCGCGTCGGCGCCCGCTTTGAGGCACAGCTCCGCGGCCCGCTGGTACCTGGCGGCGTCGATCTCGTGCTCATGGCAGCCGAGTGTGAGTCCCGCGCACTCGGCCAGCACGTCGGCGCGCCCGGCGGCCGTCTCGGTCAGCTCGTCGATCGCGGCGGACTCCTCCGCCGCCGTCAGCGGACGCCACCGTGCGTGACGACCCGCAATGGCTGCGATCTGGGCGAACAGGATCCGGTCAGCTGCGCTTCTCACGATTCGGTAGCTTAGAACATGTATTCGATTTAGGCAATGACCCGGCGGACTTGAATGCAGCGCTGCGTGCGGGCCTGAGCTGCGATGAGTCTCACCGCGTGGCGGTGTCTTCCTCGTCGTCTCGGCCACCGGAGGGCCCGTCATGCGCAGGGAGCAGGGCGGCCCGCTGGTGACCCAGGCCGGGCTGACCTGACCGGCCGGAGGGTGCGATACGTTGGCGAAGGTGTTCGATCGCGTCGGCCGAGGCGGGCAAGTGACTGGGCCAGCTGGGCTGACCGGGGCTGACCTGCACGTCTGGCACGGCGTGGTAGACGTCGGGACCGGGACGCCGGGGGAGCCGCCGGTATCCGGCCTGGCGATCCTGGATGCCGGTGAGCGGGCGCACTGCCGGCGGTTCGTCCGGAGGGCGGACCGGGTCAGATTCGCGGCCACGCACGCCGCGCGCCGTCGGCTGCTCGCCTGCTACCTGGAGGTCGACCCGTCCAGCATCCGGTTCGGCCGGAGCCCGTGCTGCGAATGCGGCAGCGCCGAGCACGGGCCGCCAGTTATCGGCTGGCCGCCGACCGACATCACCTTCAATTTCTCCGGATCTGGCGACCACTGGCTGCTTGCCGTGACGCGTGCGCACCGGGTTGGCGCGGACATTGAGGTGCCCCGTGACATCGATACGGGCCAGCTGGCGGCCTGCCTGACCACAGCGGAGCAGCAGGATCTGACTAACCAGCCGGCTGGCGCGCGGCTGCAGATGTTCTACCGCTGCTGGACCCGCAAGGAGGCCGTCCTGAAAGCCTGCGGAATCGGCCTGCGAGGCGCACTGGGCGGGCTGGCGGTGGCACCCGGCCACAGCGGGCCCGTTGAGGTCCGGCACACCTGCAAGGCAGGCCCGGATGTCTGGGCGGTTCGGGATCTGGCCGCGGAGCCCGGACCCGCCCGAGGGGAGGGCACTGCGGGGACACCCGGATGGCTCGGCGCTGTCGCGCAGCCCGCCGCAGCTGGGGGGCGGTTCTGGTACCGCGAGGCCGCCGACGCCGGAGGGGGGCGACCCTGACACAGCAGCCACCCCAGATTGAGACTGCGGGCCCGGCGACAACAGGATGCCGCCGAACGGCCGAGCACGATCAGAGCACGATCAGAGCACGTAAGACCGGGCGCATCCCGGTGACCCAGGATCCCGGCGATCACCCGGGCGGATCGGTGCGGAGCAGGCTGTAGGTGACCCCGTCGCGCCACGCACCGTCCCGCCATCCGCAGCCGCGCATGACGCCTTCCCGGGTGAATCCGGCGTGCTCCAGGGCCTTCTGCTCCGCCAGGTTGTCGACGTCCGTAGCGGCCTCGATCCGGTGCACTGTCGTGTGAGCGAGCAGGTAGCGCGCCAGCAGCCGGTGCGCCTGGGTGCCGTGCCCATGGCCGCGGGCCTCGGGCAGCAACGCTATCCCCATCTCGATGCAGTAGGCGGCGGGGGTGGTCCTGCGGTACCGCCAGCTCACGAAGCCAAGCCGGTCCGCGCCGCGGACCACCATCAGCATGCCGCCGTCGTCACTGATCAGCCCGTTTGCCGCCCAGCGGCGGCGCCATAGCATGGGATCGAACCAGCCGAACAGGGCGAACTCGCCGGCCGTTTCCGGATCCCACGTGAGCTTCTCCACTACCGTCAGGTCGTCCTCGCTAACCGGCCGCAACGTGACTAGATCGCCCATAGCGCCATCATGCCGTTCTGGCACAGCGGGTGGCCCGACTCAGAACATCGACGGGCACCAGGGCGCGGGGTCGGCGTACATTGCCGCCGAGAGCCTCGCCAGCGCGCCGTGCGTCCGCTCGGTAACCTGGCCGGCTGCGGCGAGGGCGCCGAGCCTGGTGCCCCCCAGATAGGCTGCGCCGAGGGCTGCGACGGGCAGCTCGATGTCCGCAGCAGCCGTGGTGCGATCGCAGCTGGGGGCTCCGCCGTCGGCGGTCCCTGGGCACTGCAGCCGCCAGCGGCCGGCGTTGGCGGGCAGCAGGTCGTCGGTCACCTCGAGCACGACGTCAGCCGCGCAGGAGTAGCGCCGGTTGCGGATCGCGGCGGGGACGTCGACGAGCCGGATCCAGAGCCCGTCGGTCAGGTAAGCGCGCGCCCGCCGCCGGTCGGCGAGCATGTCAAGCAGCGGATCGTCGACCGGCCGCTGCCTGGCTACCACCTCGCCGATCAGGTCCCTGGTGAGCAGGTCGGCCCACAGCGCCGCCGTGGCCGCGGCGTCGCCGGCGATGAGTTCGCGGACCAGCAGGCTGCCCGATGGCAGGCCGTCGTCGGCCCAGCCGCCTTTCGTCCGGTACAGGGCATAACCGCGCGGGCCGGAGTCGTCATCGGCCAGCAGGCATGTCAGCGGGCCCATTCCCCTGCGGTCGGCTTCCGGGTCGCCAAGCAGGCACTGCCACCAGCGATCGTCCCTGGCTATGGTGCCCGGGCGGTGCGGGGCCGTCGCTTCGTAGACCTTGGCCAGTTCGGTGCGCAGCACGGCGGGCTGGGCGGCCCGAAGCCGCACCGTACCGTGCTGCGCGGCCGCCCGGCCGGCCACGTCCGGGCGGAGCGCGCCCTCGCCCCGGCGGATCGTCAGGCGCAGCTGCCCCGACGCGCAGCCGTAACCGTACCTTCCGTAGATACCCGACTCCGACGCGAACAGTGCCGCGATGGCCTCGCCCCGGTTGGCGACGTCGGCGAGCTGGTGCCGCATCATGGCCGACAGGATGCCGCGCCTCCGGTGGCTGGGCAGGACGCTGACGTAGGTGACCCCCGCCGCATCCGCGATCCCGCCGGGGACAGTGAGCCGGAAGGAGTACGCAGCTGCGGTCCCCGCGATCGCATCACCGTCGAACGCGGCGAGGCTGCGGTCGAACTCGAAGATCATGAGCTCCTGCTCGATGACCTCTGCCGGCCGGTCGGTCTCATTGAACGCATAGGCGGCTACCGCGTCGTACGCATCGAACTCGTCGGGCGTAATGGGCCGCAGTGGATAGTGCTCAGCCATGCTGCTACACGTACCCCATCAGCAGCCCTGCGGGCGAGTCTTTTTCGGCCCGCCGGGGCCGTTGGCCCGGGCGCCCCGGCCCTCCCGCGGCGATCCGCCGCGTCCGGTGGCCGAGGGCCGCAGCGAGCATGACCGGGCTTTCCCGCCTCGCGGTCCTGGGCCGCTAGCCAGGATCGGTACCGAGCCCGGCGCGGGCAGCCGCCTCGCCTCGCTCATCGAACCCGACGATGTCGACAACTCGGCCGCCGCGCACGGTGAGAACTTGCCACCGCTCCGCTTCGCCGCTCCGCGCATCCGCCGCCCGGTTGCCGGCCACCTTCAGGCCGATGAGGATCTGATCCCCGCGCACCACGGTCTCCGATACCCGAGCCCGGACTCCGGCCTCCCGGCCCCGCCGGTACCAGGCGAGGACCTGGTCCCGGCTCTGGCAGGGCGGCGCAGGATCGCCCGGCGGGCCCCAGCGCACGTCGGGATCCAGAAGCTCGCTGAAAGCGGCCAGGTCGGCCGCCGCCAAGGCGGCACTGACCTGCCGCGCGATGCGTTCCGTCGCTTCGAGCTGCTCGGGCACCGGCCACCTCCGGAGACGTCCTCGACAATGAAGCATGCACCGCGGTCAACTGGTCGGCAAGTGCCGGGCCCGCACGCAGCCTGGCCAAGGACCAGGTGGCCGTCGTCAGCCGGTCAGCGTTCCCTTCGCGCGTACCACGAGAAATCGTTTCTCTCGGGGCCAGCGAGCACGGTCCATGACTTCGGGGCACGGAAGGGATCGGGCCCGCCGCGCGTTGGCCCGAGCATGCAGGTAGAGATCTGGTCCGATGTGGTGTGCCCGTGGTGCTACCTCGGCAAGCGGCGCTTCGAGCGGGCGCTGGAGTCCTTCGATCACCGCGGCGAGGTCGAGGTGGTGTACCGGTCGTTCGAGCTGGACCCGTCCGCGGCCAAGGGTGCGAGCATCCCGACGGTCGATCTGCTGGCCAGCAAGTACGGGATGAGCGTTGAGCAGGCCAGTGACGCCCAGCGGCAGATGGAGCGTCGGGCAATGCAGGACGGGCTGGACTTCCGGATGGATGGCCTGCGCAGCGGCAATACCCGCGACGCGCACCGGCTGCTGCAGCTGGCCAAGGCGCGTCACCGGCAAGCCGAGCTGGCCGAACGTCTGCACCGCGCCTACTTCAGCGAGCAGGCATCGATCTTCGATCACTCCTCGCTGACAAGGCTGGCCGTCGAGGTCGGGCTGGACCGCGACGAGGTGCTCAGCGTCCTGACCAGCGACGAGTTCGGCGATGCCGTGGATGACGATGAGGCGATGGCAAGGTCGCTGGGCGCGAGCGGCGTTCCGTTCTTCGTCATCGACCGCCGCTACGGGATTTCCGGCGCACAGCCGGCCGAGACTATCGTCCAGATGCTGGACCGTGCCTGGGCTGATGCGGGCAGTCACGAAGCATCACCCTGATCACCCTGATCACCAGCGCGACCGATGCGGTGAGGTCCCGCGGCAGGGGAGGATGGGGCGATGGGTCCCACGCCAGCCAGCGCCGCCGCGGTTAGGCCGCAGGAGTGGCTTGCCCTGCCCGGCGGCCGGATTCGGCCCGTCGTCTCGGTTTGCGGCGAAGGCGGTGCTGCTGAGTTGCTGACGCGTGCGGCCTGGCTGGCCTGCCAGCAGCCGACCTGCCGGTGCGGCAGACCGCGTCTGGGTTCTGGCCGGACCTGTGGCAGCGCGGAGTGCGTTGCCTGGTTGCGCGGACCGGAAGCCGGCACTGCTGCCAGCGGACATGCCGGGTGATGCCGCACCACGCCTACCTGTGTGGCATCGTTAATCATGACGTCTGACCTCTCTGCGCTGCACTCGGTGCGGCTGCTTGGTGGCTACAAGGCCCTGGGCGGCGGCGGTCTGGCGCACCTTCTCGTCCGCCTGTTCATCTGGCATGAGATCTGGCGTCTCGGCCGGGAACTATGGCATATACCGACATTCGGGCCAATCATCGTCATCCTGCTCGGGCTTGT
>Ga0187879_10002097_pt1 | contig 13646 bp, 8 predicted proteins | sample June2016WEW_19_1_FD_132423 | JGI IMG/M metagenome (GOLD analysis project Ga0187879, IMG submission 132423) | Peatland microbial communities from SPRUCE experiment site at the Marcell Experimental Forest, Minnesota, USA - June2016WEW_19_10 | ecosystem: Environmental > Terrestrial > Soil >... | reverse complement strand
GCGATGTGGCTGATCGGCTTCCGGGTGATCCAGGCCGTCGGCGGCGCCATGCTGATGGCCAACTCGCCTGCCATCCTGACCGACGCCTTCCCGGCCAGTGAGCGCGGCATGGCGATGGGCATTAACCAGGTCGCGGGTATCTCAGGCTCGTTCATCGGCCTCATCCTGGGCGGCGTGCTCGCCGCCGTGGACTGGCGGCTGGTGTTTATCGTCTCGGTGCCGATCGGGCTCATCGGCACCGTCTGGTCCTACTTCAGCCTGCAAGAGGTCGGCCTGCGGACCAAGGCACGGATCGACTGGCTGGGCAATATCACCTTTGCCGTCGGCCTGATCGGGGTGCTCGTGGGGATCACCTACGGCATCCAGCCCTATGGCGGGCACGCGATGGGCTGGACGAGCCCGCTGGTGCTGTCCGGCCTGATCGGCGGCGTGCTGCTGCTGACCGCGTTCTGCTTCATCGAAGTCCGGGTCAGCCAGCCGATGTTCGACATGAAGCTGATGCGGATCCGGGCGTTCGCGGCCGGCAACGCGGCCACCTTGCTGGCCTCGGTCGCCCGCGGCGGCCTGCAGTTCATGCTGATCATCTGGCTGCAGGGGATCTGGCTGCTGCTGCACGGGTACTCCTTCACCGATACTCCCCTGTGGTCAGGCATCTACCTGCTGCCGCTGACGGTCGGCTTCGTGACCTCAGGCCCGCTGTCCGGCTGGCTGTCCGACAAGCACGGCGCGCGTGCCTTCGCCTCCGGCGGCTTGCTCTTGTCCGCCGCCGCGTTTGGCGGGCTGCTGATGCTGCCGACTGACTTCCGGTATGCGTTCTTCGCGATCTTGATCTTCCTAGCCGGTGCCGGGATGGGCCTGTTCTCAGCGCCGAATGCCGCCGCGATCATGAACAGCGTCCCGGCCCGGCAGCGCGGCGCCGCGTCCGGCATGCTCGCCACCTTCCAGAACTCCGGTTTCGTGCTGTCAATCGGCATCTTCTTCTCGCTGATGATCGCCGGGCTGGCCGCGACCCTGCCCAAGACGCTGACCAGCGGGCTTACCGCGCAGGGCGTACCGCATGCGGTCGCCGTGCAGGTGGGCAGCCTGCCGCCAGTCGGCAGCCTGTTCGCCGCGTTCCTCGGCGAGAACCCGGTCAAGCTGCTGCTCGGGCCGAGCGGCGTGCTCGCCCACCTGCCCGCCCGCAATGCCGCGGTCCTCACGGGGCGGGAGTTCTTCCCGCAGCTGATCTCCCAGCCGTTCCACCATGGCCTGGTTATCGTCTTCAGCACGGCGATGGCACTGCTAGTGATCGCGGCTGGCGCATCGCTGATGCGTGGTGGCAGGTATGTCCACGAGGAGCATCCGCAACAGGCCCCGCAGGCCGAGCCGGCCCCGGCCGGGACGGCCCTCGGTGAGGCCGATGAGCTACGGGGCCACGTTCACCCGGCCGTGACCGGCGGCGCTAACCCGGCTGTACGGGCCGGCCGGGGTCGTGCTAACCCTGAGGCATGACATCCGAAGGGGAGCCCGCGGGCACCGCGGGGCGCCGGGAACCGGCGATCCGGGGCGACGCGGCGGGAGACGTTGTCGCCAGGGCACGGGCTGATCAGCTCTCGCTGGTCCGGTTCCTGTATGCCGATCACGGCGGGATCGTCAGGGGGAAATCCGTCTCTGTCGGCAGGCTCGGCGAGCGGATGGCCAGCGGCATCGGGCACACCGTCGCCATGATGGCAATGTCGATGCTCGATGATCTCCGGCCGGTCGAGCACATGGGGCCGGTCGGCGAGGTCCGCATCGTCCCCGATCCGGCGACGTTCGTGTCGCTCCCCTACGCCCCCGGGGCCGGCGCGATGCTCGCGGATCTGGTCCGTCCCGACGGGGCGCCGTGGGATGCCTGCGCCAGGACCTTCCTCAAGCAGGCCATCGCCGCGCTGGCCGCCGAGGGCTACGGCCTCAACGCGGCGTTCGAGCCCGAGTTCACCCTGGGCCGCCGCGAGCCTGGTCCGGATGGCGGGCCGGACCGGCTGGTGCCGGTCGATGACAGCCTCTGCTACTCGGCGACCGGATTTCATCTGGCGCACGGCTACACGATGGAGCTGTTCGCTGCTCTGCAGGCACAGGACCTGCGGGTGGAGCACTACTACCCGGAACTCGGTCACGGCCAGCAGGAGATGTCGATCGGGCACGCGCCAGCCCTGCGGGCGGCCGACAACCATGTCCTGTACCGGGAGACGGTGCGCGCGGTAGCGTTCCGCCGCGGGCTCTGGGCAAGCCTGGCGCCCAAGCCGATTCCCGATCAGGCCGGCAACGGCACCCACCTGCATGGCTCGCTGACCGATCTGAATCCGGACGGGACCCCGGGCCCGCGCAACCTCTTCCATGACGCGTCGGACCGCTACGGGCTGTCCGCGCTCGGCTATCACTTCATCGGCGGCCTCCTCGCTCACCTCCCGGCCCTCACCGCGCTCACCTGTGCCAGCGTCAACAGCTACCGGCGCCTGGTGCCACAGTCCTGGAGCAGCGCCTACACCATCTACGGGATGGACAATCGCGAGGCGGCCGTCCGGATCTGCTCCCCCTTGCACGGTGACGCGGCCAGCTCGGTGAACCTGGAGCTGAAGCCGTCCGACTCGAGCGCCAATCCTTACCTGGCGCTCGGCGCGTTCATCTACGCGGGCCTGGACGGGATCCGCGGCAAGCTCGACCCGGGCGCGGCGGTCAATGTCGACCCGGCCGCCCTCTCCCAGGCAGAACGCGACGCGCGCGGCGCCCGCCGCCTGCCGGATTCGCTCGGCGTGGCGCTGGACGCCCTGGCCGCGGACGACCTGCTGATGGATGCGCTCGGCCCGCTGCGCCGCAGCGCCTACCTCGAGGTCAAGCGCTCGGAGGCGGCGGCCTTCGCCGAGCACGACGAGGCCTGGGAGTGCTTCCACCACTTCACCAAGTTCTGATCTCTGCACCGCGCTGACCTGCTCACATGTGCGGACTTCGCTCCTGGCCTGCGGATTCACTGGCCGGTTGTCGCCGGAGGCGCGCCCGTAGCGGAAGTCGTCACAAGTCGCAGGCCCGGACAAACCGAGCGCCCCGCACGGTCTGTGCGGGGCGCTCAGCTGCGTACCGGGTTATCCCTGCGTCAGGGCACGGTCCAGAACTGCTGCTTGAGGCCGTCGGACCGCCAAATCTGCAGTCTTGTGCCGTTGCCTCCCGCCTTCGGGTCATCGAGCACGACCGGTACCCCTCTCTTGGACGAGGCGTACACGGCCTCTAGCTGGCCGGTCGCGAGCGGCTTCCATTCCTGATCGGCTTCGCCGGCCTTGCAGGACCAGAGCCGGACCTTGGTGCCGTTGGCAACCTCCAAACCGGTCACGGCCAGGCAGTGAGTCGGCGACTTGGTGAGCTCGATCACGTCGTAGGTTCCCTTGCTGACCAGGGTCCAGGTCTGGCGCCCGGACGACGAGTCCTTGTCCCAGACCTGGATGGGGTTGCCGTTGGCCACGCTGCCGCCTCTGTCGTCAACTACGAGCGGTGGCAGCTTGGTGGCCTTGATTAGTCCGTGCGGCGACGGCCGCGGCGCGGTAACGGTCCATTTAAACGCCGCCGTGCCGCTGGCGCCGGTGCCATCGGTCACGGTCACGCTCACGGAGCTGGTGCCGGCCGCGGACGGCTTACCGGAGATGACCCCGGTCGCGCTGGCGATCGACAGCCCCGCCGGGAGCCCGCTGGCCGCGTAGGTCAACGTCGCTGACGAGTCAGAGTCGGTGGCCTTGATCGCCAGCGGCGTGATCGGCGTCCCCTTAGTGCTCGACTGAGCGCCGGGGTTGGTGACCGTGATCGTGTTCACGGGCGGTGTGCTGGGCGCTGTGAATGCCGCCGTGCCTTCCGGCGTCCCGAGCCCGGTGGGGCCGTTGTAGCCGGTGCCGCCGTTGCACAGGTAGTTCCCGCAGTCGCCGTTGCTGCCGGTCGTTACGTTGTTGAGGTCGCTGGCATGCGCGTACGGATAACTGGCCGGATAAGTTCCCGCAGCCGCAGCTCCGGCCAGGGCATAGGTCGCGGCGATGATCGGGGATGCCTCGGAGGTGCCGCCCCAGCCGCTCTGGAAGCCGCCGAACCCGTTGTAGCTGTCGTAGATCGTCACGCCCGTGGCCGGGTCGGCGTCGGCCGCGACGTCAGCGACCGTACGGTTGCCGCATAGCGGATCGGTGACGCCATCCTGCCAGGACGCCTTGGATTCGTAGACTGAGCAACCGGAGCCGGTGCCGTCACCGTCAGTGCCCTCGGTGCCGTCGCCCCAGACGCTCTCGGTCCAGCCTCGCGCGACGGAGGAATCGGGGGTCAGTGCCGTGCCGCCCACCGACGTCACGTACTGGGACGCCGCCGGGTACTCGACACCCCAGCCAGAGTCGCCGGCCGATACCGTGAAAGCCACCCCGGGGTGATCGTAGTTGGTGTCAGCGGTCTCGCCGCTGAACTCGCTGCCGCCGTAGCTGTTGCTGACGGCGACCACGCCGGTGAGCCCGGCTGCCGTGTTGGCTGCCGTGCCCAGGTCCGCGAAGCTATTGCTGTTGGCCTCGACCAGGTCGATGCTGCAGTTCGGGCAGATCGCTGACACCATGTCCAGGTCCAGCGATTCCTCGATATCCCATCCGCTGGTTCCCGCCGGCGGCGCGGTAACGGTCGTGCCGCCGTCCTGGTTGTAGATCGTCAGGTTCGCTGGCGGCAGCCCGTAATTTGTCCGGTAATTCGCGAGGTCCGAGGCCGCGTCGGGGTCATCGTAGGCGTCCACGATCGCGACCGTTTCCCCGGCGCCCTTCGAGGTGGCCGCCGATGTCAGGTTATAGGCGCTCTGCAGGTCAGACGGGCCATAAGAGCCAGGCGTCTGGGCCGGCGCCACCCGGGTTGCCGCAGGTGCCGTGGCAATCCTGATCGAAAAGCATTGCGCGTGCTTGGCAGCCGGCACCGCGCATGCGTGCCGGTACGTCGCTGGGGACGTAGACGCGCTAGCGGCCGTTGCCGACAGGGCAAGGGACGTGGCTAGCGTGGCCCCCGCTGTCGCCATTAAACAGATTTTCCTTCTCACTTTTCTCCTTCGGGATCGTTCGCGGAAAGGGCTGACTCGTGGTCATCACATGACCATATCCAGCCGACGGTGCAGCACGGGGTCATATCCTGCGCTGGCTGCGTTGCTACTAACGCCCCCGAGACATAGGAGGCGATCAGCACGCGGCCCGAAAACCTCCAGGTCATTGTTGAATAGGCCCTTTTGGTACCACAGGGACAGGAAATAGCACTTCGGTTCAGTGCGGACACTGCCAGGGCATTTTCGCCGGCTGCTGGCTCGCTGGCCCCATCAGGCCGGGCTGCGCCAACGCGGCCTCCGGTACCAGTGTGATGTCATAAATTTTCTGCGGATCAGGTGGTTTAGTATCTTCCTGCAGTAGAGCCTATGCCCCACCGGATCGATCAGAGCAGCTGCAGCTTAGACAATGAGCGAACATGCTGCTGAACGCCTTATATCTCCCCCTTTGGCCTTTTCTCGTCCACGCCCCAGCCGTCAAGACGTCACGACTCAGGCTGACTCTCTTTGATGCCGAGAAGTTCGGCTTTGCCCGCGCCGCATGGCCAGCTTTAACGTTTGACGCGATACCGCAATACCCGGTTTACAGCCCGAGTTGGATCTCCCCGTCCTCCGGACAGGTGCCGAGGTCTGGCGGTGATCTTCGCGCGGCGACAGAACGGCTGGCGCGAGGACGACGGCCCGGTCAGTTCTTGCAGGCGTGGTCACCAGGGTGCGTGACGGCGGGGACCGTATGGCTCGTGCCCCGGCAGCCACCTGATCCCCTTCCGCCACTTCACCGGATCTGATCTCCTGGTGCCTATGGATCTCGACGCGGCCATCCGCAGCCTTGGGCTGACCGATCATCACGTGCATCAGGCGCTGGCAGCTAGCCCTACCGGCGCGGAATTCGAGCAGCTGATTACCGAAGGCGATGTGCCTGCCGCGCCGCGAACGACACAGTTCGACTCCCAGGTTGGTTTCGCGATCCGCCGCTGGTGCGCTCCGCTGCTCGACCTGGAGCCGTTCGCGGCGCCTGCCGACTACCTGGAACGCCGGACCCGGCTGGGCGGTGCCGAGGTGGCACGGCGGCTGCTGCGGGGCAGCGGCATAACGCGCTTTCTCGTCGACACCGGCTTCGAGGCGCCAGGCTCGTTCAGCCTCGCCGAGATGGCCGAGGTCTCCGGCAGCCAGATCGATGAGATCGTGCGGCTGGAGACGGTCGCCGAGCAGCTGGCGGCCTCCGGCTGCGGCGCGTCGGAGTTCGGCGCCAGGTTCCGCGACGCGCTCTGGGAACGGTCCGCGGCCGCGGTCGGGCTGAAGAGCGTTGTCGCCTACCGGTTCGGGCTGGACTTCGATCCCGAGCCGCCATCAGCAGCGGAGATCACGGCCGCGGCCGGCCACTGGCTCAGCGACGCGGAGCGCACCGGCCGGGTACGCCTTACCGACCAGGTACTGCTGCGGTACCTGCTCTGGACGGGCGCGCAGCGCGGCCTGCCGCTGCAGCTGCACACCGGGTTCGGCGACCGGGACCTGGACCTGCATCGCGCCGACCCGCTGCTGACCGCCGGATTCCTGGAGCGGGTCGAACCTCTCGGCGTGCCCGTCATGCTGCTGCACTGCTACCCATTCCACCGGAACGCGGGCGCGCTCGCCCAGATCTTCCCGCACGTCTATTTCGACGTGGGCCTGGCGCTGCATTACACGGGCGCCCGGGCTGACGCGATCGTCGCCGAGACTTTGGAACTCGCGCCGTTCTCCAAGATCCTCTTCTCATCCGACGCGTACGGGCCCCCTGAGCTGCACTACCTCGGCGCGCTGCTGTGGCGGCGAGCCACCGCCCGGGTGCTTGGGGCCTGGGTCGACAACGGGAGCTGGAGCCAGGATGACGCCATCAGGGTCGCCTCGATGATCGCCCGCGGCAACGCGGCCCGCGCCTACCAGCTCGCCGCCCGCACCTAGCCAACCCACACCGCGCCGCCCCGCACCCAGCCGCCCGTGACACCCGCGTTCCTTGATCGCGGTCGATCGGGGGGCTGGGTTGCCACCGATCAACCGCGGAAGGAAGCGACAACGCCATGCTCCATGCAACGCCCGAGTGACTGCGATGGCTGGACTAGGAAGACGGCTTCGATGTCCGCCACGTGGCCCAGGGGATCGCGTGCGCCCCGCCAAAGCCGCCACGACCGGGCCGGCATCGCTCTAAACGTCAAGCACTGGCTAAGCCCGCAAAGATCACATACGGCTCGGCGGAGTGCTCTCAGACCAGGACGTGCGCCGCTCAGAGCAGATGGCGCCGGTGCTCCTCGCGGCCTGGGCCACTCCGGTAGCTGATCACTCGTCCGGGCCCGGCTCCACTGGTAGCCATGCCCCGCATGGTACAGCAGTGCACACCGGACCAAGGAAGCCGCGACGGCGGGCCCGGGCTGAGCCGGTCGGCCTCATGATCATGGGCGTCTGGTGGGGCTCGGACCCCACCTAACAACCGTGATCTTGCAGCAGTCACCTGCGGCCCATCAGCGGACACTCACGGACCACGTCAGGACAGGTAACGTTCGCGGGCTGTGTTGCCAACCGGGCAGCCGCCCGGCGCGCCACGGCAGACGCCCGTGTCGCAGAGCCGGCAGATCCAGCGCACCGCGCCAGGGCCGCGCATCATGCCGACGAGCACCTTGCCGGCCAGCTGTTCGAAGGCCTGGCGCTCCGGCGGCGACAGCACCGCGAGCGCGCGCTCCAGGACGCCAGCCCGGGCGGCGGTCACCCTTTCCGCGGCGGCGCGGCCGGACTCGGTGAGCGTCACCGCTACCGACCGGCCGTCGTCGCCTGGCCCCCGCCGCACATAGCCGGATTCCTCCAGCCGGTCCAGCAGCCGTACCGTGCCCGATGATGACAGGCCAAGGACCTGGCGCAGCAGATCCACCGACGGCGCGTCAAGGAAATGCAGCAACGCCGACAGGGCCGCGGCCGATGACTCCGACCGGCCGCCGGCGTCCGTCATGGCATCCGCCGCCTGATCGGCAATGACCAGGGCGAGCGCGCCGAACAGGTTAGCTGCCCGGTCCAGGCTCATCTGCGCCCGTCGGCCGAGCAGGCAGCCGAAGCCGGCGTCTGCCGCGGGTCCAGGTTCAGCTGGGCTCCGTCAGCCGAGGTCATAGTCGAGGCTGAAAGTCCCGCCCGGCGCGCTCGACGACACGGCACTGCCAGCGCCTCGCAGGCCCCCGAGCTCTCCGGTTCCCGAGCCCTCGACGATCTGCCAGGTGGTCGTGGCCTCGCCGCCCTCATAGGCTCCGTCGCTGCGCAGAATGAAGCTTCCGGACCGGCCGCCCAGCTGCCCGGTCATCCGGTCCAGGCCGGTGTAGATGGCGGTGCCGTCGTCCCGGTAGCACATGAGCGTGTCGGAGGTGCCCTCCGCCTCCAGGTCACCGGCGTAGGTAAAGGCCATCCGGGCCTTGGTCAGCTTCGCGTTGCCCGCGAGCTCCTCATAGGTCTTCTCGTCCCAGGACTTGACGGTGAATGTCCCCTGAGCGTGTGCCGTCATGCTGTCCCTCCCGTCCAGGCAGAACATGTGTATGCGTCACACATTAACAGGCAGCCCCGCCCGGCCCCGCCCGGCCCCGCCCGGCTACGGCGGGCCCGCGCCCTGGCGGCGAGGAACGCGGGCGTGCGGTGAGCCCGATCAGATGTCGATGTCGGGGGCCAGGCTTCCATCCGCGCCGGTGGCGGTCCGCAGCACGGTCTCCGCGGCGTCTATGGCAGCCCGCGCCATGATCGCGTGAGTGTGCGCACGGCCCAGCTCGCCAAGGCTGATGCAGTCGGACGCGACCCTGGCGTCGTGCATTGCCTGCTCCAGCTGGCGGACGGCCTCGCTGAGGTCGATCGCGCTCTGGCCTGCTTCAGAGATGCTCACGTTCCCACATCCTCACTACGCCGGGCGCTGGGCCGCGACGGCTGCCGGGATGCAAGTGCTCTACCCCTGGCATGCGGGCCGCATTCATGCGACTCCCGCACCCGCGGCGGGTCAGCCACGGTCACCTGCGATCTACGATGAGAACATCGCAGTCAGCCGCACGAGGATGTGCCACGATGCCCGAGTTCTCCTACACCGACCTGCTCCCGGCCGGTCCAGACACCACTGAATACCGATTGCTGACCTCTGACGGGATCAGCACCGGAGCTGCGTTCGGCCGTGAATTTCTGCAGATCGAGCCGGACGTGCTCACGCTGCTCACCCAGACCGCCATGCGGGACATCGCGCACCTGCTGCGCCCGGCCCACCTGCGGCAGCTGCGCTCGATCCTGGACGACCCGCAGGCCAGCGGGAACGACCGGTTCGTCGCCTCCGACCTGCTGCTGAACGCCTGCATCGCGGCGGGCGGCGTGCTGCCCATGTGCCAGGACACCGGCACCGCGATCGTGATGGGAAAGCGCGGCCAGCAGGTGCTCACCGACGGCCGCGACGACGAGCACATCGCGCGCGGCGTCTACGACGCCTACACCAAGCTGAACCTGCGCTACTCGCAGCTCGCGCCGCTGACGATGTGGGAGGAGCGCAACACGGGCAGCAACCTGCCCGCGCAGATCGAGCTGTATGCCACCGCGGGCGGCGAATACAAGTTCCTGTTCATGGCCAAGGGCGGCGGCTCGGCCAACAAGTCCTACCTCTACCAGGAGACCAAGGCGGTGCTGAGCCCGGCCGCGATGCTGAGGTTCCTGGAGGAGAAGATCCGGTCGCTGGGCACCGCCGCGTGCCCGCCGTACCATCTGGCGATCGTGGTGGGCGGCACCAGCGCAGAGTTCGCGGTCAAGACGGCCAAGTACGCGTCGGCCAAGTACCTCGACACGCTGCCGGCCGAGGGCTCGCCGGCCGGGCACGGCTTTCGGGATCTGGAACTTGAGCAGCAGGTCCTGGAGATCACCCAGCGGTCGGGGATCGGCGCGCAGTTCGGCGGCAAGTATTTCTGCCACGACGTGCGGGTGATCAGGCTGCCCCGGCATGGTGCGTCCTGCCCGGTCGCGATCGCCGTCTCCTGCTCGGCCGACCGGCAGGCGCTCGGCAAGATCACCTCCGAGGGGGTGTTCCTCGAGCAGCTGGAGACCGATCCAGCGCAGTACCTGCCCGACACGGCGAGCGAGGATCTTGATGAGGAGGTGGTCCGGATCGATCTGTCCAAGCCGATGTCCGAGATCCGCGCCGAGCTGTCGAGATACCCGATCAGGACCAGGCTCGCGCTGTCCGGCCCGATGGTGGTCGCCCGTGACATCGCGCATGCCAAGATCGCGGAGCGGCTGGCCGCAGGTGAGCCGATGCCCGGCTACCTGCGCGACCATGCCGTCTATTACGCGGGGCCGGCCAAGACGCCAGAAGGCTACGCGTCCGGGTCGTTCGGCCCCACGACGGCCGGGCGGATGGACTCCTACGTGGACCTGTTCCAGGCCGCGGGCGGCTCGCTGGTGATGGTCGCCAAGGGAAACCGGTCCGCCGCGGTCACCGCCGCGTGCAAGCAGCACGGCGGGTTCTACCTGGGCTCCGTCGGCGGCGCGGCGGCCAGGCTCGCCCGCGACTGCATCACCCGCGTCGACGTGCTCGAGTATCCGGAGCTTGGCATGGAGGCGGTGTGGAAGATCGAGGTGCGTGACTTCCCCGCGTTCATCGTCGTGGACGACAAGGGCAACGATTTCTACGCCGACGTGACCGGGCCGAAACAGCCGCTGCTCACGATCGGCGGCCCGGGCGGATGACCGACGGGCCGGTGACCGACGGGCCGGTGGCCGACGGGCAGGGCGAGTACCGCACCGAGCGCGACTCGATGGGGGAAGTCCAGGTACCAGCCGACGCGCTGTGGGGCGCCCAGACGCAGCGGGCGTTCCAGAACTTCGGCGGGGTCACCCGCGAGCGGGTACCGCTCGAGGTGATCATCGCGCTCGCCCGGATCAAGTCCGCGGCCGCCGCGGTCAACGCCGCGCTCGGGGTGATCGACGCGGACATGGCGCGGGCGATCGACGAGGCCGCCCACGAAGTGGCGTTCGGCGAGACCGACGACGGAAGGCAGCAGTACGGCCACTTCCCGGTCCCGGTGTTCCAGACCGGATCGGGCACCTCGACGAACATGAATGTCAACGAGGTGATCGCGCGGCTGGCCAGCCGACGGCTCGGCCGGCCGGTACACCCGAACGACCACGTGAACGCCTCGCAATCGTCCAATGATGTCTTCCCGTCCGCGGTCCACGTCGCGACCGCAGCGCTTCTGGCGGATCCGCTGGCCAGCTCGCTCCAGCATCTCGCCGAGACGCTGGAGACCAAGGCGGCGGAGTTCGCCGATGTCGTCAAAAGCGGCCGGACGCACCTGATGGACGCGACGCCGGTCACGCTTGGCCAGGAGTTCAGTGGCTATGCGTCGGCGATCAGGCATGCCATGAGGCGGATCCACGCGGTCCTGCCCGAGGTCGGCGAACTACCGCTCGGCGGCACCGCCGTCGGCACCGGGCTGAACGCCCCGCCGGGTTTTGCCCGCATGGTCATTGACCGGCTGTCCGGCGGCAATTTTCCGCTGACCGAGGCGGAGAACCATTTCGAGGCGGCAGGCGGCCGGGACTCGCTGGTCGCCGCCAGCGGGGTGCTCCGGACGATCGCGGTCAGCCTCTACAAGATCTGCAACGACCTGCGGCTGATGGGCTCGGGGCCGCGGACCGGGCTGGCCGAGATCGGCATCCCTGACCTGCAGCCCGGGTCGTCGATCATGCCGGGAAAGGTCAACCCGGTCATTCCCGAGGTGGTCTGCCAGATCTGCGCTCAGGTGATCGGCAATGACGCCGCGGTAGCGTTCGCCGGGGCAGCGGGAAACTTCGAACTGAACGTGATGATTCCGGTTATGGCCAGGAACCTGGTGGAATCCATCAACCTGCTGGAGGCAGGGTCCCGGGTACTCGCCGACGAATGCGTCGCCGGGATCACGGCCAACGTCGGCCGGCTGCGGCACAACGCCGAGTCCTCGCCCGCGATCGTGACCGCCCTCAACAGGTTCATCGGGTACGAGGCCGCGGCTGCCGTCGCGCACGAGGCACTGGACACCGGCAAGACAATCAGAGAGGTAGTGATCAGTCGCGGGCACGTGGCCAGGGGCGAGATCACCGAGGCGAAGCTCGACGAAGCGCTCGACGTGCTCGCCATGGCCTGGCCGCAGGCCGAGAGGTAGCACCCCGCCGAGCTACCGCACTGAGCCATCGCACTGAGCTATCGCACTGTCACGCATCGCGAAATAGCCGAATTCTCATCCCGCTCACAGGAATCTCGCTGGCGGCGCCGTGTATGGTCCGGCCATGCATGCAGTGGGCACCGGCGACCTGGTCGCCGGCCGTTACCGCCTTCACGGCCAGATCGGCCGCGGCGCTATGGGTATCGTCTGGCGCAGCAGGGATGAGCTGCTTGACCGGGATGTCGCGGTCAAGCAGGTCCTGATCGCCGCGCCAGGTCCCGCCGACGCGGACGCCGACACCGCGTCCCGGCGGACGCTGCGTGAGGCCAAGACCGCCGCCCGGCTGAGCCACCCCAGCGTGGTGAAGGTATTCGACGTGGTCGAGGAAGACGGCAGCGCGTGGATCGTCATGGAGCTTGTGCACGCGCGATCGCTGGATCAGGTGGTAGCCGAAGACGGCCCGTTGCGGCCAGCCGAGGCGGCGGGCGTGGGCCAGCGCCTGCTCAGCGCGCTTGCCTCCGCGCATGCGGCCGGCGTGCTGCACAGGGACGTCAAGCCGAGCAATGTACTGATAACGCCGGACGGCGGTGCGGTGCTGACCGACTTCGGCATCGCGACCTTCGCGGACGATCCCGGCCTCACCCAGGCCGGCATGGTCGTCGGCACGCCGGGCTTCACTGCGCCTGAGCGCGTCCGCGGTGAGCCCGCGACGCCGGCATCCGACTTGTGGTCATTGGGCGCCACCTTGTACGCGGCAGTGGAGGGACGGGGGCCGTTCGATCGTCCAGGCGGGTCGGCGGTGGTCACGGCAGGGGTGATGAACGAGGACGCCCCCCGGTCGCCATCTGCGGGGCCGCTCGGCCCGGTCATCGAGGCACTGCTGCGCGCGGATCCGCGGGCTCGCCCAGGCGCTGTCGCCGCGGCCCGGCTGCTGTCTGGTGCGGCCGAGCAGGCACGGGCCGACCCGGGTACCGCTGGCGGCCGGTGGCCCGGGCAGGCTCCCGCAACCCGGGCAGCAGCGGCCGGCCCCGGCCTGGCGGCCGATGCCACCATTTCCGCGTGCCACAGTCCGGACGCGCGCACTGAGCCAGGGGACGTTCCTGACCTGCCGGGCTCTCCGGCGTTCGCTGATCTGCATGAGTTCCCTGACCTGCCAGCCTCGGCCGAGCTGTCCGCATCCATGGAGCTGCCAGCGTTCCTGGACATGCCGCAGCTGGCCGGCCCGGCCGGGATACCGCCGGATCAGGCCGTGCCGTGGAGCCCGGCCGGCCCGGCTGCCAGCTGGGATGCCGCCGACCCGCTGAGCCTGCCCGGCGCCGCCCGGCCTTCGTCGCCAGCACCGCCGTCGTCGCCAGCACCGCCGTCGTCGCCAGCACCGCCGTCGTCGCCAGCACCGCCAGGAGGCGGCGCAGGCCGGCCGG
>Ga0187879_10002091_pt1 | contig 13658 bp, 12 predicted proteins | sample June2016WEW_19_1_FD_132423 | JGI IMG/M metagenome (GOLD analysis project Ga0187879, IMG submission 132423) | Peatland microbial communities from SPRUCE experiment site at the Marcell Experimental Forest, Minnesota, USA - June2016WEW_19_10 | ecosystem: Environmental > Terrestrial > Soil >... | reverse complement strand
CCCGAATGTAACCTTCTCGGGAGCAAACAGAACCTCACTCAGCACGTTAATCGGAACGACGATAGGCCCACCTTCGACAACGTCTAGCATCCCAATTTCAGAATAGGACATCGCAACATACGGGGCCGAAATCCATACCGCCAAATAGTTCTGGATCACGGAAAAAGCTCCGAATAAGGCGGCGATCCCAACTATCTTTTCGCCGAGGGAGTATCGTTTCCACAGCCCGATGCGCGGGCGCAAGTCGACAGCGAATCCGGCGAGATCCGGATCGTTTAGTCCCATATGGCTTTGGAAGGAACCGCCAGACATTTTAAAGTGGTTCTCATCAGTCCAGTACGTTACGACCTTTTCGTCTCCTGTTCCCCTAACAAAATGGCAAAAGAGCAAGCCTGGGTAATCTGAAGCCGAGAACTGACTGGGGTATGAGAAATGCCGAGGGACTGTGAAGATAGCGGAATATGGAATCACGTCGTTGCTTCTGGTCAGAGTGCGAACTGCACTTCCGATCGCGGAGACCCGTCGCTTCACCCAGGTAAACAGCTGTGTGCTCAAGGCAATCTTTCCCGCGCCTACTTTGGGCGACGCAGTCATGCGCTCCATACTTTAACTCATAAGGTCACGGAGAGTTTGAGCTTTCTTAATGTTGTTCTGAAATGCGAACAGCCGGGGCTTTCAAGAGTGATGAGTTGGGCGCTCACTGGATATTCAAATGGCGCACGCTTGCTCTTGGTAGCACACCGATCCGTGCGGTGCCCCTGGACGCACCGGCGTAGGTAGAAACGAAGCGTATATGCTACCAGCGCTTCTTCCAAAAACAAGTCCTTCTGGAAGCCTCAGAACTGGCAATTTGACGACTGCAGAATCAGTGAGTTTGTGCAACCGCGGGAGCGACCTTTTTGGAATGCCAAGGGGTTTTGAGTTAGCCATGGGCCTGCGGCCCACCCATAGGGATGAAAGCGCTTTGCTAAGGCTCATTGATTCCAAACGGGTTACCCGCGACTTTCGACGGAGTGTAAAGGCCTGTGGCTGTTGAAAAACTCACTTTTCGTCCCAAACAGCCAAAATTGGGGGATAGAAAATGTCTAGGCGATCCGACAAAATCGATTGTAGGGTATCCTGACGCGATTTTATTTTTGCAAATTTCCTGGGAAAAAGTTTTTCAACAGCCACGCCTGTTTACAACAGTTACTTCCGGTCGCCCGTCAACCGCTCGCAATCCGAAGCGGTGTGTGGTGATGGCTCGGACCACGTTCCGTCAGCGCCCTCCCACACACGGGATTCGGGCGCCCCGCTTTGGACCGCTGCCGCCGCCCGGAGCTTCTACAACAACCCCAACGGCTCGTGGTGGGTCAGTTTGAAACTGACCCACTACCCAGCGGCTGGGGGCAGCCGATGTCGTGCCGGCGCAAGGGTGGGCCAGCCCCCGTTTCCTTAGTTCCAATTCAAGATGGCGGAAATTTCTTCTTGCATTGCGGGTTTCAGCACGTAGGAAGGGATGAACACCTCGTATTTGCCTTCGGCATAACAAGCGACTTGGTATGGGTCGAAGTGAATTGTGATGCCGCTCTTGGTGAACGAGAAGCGTTCATAGTTTCGATCCGTTGCTCCGGTACCTTTCAGAAGCCACTCATCGTGGTCACTCTTGAACGGATCAGGTCCCATCCCAGCATCCGACTGGCGGTGGGATTGCTGCTTGCGAATATCGTCCAAGCAATAGCTCGAAAGCATCGCTAGATAGTCCGTGGATGGTTTGAAAACGTCACGCAGGTGCAATTCCTTCGAAGGACGCAGTCGGAAATTCATTGTCTTAATGTTTGAGTTTGGGTGGGCGGCTCCCGCGCCGTAGCTCGCAAATTGAAACTCAAGCGAAAGCAGATCAGGAGTAAATAAAGACACTCTGTGAGAGATCGCGAGGCTATCCCAATACGCTCGCGACTTCCCCTCGTTTTTCATCTTCTGTTTTCCGATAGCGGAAGCTACGGCACTCTCGCGGAATCGCTGGAGAGACGAAGTTACAAACGTATTGATGCACAAATTCGTTTCCGAATGTTCCGTTGCGTCCGCCAACCCGACCTGGACGTAGTCGGCTTCGAGGTCGTACAGATACTCGTCGCTCTTTTCTCGAAGCTGCAGGTATCTCAGAACATGCTTTTCGCTTATTGCTTCTGAGGGAACGGGCCAAGTCGCTCCGTTGCGTTGTGCTTCAACTCTCTTGATCCAGTCCAGTTTGTACAATCGGACTTGTGCCGCATCCAGCTTTCGATCAAAGGCGCCACGAATCTGCGTTTCGCGATGACAATCGAAGCAAAGTACAGCTAGATTCTCGGCCGCGCTGTTCGCCGGATTGTCGTCGATGTGATGGAGCTGAACAGGTCTTGACCTCTGGCGACAAACGCAACATGTTCGGTCCGCCAGAAACAACACTTCTGCCGCTACGTCGGGCGGGATTTCAACTCTTCCACCTTTACCGGTCATCAATGTGATCAATTATCCCATCGAGGCAAGAAGGATTAGGTCACTTTCTGACTTCCTTCGCGAGTGGCCCATCCTTTCGCGTTCTCTGCGAAATGGTGGGCACCGCCATCTCAGCCCATCCCCAGGCGGCCTGTGCCCTTGAGCGATTCCTTAAGAATCGTAGCCGGGGCCGCCAAACGAAACTCTTTCCACAGCTTTTCCCAATTCCAGATCCCGGACGTCACCGAGATCGGCAACGGGAATCCGAGCTGATGCGCGAGCAGGATCGAGGCACCTAAGCCATTCACGGCGTTCGGTGCTACCTCCTTGCGTGAGTTGACGCATGCCAAGGCTTTGCAGGCGGTCATATCGGGAGTGGCTCTGACCATCGTCGGCTACCTGATTTTCGCGGACAAATTCGTTGGTACGAGCGGAGATCTGCTGACCGCGTTTTTCTGGGGCTTCACGACTGATATCGGTGTGGATGCGCTGATCACGGCAGCCAAAGCCAAGCAACCGGTTTGACTATCAAGGCCCTCTTCCTCGACCACTCAGTCTCCGTCACTTAAGTGTTTCGAAATACACCCAATCATTTGAGCCGACCAAATTGAGGAAATTGGTCTTTCTCATCAGGGGACGCAAAGGAGAAACGAGTTCGTACGAGACGCCCACGAATCTGGGGACGTTAAGGGGACGATAAGAAATGACGTACGGCATCATGCCGCATCAAACAATGTCCGCCGACACCGTTTGATATCAATCACTTACATCTCGTTGTTGCCCTGTCACAGCAGAGGCACATCTGCGACAAGCGACGCGAACCATACGCGAACATCGAGCAGCCGAAATCAGCCCAAGCAGTCCTACCCTGTCCTAAATCGAATGTGGCATAATCTCACTGTGCTCAGTGACTTCCGCTGATTCCAGGCCACTTGGCCAACTCGGTAGGCGGCCCTGAAAAGGCTGGCGTCGGCGGTTCAACTCCGTCCCTGGCACTCGCGAGTTGCTCAAGATCTTTCAAGCGCTCCTCGGCTTCGCTCGTTCCGATTAGTATATTGCTATTGCAGTTCCTGGCAGCCCGCTACTCAGCAAATGTCGTAGCCGGGTCAAACACGCACAATTGAAGGCGGTAGGCCCCTATGCGGGTAGTGAGAGCGAGTTCCTTAGATGAGTACGCGTCTTGGTATCTTCGGCGGGAAGCGCGCAAGCGCAACTCCGATCTGACTCCGGATGCGCTTCAAGAGCACGTCGAGGCGATGCGACAGCACCACGGCGGCAAGATGCGGGACTGGTTCAATGCCAGCACTAGCTAGCTGGCACATTGTGGAGCTTGATCTTGTAGGTGAATTGGCTGATCTCGTATTTCTTGATTGCCAGTGGACTAACCAAGAAGGGCTCGTTGTCCGGGATGGCCCAGACTACCGGCTTCTCGCTCGGGTTGCCACAAACGCGATGGCGAGTCAGTACTTGGCTCGGCCTTCAGCTCGCAAGCACAAGGATTACTACGATCGTCTGGCAGCGGGATCTCTAAAGCTCGCGGGCGAAGACCGGATCGCAATCTGTTCAGCGGAGCCAGGCGAGATCGCTGCAAACCCAGCAGCCAGCTACTATCTCTTGGATGGCGTGGGGCGTTGCCTGCCTGCCATGATCCTCCTGAAGGAGCAGAAGCTCAACCACCCCCCGATCGAGGCGTTCTTGGCCGAGCGAGGGACCGTGTGAGCGTGCTGCAACAACCCAACAACCGAATGAAGCTGACTAAACCCGCGATTGCAAACCGACAACTCGGGCTTTGCACTTTGTTCGGGCGACGATTGCGGGGCAAATCGTCGGCAAAGAGGAAGTGTGCGCTGAGCAGCGTGTTGTTCAGGAGGGTTGAAGTCCCTCTGGCGCTCAAATGAGGGGCGCGATATCCAAGAAGCGGGGTTCGTAGCCTCGCTGGCCGGAGAAAGCGGAAGGTATGGAGACGTCTAAACGGGCACGAAAGCGAAAGCTGGACACAGCCAAGACCGACCTGAGGCCACCGCTTGCTGTACTTCGGAGGGCAGGGTGTCCATCGCAAAGTCGAATCCGAAGGGCCATAGCGCCATCGCGCACGACGTTACCTATAGGGTCGTGAACCTCGCTACACGGGCAGGCCGTTGAGAAGAGCGTTGACATGAAGCCACCAATGTGCCGGCACACGGCTATCTTGAAACCGCCGCCTCGTTCATTCCGGCGGCGTGATTGCGGCGAATCTCACTTCAGGCATGGGATCACTGGCCGCGCCTTCTATCCAACCCTGGAGATTGGCGTTTGGGTTCCCTTTAGATCGTAGCGCCACAGCTAGCTGAACTGCGGAAGCTCTAACTAAAGTTATCGTTGACAATTTAAGCGCAGCGCTTTCCTGTGCCGAGGCGTATGACGCTTCTATGAAAATAAGCCCCAGTACCGCGATGATCCGTTCTTGTGCATCGCTATCGAGAGCATCAGCGTTCAGCAGATGCGAGGAAAGATTGAGCGCATGCAGAAGCCCCGGCTCTCTGCGTGTTTCCACGACAGACACGACACTATCGAGAAGTCGCTTCGGCACCGGTGGCAGCGCTCCTTCTTTGTGCAGCCTCATCCAGCGATATAGAGCGTTAAACCCTGCCCAAGCCTCGTCGCTCTCGCGGCCGACCATAGCTCTCAAGATGCCGGTTATCGCTCTCTCTTCGGATGCCGGGAAGAGCCGGAGCAACTCCGGATAAGCCTGGACGATAGAGAATCCATATGCTTCAAAGTCAAAAACTTGATATACGAGATCTTGAGAGAGGTCTCCTGGCCGCAGTACCGGCAACAGCGCATCTGCAACAACACCACCAATCGCTCTTTGGCAGGCTCTATTCTCCGTGATCGTCGCTCCCAAATCGAAGGTTCGCGGCTCCGCAGGTCTCCAATCAAGAACGGCTCGAAGCTTCTCGATAGCTTCAGTGGCTGTATAGACAATTAGCCGCGAGCCGTCGGACCGCCTATGTGTAGCGCCCGCGAGGCCCAACAAATATTCTGACGTTGACGACTGTCGTTGAGCGTCTTTCAGTAACTCTATAGCCATCCCTTTGTCGGGTCCCGGAACGGAGACGAATATGAACGAGCGAAGACGTGTATCAGAGGGAAATCCGCCGTTTGGATCGCGCCTCGACCACAGCGCCTCTCCAAACCGATTTGCCTCCTCATCTGTCAGAGCGCCAGCCCTATAGAGGTTTGTCAGCCATCGCGCAGCACGACTCCTGGTTTCGGATTCAGAAGATCGGGTCTTCTCGATTAGGAAAGCAATTCGGTCGGCGAATTGTCTATCCTCCGTGGGTCGAACCATCAACCGTTGCGGGATCCATTCGGCTGCAATCGGCCAATCATCCGCGAAGTGACCCGAGATACTGCGTTCTTCAGGCAGCGGAAAACGCATTGCCTCCGTAAGAAATGGCTTTTTGTCTTCAGGGGGAATGGCTGACATCGACCGCTCCACCAAATGGTTAATTGGGTTGAAAAGATCCTTCGAAATCCAGTACGGGTCCTTCCCAAAGGCCAATCCCCGCCGGAGCAAGTCCTCGGCTTCCTTCGGTGTTGCTCTTACCACAAGTCTTGAGAGTATCTCAATGTAGACTGCGGCTCGCTGACTCCAGAACTCGCCAAGAAATTGCCTTTTCGTCGAGATTCGCGCAAGAGAATACTCAAGTGCCCGCGTCACAGTCCGCCTAAGAAACATCACCATCCCCTCAGAAAGAACCGCAACCTGAATGCGTCCGAAGACACGCTCAAGCAGCTTTTCTGCACCTTCCTGGACGATACGCAAGATCCTCAGGTAATCTTGTTCAGACTTAGGGAACCCCAACGTCTCCGCCCTCTCCATTCGAGAAGTGAGAACATTCACGTTATTGGCGTGAAGGGGTAAACCTATGTGATCGGCCAGCCTTCCCCACGAATAGATTGCAGATCCTTGCCACCAACCGAAGGTGACGGTACGGCTGTGATCCCGATAGGTACCAGCGTCGAACAGACTTTCGATAGTTGGTGCACGATCTTGGAGCTTCCGTATGTCTTCATCAGTTTTGCGATCGAGTTCGCTGAGTACATCCCAAGGATCGCATTTTGTTTCATGGACGCGCATCCTTAGACTTCCCGCTTCGTCCGGGGCGTCCTGTGAGGTCTCGTTCCATGTCAGATATTGCCTGGCGCTCACCTGCGCCCAGGCAAATCGAGATAGAACCCAAATCGATTCACGGCTCTTGTACAACTGTTCTCTGGTTTCAGATAAAGCCTTCTCAACTAGCACTCGAGCGTCGCGGAATTCTCCGAGACTACAAAGGAGGGCGGCCTTTCGGAGTTTCCATAAAGGATCTCTACCGCTCAGTGTCACATTTAGCTTGCTGAGTTCCTCGAAGTCTAAGAGGTCTCGTGCTCTTAGACATCTTTCATAGAGCAATACCGAGGTGACGTCCGGGTCTGCTGAGAAGAGAGTTTCGAGTGTCGTTTTCCATTTGCCAAACGCAACCTCGTTGCCACTCTCCCGAGCCGAACGCATGAGCAAGAGGAGGGCGAATTTCCGCTGCTGCGGATCTTCCCAACACTCTCCGTCTTCTGAGATTCGCTGTATGTCCTCAACGAGCCATTCCGGCATAGGTAGAAGTGCGGCTTCAAGCCTCCAAAGGGACTCGAAAACGACGCGGCCACGATCTAGAGGCGCCAGCTTCCCAAGCGCGCCCTTCATATTGGACACGATTGGCGTTACGCTTCTCTCCAATCTATCTCTGACGTCTTGCGCGCAGATCGGCCAACCGGGGAAGGCTAACCTTTGCGTCGACCATTTTTCGGCGACGCTAACCAACCCGGCGCCGATCTGCGCGGAATCCCCTTTTAAGTTCCAGCCGTGTACTGTGTCGTCATCAGGAGGCCATTCCCAAACCGCCCGTGGGCGAGCCAAGGCGAGATGGTCAAGGAAGATTCCTGCGGCTCGCTCGTGACGCTGCGAGTGCTCGACGTCCCGAACCAATGGAGCGAGATCAATTACCGAGGTGTTCCGCAGTTCTAATAGTCGGCGCTGGGAGGAGCTAAGGTTTAACGCGCCGACCAGGTATATGCGCCTGGCTGAAGATCCTAGTTGGTCGCGGATCCAGCCCGTCCATTTCAAAAAATTTGGGTCCTCCCCAGAAAAGCCCAACAGGCATAATTCGTTTTCAAGGAGAACCTGCTGAACGAGATTAACGAATGGGGCGAATCGTTGTGGATAGGTGCGGTAATCTTCTTCTGAAACGATGAAGGGCCGGTTGGAAGGAAGACTGCCATGCAGTTTGACAACTCTTGGCGCCCTGGTACTGGCAATATCTTCCAAGCAACGAACGGTCTCGTACGTCTGCCCTAGCGTGACATTGGCAGCGCGTTCAATCAGCGTGTCCCAATTCGTAGTCAGGATGTCGACCCACGGGAGGGCAACTAACTTCTTGTGTAGCGCTCCCGGCACCCATTCGTCATCCGGAACGAGTTCCCGGATGAGACCCTCCAGAGCTGAGTCTCCAAGAACCGATCTAAATTCTTCTGCAAGCCGTAAGGGATCTCTCGACTTGCTTTCGCCTGGATACAGCCGCTTCTCCATCGCTTCCGTGAGGTCACTCCAGCGAGGAGGACGTGCTGCCCCCTCGTGGATAAGCTCGGCATTCCTGCTGAACCCAGCACCCACAAGAATCGCTGCCCCTCTGGTCTTGCCCTGCTTCCAGAGCGCCCGCTCCACTTGCTGCAACGCAGCATAATCAACAAGGTCTTTGCATTGCATCAGACTGCCTTTCCCGGTACCGCCATTTATTCGTCACGCCTTCCTGCCACGCAAGAAGCATGCGTTTCCCAATATCTCTGAATCCAGGATGTTCGTCGGGAAAAGATAGTTATATATGAGTGGCATGGCGCGTAGCTCGTAGGCACGGAGGATACGCTCCAGTGTAAACTGGGGGCGCATTCCCAGCGAATCGGATCGCGTCACCAAACTCAGATTTTCGCTCGGAAGTAGAGTTGTTTATGGATGAGGCTTTGCGTTCAGCCCATCGACGAGGATATGGGCAGCACCCATTGTTTGCGATGTTTAGCCTTGAAGCTTATAGCGATGCGAGTGGCGGCCACGGCGACGGCAAATTTGCCGACAGGTTCATTGTTGTCGGTGGCTATTTCGGAGAATACGAAGCCATGCGATCTGTCGAAAGCCAGTGGCGGGCAGTTCTTCTCAAGTACTTGTCGCACGTACCGGAAGAAGAACGGGAGTTTCACTCCTATGTGTTTTGGTCGACGGACGGGCACGGCAAACGTGTTTATCCATACGAGGGATGGAGCGATGCTAAGGCAAACGACTACATCAGTGACCTAATTGAGGTGATCGAAGGCAGTGCGATTCACCCAGCGACCTGCTCCATCTTCACGCCGAAATGGCAGACTCTTTCGCCGGACGAAAGGCGACAGTTGAGCGGCGGCGGCTGGTACAACGGAAAATTCAGGGATACCGGAGCGCCTGGCAAGCCGTACTTTACTCCTTTTCGTCTGTTTGTTTGGACCTGTGCTCAATATTGTGCGCCTGGGCAGCTAATCAACTTCTTCTTCGACATTGATAGTAAGCACAGTGGATATTCGCTGCGCTACTTTCAGCGGATCAGGAAGCTTCCCCAGTACAAGCGTCGGCTCGGACAAATCGACTTTCCGGACAGTGTGCGAGCACCCGTCATTCAATGTGCTGATCTGCTCGCCTACGAGATGTGGCACTATGAAAATCTGAAGATGGAATACGCGACTCTGCCCACAGTGGGCAATATCCTTCCATCGTTAGTCCGTAATCGGGTGAACACAGGAGATCTCAAATCGCTCGATGAGAAAAGTATAGGGATTGTACTCAACACAGTTCCGCCTGAGATTAGAACTTCTTCTCCGGAGCCTGTTACGGTTAAGGAACCCGGCGCCGAGGATTGGGAAAGACCAGAGCTAGTACGGCAGTTCCACGAATCCGATAGGAAGATCGCGGAACGGGTAGCAGCCAACCAACAATGACCCGACCAAATGACGAATACGAGAACTTCGACCGCACCATGCCAAGATCCCTCACTAGGTGATTTACGTGTTGAGACGGGCAACCTAGCTCTGCCGCGTGAGCTAAACAGGCGGGTAATACTGAACTAAGCCGACAAATTGCGTCCAGGAGGAACGTCGCCATGAAACGTATGGGTTGTGGAGCCACGATGCTTTACCCCTGTAGCGATTGCTCTCGGACAATCCATCATCGAGCTCGCTGGGGTGCGCCAAACCAGGGAGGGCCAACAGACCAAGATGGGAATGGTTTACGAATACCTCGTTGGGCCGAGATTCCGCCGACGCGTGGAAGCGATCGTTGAGAGATTTGCGGAGATGCACGAGGATCTGGACAAGGAGCGGAGAACCACGACGCGCCTTTGGGCGAAGCGAGAGGAACACATCCGTGTGGTCATTGACCCATTGACTCCACCGCTGGGATGTACGGCGATCTTCAAGGGATTGCCGGGAAAGCCTTCCGCGAGATTGAGGGGCTAGAAGTTCTTGCGCTTCCAGGGTGTCAGGATTCTCGGTAAGTTATAGGAGATACCATGAGGCGCATCGGAGAGCGACCTGTAGCAGAGATAATCGAGCAAAGAAGTGAGAGTACGACCTCACTGAAACGCCCGCTCGGAGAGAACGAACTCTCGATCATATTAAGAGCGGGACGTAGTGCGACTAGCCGATACAATTTGCAGCCGTGGAGGTTTCTTGTTGTCCGTGACTTTGAAGCTCGCAGGCGCTTAGCTGAAATCTGCACAAATGATCCGCAGTTGGTCAAATGCGACGCTCTAATCGTGATCTTTGCGACTTCTGATAGTGCCGATACGGGATATCGCCAAAAGATTTGGAATGCGGAGAAGTCTTGGATTCGTGATCACGTCGTTTCCACGCTCGATTCAGAAATCGAATCATACAAGCCAGAATTCACAGCTGAATGGGCTGCGACCGACGCCGCTATAGCGATCGGCCAGATGATATTTGCTTGTGAATCCCTTGGATACCCAGCGGCAGTTTTCGACTCATTTGATGAAGGCAAACTAAAAGACCTGGTTGGAGCTCCCCCAACAGTGTCGGTGGTGGGTGTCTTAGGGCTGGGGGTGCGCAAGAGTCGCGATTTCCTACTCTCACATCGGACACCGTTGAATGAGGTGGTTTTTTCGGAGCGCTGGGAAATGCCATTCGCGATAAATCCTACGTCCACGCGGCCCTTCGTTTACTCCCAGTCCATTGTCACTTACTTCGACATTCTAGGTTTCAGGCAAATGGTCAACAGTTGGGATGCAGACCGTATCGGTACGGCTTTGCAGACGCTATCGGGCCTATCAAGACCGGATCCGCAGATTATCGATTTGTACGATCTAGCATTCTTTAGCTTCTCCGACCACATTGTCCGTGTAGCCGGTATTCAGAGCGACCAAGATTCCCATGATAGTGATGGGCTGCTATTTTCCGAGCTGATGGAACTGGCGATTATTCAGGTCAATTTACTACGCGCCGGAGTGCTTGTTCGCGGCTGCGTGACCGTCGGGGAAATCGTTGCTGAGCGAGGAGTGGTTTTTGGACCAGCTCTTGTCCGCGCATATGAAATAGAGAACGGTGTCGCTAGTTATCCTCGAATCGTTGTGGATCCGAAGATAATCGAAGCTGTTGAAGCGGGTTCTGCAATCAGCCGCCATGCTCCCGAAGAAGAGAAGGCATACTTGCGTGATCTAGTATGGAACGGTTCCGATGGAATTTGTTTCGTGAATTACCTCGGGATGGTGGATTCCGCAGCTGAAGCGATAGATGTTTTACGTCTCCACAAAAGCCTGATTGAAAGTCAGTTGCGAGATCAATCTGAGCTCAATGGCATCACTGCCAAATACAATTGGCTAATCGGGTATCACAATGCGGCGGTGCGAAATCTGAGCGATGAGACCCTGCTTGACCTGAAAGTTGGGAGAGAGTCGTTATTGATCAGCACAGGAGAACTCCCATCTTGGGGAGAAATCTCCTCCCAATACCCTTTGGATTCGACCGAGCTCCAGCAGTCTGAGTAGAACCGCAAGGAGCCCTACTCGCCCAAAACTGCGGCAACGTAGTCTCACAATCTCAGGCGACCTGCCTTTGCGTGCTCCAATGCCCCTCTATTCGTAATCCTTACACGGAAGACTGTTTCTCCGTTTCTACGTTTCTACGTTCATTTTTTCTCTACTCAACCCGCGCCTTCTGAAAGCCGGCGTTATTCCAGCGGTGCTCCCTGTCAAGGGTCTGCGATGAACGCGGGACTTGCCCCGCGCCCTTGACAGGTCCGCGCCGCTGAACGCCCTCAAACCGTCGCGGGTTTCGCGAAGAAAAAATTGTTTTAAAGGAGGAGACAATGCAAAACTCTACGGAACGAAAAGACGTATACAGCCGCATCACCGCGCAGATCGTGGACTATTTGGAGGAAGGCGTGCGCCCGTGGGCTCGCCCGTGGAACGCTGAACACGCCGCTGGCCGGATTACCCGTCCTCTGCGGCACAACGGCCAACCCTATTCTGGAATCAACGTGCTTTCCCTTTGGATGTCCGCACTAGCCCAGAATTTTGCCGCTCCAATCTGGATGACCTTCCGCCAGGCCAGCGAACTAAACGCGCACGTCCGCAAGGGCGAGAAAGGCTCGCTAGTGGTCTATGCCAACGCGATTACCCGCACCGAGCGCGACGACAAGACCGGCGAGGATGTCGAGCTCGAAATCCCGTACATGAAGGGCTATACCGTTTTCAACGTCGAGCAGATCGAAGGCCTGCCGGAAATCTACTATGCGAAAGCCGCCCCTACGCTTGATCCCGTGACTCGCATTGACCATGCCGAGAAGTTCTTCGCCAGTATGACGGCGACCATCAAACACGGCGGAAACCGCGCCTACTATGCGCAGGAATTGGACTACGTACAAATGCCGCCTTTCGAAGCCTTCCGCGATGCCGAGAGCTATTATTCAACCCTCGCCCATGAATTGACACACTGGACAAAGCACCCGCAGCGCCTTGATCGCGATTTCGGTCGCAAGAGCTGGGGCGACGAAGGTTACAGCCGCGAGGAACTCGTTGCAGAACTTGGATCTGCTTTCTTGTGCGCCGACCTCGAACTGCACCAGGAACCGCGGGAGGACAATGCCGCCTATATCGCGACATGGCTGGAAGTCCTCAAGAACGACAACCGCGCCATTTTTGCGGCAGCCGCCCATGCCCAGCGAGCAGCCGACTACCTCAACCAGAAAGCCGCCGCGCAGGTTCCCGAGACCTGCGCGGCTTGACTTTGGCCTCCCAGAGCCTGTTTTGCCAGTCTGCCAGGACCTAGCCAAGCCCCTTGTGAGTGCAGTCGCGAATCACTCCGGAATCATTCCGATCGTCCCCAGCCACGTCTCCACCAGTTGAGGCCATTCCGTCACCGGAAGCTTCGTGCGCCGCAGCCCAAACGCATGCCCGCCTTGCGCATGGGCTGCAACGATGCCCTGGCGCTGCCGTTTGAAAGGCACAGTGCTCTGGTCTTCCGAATCGCCCGCGCAACCCTGCACGATGATGGCGAAGCAGAAGAGACGGTCCGGAAGATATTCCTGGATGTGTTTAGAGCGGTGAACGAGTTCAATCCTGATCGCGGAACCTTCAAAACTTGGTTGCTCCAATATTTGTCTGAGGCACGGCTGCAGCGGTGTCAAGGGGTGATTCATCGGAATCACTCCTTGAGGCTTCAATAGCCTCTCCCATCGCGCCCAGACCCGTCGCGAGGAGAGGCAAACCCTATGCACTAAACTCCCCGCATCTCCGCAATGCACATCGTGACCGCGGTGACTCGACCGACAATATCCGCGTCCCCTGGGTAGCGAACATGTCTCGACTTCTTTCCAGATTGAGCCGAGGGGAGAAGCACCAACTGGCTGCCGTTCACTTCGCACCAGCTGCACACATATAGGTTATCTCGAAGCTCCACAAAATAGATTGGTCGCTCGAATTCGTCGTGCCAGCCGCCAGGTAGGACCTTCGTCTGCTGGGAGTCGATCTTCACAAACGAACCGGGCCTAAGCATTGGGTAAAGCGTGCGGTCTTCGATCCCGATATATCCGTAAAGGGAATTCCGCCAGTCCATGTGCTGGAGCAGCGCGACCGGAATCTCGCCCCAGCTCT
>Ga0187879_10002084_pt1 | contig 13685 bp, 14 predicted proteins | sample June2016WEW_19_1_FD_132423 | JGI IMG/M metagenome (GOLD analysis project Ga0187879, IMG submission 132423) | Peatland microbial communities from SPRUCE experiment site at the Marcell Experimental Forest, Minnesota, USA - June2016WEW_19_10 | ecosystem: Environmental > Terrestrial > Soil >... | reverse complement strand
CGGGGGTCGCGAACGGGGTGGGGCGGCCCCCCGCGGGGGGCCGGCGGCGCGGGTTCCTCCCCGCCCGGTGGGGGCGCCTTGGCGCGGTGGGGGCTGCGCTGCGGCGGAACTTGCCCCCCTAGACCCGTATCCTGCCCATGGCCGACGCCATCGCCGCCGGGCTCTTTGGACCACCTCCATACCATCCCGAGCTCGCGGAGCGACTCGGGGACCTCCTGGTCCTGGTCCCGATACCGTACGGGCTCCTTACGCCACGGCTCCGGGTCGAATCCCGCACGCCCGAGTTCCTCGGAAGCCACAGCGGGCTCGAACCGGAGGAGCTGCTCGTCCCCCTCGTGTCCGGACCCTTGGGCGCGTTTCGGCGGCCCGAGCGCGGGTCCACCCCCGCGGGGCAACGGTAAAAGGCCCCGGCCCCTCGAAACCGCCGTGCCCGTACTTCGGCAGCCGATCGTCTCGCTCCTGGGTCACGTCGACCACGGGAAGACGAGCCTGCTCGACCGCATCGCCGGGAGCGTGCTCGCGACCAAGGAGCCGGGAGGCATCACCCAACACATCGGCGCGATCGAGGTGCCGGGGTCCGCCGTCCGGTCCCTGACGGCCGGGATCCTGCGGTCGGATCAGTTCACCGTCCCCGGACTTCTGTTCGTCGACACCCCGGGCCACCGGTCGTTCGAAACGATGCGCCGTCGGGGGGGCGCGCTCGCCGACCTCGCGATCCTGGTCATCGACTCCCGCGAAGGCGTGATGCCCCAGACCCGCGAGTCGGTCCAGATCCTCCGAAAGGAGAAGACCCCGTTCGCGGTGGCGATGACGAAGATCGACCTCCTCGCCGGCTGGAGGAAGGTCGCGGCCCCGGTGCCCCTCGCCGAGCAGATCGCGAAGGGAGGGCCGGACTTCCTGCGAACGCTCGACACCCGGGTCTACTCCATTTCTGAGGAGCTCTCCACCCTCGGGTTCTCCGCCGACCGGTACGACCGGGTCAGCGACTTCGCCCACAACATCGGCATTGTACCGGTCTCCGCGAAGTCGGGGGTTGGCGTGCCGGAGCTGATCGCCCTCCTGGTCGGGCTCTCGCAGCGGTTCCTCTCCGAGGACCTCACGCTCGTCGAGGAGGGCGGGGAGGCCACCATCCTCGAACGGAGCGACCAGAAGGGGGTCGGCCCCGTGGGGAACGTCATCCTCTATTCGGGGCGGCTCCGCGTGGGGGACGAGATCATGGTCAACGGCCGGGGCGAACCGTTCTCGGCGAAGATCCGGGGGATCTACCGCCCCGTCCCGGCCAAGGTCGGAAAGTCACCCAAGATCCCCCGCCTCGAATCCCTACCCGAGGTCGAAGCAGCCGCCGGGGTGTATCTCTCCGCGACGGGGATCGAGGACGCGATGCCCGGCGGGCTCCTCCGGGTCGTGCGGAACGACGAGGAACGCGAGGCGGTCCGGGCACAACTGCAGCGGGAGAGCCAGCCGGTCGCCGACCCGGCCCCGAGCGGGGTCGCGATCTACGCCGACACGCTGGGCGGACTCGAAGCGCTCGCGTTCGAGTGCCGCGAGAACCAGATCCCGGTGCACGAGACCGGAGTCGGTCCGGTCGGACGCCCCACGATCCTCCGCATCGCGACCGTGAAGGACCCGACACACCGGGCGGTCCTCGCGTTCAACGTGCCGATCCTCCCCGACGCCCAGCCCGAGGGGGAATCGGGGCCCGTCAAGATCCTGAGGGCGGAGGTCATGTACCGGCTGTTCGAGGAGTACACGGAGTGGCGTACCGAGCGCCTCCGCGCCCTGGCGGCGGAGCGGAGGCTCGCGCTCGTCCATCCGGCCAAGCTCGAGGTGCTTTCCGGGTTCGTGTTCCGGGTGTCGAAACCGGCCATCGTGGGCGTCAAGGTCCTGGGGGGCACCCTCCGGCCGGGGACCCGCCTGATGAAGACGGACGGTACGGAGGTCGGCGTCCTGAAGGCGCTCCAGAAGGACGGGGAGTCGGTCACCGAGGCGGACTCCGGGACCGAACTCGCCGCGTCGATCGACGGCGCCGTCATCGGACGCAACCTGAAGGAGGGGGACGTGCTGCTCGTGTCGGTCCCCGAGTCGGCGGCCCGCGCGTTCAAATCCCAGGCCCTCGACCCCTCAGAGATGGCGATCCTGGACGAGGTGGCCAAGATCCACCGCACGAGTCAGCCGTTCTGGGGGCAGTAACCCCGACCCCTGCGCTACTCCGGCGGTTCGTTACCGGGACCGTCGTCCGCGCCGAGGTCTCCCGCCGCGAAGTCGTCCTCGTCGAACTCCTCCAGGTCGGACCCGCCGCCCTCCGGTGGCCGCGAGTACACGTTCCCTCGCAGGAAGAGTCCGAGGAAAATCGCCACCCCACCGATGCTGAGACAGGCGATCCCACCGGCCAAGGTCGAGAGGAAGATCCACGTCGGGACGGCCGGGCTGGTGGAGGACCAGACCTCGTCAAAGACGGCGTTCACGTTGACCGCCTTCGGTCCGAGGTCCTCGAGGTTGAGCAGGAGCGGGAAGGAGATCTTCCCCGACGTGTTCCAGTGGCCCGAAGAGGCCGAGGGCCACGTCGCCAGCGCGGGTCCGTCCGGGCAATACTGGACATGGGTGTTGGAGGTCACGAAGGCGCAATTGGTCGCCAGGTAGACGCTGACGTTCACCGCCGAACTCGAGACCCAATTCAGCTCGAGCGTACCGGAGGAGGTGTTCTGCAGCCAGACGACCATCGTGCGGGGCTGGTCGGGTTGCAGGTTGGGGGCGGCCACCGGGTTGACCTGGGTGAGCGAGGGGGCCCCCGGCTCAAAGAACGCGCTCAGCGTGAGCCCCGCCCCCACGACCGCGAGGGCGACTCCGATGACGACGAGGCCGGTCCGCACGTTGGTGTACAACGGGGCACATAAGGAATAGTCTTGCCCCCTACTCGAGGGGCCGGTACGCCGCATAAATACGAGTGACGTGGTAACCTTTAGCACCGTGACGGATACCGGGACTGTCTCGGGAACTGAGCCTGCGGGCACCAAGGGGCCCGACTGCCCCATGTGCCACAGCACGCACCGCATCGTGGACGAACTCCGGGCGGAGACCCACTGCGCGGAATGCGGCCTGGTGTTCGACCAGGTCGAGATGGTCGCCACCGCGCCGCCCCCCCGCGAAGCGGCCGCCACCGAGGGCAGCGGGCGCGGGATCGGCCCGTTCGCCCGTCCGGGCGGGGCCCGGCGGTCCTTGGGCTCCACGCTCTCCCTTACCCGCGACGGTCAGGGCAAGCGCCTGGACTGGCACCGCCGCTACGAATTCCAGCACCTCCGCCGGGTCATGCAGCGTCAGACCGCACGAGTCGCGGACGGCCCACTCGACCGGTCCCCCGCCCGGAGCGAGATCGCGCTCGCCGCGACCAAGATGGGCCTGCCGCCCATCGTGCTGGCGGAGGCCGAGGAGGTCTACCGTGAGGCCAAGCACCGCGGCCTGTTCCGGGGTCGGAGCCTCCCCGCGAGCGTTGGGGCGGCCATCTACGCCGCGTGCCGTCGGTACTCCATCCCCCGGACCCTCGGAGAGGTCACCGACGCGGTCGGCGGGCGGCGTTCCGAGGTCGGCCGGACGTTCAAGGTCATCCAGCGGGGAGCGGGGCTCTCGATCCCGGGCGTGACGACGAAGGCGTTCCTGGCCCGCTACGCGGAGGAACTCGCCCTCTCACCCCGCGTACGCTCGAACGTTGAAGCGATGCTGGACGAGGCCCGGCAGGACGCGGAACTCTCCGGACTGTCCCCCCACGGGCTGGTCGCGGCGCTGATCTACCTGGCGGCCGAGAAGAACGGGGAACATCGCTCTCGGGCCCAGGTGGCGCGGGTCACGACCGTGACCGAGGTCACGCTACGTTCCACGAGCCGCATCGTCGGGCGGATCTGGGGCGAACCGGCCCCCGCCAAGGACGCGAGCCCTACTTCGTAAGGTAGTATCCCGCGGCCTTCTCGCGGACCTTGCGCCGGACCCAGCCCTTGGTCTGGAGCTCCTGCAGGGCATTGAGGACCATGTTCTTGGGGAGCTTCGCGGTCTGGGTGATCCGCTCGGCGGTGCCCATTTTCTCCTCGCTGGAGTAGGCCAGGTCCTTCATGGTCTTGTAGACCTTCACCGCGTTCGAACCCACCTCGTCCTCGATCCCCATACCGGCCCCTCGACCGGTCGGAGGGTGGTCGGCACTTAATGCTGGCGGGCGGCCCTCGCGGTCCAGACGAGGCATTATGCGCGTCCGCCCTCCCCCTCTCCCCCGATGGGTCCTGCCAACCGCCCCATACCTGCGCCCGCGCTCCCACGGAGCGACGCTCCGCGGAGCGACTGAGCTCGGAGCGCACCGTGCCGCGCGAGAACGGCGGGTACGTCTGGGATGAGCGGTTCCTCGAGTACGATTTTGGCCCGGATCACCCGTTCACCCAACGGAGCCGCCGCTTGGCGGTCCGGCTCCTGCAGGAGGTCCTCGACGCCGCGCCGAACTCGGCGGTGGAATTCCGAGACGAGGTACCGGTGGCTCCCTACGAGTACCTCGAGGCGTTCCACGAGCCCGAGTACCTCGAGCTCGTCCGTCGCGCGGGGCTCAGCGACGCTCCCGGATTCCTCGACCAGGGAGACACGCCGTCGTTCCCGGGGTGTTACGAAGCATCGGCGCGGATCGTCTCGGGGGCCGCGTGGGCCGTAGAGACCACGCTCGCCACTCGGCACCCGACGTTCCATCCCGCCGGGGGACTCCACCATGCCCACCCCGGTCGCGCGAGTGGGTTCTGCATCTTCAACGACCTCGGACTCGCGATCGTGGAGGCGGCCCGGGCCGGGCGGAAGGTCGCCTACATCGACATCGACGCGCACCACGGCGACGGGGTGATGTACGGGCTCTACGAGTCCGGAGCGGTCCTCGACATCGATTTCCATCAGGACGGCAGGACACTCTTCCCCGGGACCGGATTCCCCGAGGAGACCGGCTCGGGGGACGGGGCGGGCCTCAAGGTCAACGTCCCGCTTCCGCCAGGGTCGGGCGACGAGCTCCTGCTTCCGCTCTTCCGCCGCCTCGTCCCCCCGCTGCTGCGCTCCTACCGCCCCGACCTCATCGTCCTCCAGCACGGGGCGGACGGGCACGCCGGAGACCCGCTGACCAATCTCGAATTCACCTCGAGGAGCTACGATGAGATCGACCGCCTCGTCCTCGACCTCGGGGCGGAGCTCTGCCAGTCGCGGGTCGTCGTGGCGGGCGGGGGCGGGTACCGCCCGGAGTCGGTCGCCCGCGTCCTCGCCCGCGCGGGGATCGCGGCGCTCGGGCTCGAGCTGCCGGCCGGCGACGACCCGTTGCCGATGGCCTGGAGCGAAGAGTTCGAGGCCGAATGGGGTCGCACGGCCCCCCGGTCGTGGATCGACCCGGCGGCCCGACAGCCCCTGCACGTACTGGCCCACTCCGGCGAGGACCTCGTGCGGGCGCTGGAACGGTCGTTGGGCCGCGTGTTCCCGCCGGTCGACGACCCCTAGAGGCGGTCGCCCCACGTGGGGACATCCATCAGGTCCTGGTCGGTCGCACGGATGCCGTCCGCGATCTCGGCGGACGTCAGAGGGTTGATCCCGCCTCCCGATACCTTGGCCCGCACGAGGGCACGGCTCACGACCGTCGCACCGATCCGTCGCAGTTCTTCTTCGATCCATTCGGTGACACTGCCTTCCTCGGCTTCGACCATGCGGGGAACGACCGAGGCGAACAGCAGGTCCCGCTCGAGGAAGTACGCGAGATACCCCCGAAGGAGCGCCTCGCCCTCCCGAGCGATCCGGGGAGGAACGCTCGGCGGAGGGATGGCCCCTAGATGGCGGGCGACCCCTCCCGAGCTCCGCAGCTCAAGCGCCTCCCAACCCCCCAGGCCCCCCGCCAGGGCCACCGGCCCCGAGCGGCCGTCAAAATACAATGGAAGGAGCTCCAGCCCGTCGTCGGCCGACGGCGGGTCCTCGACCGGGTAGTCCACGGTCCCCGGGAACGGGATCGCTCCCCGGAGCTCGGCGCGCACCTCCTCCTCCTCCACCCAGCGCCCAGCGCGCTCGAGCGTGCGGACGAGGCGGGCTCGGCGTCGCCCGGCCTCGCGGAGCCGTCGCGGGGAAGCCGACTCGATTCGCCCGAGGACGGAGGCCATCTCGGCATCGAGCCCAACGGGGTCCTCCCGTACATCGAACGGGCGTGCATCGCCCAGCTCCTCGAGTCCCACCCCGGGACAGGAGAGTACCAGGCTCGCTTGGAGGCGGTGGCCCAGATGGACGTGGATCGGGAACTCCCGGCAGGGGTGCGGTCGCGCGCCGTGGGCCGAACACCGGAGGTCGACGAGCAGCCCGCACGCCCCGCCCTCCGGGCGGGCACGGAGGTACGTGGCCCCTCCGCCCTCCACGAATTCGGGGACCGGCGCGATCCGGAGCAGTCTCGCGCGCTCGGACGGATAGACCCGAGGTTCCGCGAAGCAGCAGAGCCCACAGTCGGGCCGACAGGCGTACCGAAACCCACGGAGGAGGTTCGTATCGAGAAGGTCCTCGTCCTCGGTCAATCGCCGCCCCTCCGCTCTCGGCAAAGCCGCAGGTTCTTATCGCTCCCCGGAATGGCCGGGGCGATGGTGCTGCTCGCCCGGGACATCATGGACCCCCACGTCCTGACGGTCCGGAGTACCGAGAACGCGCTCGCCTGCGCCCGCACGCTCGCTTCCGAGCGCAAGGGATATGCCGTGGTCCTTCGGCCGGACGGGGCCGTGGTCGGCATCGTCACCGAGTGGGATTTCCTCGAGAAGGTGCTCGCGGCGGGCAAGGACCCGTCCCAAGTCGGGGTCGGAGACATCGCGAGCCCGATCCTCCAGTCGTGCACCCCCGAGACCCCCGCCGAGGACGTCGTCCAGACGATGGCCTCCGCCGGCATCCGCAGAATGCCGGTCCGCGCCGGTGACCGGGTGGTCGGGATGATCACCTCCCGGGACGTGCTCGCCATGTTCCGGCAGTACGTCGACAAGCTTTCGAGCCAGATCGCGGGGTACCATTCGGACCCGAATCCGATGGGATAGGCCGGCGCCAATCAGACTTATCTTCCTCCTCGTCCAGCGGGCGCTCAAACCGACCGCCGCCGTCCTCCCCTTCCTCCGGGCCCGACGCGCAAGGCGGGCCCACCGATGCAATACAAGTGGAAGGTCCTCTCCAACACCACAGTCGCCACCCTGATGGCGTCGATCGACACCAACATCGTCCTGATCTCGCTGCCCACCATCGGGCGGCAGCTCCCCGGGACCAACGCGACCACCCTCCTCTGGATCCTGCTCGGCTACTCGCTGGTCACCTCCGTCGTCCTCCTCAACTTCGGTCGACTCTCCGACATGTTCGGGCGGGTCCGCCTCTACGTGCTCGGCTTTGCCCTGTTCACCTTCGGCTCGCTCCTTTGCGGCTTCTCGCAGACCGGACTCGAGCTCGTCGGGTTCCGGCTCGTCCAAGCGCTCGGAGCCGGATTCTTGTTCTCCAATTCCGCGGCGATCATCACCGACGCCTTCGCGCCGAACGAGCGCGGCCGCGCTCTCGGGATCAACCAGGTCTCGATCGTGGTCGGGGCGGTATCGGGCCTCGTCCTGGGGGGTGTCATCACCTCCACGATCGGATGGCGCTGGATCTTCTTCGTGAACGTCCCGATCGGGATCCTGGCGACCGTTCGCGCCCGGTACGACCTGCGGGAGCTGGTGAAACCCTCCGAACCCCCACACATCGACTATGTCGGCAACATCGTCTTCGCCGCGGGGCTCACGCTGATCCTGCTCGGGGTCACGCTGGGCGCGCTCGGGAACGTCAGCGTGCTCGCGGGGATCGGGATGTCGATCGGAGGGCTCGCCCTCGTGGGACTGTTCGTGTTCGTGGAGTCGCGGGAAGCCTCCCCGATGCTCGACCTGTCGCTCTTCCGGAACCGGGAGTTCTCGGGCAGCGCCGCCGCGATGCTCCTCAACGCCCTCGCGCGCGGAGCGTTCAGTTTCGTCCTGGTCTTCTACCTCCAGGGGCCGCCGCGCTTCTTGAGCCCGCTGACGGCGGGGCTCTTCCTCATCCCCGTCTCCGCGTCGCTCGCGACCTTCGGCCCGATCAGCGGGTGGCTCTCGGACCGGTACGGCCCCCGGTGGTTCCTCATCTCGGGCCTCCTCGTCTCGGCGGTCGGGTTCCTCTGGCTCGCGACCATCACCTCGAACGAGAGCTTCCTCATGCTCGCGCCGCCGCTCATCCTCGTGGGCGCCGGGATGGGGCTGTTCGCCTCACCCAACCGGGCGGCGATGATGACCGCCGTTCCTCCGCGTCGGCGCGGCGTCGCCTCGGGGATCGGCACGACGCTCCTGAACTCCGGATCGACGATCAGCCTCGGGATCACGCTCATCGTGCTCTCCCAGGTCCTGCCGCACGCCTCGATCGTCGCGATCCTCCTCGGGTCCTCCACCTCCTCGATCCCGGCGGGGGTCGGAGCCGGGTTCCTGCAGGCGATCCACATCGTCTTCCTCGCCTCGGCGGCCCTCATCCTCGCGGCGCTGGTGCCGGCGATCCTGCGCAACTCTCCGCGGCCGGAGACCTCCACGCCGTCGGCCCCGGGGGACTAGGTCGAACGGCGGGCGCGCGGGTCTACCCGAACCGGCCCGTGACGTAGTTCTCGGTGAGCTTCTCCCGTGGCGCGTGGAAGATCTGGTCGGTCGGGCCCATCTCGACCAGCTTGCCGAGGTAGAAGAACGCGGTCGTGTCCGCGACCCGGACCGCCTGGGCCAGGTTGTGGGTGACGATGACGACCGTGTACCGGGTCTTCAGGTGATGGATGAGCGCCTCGATCTTGTTGGTCGCGATCGGGTCGAGGGCCGAGCAGGGCTCGTCCATCAGGAGGACCTCCGGCCGGACCGCGAGCGCGCGCGCGATGCAGAGACGCTGCTGCTGCCCGCCGGAGAGGCTCGTCCCCGGGGCGTCCAGGGTGTCCTTCACCTCGTCCCAGAGGCCGGCGAGCTCGAGCGCCTCCACGACCCCCTGGTCGAGCTCGTGACGGCGACGAACGCCCAGCAGGCGGAGGCCGGCGGCGACGTTCTCGAAGACCGACATGTTGGGGAACGGGCTCGGGCGCTGGAAGACCATCCCGACCCGGAACCGGACGCTGACGACGTCCTTCTTCCCCAGGTCCTCCCCGTCCAGGCGGATCGTCCCGTCGACCCGGGAACCCGGAGTCTCCTCGTGGAGACGGTTGAGACAGCGGAGGAACGTCGACTTGCCGCATCCGGACGGGCCGATGATGGCGGTCACCGAGCCCTCTTCGATCCCGAGCGAGATGTCGTAGAGCGCCTGGCGCCGCCCGTACCACGCGTTCAGCCCGACGGTCTCGACCTTCACGGCCATGGTCTCAGGCGGCCCCCGCCGCGTCCGCGTGGCCCCGGACCGCGAGCCGGGCCACGAGGCTGATCCCGAGCATGATGGCCAGGAGCACGAGCGACGCGCCCCAGGCGTCCGTCCTCAGGTTCTGGTAGGAGGACCCGAAGTTCACGAAGATGAAGGGCGTGATGGCGGCCGTCTGGGTGGTGAAGCTGGAAAAGTAAAAACTGCTCCCCCCGGCGGTCAGCAGGAGGGCCGCCGTGTCCCCCATCGCCCGCGACGCGGCCAGCAGCACTCCGGTGATGAGCGCGCTCCGGGCGCTGCCGAGCACGACCCGCACGCTCACCCGGTGGCGGGGAAAGCCGAGCGCGAGCGCGGCCTCCCGGACCGAGGTGGGCACCGAGCGCAGCGCCTCCTCCGACGCCCGCGTGACGATCGGGATCATGATGACGCCCAGTGCCACGCCGCCGGAGAGGGCGCTCAACGCCGCGTCGTGGTAGATGTAGATGAACAGCACGAAGACGAACACGCCGAGGATAATGGTCGGAATCCCGGTCATGACGTCGGCGAAGAAGCTGATGGCCCGCCCCAGGCGGTTCCGGCCGTACTCGGCCAGGTAGACGCCCGCCAGGATCCCGATCGGAACCGCGATCAGTGCTCCCAGGCCCATCATGATGAACGTGCCCTGGATCTCGGGCCCGATCCCCCCGAGGGGGCAGGCGTACCCCGGAGAAGGGTTGCACCCGAGCGGCGGGAGCGATGTGTAGAACGAAGGATGAACCACCGCGGTCCCTCCCAGCCGAACCGCGGTAAGCACGATGCTCGTGAGGGGTGCGAGGGCGAGGACGACACAGAATGCGGTCAGGGCGACCATCCCCCACTGGAACGCCCGTCGCCGCCGGATGCGAGACTTGACTCCGACGGCGACGGATCGCCACCACACGGGAGGGTCCGTGCTGACCCAGGGGTCGATGACCGCAGAAGACCGGCCGAGCGAGCGATGCGACCGGGATAGGACCCTCGGTCGCCCGGCCCTCCCCCCCTCGGATTCGGGGCGGAAGCGCCAGAGGAGCCCCCGGGCGACCACATTCACCACGATCGTGATGAGCAGCAGGACGAGGGCGATCTCCAGCAGCGACTGGTAGGCCAGGAACCCGGGGAGACCTCGGTGAAGTTGACCACGATCTGCGAGGCCAGGGTCGAACCCGGCGAGAAGATGGTGCCCGGTAGGGCATAGAAGTTCCCGATCACCATCGTGACGGCGACCGTCTCTCCGATGGCCCGCCCCAGACCGAGCATGATCCCCGCGACGATGCCGGTCCGCGCCGGGCCCAGCACGGCCATCCGGGTCGCCTCCCAGCGCGTCGCCCCGAGACTTTGGGCCGATTCGCGGTAGATGCGGGGCACGGCGAGCATCGACTCCCGCGAGACGGCCGCGATAGTGGGGAGTATCATGACCGTGAGGACGATCGACACGGTGAAGATGTCGTACCCGCCGGAAGTCGACGTCGGGAAGGGGAACCGGCCGCCCGTGAGGGAGCTGAGTCCCGGCTCCACAGTCGCGCCCATGATCGGCACGAGGACAAAGAAGGCCCAGAACCCGTAGACGACCGACGGGATGGCGGCCGATAGGTCGACCACATAGACCAGCGGGCGACGGACCCAGGCCGGGGCGATCTGGGAGAGGAAGATCGCGACCCCGAGCGCGACGGGGACTGCGAGGAGTAGGGCAAAGAGACTCGTCACGAGGGTGCCAACGATCGCGGGACCGGCGCCGTAGATCCCGTGTACCGCGTCCCAATCGGTCCCGACGAGGAACCGCGGGCCGAAGTGGACGATGGAGGGCCAGGCCCCGTCGAGCAGGAAGATCGTGAGGAGGGCGAGGAGTCCGAGGACCGCGAGCGCGGCGACAAGGGTCGTTCCCTGGAAGGCGTACCCGAGCGACCGGAGCGTTCGGATCCGCCGGGCGAGCGGGGTCCCGGGAGGGGACCCCGCGATGGGTTGCTTCGTCGCAGCTACGTTCGGCCCCCCCTCAGCACGAAGGGATGGACGCTCCGTTGTACGTCATCGTCCCGATCCCCGTCGCATCGTTCGCCAGGATAGAGGCTGGGAGCGCGGGGTAGTAGAGGTTGTGGCCCGACACGTAGGTCTGCCCTTCGGACGTCGAAATGACCCAGTCGACCCACTGGAGGAGCACTTCGGCCTTCTCCTGGGTCGGGACGAACCCCTTGTTCGCGGACTGGTAGACGTACATGTAGATGAACGTGGCCAGAGGGTAGTCTCCCGACCCGTTCGCGTTCACCATGCTGACGTTGTACCAGCTCGCGGTGGCGGCCGGGATGGTCGTCGTCGCGACCTTGTCCGCGATCGCGCTCGCGGTGTCCGCGAGCGTGGGCGTGATGAAGTTCTTCGACGGGTTCTCGATCGCCGCGTAACCGAGGGTGTGCGTGGTCAACGTCAGGACGTCCGTCAGGTCGCTGTACCCGATGGTGTCGGCGGTGCTGTTGACGAGCGAGAGGAGGGCCGAATTGGACGACTGGGCCGTCTGGGAGGGAGCCGAGGGGAACTTGACCGACAGTCCCTTACCGACCTGGGACGCCCAGGTGGAGTTCTCCTGGGAGAGGAAGTCGGTGAAGACGTAGGTCGTGCCCGCAGAACCCGCTCGGTCGACGGTCTTGATGGTCGCGTTCGGCAGGCTCACGCCGGGGTTGATCTGCTGGATGGCCGAACTGTTCCAGTTCGTGATCGTCCCGAGCCAGATCGCCGCCAGGATCGGTCCCGTCAGGTTCAAGTGGCTCGCGATCGGCAACCCGGGCAGGTTGTAGACGATCGTTATGGCGCTCCCGGTGACCGGGAGCGTCAGGGCCGGCGAAGGCAGCGCGGCCGTCTGGGTGGCGGAGAGCGGGTTGTCCGCGATCGCGAAGTCGATGCTGGCCGACGTGAAGTGGGTGATACCGGTCCCGGAGCCGGCGCCGGGATAATTGACCTGGTTGCTGGTCTGGGTCGCGTACGCCGCCGCCCAGGTCAGCACGAGGGGGGTGGCGATCTGGGCCCCGTCCCCCTGCAGCGTGAGGGGGCCGCACGTGCTGCTCTTGGTCGTACCTCCGATCCAGTGCTCCGCATACGCGAGGCCGACCCCCGCCGCCACGATGACGATGACGACGATGACGGCGACGATCGCGAGAGAGTTCGATTTCCGCTTCACGACCGGTGGGGAGGTCGAGCTGGGCGGGGTTGACGGGTCGGACGGCGGCGGAGAGGCAGTGCCGCTCATACGACGTCCTCGGTTCGGGCGTTCGATGTTCCGCCTCGGCGCTGCGCATTCCCGTCGGGTCCCGTGGACTCTGACATGCGAGCCCGGCCAACCATGGGCGTGGCATATCTCATTGGAATGGCGCACATTCACCACCCGGAGGCGTCAATTTCGCATATTTCATCGCACGATGCCCGCAGAAAGTGAGAAACCCTCTCGGCGCCCCCTCCCGAGTGTCGCCCCCGGTCGACCGGAGTGAAACTCCAGCGGGAACGGTCGCTTCTCTCGGCGTACCTGAAGAGGCGGAGGGGGTCCCCGGACGCGGGCTCGAACCCGCTTCCCCTCCCTTTTCCCCGGTTCCTGGCTCGCTAGGGAAGGTCCGCGGAACGGAGGGGGCCCATCCAAACGTATTCATCCGTCGTGGGGAGTCGGGGGGAAGATGGTTACTAGCGGTCTCGGCGAAAGGGAGGGCTTCGTCGTATGGATCGAGGGCCTGTCCGGTTCGGGGAAGTCTACCCTCTCCCAGGAAACAGCGAAGGCCCTACGGGCGTCCGGCTGGAAGGTCGAGATCCTGGACGGGGACGAAGTCCGACGCATGGTGTTCCCCGAGCTCGGGTGGAGCCGCAAGGACCGCGAGACCCATGCACGGCGGGTCAGCTACGTGGCCCGGCTCCTCGCTCGGAACGGGGTGGCGGTCCTCGTGGCGATGATCACACCCTACGAGACCTCCCGTCAGGCGGCGCGCTCCGTCGAGGGAGCCCGGTTCACCGAGGTATGGCTGAAGTGTCCCTTGGAGATCTGCCAGCAGAGGGACCCGAAGGGGATCTACCGTCGTAGCACCCAGGGCGCCGTCGCCCACATGACCGGCGTGGACGACCCGTTCGAGGAGCCGCTCAACCCCGACCTCATCGTCGACACTTCCCGCGATGGGGTCCCGGTCTCGACCCAGCGGGTCTTGGACCACCTCCGCGCGAAGGGGTTCATTGCCCCGGGCCCGGTGGTCGCCACTTAGCATACCGTTCCCTCACCGGGGGTCGCCCCCGCTCCAAGGAATCGGGCGAGAGCGCTCAGTCGGGGG
>Ga0187879_10002082_pt1 | contig 13687 bp, 15 predicted proteins | sample June2016WEW_19_1_FD_132423 | JGI IMG/M metagenome (GOLD analysis project Ga0187879, IMG submission 132423) | Peatland microbial communities from SPRUCE experiment site at the Marcell Experimental Forest, Minnesota, USA - June2016WEW_19_10 | ecosystem: Environmental > Terrestrial > Soil >... | reverse complement strand
TCGGGCGCGCTGCTGATCGCGCGCAATCGCGGCGCGTTCGAGAAACTGCGCGACGCGATCCGCGCCGGGCGAATCGCGCGGCGCTACGAGGCGCTGGTGGTCGGATCGCTCGAGGGCAAGATTCAGATCGACACGCCGATCGCGCATCACGCCAAAAACGCGCGCAAGATGGTCGTCGGCGATCCCTCCAGTGCGAATCCGAAACGCGCGGGGCGCGCGGCGACTACGCTCGCCGAGCCGATCCGGCGCGTTGGCGAGTTCACGCTGTTGTCAGTCGCGCCCAAGACCGGCAGCCGCCATCAGATCCGCGTGCATCTGGCGAACCTCGGCCATCCTATAGTTGGCGATACTCTTTATGGTGGTCCCGCGGTCGCGACGCTCGCGCATGGGCGCTTCTGGCTGCATCTATGCGAGCTAGCGTTCGACTCGCCGGCGGTCGGTCACGTCAAAGTGATCGCGCCGGTCCCGCCGGATTTGCAGAAGCTTATCGATTAGCCCGCGAGCAGCACGGTCCGGCAACGTCTCAGTTGCAGGCGCACCGCGTGCACACGCAATTTGAAAGGCATCCGGTCGTCGTTGTCTGCCCCTCTGCCAGCGCTTGGGCCTGCACGCGTTGCTGGAGCAGCCCTCCGCTTGACAACCGCGTGGCCTGCGTGAAGGCAGTGCCATTGTAGATCGTCGGCTTTCCCGAGGCCGCCGATCCCTCCGGCGTCAGGTACGCCGACCCGGGGTTAGAGTTCGACAAGTAGCTGAAGCACTGCTCGCGCGCGGTCTGGCTCGCAAGAAAATAGCTCGACGACGCGACAACGCCCGCCCATTCGGTACCGCTTCCCGGCGCCGAACAGGTGCATCGGAAAGCACGCGGCGACGCCGCTGCGGACGCAACTGCCGCAGGCGTAGTCCCCGGCGCCGGCGCCAATCCCGGCAGCGCTCCGATCGTCGAGAAGGGCTGCGGCTGACCGGGAGCCGCGGGTGCAGTCAGTGGCACGGGTCCCGGCGCCGCGGTAACTTGCGCAAAGGGCTGGCGCGCAAATCTTGAATCGCTGAGCGCCAGCATGAGGATCGGTGAAACTATGAGTACTGCGATTACGAGCCTGACAGCGCGCATACCATCTCCAGGTGCGACTGGCGAAAAAGTCCGGCCGCCTTCGATTCCGGAAGACACGGCGGGCCGCCTTGGCTATAATCGCGACCTAATTGGCGCCGCGCAAGCGCTTCGCTTCGGTTCGGCGCCGGCAAATCGATCCCAAACTGTTGAATCAAGTTGTGTAATCGGCGTGCGCGGAAGTGGCGGGCCATCGTCGGCGATGGCAACAGTACCAAGGAGGTTCGTTGGAATGTCGAGAAGTAAATGGGTTTGTTTTGCGATGCTGACTATCGCCGTGCTGATGCTCGGAACCTCGATCGGATTCGCCCAGGATCAGCTCAACGTGACCGGCTCGCTTCCCACCACGCCGTTGCCGCCGCCGAATCTGACCGGACCGATTCAGATGCAGTCCGTGCCCGTTGGGCCGCAGCAGCCGCCGCAGCCCAGCGTGCCGCCGAGCGCCTCCAACCAGTTCGAGCATCACGATGATTTTCTGAACCTGCCGCGCATCTTCGCGCATCAGTGGTCGCCGACCAGAGAAATCGCGCCCGACAACGTGATCAGCCAGCGCTACATGCGCTCCGAAACTCCCACCGCGCGCGGCCTCACGCTCAAGGAAGCCATCTATATCGCGATGCGCAACAACCCGTCGCTGAAGGCCGCCGAACTCGACCCGGTGGCCTCGATGGAGACCGTCAGGGAGGCCAACGGAACCTTCGATCCCACCCTTACCTCGCAGGGTGATATCGAGAAGAACGTCGTGCCCGTCACCTCCTCCCTGGAGACCGGCGCCGGCGGCGGGTACGTGCAGAAATTCTACGATTGGGACTTCGGCATCAACAAAGTCTCCTCGATCACCAACGGAACCTGGGGCGTGACTTTCAACAACGATCGCACGCTGTCTAATTCGGCGTTCTCCGGCGTCAATCCTTCTTACACCCCCAATCTCGCGCTCTCGCTCTCACAGCCATTGCTGCAGAGCTTCGGCTGGGAGTTCGCGACCATCAACGTGCGGATCGCAGAGTCGGGACAGAAGCAGGCGCAATGGACTTACGGACAGGCGCTGCAGGACTTCGTGCAGAAAATCGGCGGCGATTACTGGAACGTGGTGCTCGCCGAGGAAAATCTCGAGGTCGCGCGCGCCGCGCTGACCTTCAATCTCGACCTGGTCCGCCAAAACGCCATCAGCGTCAAGGTCGGCACGCTTGCTCCGATCAATCTGCAGGAAGCGCAATCCGCGGCCGCCACTGCGGAGGCCAACGTGTACACCGCGGAAGCCAACCTGAAAAATTCCCGCGTCCAGCTCCGCCAGGACGTGATGCTCAATCCGTACAACACCTTCATCCCCGAGGAAATCCAGCCGCTCACGCGGACCAATCCCAAGGAGCAGATCGTCGTCGATGAGGAGCGGGCGCTCGAACTCGCCGTGCAGTACGTGCCGTCGCTGGGCAGTATGCGCGAGGCGATTCGCGACGCCTTGCTGCAGGTGAAGTACTCGGAGAACCAGGTCCTGCCGCAGCTGAACCTGGGCGCGCAAATCGGCATAACTGCGGTCGCCGGAACGACGCCCTGCCTGAAGCCTCTCGGCACACCGGTAGCAGGCAGCGGAAATTGCACCCCGTCCGGGCCCGATAGTAAGTTTCCGAACTCAGGAGGCATGCTGCCGTTCGGCGGACAGTACGGCGACGCGCTCGATCGGCTGTGGGGTTTCAGCTACTACAACTACGCCGCAGTGCTGTCGTTCCAGATGCCGCTGGACAACGCCATTCCGCGCGCGGCTCTGGCGCAGGCTCGCGTACTATACGAACAGCAGCGGGTGCAGTATCGAGCGGCGCTGTCGCAAGCGGTGGTCAACGTGCAGAGCTCGATCGCTAATCTGTATGCCGACTACAAGCGCGCGGCCGCGACTGCTTCGGCAAGCTACTACGCTCGCGAGGCGCTGCACGATGAGGAAGTGATGTTCCGGGTCGGAATGGCGACCACGCACGACCTGCTGCAATTCCAGGAAGAGGAAGTGAGCGCCGAGGGCAACCAGGTGCAGGCCGAAGTCGATCTCGAAAACGCCAAGCTCGCGCTGGCCCACTCCGACGGCACGATTCTGCAGGCGTTCAATATCAATTGGGAAGTGCAGAGTCCGCACGAAGTGCCGTGGTACGCGGCCTTCTAGCAGGGTAATCAGCGACACGAAAATGCGGCGTCGGATCGCATCGCGATCCGACGCCGCACTATTTTACGCAGGCTGGAGAATCTCAGTGATGCCCGAGGATCGTCACGTGACGGCTCGCAAAGCGCCATCCCGCGGGCGTTTTGCGCAGCTTGTCCGTGTAATACCCAACCGTGGATTGCTGCACCCGCCCGTCCTTGCAGTGGTAATAAAGCAGGTAGGCGGTGCCGACGCCGGTTGCGCCTTCGAGTTCGAACGCAGGATTGGCGACCACGTGGAGCACCTGCGCGCCGCCGAGCGATTCCTTGTACAGCGCCGCGAATCGCTCGAGGCCGGCGCGTCCGCTGTGCTTGCCGAAGCGCGGGCTCTCGAAGACGCCGTCCTCCGTGAAGCAATCGATCCATTCGTCGTAGCGGCCACCGTCGATCGTCAGGCAATAGCGCGCATGCAGTGAGCGAACGTCCTCGCGATCTTCGAGTGTTCCTGTAATCGCCATCGCATCAACTCCTTGTATCGCCGTCGCTTCCGTGAGCGGCGCTCAAATCACGTTGGCCTCGCGCAGCCGCGCGACATCGTCCCACGAGTAGCCGAGCAGCTCGGTCATCAGCAGCTCCGTATGCTCGCCGAATTCCGGCGCATGCCCGCGCGGCTCCCCGGGCGTCTTGCTCAACTTAACCGGCATCCCGAGCAGCGTCAGATTACCGAGTGCGGGATGATCGTACTCAACAAGATATTCGTTGGCCCTGACCTGCGGATCGTCGGGCAAGTCGGACACTGAATTCACGACGGTATAGATGAAATCGCCGCGGCTCTTGAGGATTCGCATCCACTCGTCGCGCGGGCGCGCCGCGAACACCTCGTCGAGTATCACGATCAGCGCAGCCGCATTCCAGCCGCGTGCGTTGGCGGTAAAGCGTGGATCCTCGATCAGCTCCGGCCTGCCTATAACTTCGCAAAAATCCTTCCAGTAACGATCGGGCTGAAGCATCGCCAGCGAGATCCATTTATCGTCCGCGCATCGATAATGGTTCCACAGCGGATTGTAAGCGTTGGCGCGCGTGATGCGCGGAAATTCGCTGCCCAGGATGGTTCGTGCGACGACGTTCAACCCCTGCAACGCCATCATCGAACCCAGGTGCGACGCATCCACTTCCTGCCCGATTCCCGTTCGTTCACGCGCGAACAACGCCGCGAGCACTCCGTAGGCGAGCATGATCGCGCCCATCTGATCGGCGATTCCGCCGTAGATGTAGGTCGGCGTCGTGGTGCCGCTTCCGACCGCGTTCATGATTCCCGAGCGCGCCTGCCCAAGGTAATCAAACGACGGCTCGCCACTGTCCGGACCCTCGGGGCCGTAGCCGGACGCGCTCGCGTAGATAATTCGCGGGTTGAGCGGGGCCAGGTCCGCATAGCCGAGCCCGAGCCGCTGGGCGACGCCCTGGCGAAAATTCTGGACGAAGACGTCGCTGCGCGCCGCCAATCGATGCACGATTTCGCGCCCCTCGGGCCGCTTCAAGTCCAGCGCGATACTTTTCTTGTGCTTGTTGTTGGCCTCGAAATAAAAATTGCGTCCGCCCTTGACGGTCGCGCTGCCCGCGGCCGCGGTAAGTCCCCGCCCCGGGTCGCCCCGTTCGCGCTCCTCGATCTTGATCACCTCGGCGCCCAGGTCGGCGAGCATCTGCGTGGCGACCGGCCCTTGCTGCCAGATCGTCCAGTCGATAATCCGAATTCCGTCAAGTGGCCCACTCATGGAAATTCTCTATATCATACCCCCCTTGAGTTTGGGCGCCCCCGGACGCATCAATCATATATGGCCGCGCTCGCCCAGCTTCTCGACTTTCTGTATCCACCGCGATGCTCCGCATGCGGAACATCGCTCGCATCCGAAGCCGGGCAACGAAGGCGCGTTTGCGCTCGATGCGTGGCGCGAGTCGAGCGGATGCCCGAGCCGCGCTGCGAAGTGTGCGGCGGACCGCTCGAGTCCGCCGTCAGCGGCGCGACGCGATGCGCCCGATGCCTCGCGCATCCGCCACGCTATCGAATCGCACGCACCGTCGCGCGCTATCGCACCACCGCCGAGGACGAACCCGGCAGCCTGCCCGCGCTGATTCGCCGCCATAAGTACGGCCTCGATCAATCCGCCGGTCGCGCGCTGGCGCAATACCTGGGCGACGAGCTGCCGGTGTCGGCTGACGACTACGATGTGGTCATCCCGGTGCCGCTGCATTGGCGGCGCTTGTGGTGGCGCGGATTCAACCAGGCCGCGCTGCTCGCCGGCGAAGTCGCACGGAGGCTCGATCTTCCGCTGGATACCACCGCGCTATCGCGCCGGCGCTTCACCACACCGCAGACCTCGCGTCACCACGACGAACGCGTCAAGAACGTGCGCCGCGCGTTTGCGGTCACCAATCCCGAACGCGTCAGGAATCGCCGCGTGCTGATCGTGGACGACGTGATGACCACCGGCGCCACGGTCGATGAATGCGCGCGCGTGCTGCTCGCGGCGGGCGCGGCTTGCGTGGACGTATTCACGCTCGCGCGCGTGCTATGAGCGAACCGCGGCATGTCGACTGGGATGAACGCCATCGCGGGCAGCCACCCGGCGCAGCCGAGCCGTTCCTGGCCGCGAGGCTCGCGCGAATCCCGCGCGGCGTCGCACTCGACGTCGCCGCAGGACGCGGGCGCAACGCGCTCGCGCTCGCACGGGCGGGCATGCGGGTGCTCGCGGTCGATCGCTCCGCGGAAGCGATGCGCATCGCCGCCGCGGCTGCGCGGGCCGCGCGGCTGGCCATCTGGCCCGTGGTCGCAAACTTGGATAGCTTTCATCTCAAGGACGAATCCTTCGACGTCATCGTGAATATAAATTTCCTCGACCGCGCGCTGTTCCCGAAATTTATCCGGGCGCTCAGACCCGCCGGCATTTTGATCGCCGAGACGTTCCTGGTTGACCAGGCTGCGATCGCTCAGCCGCGCGATCCGCGCTTTCTGCTCGATCACGGAGAGCTTCGCGCACTCGCGGGCGGACTCGAGATAGAGGAATACCGCGAAGGGTTGACTGTTTCTGCGAGCGGCCAGCGCGCCTTTCGCGCGTCGATGGTGGCGCGGCGGAGGAAATCGAACTGATGGCGCTTCGGTTGACGTACAAAGCGGCCGGCGTCGATATCGCGCTGAAGCAGAGCCTGATTCCGCTCTTCGGCTCGATCGCCAAAACCACGGCCGGCGCGCACGTAATCGGCGGAGTCGGCGGATTTGGAGCGCTGGTCGGACTCAATGAGGCGCGCAAGATGCGCGCGCCGGTGCTGGTCGCAGGCACCGACAGCGTCGGAACCAAGCTCATGATTGCGTTCGAGAGCGGGCGTCACGAAACCGTCGGAATCGACTGCGTCGCGATGTGCGTCAACGACATCATCTGCCACGGGGCGCGTCCTTTGTTCTTTCTCGATTACATCGGCTCCGGCAAGCTCGAAAAAAAAATTGCGCTCGATATCGTCAAGGGCGTCGCTCGCGGATGCGCCCAGGCCGGCATGAGCCTGGTCGGCGGCGAGACGGCGCAGCTCGGCGGATTGTACAAGCCCGGCGAGTACGACCTGGCCGGTTTCGCGGTGGGAATAGTCGAACGCGCGCGAATTCCCAAGCCGTCCAGGGTGCGCGCCGGCGACGTGCTGATCGCAGTCGCATCCAGCGGACTTCACTCCAACGGCTTCTCGCTGGTGCGCCGCGTTCTGCTCGAACACGCCAAACTCAAGCTCAACTCGAACATCGCCGAACTGGGATGCACGCTGGGCGAGGAACTCCTGCGTCCCACGCTCATCTACGCGCGCGTCGTCGTCGAGCTGTTCGAGCGCTTCAAAATAAACGGCCTTGCCAATATCACCGGCGGGGGCGTGCTCGAGAACCTGCCGCGCGTGATGCCTGAAAACACCCGCGCATTCCTCGAACGCGGCAGCTGGCCGACGCTGCCGATTTTCGACCTCATTGAGCGCCTTGGCAAAATCCGCCGCACCGAGATGGATCGCACCTTCAACAACGGCCTCGGGATGGTCGCGATCGTGCCCGCGCGCGAGGCCGATCGCGTCGTCGCGCATTTGCGCCGCCGCGAATATGGGGCATATGTTGTCGGCGAAGTAAGGCGCGGCAAGCGCGGAGTGTCAATTCGCTGAGCCGCGGCTAATTCGATGGCGGAAAATCCGACGGTCAAACTCGGCGTCCTGATTTCCGGCAGCGGCACCAATCTGCAAGCGATAATCGACGCGATTGTGCGCGGCGATCTCAAGGCCGAAATCCGCCTCGTCATATCGAATCGGGCCGACGCGCAGGGCCTCGAGCGCGCCCGCCGCCACGGTATCCAGACCATGGTCATCGACCATCGCAAGTTTGCATCGCGCGAGGACTTCGACCGCGCGATCCTCGCCGCGCTACGCGATCGCTCGGTCGAACTGGTCGCGCTGGCGGGCTTCATGCGCCTGCTCTCGCCGGTGATGCTCGAGGCGTTCCCCGGCCGCATCATGAATATCCACAACAGCCTGCTGCCGTCGTTTCCCGGCATTCACGGGCCCAAGGACGCGATCGAATACGGCGTCAAGCTTGCGGGATGCACCGTTTTCTTCGTCACTGCGGGGGTCGATGTCGGCCCGGTGATCGTGCAAGCCGCGGTGCCGGTGATCCCCGGCGACGACGAACCACGGCTGGCGGCGCGAATCCTGCTCCAGGAGCATCGCATCTTTCCGCACGCGATCGCGCTCTATCAACAGGGACGTCTCGAGATCCAGGGGCGTCGGGTTATCATCAAGGGCGATTCGACCACGCCGAACTCCTCGCCGTTGGTGAATCCTCCGGTGGATTGATTCGGAAATTGAAGACGCTTTCGGCAATCGTGCCGATGCTCAATGAAGCGGCCGCGATCGCGAGCACGCTGGGCGCGCTTCGCCGCGGCGCTCCCGACGCGGAGATCGTCGTCGTTGACGGCGGCAGCATCGACTCAAGCGTCGCCCTCGCGCAACCATTGTGCGACGCGATGATTGGCGCATCGCGCGGTCGGGCGCACCAGATGAACGCGGGCGCGCGCGAATCGCACGGCGACGTATTGGTTTTCGTCCACGCAGATACGCTCGTGCCATCGAGCTTTGCGGCTGACATCGCGTCGGCATTGTCCGATCCCGCGGTGGTCGGCGGACGATTCGACGTAAGACTCGACTCAGCCACTCTCGCCTACCGGATTATTGGCGCGATGATCAGCATCCGCTCGCGAATCAGCCGCACCGGCACCGGCGATCAGGCGATTTTCGTGCGGCGCGAGGTCTTCGATCGTCTCGGCGGCTTCCCCGATTTCGAGCTATGCGAAGATCTCGAATTCGCGCGACGGCTGAAACGCGCAGGCCGCGTCGCGTGTCTGCGCGCCCGCGTGACAACGTCTGCGCGAAGATGGAATCGCGACGGAGTGATCCGTACCATCGTCAGGATGTGGCTGATTCGCGCGATGTACCTGATGGGTGTGGCGCCTGCCCGTCTCAAACGCATGTACTCTGACTCCCGCCAGCCGTGAAAAGGCTGAACGCGATACTGGACAGGCCATTTTCGCGCGGATAACAATGGTTCAAGCGAGGTACGACGTGCCGAAAGTCGAAGTGTACACAACTACCTACTGCCCGTTCTGCGCGCGAGCCAAACATTTGCTCAGGAGCAAGGGCGTGGCTTTCGACGAGATCGACGTGACCGACGACGCCGAGTTGCGCGCGAAGCTGATCGAGATGTCCGGGGGACGCCGAACGGTGCCCGAAATTTTCATCAACGGCAGGATTATCGGCGGCTTCGAGGAATTGAAGGCGCTCGACGACTCCGGAAAGCTCGACAATCTATTGGCCGAGCCGGCGCCAGCCTGAACCGCCACGACTCGCCCTCACCGACCGGAAATGGCGACGGGCGCATCGCGGCATGGTTGCCGCTACGCGCCCGCCTCCGATCGCAATTTATCGCGAACCGCTAATTTTGGGACGGCGACGCCACCATCCCCTCGTTCATGTGATGCAAGGCTTCGCGGTCAACCGACGAGTCGTATTTGATCGCCTTGGCCGTGACTGTGATCTGCGAGCCGTCGGCCGAGATCGACTGATTCTCGTTCACGATCGCGTCGATAGTGTCAGGCCATTTGTCGAAGGCCATCTTCTTCAGCTTGTCGCTGATCTTCGACTCCTCGATCGCATCGGGAGAAAACGGCTCCGTATAACTCAGATCGCCAAGCTCCGTGTACGGCTTGCCGGCCGGCGGCGATTCCGTGGTGACCCAGATATGCGCCATGTCAACGCGATGCACGAACACCTGCTGCTTTTGTTCCTCCTGCTGACGAGCAGCTTCCATGGCGCCGCATGCCCAAACGCCCAGCGCCAGTCCAATCACCAACAATTTTAGAATTTTCGATGAACGCATATCCTTCCCTATTGATTCCTGTCGATCTGATTTCAATTATAGCCGCGCCACCGCATATGTCTAATCGCAGCCTGTCGGGCGCTCGGTACACATTTTATTTCACCGAATGGCCGGCTAGGGCAAGCGATACGATCCGGCGGCGAACGCCCCCGCATCTCTGTCAGGGGTTCGCTGCGATCGGTAGTATTCCGGCGTGACCAGATTTGCCGCCTGCTTCATCCTCGTCTTCGGAGAACTCGCCTGGGGCGGGCTCTTCGCACTTGCAATTCCGCCTTTCTTCAACGTCGAGCGAGGCTTTTACAAATCCAGCGCTTCGGTGTATCTGGCCGCGTCGCTGACGACCGCGATCGGCTTGGGATTGCTGGCGTTGCGCGCCGGCGCGGCCGACGGACCGGGCGCGGGCTCATTGTGGACGGCGGCGGGGCTGTGGAGCCTGTCGAGCGCCACTGTGGCCGTCTATCTCTACACACTTTGGACTGAAAACGGTTTGCTCCGCGCGCGCTCGTACGCGCTTGGCCTGGGCCTTGGCCTGGTCGCGCTGATCGCCAACGTGATGCTTCTGATGCCCCGCGGCTTCGGCGCGGCCGCGGCTGTCGCCTACGGGCTTACTGCAATCACCTCGGCGCTGGTCCTGGGATTGGTGAGCGGCGCGATGCTGTTTGGACATTGGTACCTCATCGACCTCGAGATGCCGGTCGATTACCTGCGCACCTTCGTCCGGCTGCTGGCAATTGCGCTGGTCGCGGACCTCATCGCGCTCGGACTCGCGATCGCGATGCCCGCAGTGCTCGGCAGCGCCGGCGCGGCGGCGGCCGTTCATGAGCTATTCGCCGCGCACCTTGGACTGCTGGGATTTCGGCTGCTGCTCGGTCCGGTCGCCACGATCGTGCTGGTCTGGATGTGCTGGCAGACGCTGAAAATTCCGGAGACGAGGGCGGCGACGGGCCTGCTCTACATCGCGATCATGTCGGTGCTGGTTGGCGAGATGCTCGGCCGATTCATTCTATTCCGCACCGGAATCCCGCTCTGACACCGGCGCCGGCCCCTGCAATGACGCTATGAAGCCGATCCGAAGATGATCTGTTGGTTCTCGGTGTCGGTTCCCGTCACTGAGACCTTGGGAACCGGTGCGCCGCTCGCCTTCAACTCTTTGGGCGTGAACTTCGCGATCGTTCCGTTGCCGTAGTTCATAACCACCAGATTGCCGCTGCTGTCGAATGCCGCTCCCCATGGATTGGAAAAGATGGCACTGCTCAGCGTCACCGTTGGAGTGGGATCGCCAGAGCTGGTCAGTTGACCCTTCGCAAACTCCACGACCGTGTCCTCGTCAATGTTGGGGACCCAAAGGTTGCCCTTCTTGTCGAACGCGATCTCTCCTGGACCGGACAGGCTGCCGCTGCCGTCGTCTGACAGCACGATGTTGGGCGTCTTGCTACCGCCGCTGGTCAGTTGGCTGGCGGAGAATTCGACGATTTCACTATTAAGATAACTCGATACCCACGCATTCCCGGCTTCGTCGAACATCACAAAGCTCGGACCCTCCAGATCGGAGGAAGTGATGACTATGGCAGGCGTTAGATCTTTGCTGCCCGCAGCGAGCTGTGCTTTCGACAGTTCATCGATCGAGTCGCTAGATTCATCTACCACCCACAGGTTACCCTGATGGTCGAAGTTGCAGCCACCGAGGCCGTCGAACGTAGATGTACTGGTGATGATCACTCCCGGCGTCGGGCTTGGATCGGTTTTCAGGTCCTTGAGCTGCGCGGGATTGAATCGCACCACCTCGAGATGGCCGACAGTAGCCCAGAGGTTATGAGACTTGTCAAATGCGAGACCTGTCTCTTCGCTAAACGTACTCAGCTGAATTGGCGTTGGCGTCCCGCTCTTCTTGAGTTGTCCTGATGTGTATGACGCGATGCCGGTGATATCGTGCGCTACCCACAGGTTCGTGTTCCCACACCATGCGCGCGACGGCGTTCCGCAGGTCAGCATCAGGAGAGCAATGGCGGCGGCCGGAAAACGAACTCGTCCAATGAGGTCGCGAGTAGTTTGCATGTGACTCCTTTCCCAGAATGCGGACTGGAATGGTCACGTGTATCGAGCGGGCGCGTGTAACTCAAGTCGAGCCGGCGAGGACAAGCCTCGCGCGAGCGCCGCTGGTGCGCCCGGAGGGATTCGAACCCCCAACCCTCAGATCCGAAGTCTGATGCTCTATCCAGTTGAGCTACGGGCGCTTGCCTTGACGGACGCTCGAACCTGTCGAGTCTAGGCATGCATCCCCGCACGCGCAACCAACGTAATCGCGGCAATTCAGGACTGTTGACTCGCATCTGCATGCATTCATATAAATGACTGACTGGTCAGTGCATGAACAGAACAGCCACAAATTCCGCGATAATCCCCAATGGACGGCCGATTCGCGTTCACGACGAGCAAGCCGCCAAGCGCGAACGTATTCTGGCTGCCGCGCTCAAGCTTTTCGCACACGAACCGTACCAGTCGGTCACGATGGATCGGGTGGCGGAGGCCGCCGGGGTCGCCAAGGGCACGCTCTATCTCTACTTTCCGTCCAAGGACGCGCTCTACCTCGGCGTTTTGAGCGACGGTCTCGACACCGCCTATCGCACCTATCAAAACAGCGCCGATCCAAGGCTGCCGGTGGCCGAGCGGCTGCGCCGTTCGATCGAGGTGATGGTGGAGTTTTACGATCAGCGGCGCGATTTTCTTCAGTTCTTCGCAACTGTGGAACCGAGGCTGGCCGAGGCGCGCAATCGGATTATCGAGGCATCGCGCGAGCGCGGGTTCAATTTTTGCGCGTCGCTAATCGAAGAAGGAATCCGCACCGGCGTGTTCACCCGGATCGATCCGCGCCTGGCGACGTTTACCATCCAGGGCGCGATTCGATCGCTACTGCTGTATTACGGCGCCGGCCGGCCGGTCTCCGAGCTCAGCCGCGAGCTCGGCAACCTGATGCTCAGGTCGCTCGGCGCGGACCCATCACAAAACTTCAAGCCGGTGCATCCACAATGATTCGAACGATCGTTCGCCGGGCCATTCAACTGACAATCCTGATCGGGGTTGCTTTCGGATTCTTTTTGTTCGGCCGCACGTACTTGTGGCCGGCCGAGGATCATTCGGCGATCCAGACCGTCGGGATGATCGAGGCGCCTGAAGTAAATGTCACCAGCCGAATCGCCGGCCGTATCAAGCAACTCGATCTGATCGAGGGCGACCGCGTCAAGAAGGGACAGGTCGTATGCCTGATCGAGGATATCGATCTCAGAAATCAGCTCGCCAAATCGAAGGCTGACCTAGCGCATGCGCAGGCCAACCTGGCGCAGGCGCGACGCGACCTGGTGCGCGACGACGCACTCTCGAAGGAAAACGTGATTGCGGTCAAGGCTCGCGACGACGCCATCACCAGCGTCCAGCAGGACGAGGCCGACGTGCTCAGCGCGCAGGCCAACGCCAAGCTCTACGCCGATCAATTGGTCGACACCGAGATAAAATCGCCGGTCGATGGCGTCGTGGTCAGCAAGGCGCTCGAAGTCGGTGAATGGGTGACGCCGGGCGTGCCGGTGCTGACCGTCGATGACCTCTCGACGATCTGGGCGCGGGTCGATGTCGAAGAGACCGACCTGGGTCCGCTGTACATCGGCAAGACGGCGCAGGTCGAGTTGCCGACCAGACCGCCACTGGTTTTCACCGGGCGCATCATGGCGATCGGTCAGGAAGGACAGTTCGCAACCGAGCGCGACGTGCGGCGCGGACGTCAGGATATTCGCACCTTCTACGTCAAGGTGCAGGTGTTGCAGGCCGAAGGCGAACTCAAACCCGGAATGACCGCGCAAGTCAGCTTTCCGAGAACCGATGGAACCAGAGTCACCAGCAATACAGACCAAAGACCTGACTAAGCGCTTCGGCGCTTTCACCGCGGTCGACAAGGTCAGCTTCGAGGTCCGCCGCGGCGAGGTGTTCGGACTGCTCGGGCCCAACGGCGCCGGCAAGACGAC
>Ga0187879_10002081_pt1 | contig 13692 bp, 13 predicted proteins | sample June2016WEW_19_1_FD_132423 | JGI IMG/M metagenome (GOLD analysis project Ga0187879, IMG submission 132423) | Peatland microbial communities from SPRUCE experiment site at the Marcell Experimental Forest, Minnesota, USA - June2016WEW_19_10 | ecosystem: Environmental > Terrestrial > Soil >... | reverse complement strand
GGCTAACTCCTTGGACCCGCTGCGGGCAGTGCTCACGTTCCTGTTCCTGCCGATGACCGTCGCCCGGAAACAAGCTGGCTACATCGTGGCAGCCTGCCCGTCTCACAGGCAAGAAGTATTCGCGCCCGGATCTTGCGTCACTTGGGAGCAGGAGGCAGCTTACGCGCTGCCGCCTTGCCCTCGGCCACCAGCAGCTCGTGCTGCTGCCAGCCCTGCAGCCACTTCCACGTGGCCGTCAGCGCGCTGGTTGCCGCGGCGACCATGAATGCGACTATCTGGGTTTGGCTGAGATGCGCACCCGGCACGGCCTTGCCGACAATGCCAGCGAGCCAGCCGGCCGCAATCACGAATACCGGGCTCAGCAGGGCGACGAAACGCCCGATTAGGGACCCCTCGGTGGTGGAGTCCTTAGCTGCTGCCGTTCGCGTGCCGCCGTTCATGGTTATCCCCTCCGGCCCGGAATCGAGGTCATCTCAGGTGAGCAGGATCTCATTTCGGGAGCAACGCCGCTACCCGCCCGAGGGCCGCGAGCCAGCAGACCGGGGAAGCTCACGGCTGGGTATCTTCCCTATCAGCGCCGCTGGGCGGAGAATGCTGACGGGCCGCCAGGCCTGAATGGCCAGCCCTGATCAGGAGGCACCGGTGAGCAACCCCGGGCAGCCCAGCTCGTCGTCATCCCCGGCTGTGCAGATCGACCTGGACAGCGAGCGGGGATATGCGCGGAGCCCGCAGCTCCAGGTGGAGTTCGAGGCGGCCGCTGACCACCTGTGCCAGGCCGACGGGTACACCGATCCGCTGGACCCTGAGCACCACCGGCAGCTCCGCGCTGACCTGGCGCTCGAAGGGGGAGGCGTGAAGGGCATCGGGCTGGCGGGCGCAGTACTGGTTCTGGACGAGGCCGGGTACTCGTTCGCCCGCGTCGCGGGAACGAGCGCGGGAGCCATTGCCGCGAGCCTCATCGCCGCGATCTCCAAGGCCGGCCAGCCCATGACGGCGTTGCGCGGCTACCTGAATGAACTGCATTTCACCGAGTTCATGCCCGAGGGCAAGATCCACCACTTTCTCGATCACCTGGGCGGAGCGGCCGAGAAGGCTGACGATCTCGCCATCCTCACTCACCGGACGGGGCTATATCCAGGGACCTACCTGGCGCAGTGGCTGGGGCCGATTCTCGACGGGCTCGGGGTGAAGACTTTCGGCGACCTGAAGATCAGCCAGTCCGACGATCCCGGCATGAGCCTGCTGCCCGACCGCCAGTACCGGCTCGTCGTCCATACCTCGGACATCACGCGCGAGCAGCTGGTGCGGCTGCCCTGGGACTACGACTATTACGGGCTGCCCAGTGACGAGCAGGACGTTGTCGGGGCGGTGCGCGCGTCCATGTCCATCCCGTTCTTCTTCGAACCGGTAACGGTCCAGGCCCGCGAGGCCGACATTGACGTGCCGATGCCCGACGGCAGCTGCATCCGGCAGCATTATGACGCTGGCACTGTCACCTGGGTCGACGGCGGCATGCTGGCGAACTTCCCGATCAGCGCGTTCGACCGCGTCGACGGCGGCCCGCCACGCTGGCCGACCATCGGGATCAAGCTGTCCTCGCTGCAGAGATCGTTCTCGGCGACCGTGGCGTGCAGCACGGCACGAAGCGTGGCGGTCCAGGCCCTGCACACGCTGATGAACGAGTGGGACCGTTACGACGTCGAACAGACGACCGCCGCTCGGACGATCTTCGTGGACAAGGCAGGCTTGACGGCCACCCAGTTTGATCTGACGCAGGCCCAGCAGGACCAGCTGTTCCTCAACGGGGTACAGGCCGCGACGAGGTTCATCATCGAGATGTCCAAGGCCGGCGGCGTGCCGCGCGACGCCGAACAGGCCAGGCAGCTCATCACGAACAGGGCGGCCCTGAGCGCTCCGAGCATGCCGACGCGCCCCCCGACAGCCGCGAGCTGAACGTAAGGTCCTAACCGCAGGTCTGCCAGCAGCAAGTTCCGCTTCTTCGACCCCGGCAGCGGGTTATCGATCAGCCGCGACGTCGGCAGGTTGCGCCCGCCGGGCAAGCTCACCCGGGAGGCGGGGCCCGGACTGGATAGGCAGCAGGACTATCCCGTCGTCGTCGGCGTGCAGGAGGTCCCCCGGCTGGAACGTGACATGGCCGAACGTCACAGGAATGTCGACAGCGCCTGCGCCGGTCTTCGCGCTCTTGCGCGGATTCGTGCCCAGCGCTTTGACACCGAGATCGAGGTGGGCCAGTGCCGCGCTGTCGCGGACCGCCCCATGCAGGACCAGGCCCGCCCAGCCGTTGGCTTGCGCCGCAGCCGCGATCAGGTCGCCCACGAGCGCCGTGCGCAGCGAGCCGCCGCCGTCCACGACCAGGACGCCGCCTGAGCCGGGCTTGCGCAGCAGATCGCGGAGCAGGCCGTTGTCCTCGTGACAGGAAACCGTGCGTACCGGTCCAGAGAAGATTCGCCGGCCACCGAACTGGCGGAACTGGAGGTCACAGACTCGCAGTTCCGGCCCGTAGGTATCGACCAGGTCGGCGGTGGCCACACTGGTGTCGGTCATGGCTCCTCCTGCGTGGGGGCTGGCTGGTCCTGCTCGGCCGGTTACCCGCCGCACGAACGCGGACCTGCTGGTGCTGCGGCACGAGGTCCGCCGTGCTGCGCGCGGCGCACCTCCGCGGCCCCGGCTGGACTGGGCCGACCGCGCCGTCCTGGCCGCGCTGATCCGGCTCCTGCCGGGAAGGCTGCGATTATACCGGCTGGTCAGCCCCGGATCCGTGCTCCGGTGGCAGCACCGCGGGCCAGGCAAGTCATGCTGCCGGGCTGCTCCTGATCTCGAGCAGTTCGATCGCGGCTCCGGCACCGAGGGGCGAGAGGGCGCCGCACGACGGGCAGACGACCAGGTGGCCTGCCACGTCGTCGGCAGACACTGCCCACGCCGCCCCGCACAGCGCGCACTCGCGGCGGTCGGCAAGCTCCTCGACGAGCAGGCGCGATCCGCTGAGCGGCGTGTCCTCCGTCAGCATCTCGTAGGCCTGCAGCAGCGCCTCCGGCGAGAACACCGGGCTCGCCCGAACGCGGACCTCGGCGATGCCCGCAGCGAGGCTGGGATCGCGGGCCAGGCGCATTACGAGCGCGCTGACCGCGTGGTAGTCGTGCAGCGTGCTCCTCCTTGCCCCGGGGGTGAGGTGTCCTCCGGCCCGCGCCCGGCGCCCTCCGGCGGCCCGGGCCCGGAGTCCTCCGATGCCCAGCGCTGGACCTGCTCCAGGACGCGCCGGCCGAGCGGCGCTATCGCCGCGGCCACGGGCTCGCTCAGCGGCGCGCCGAACTCCGGCGGGCCTGCGATCTCGACGGCGAGCACCCGGGTCCGGTCTGGGAAGCCCATGCCGAGCCGCCTGGCGACCGCGGCAAGCTCGGGTATGCCGGCCTGGTGCAGGCTGGCTGCTCGCACCGGGCCCAACTCGGCGAACCCGGTCTCGACGATCGTGCCCGCGGGGCTGCGGCCCGTGCGGATCGAGTCGACGACGACCGCGCGGTCATACCCGGCGAAGACCTCGAGCAGCGCCAGGCCCGAGGCGGCGCTCTCCACGACGTCGGCGTCCCTGGCCAGCTCACCGCGCAGCGCCCGCGCCGCGAGCACGCCGACGGCGTCGTCTCCCGCGTACTCGTTGCCCAGGCCGAGGACGAGCGTTCGCATGGTCAGTCCCGCCGGATCTCACGCAGCAGCGCGCCGCCCGCGTCCCTGACCTCGACGATCAGCGGCATCTGGCCAGGCAGGCTGTGTGTGGAGCAGCCGAAGCACGGGTCATAGGCGCGGAAAGCCATCTCGACCTGGTTCAGCAGCCCGTCGTCGACCTGGCCGTTCCTGATCAGAGCGTGCGCCGCCTTGTCGACGGACAGCGCGATCCTCGCGGCGTTGTTCTGCGTGGCGACGATCAGGTTCGCGGCCGTGACCAGCCCGTGCTCGTCGGTCTCGTAGTGGTGGAAGAGGGTCCCCCGCGGCGCCTCTACGACGCCGACGCCCTCGCGCGGCGTGGCGGTCGGCAGCGTGCGCACCTGCGGGTCGGTGATCTCCGGGTCTCCGGCGAGCTCGGCCATCCGCTCCGCCGCGTATACGAGCTCGATGATCCTGGCCCAGTGGTTGGCGAGCGTATGGTGGACGGGCCCCGGGCCCAGGGTGGTGACGAACTCCTCGTAGGCTTCCTGCGCGCGAGGGGTCGCCATGCCGTCGGCGACGTTCAGCCGGGCCAGCGGCGCGACGCCGTAGACACCGCTGCCGGCCCCGTCGGCGAATCCGTGCCAGCCGACGTCCTTCAGGAAACAGAACTTCATGTATGTCCACGGCTCGACGTGCTCGGCGACATGGTCGAGGTAGTCCCTCCCCGTGAACGTGAGCAGCTCCTTCCCGTCCGGGCCGACCACCCTGAGCGTGCCGTCGTAGAAGTTGACCTTGTTCGCGTCATCGACGAGGCCCATGTAGTAGGTGCGGTGCGTGTATGCCTCGGAGGTGACAAGCTCGACGTAGCCGGGGTTGCCCAGCACGATCTTGCGGAACGCGCCGAGGGCGAACTGGCCGAACTCGACGGCGCGGGCCGCGGCCGCGGCCGCCTCCTGCCGGGTCTCGCTGCTCAGGGAGCGCGACACGCCGCCTGGGAGCCCGAAGACGGGATGGACCGCCTTGCCCGCTACCGCGGCAACCAGGTCACGGAGCTGCTTGCGGACGCCGATTACCTCCTTCCCCACCTCGAGGCCGACGGCGTCCACGACGCCGAGGATGTTCCGCTTCTGCCGCGGCGCATCCGGGCCGACGATGAAATCGGGGCCGCCGAGGAAGAAGAAATGCAGCGCGTGGTCCTCGACCATGAAGGCGCTGTAGAGGAGCTCGCGGATCTTCCGGCCGGCGGGCGGCGGATCCACCTGGTAGAGGGCGTCGAGGGCTTTCGTCGCGGCCATGTGGTGGGCCATGGGGCAGACGCCGCAGATCCGCGAGGTGATCTGCGGCATGTCCTCGGCGCGCCGCCCCTGGGCGAACTTCTCGAAGCCGCGCAGCTCCGGGATCTGGAGGTAGGCCCGGTCCACACCGCCGTCGGGATCGAGGAAGATGTGTATCCTCCCGTGTCCCTCGAGACGTGTCAGGGGGTCGATCAGGATCTCACGGCTCATGGCGCCACCTCTTCCTTTTCCGCCGTAGCCGCCGGCCGCACGCGACGATGCAGCAGCGAGGCCGGCAGGCTGTAGCGATAGAAGGTGCCGACCGGGTCGGCGATCTCGGCAACGCGAGCTGTGATCTCGTCCTCGCCGTCCGCGTCGAGGAGCGATGCGACGGAGGACAGCGCCTTCGCCCCGTAGTCGATGACGCCGCTCGTGGGCCCCATGCAGCCGGTGCAGGGCATGTTCCCGCCGGGGCAGGCGGCGGCGCAGCCCGCCCGGGTAGCGGGGCCGAGGCAGATCAGGCCTTGCGCGAGCAGGCAGAGCTCGGGATCGATGAAGACCTGGTGCGGCCGCCGGAACGCCCGCACCAGGAGCTTGTCCGGCTTCGTCGCGGCGCGCGGGCACTCGGAGCAGAGCGCCACGTCAGGAGCGAGCACTGCGCCCTTCCCGGGCAGCTTCCCCTCGACGAGCGCCGTCACGGCCGAGGCAATCAGGCCCGCGGGCGGCGGGCAGCCAGGGAGGTAGTAATCGACGTCGATGACCTGGTCGAGCGTGAGCACCGAGGCGCCGAACGCAGGCAGCGTCAGCTCTCCCTCGGCGACGCGGCTATGCTCCGCGGGAAGGGTCCCGGCACTGTTCTGGACGCTCGGCGCCTCGTGGTAGACGACGTCGAGGATGTCCTGGCTCTCGTACAGGTTGGCGAGGCCGGGGACGCCGCCGAACATCGCGCAGCTGCCGAACGCGACTACCGCGGCGGACTTGCGCCGCAGCAGCCCGGCCATCTCCTCCTGCTCCGACGTGCGGACGGCGCCGTTGATGAACGCCGCCGCCAGCTCGCCGTCGTCCAGCGCCTCGACGTCCTCGCGCTTGAAGTCGAGCGCGACAGGCCAGAAAGCGACGTCCACGAGCTCGACGACGGTCAGCAGGTTCTCGCCGAGGTCGACCACGGCCTCCTCGCAGCCGCCGCAGGATGCGCACCAGTAGAAAGCGATCTTCGGCTTTGTCATCGTGACTCCCCGGCGGGCTCCGCGACCGCACGCTGGGGGCGCTCCAGGCGCACCGGCCCGAGCATGCGCAGCTCCTCGGTCATCTCGTTGCAGACCCGCTGCACCTTCTCGCCCTCGGACGCCGAGATCCACTCGAGGCGCAGCCGCTGATCCTCGATGCCCAGGTCGCGTAGCACGGCCCGGAGCAGCTCTATCCGGCGGCGGGTCTTATAGTTGCCCTCCTGGTAGTGGCAGTCCCCCGGGTGGCAGCCGCCGATGAGCACCCCGTCCGCGCCGTAGCGGAAGGCCGCGAGCACGAACTGCGGATCGAGCCTGCCCGAGCACATCAGGCGCATCACCCGCACGTTCGGGGCGTACGCCAGCCGGGAGATGCCGGCCAGGTCGGAGGCCGTGTACGTGCACCAGGTGCAGAAGAAGGCGACGATCTTCGGCTGGTAGCGGCAATCAGACACCCTTGAGCACCCCCTCGAGCTCGGCGAGGATCTGCTCGTCGGTGAACAGGTGCTGCTGCATCGCGCCCGACGGGCAGGCGGCGACGCATACGCCGCACCCCTTGCAGAGCACCTCGTTGGCCACCGCGACATCCGCCTCGGCGTCGAAGGACAGCGCCCCGAACGGGCAGAGGCCCAGGCAGGTGCGGCAACCGGAGCATTTCGCCGCGTCGACGAAGGCCGTGCTCGGCTCGAGTTCCACGGAGCCGCGATCGACCATCACCAGGGCCTCCGCCGCGGCCGCGCCAGCTTGCGCCACCGTATCCGGGATGTCCTTGGGCCCCTGGCAGGCGCCGGCGAGGAAGACGCCGTCGGTGAACGTGGACACGGGGGCGAGCTTCGGGTGCCGTTCGGTGTAGAAGCCTTCGGAGCCGCAGCTGATGTTCAGCAGCCTGCCGACCTGCTCGGCGTCGGCCTGCGGTTCCATGGCCACCGCTAGCACGACCATATCCACCGGGATCTGCCGCACGACGCCCGCCAGGGTATCCTCCGCGCGGAGCACGAGCTTCCCCGTCGCCCCGGCCGGGTCCGCCTCGTCGCTCACCTCGACCACCCGGCCGCGGATGAGACGCACCCCTTCCTTCATCACCTTCTCGTAGAATTCCTCATAGCCCTTGCCCGGAGTCCGCATGTCGATGTAGAAGCTGTACACCTCCGCCCCGGTACGCTCCTTGATCAGGTGGGCCAGCTTCAGCGAGTACATGCAGCACACGCGGGAGCAGTAGGAGTTGTACCTGGCGTCGCGCGAGCCGACGCAGTGGATGATGCCAACCGTCTTCGGGCGCTCTCCGCTGCGCAGCACGATCTCGCCCTGGGTCGGGCCGGAGGCGTTGAGGAGGCGCTCCACCTCGGGGGCCGTGTAGACGTTCGGGTACCTGCCGTAGCCGTACTCCGGGATTCGCCTGGCATCGAAGGGCTTGAAGCCGGTCGCCACGACGATCGCCCCGACGTCGAGCTCGACCTCGGTGTCACGCATCGTCAGGTCGATCGCGCCGGCCTCGCAGACCGCGATGCACTGCCCGCATTCGGAGCAGACACCGCAGTCGAGACACCGCTCGGCACCGTACCGCGCCTCCGCCTCGGTCAGCGGCGGCTCGAGTTCTGAGAAATCCGCCGGCGCGGCGGCCAACCGGGTGGCTGGCGCCCGCGGGTCCAGGCGGCCGCGGGCCGGATGCTGCTTCGCAAGCACATCGGCCTTGTCGACAACCGGCAGCGTCGCGTCGAAGCTCGCGGGATCCAGCTCCGCGCCCCGCAGCCAGCGGTCGATCATGAAGGCGGCCCGCTGCCCCCGCCCGACCGCGTGCGCGATGTCGAGCGCGCCCGACACGACGTCGCCGGCGGCGAAGACGTACGGCACATCGGTCTGCAGCGTTCCCGGGTCGGCCCGGATCGTCCCGTTCGCGGCCGTCAGCAGCCGGGGGGCGAGCGTCATCGCGTCTGGCGTCAGCCCGATCGCGGCGATCACCACCTCGCAGGCGATCACGAACTCGCTCCCGGGGACCGGCTCAGGGCGCCGGCGGCCAGAGGCGTCCGGAGCGCCGAGCTCGGTCCGGACGCAGCGCAGCCCGCTCACCTGCCGGTGCTCGTCGCCCACGACCTCGACGGGCGAAACCTGGAAACTGAACCGGGTCCCTTCCTGCTCGGCGGCCTCCACCTCCTCCGGGTAGGCCGGCATCTCGCTGCGACCGCGCCGGTACGCCACGATCACTTCTGGCGCGCCGAGCCGCCGGGCGGTCCGCGCGGCATCCGTCACCATGAACTCCTCCGGCTCGCTCAGCTCATCTGGCGGGGCGAGCCGCCGCGCGGTCCGCGCGGCATCCATCGCCACGTTCCCGCCGCCCACGATGACGGCCCGCTTGCCCTCCAGGCCGGCCGCCTCGCCGAGCTTGGCTGCCTCGAGGAACTCCAGGCCGGAGACGACGCCGTCCAGGTCCTCGCCCGGCACGCCGAGGCCGGTTGAGGCCGGCGCGCCGGTTGCCACCAGGACCGCGTCGTACCCCGCGCGCCGCAGTTCGTCAAGGTTCCCCACCCGCGTGCTGGTGGCGATCTCGACGCCCAGCGCGGTCACGTTCTCGATGTCCCGCTCGACAACCGACATCGGCAGCCGGTAGTCGGGGATGGCCAGCCTCAGCATGCCGCCAGGCTCGGGCGCAGCCTCAAAGATCTTGACGCGGTAGCCCTTGCGCGCGAGCTGCCAGGCCGCGGTCAGGCCGGCCGGCCCCGAGCCGACCACCGCTACCTGCTTGCCGTTCAGGGCAGCCGCCTGGACCGCGGCGGGCGCTCCACGCTCGTAGTGGGCGTCCGCGATGAAACGCTTCAGCCGCCGGATCGGCAGCGGGCCCTCCAGGCTCGCCCTGGTGCACTCGGCCTCGCACTGCGCGTAGCAGGCCCGGCCCAGGCTCCCGGCCAGCGGCGTCGCGTCGAGCACGAGGTTGAACGCGTTCTCGTACTCGCCCTTCCTGACAAGTGACACGTAGCCATGGGCCTTGACGCCGGCCGGGCAGCTGAAGGTGCACCGCGAGGTGCCCGCGCGGTCGATGACAGGCCAGGCCGGCACCGCCTGCGGGAACGACTTGTGGGCGACTGGGCGGGTGCCGAGGCCATGGTCGAACTCCGACAAGATCCCGTCCCAGGTGCAGTTCTCGACGCAGAGGTCGCACCCGGTGCAGGCGTCCTCGTCGATATAGCGGGCCTTCCTGCGCACCTTGACCTTGAAGCTGCCCACATAACCGGAGACCTGCTCCACCTCGCTGAAGGACAGCAGGTCGATGTTGGGGTGCTGGCCGACCTGCACCATCTTCGGGGTGAGGATGCACGCCGCGCAGTCCAGCGTCGGAAAGGTCTTGTCGAACTTGGCCATCTGGCCGCCGATGCACGGCTCGCGCTCCACCAGGTAGACATGCTTGCCGGCGTCGGCAAGGGTGAGCGCCGCGTGGATCCCCCCGATCCCGCCGCCGACGACGAGCACGTCCGGGTGGACCGGCGCGCGGCGCTGGTCCAGGTGCTCGTGCGCGGCAACGCGCCGCACCGCGCCGGCGACGAGCGCCCTCGCCTTCTCCGTCGCGTCCGCGCCATCGGCGGTTACCCAGCTCACGTGCTCGCGGATGCTCGCCATCTGGGAGTAGAAGGGGCTGATCCCGCCGGCCGCAGTGGCCCGCCGGAAAGTCGCCCCGTGCATGAGCGGCGAGCAGGAGGCGACGACGACCCGGTTCACCAGGCCGTCGCGGATGTCCCGCTGGATCAGCCCCTGGCCCGGGTCCGAGCACATGAACTTGTAGTCGCGCGCGACCGCCACGCCAGGCAGCGAGGCGGTGGACGCGACTACGCGCTCGACATCGACCTTGGCGGCGATGTTCAGGCCGCAGTGACAGACGTACACGCCGACCTTCGCGGGCAGCGCCTCCCGCGACGGCTCTCCGTCAGCTCCGCACATGGCTACCTCCCTGCGCCACTGCGGGCTCCGGCAGCCGCCAGCGCAGCATCCGGTGGACGCCGAGCGCCCGCTCGTCGAGCCCTAGCGCGGTGCCCAGCAATTGCGTAAAGAAACCGACCGTGATGTCGACAGGCTCGCCGAACTGGCGGGCCATCTGGCCCTGGAACGCCTCGAGGTTGAACTGGCACAGCGGGCAGACCGTGGCGATCGCGTCTGCGCCGCGCCGCTTCGCGTCCAGCAGCAGCCGGTGACTGAGCCGCAGTGTCGCTTCGGGCAACGCGCCGATGAGCGGGCCGCCGCAGTAGCAAGAGCCGCCGCAGCAGCGCGTCCGCAGCGGCCAGTCGATGGGCTCAGCGCCGGCCGCCGCGAGCAGCCGCTCCATCGACGTCGGCGCGCGCCGGTCGTCGAAGGTCGCGTACGGGCGCACCAGCAGGCAGCCGTAGTAGCAGGCGACGCGCAGCCCCCCGAGCGGCCGGACGGCGGCTTCAGCGATCCGGTCAAGTCCGATGTCGTTCACGAGCACGTCCACCGGGTGCCGGGCCCGGGCACGGCCCTCATACCGCAGCCCGGCCGCGCCCAGCGCCCCGCCGACGCGAGCGGCCATCGCCCCGCCGTCGGCGAACGTGCGCTCGGTCTTGAGCAGCGCGCGGTAGCAGCCTGCGCACGGAGCAATGACGTCGACCGGCCCGGGACCGGGCCGCGCGCCCTCGGCCAGCGCGAGATTGCGGGCAGCCAGGGCGACCGCCTTGGCAGCGTCGACGGCGGGGTACCCCGAGGCACCGCAGCAGTTCCAGTCCTCGAGCTCGTCCAGGCCGGTCCCGAGCGCCCCGAACACCGCACGCAGCGACTCCTCATAGGACCGGCCGGTCCCGTTCGCCGAGCATCCGGGGTAATAGGTGTAGCTCATGTGTGCTCCCCAGTTGTCGCATTGAGGGCATCGAAGACCCTCCGCAGCTGTGCCGGTTCACGCACCGAGTCAGACCGCAGCGGCAGCCGTCCCCGCCGTATCAGGCGCAGCGCCACCGGCGCGTACCGCAGCAGCAGGAACGGCCGGGTCCGCAGGTACAGGAACAGCGAGATCCACGCCTCGCTGCTCCGTCCGCGCCTGTCAACTAAACGGACGAACTGGAGCGCCAGGACGGGAGTGACGAACCGCCGCGGATAGACGCCAGCGCGTATCGACGCCCGCTTCAGTGCGTAGATCGACTCGGTCAGCGGGAGCTGCTTCGGGCATTCGACCGTGCACGCGTAGCAGGATGTGCAGGCCCAGATGGCGTGGCTGCGCAGAACACCGTCGTAGCCGCCGGCCATCAGCATTGCGTTGAGGACCCGCGGAGAATGGTCCATGTACTCGATCATCGGGCAGACGACGCTGCACGTGCCGCACTGTATGCAGGACTGCGGCAGGAGCCCGTCGGCTGCATCCACCGCCCGGCCTGGCGCAAGCTCCAGCGACTCTCGGCTCACGGGATACCTCCCGCCCCTGGCACATGGCCAGCGCTTGAGATTCCTTATCGGAACATGTCGCCGGTCGGCCCTGACAGGGGCCAAAGGTTCATTGCCAAAGAGCCCAAAGTCCCATTCCCCAGGGCTTGCGCCATACTGCGCCATACCGGGGAGTTGTCTGAGCGATAGGAAGAGGGCTTCGGGTCAGGCATCGCCTTGAGTGGCCAGCGGGCTAACCACTGATTGGCCCTGTGACTTGAATCACTGCCCCCAGCGGGCGGCTCCGCTGGTTGCTGAGGATCGCGGCAGCTCGCAGCATGAATAACACATCAATTCAGCTGTTAGCAAAATGCGAGCGGCCGCCCGAACTCGAACAATGCATCGACCAGGATTTTGAGCACCACCCGGACGCTGCGATCTATCACAGCATGCCCGCGCTCGCTCCGCTCCTCAGGGCGGCTGCTCGGCGAGTCGGCGACGATCCGGCCTGATCCTGCCAGCCGCCGCGCGTCCACCTCGGTAATCCGCGTGCGCTACTCGGGCTGCGTCTCGCCGACCAGGGTCGGCGAGAGCATCTCGGCCAGCGGGAGCACTTCATAGCTGGCCATGTTGTAGACGGGAGCCTGCGCGAGGAGGTTGTCGAGTTCCTCGTTGGAGTCCACGTTGTAGATCCAGGCACCACCATGCCCACCCACCAGGTGGTACCGCGCCTCAAGCTTGCCCTCCTCCAGCAGCCGGGCGCCGTAGTCCTGCTGCCGGAAGACGGCCCGGGCCACCCCCGGGTTCGCCCGGCCTAGCTCCAGCTTCCAGAGGACCAGGAACTTGCCAGCCATCATCTCCTCCTCGATGGAGCCAAGCGATGCCAATCTGCACCAAAGCGTAGCGCTGCCCGGCCCTCTTGCCGGGCCTGAACCATGGTGCCAGGCTGAGTAAGACGCAAGGCGGCACTGCCACGCCGCCCGCTGCCGCCCGAGCTGCCGGGATGCCAGGAAATGACACGCCGCGTCGGGTCGGCGCGCGGACGCGCCGGCTAGGTCATCGACGGTGACCGATGAGCGCTGAAGGGATGTTTCATGTGCCTCGGCATACCGGGTGAGGTGATCGAGCTCCTCGCTGGCCGGCCGGATCTGGCTAGGGTGGAGGTGAGCGGCGCCCGGCGGGTGATCAACGTCGGCCTGCTCGCCGACGACCCGCCCGCACCTGGTGAGTGGGTGCTGATCCACGTCGGCTTCGCCTTGTCGAAGATTGACGAGGACGAGGCTGCGGAGGTCCTGATGTTCCTCGAGGGGATCGGTCAGGCCAATGCTGACGAGCTCGCCGCGCTCGCGCAAGCACCGATCGAATGACGGGAGAGCCGGGGACCTGCGGTTTGCCGGCGAATTCCGTGCTGCCGAGAAGGCGCATGCGCTCGCCGCGAAGATCACGGCGCGCTGAGTCGGCGGGCCGCGCAAGCTCATGGCGGTGCGGGCGGGCCCGCCCGCAGGTGGTGACGTGATCCGGACTGCTGCGGCGAGCCGCTAAGCCGCCAGCGGCCGGTCTTTTTTTCTGGCCACTGACGGCGCTCCTGTGCCCCGCTGCCGGCAATTTAGGCCTGCAACGCGTTTGCGCTCTTTTTTTAACCCTGTAGAGTAGAAATGTATATCTACAAATGTAGGCGTGCGCATATAAAGTGCTGGCCGGCCGCAATCGGCGGCTGCTTCCACGGCGCCGCCAAGGGAGATGAACCAATTCATGACCGTCACCCTGGACCGGAATGTTGAATCCTTCATCGGCTCCCCGCGTCAGCTGTTCATCAACGGGCGGTGGTGCGACGCGGCCTCGGGCCGGACGTTCGAGACGCCCAACCCGGCGACCGGCGAGACGCTCGCCCGGATCGCGGAGGGCGGCGCGGAGGATATTGACCGGGCGGTGCGGGCGGCGCGGCGGGCGTTCGAGGAAGGCCCCTGGAGCCGGATGACCCCCTCGGAGCGCGGGCGGATCATCTGGCGGATCGGGGACCTGATCCTGGAGCACGTGGACGAGCTCGCCCAGCTGGAGTCGCTGGACAACGGGAAGCCCTTCGCCGTCGCGCAGGCCGCCGACGTGCCGCTGGCCGCGGACCTGTTCCACTACATGGCCGGCTGGGCGACCAAGATCGAGGGCAACACGATCAGCATCTCGGT
>Ga0187879_10002079_pt1 | contig 13699 bp, 12 predicted proteins | sample June2016WEW_19_1_FD_132423 | JGI IMG/M metagenome (GOLD analysis project Ga0187879, IMG submission 132423) | Peatland microbial communities from SPRUCE experiment site at the Marcell Experimental Forest, Minnesota, USA - June2016WEW_19_10 | ecosystem: Environmental > Terrestrial > Soil >... | reverse complement strand
CGCGAGCTTGCGCTCCGGGGTGGCTTCGGCCAGGAAGTCATCCACACCCGACTCCTCGGCGATCTTGGCGGCCGTGAGGCGGTTGTCGCCGGTCACCATCACCGTTTTGATGCCCATCGCGCGCAGCTGCTCGAAGCGCGCGGCCATGCCCTCCTTGATCGTGTCCTTCAAGTAGATGACGCCCAACACCTGGTTGTCGCGCGAGACCGCCAGCGGCGTGCCGCCCTCGTTGCCGATGCGGTCGAGCGAGGCCTGCAGCTCCGGCGGCGGGGAACCGCCTTCGCTCTTGACGAGGTCGATGATCGCGTCGCCCGCGCCCTTGCGCAGCCGCCTGCCGTCGAGGTCGACGCCGCTCATCCGCGTCTGGGCGGTGAACGGCACGAACTCGGCCTGCAGCGTGGTCATGTCGTGCTCGCGGATGCCGTACTGCTTGGCCAGCACCACGATCGAGCGGCCCTCGGGCGTCTCGTCGGCGAGCGAGGCCAGCTGCGCGACCTCGGCGAGCTCGGACTCGGCCACGCCCGGCATCGGGATGAACTCCGACGCGAGCCGGTTGCCGATCGTGATCGTGCCGGTCTTGTCGAGCAGCAGCACGTCCACGTCGCCCGAGGCCTCGACGGCGCGCCCGGACAGCGCGAGCACGTTGCGGCGCACCAGCCGGTCCATGCCCGCGATGCCGATCGCCGACAGCAGGGCGCCGATCGTCGTCGGGATCAGCGCGACGAGCAGCGCGATCAGCGTCGTCTCGGAGATCGACGTGCCCGCGAACAGGCCGAAGGGGCGCAGCGTCGCCACGACGATCATGAAGATCAGCGTCAGCGCCGCGAGCAGGATGTTCAGCGCGATCTCGTTCGGGGTCTTGCGCCGCTCCGCGCCCTCGACGAGCGCGATCATGCGATCGAGGAACGACTGTCCGGGCTCCTGGGTGATTTCGACGACGATTTCGTCAGAGGTCACGCGCGTGCCGCCGGTGACGGCGCTGCGGTCGCCACCGGACTCGCGGATCACCGGCGCGGACTCACCCGTGATCGCCGACTCGTCCACTGTCGCGATGCCCTCGATCACGGTGCCGTCGCCCGGGATCAGCTCGCCCGCGGGCACGACCACGACATCTCCGCGCGTGAGCTCCGACGCCGCCTTGGTGGAGCCGTCGCGCATCCTCGCCACGGTCTCCTTGCGCATCGCCCGCAGCGTGTCCGCCTGGGCACGGCCGCGGCCCTCGGCGAAGGCCTCGGCCATGTTCGCGAACACGACCGTCAGCCACAGCCAGATCGAGATCAGGAACGTGTACCAGGCCGGCTCGTTGCCGCCGCCGAGCGGCTTGCCGCCGAACACCTGGATCAGCCACGTGACGGTCGTGATGACCGAGCCGATCTCCACGACGAACATCACCGGGTTGCGGATCTGCACGCGGGGGTCGAGCTTCTTGAAGCTGTCGATCAGCGCCCGGCGCACGATGTCGCGCTGGAACAGCGAGATCGCCTGTCGCTCGTGGGTTGCGGGCATCTGCGCGGACATCAGCTTGTTCCTCCGGTAAGGCGGTCGAGGGCAAGGTTCAACTCGAGCACGTTCACTCCCTGCTCGCCGGAGAAGCCCAGCCCGCGCGCGTCGGTGTACTTGGAGATCAGGCCGTCTACGACGCTCAGCGAGAGCTTGCGCACCGCGGCGATCCGGTGGGCCTGGATCCAGGCGTTCGCCTGTGAGATTTCAGGGTCGAGGTTCGAGGCGGACGTGTTGACCGCGTCGACCGGGATCGTCGCAACGGTCAGACTCGGGTCGTACGGCTTGTTCAGTTCGAGATATTCCTTGATGTTTTCGGCATCCGCTTCCTCGGTGGCCTTGTCGTTGGGGCCACGGTTCGAGAACGTGCTCGCGGCCGCGTTGTACGCCCCACCTTCCGTGGCGGAGGGGCGGCTCTGGAAGTAGCGTGGATCCGCTTCGGTGACGAGTTCTCCTTCTTCTTCCTTGGGCTTGCCGTTCTTTTCGAGCACGGGCGCCTTGAAGCTCTGACCGATGATCTTCGAGCCGACGAGCTTGCCGTTCACGTACACCTTCTGCCCGTTGGCGTCGCCCGGGAACGCGACCTGGCTGACGCCGGTGATCACGAGCGGGTAGACGAGCCCGAGCAGGACCGTGAAGACGATGATGCCGATGATCGCGGTGACGATGTCGCGCTTCATGTCAGTAGAGGTGTCCGGTCAGGCCCTGGACGATCGGTCCGAGCAGCAGGGCGGGGAAGAAGGTGAGCGCGCCGACGAGGATGACCACGCCGATCAGCAGCACGGCGAAGGTCACGTTGTCGGTGCGCATCGTGCCGAGGCCCGCGGGCGTGACCCGCTTGCCCGCCAGCGCGCCCGCGACGGCCAGCGCGAACACGATCGGCGCGTAGCGCGCGAAGATCATGTCGAAGCCCCCGAGCAGGTCGGCGAAGGTGACACCGTGGGAGCCGACGTTGCCGGCGTTCGGCTGGATGAAGCCCGTGTAGCCCGCGAAGGCGGAGCCGTTGTTGTTCGCCTGGGACAGGTAGGCGTAGAAGGTCTCGGAGAAGCCCTGCGGGCCCTTCCCCAATTCGGAGATAGACACGCGCCCGGCGTGACTGGCGGTGGCCATCGCCGTGCAGAACAGCGCGGCCAGCGGCGTGATCAGGATGCCCAGCCCCGCGAGCTTGATCTCCCTCGCCTCGAGCTTCTTGCCGAGCCACTCCGGCGTGCGTCCCACCATCAGCCCGCCGATGAACACCGCCAGCAGCACGTACAGCAGCATCGAGTACAGCCCGGTGCCGACGCCGCCGAAGATCACCTCGCTGGCCGACAGGTTGGCCATCGGCACAGCTCCGCCGATGCCCGTGAACGACTCGATCGCGCTGTTCACGGCGCCGCAGGAGGTGACGGTCGTGACCGTGTCGAACAGCGCCGACCCGGCGATCCCGAAGCGCTGCTCCTTGCCTTCCATGTTCCCGCCGGTCGAGCCCGAGATCACGTGCGTGTGCAGGCCGGCCGCGTGCTGCGCGGGCGAGCCGTGCGCCTCGGCGACGTAGGCGACGCTGGCGGCGCCCAGGAACATCACCATCATCACGCCGTAGATCGCATAGCCCTGACGACGGTTGCCGGTCATGCGTCCGTAGAAGAACACGAGCGCCGCGGGAATGATCAGCACGAGCAGCATCTCGAAGAAGTTGGTGAACGCGGTCGGGTTCTCGAACGGATGCGCCGAGTTGACGTTGAAGAAGCCGCCGCCGTTGGTGCCGAGCTCCTTGATGACCTCCTGGGAGGCGACAGGTCCCATCGCGATCGACTGCGTGAGACCCGTGACCGTGTGAGCCGTCAGGTAGGTGGTGAAGTTCTGGATCACGCCCTGGGAGACGAGCACGAGAGCTCCAACGACGGAGATCGGCGTGAGCACGTAGAGGACCGTGCGCACCAGGTCCCCCCAGAAGTTGCCGATGCTCTTGCCGCTGCGCCCGATGATCCCACGCACGAGCGCGACCGCCACGACGATCCCCACGCCGGCCGAAAGCCAGTTCTGCACCGTCAGCCCGATCATCTGGCTGAGGTAGCTCATCGTCGTCTCGCCGCTGTAGTACTGCCAGTTCGTGTTCGTCAGGAACGACGACGTGGTGTTGAACGTCACGTTCCACGGCGCCGAGTGGAAGGCGAGCGGATTGAGCGCGTGGGGAACGAAGAACGCGTCCTGCGTGCGCAATATCAGGTACAGCAGCAGCCAGCCCGCGAGCGAGAAGATCAGGAGGCTTTTCGCATACCCCTTCCAGTCCTGCCCGCGCTCCGGGTCGACCCGCAGGATGCGGTACAGGAACCGCTCGGGCCCCGCGAAGATGGGCGAGAGGAACACCCGCTTGCCGGTATAAACCTTCGCCATGTAGCCGCCCAGCGGCATGGCGAGCGCGGTGAGAATCACCGCGAACAGGATGATCGTCAGCCAGCCTGCGAATGTCATGCCTACAGCTTCTCCCCGCGGATCAAGGCGTAAAAGAGGTAAGCGATAACCAGCACCGAGACGACCAGGCCGAAGAAGTCGGCGCCGCTCATGTGCGCGACGAAGAAGCCGAGCGGGAGCGGAGCGCTCATATCCGGTCGACCCCCTCGATGATCAGGAGCAGAATCGCGAACATCGCGATCCCGATAACTATCGCCACGGCGTCCATGCGGACACTATTGGCGACGAGTCGTCACGGCGGCGTAACGAATCCCACCACACGCATAACGATTTCGTGACGACGAGCCAAAGGCTCAGGCTTGTCACTCGGAGAACCGGTACCCGACTCCCGGGTCGGTCATGATGTAGCGCGGTCCCGCCTCGCCCTCTGGCTCGATCTTTGCGCGCAGCCGCGCGATGTGCGTGCGCAGCGGCTGGATGTCGTCGACGTATTCCGGCCCCCACACCTCCGCGAGCAGCTTGCGGTGGGTCATCAGCCGCCCGCGGTTGCGCGCGAGCGCGCGCAGCAGGTCGAACTCGATCGGCGTCAGGTGGATCGGCTCGCCCTCGCGGCGCACGACCCGCGCGGCGAGGTCGATCTCCAGTCCCTCGGCCTCGATGCGCGGCTCCTCCTCCCCGCGCGCGGCCCGGCGCAGCGCGGCGTTCAGGCGGGCCACCAGCTCGCGCGCGCCGAACGGCTTGGTGATGTAGTCGTCGGCTCCGGCCTCCAGCGCCCTGACCTTCTGCTCCTCCTCGCCGACCGCCGACAGCACCAGGATCGGCATTTCGCTCCACTCGCGCAGCGTGCGCGTCACGGCGATGCCGTCCAGATCGGGGAGCACCAGATCGACGATCGCCGCGTCCGGCGGACGCACCGCCGCGAGATCGAGCGCCTCCGCGGCGGTTTCCGCCGGCACCGCCTCGAACCCCGCCTCGCGCAGCACCACCTTCAGCGCGCGCACGATCTGCGGCTCGTCGTCGACCACGAGCACGCGCGGGCGGCTCGCCGGCTCAGCGGACGGCTGCGCGCTCACGTTGCCCGTCCTCTGCCGCGGCGGACTCCTGCAGCGGCATCTCGAACACGAAGGTGGCGCCCTGACCCGGCAGCGACTCGACGTGCAGCGACCCGGCGTTCGCCTCGGTGAAGCCGCGCGCGATCGCCAGCCCGAGCCCCGATCCACGGTGCCCGCTGTCGGGCGTGCCGGCGCGGTAGAACGGCTCGAACACCCGCTCCAGCTGCGCCGGCGGGATCCCCGGGCCGCGATCGACGATGCGTACGATCACGCGGTCGCGCACCGCGCGGGCGCGCACCGACACCGGGTAGCCGCCCGAATGGCGCCGCGCGTTCTCGAGCACGTTCACGAGCGCGCGCTCCATCTGCACGGGATCGACGCTCACGAGCGGCAGCTCGCGGTCGATCGAGAGCGTGAACGCCTCCGCGGCGGACCCCACCTCGTCGACCGCCGCGCGGATCAGCTCCTCGATCGAGGTCCACTCCCGGTGGGGCTCGGCCGCGCCCGCTTCCAGGCGCGAGAGATCGAGCAGGTTGTCGACCAGCCGCGCCAGGCGCCTCGTCTCCTCCTGGATGACCGCGGCCATCTCCGCGCGCTCCTCCGGCGACAGCGACGGCGAGCCCACGGCCTCGCCCGCCGCCGAGATGGCGGTCAGGGGCGAGCGCAGGTCGTGCGAGACGGCCCGCAGCAGCGCCGTCTTGACCGTGTCCGCGCGGCGCAGCGCCGCCGTCTCCACCACCCCGCCCAGCAGCGTCTCGCGCTCGAGCGCCGCGCTCATCAGCGCCTCCAGCGCCGGCACCACGCGCTCCTGCAGCCTGCGCAGGTTGGCCTCGGAGGTGCCCGCGCCGACCAGCAGCGTGCCCAGCCGGCTGGTCCCTTCGCGCAGCGGGAACGCCACCCTGCGCTCATCCCCTTCGACGGCCTCCATCTCGATCGCGGCGGAGCTCAGATCGAGCGTGTGCGCGAGGCGCGCCGCGGCGGTCGGCAGGGCCTCGGCCAGGCTGTTCCCGCGCAGCAGCAGCCTCGCCATCTCCGCGGCCAGATCCGCCTCCCGCCGGCGCTCCTCCGCGTCGCGGGTGCGTGCGCGCGTGACCTCGGCGACCGAGCTCGCGAGCGCGGCGACCACCATGAACGCGGCGAGCGCGACCCAGTTGTCGGAGTTCTCGAGCGTGAAGCGCCCGACCGGGGGAAGGTGGAAGAAGTTGAACGCCGCCGCGCTCAGCACGGCCGTCACGACGCCCAGCCACACGCCCCAGGTGACCGACACGACCAGCACCGCCGGCAGGTAGACGACGCTCAGCGACACCACCGGCGCGACGTGCGCGAGCGGATACACGATCAGCGTGCACAGCGCCACCGCCGCCACAGACACGATCGCGCCCACCCGGCGGGGGGGCGGTTCGGAGGCGAGCAGGAAGCCGAACGGCGAGGCCATCACGTTCAGCGTAAGGCGAACGGGGCGGGTCTCGCCTCCCGCCCCGTTCGGTGCGCCCTGCGCGGTTCGGTGCGCTCGGGCTTCAGTGCCCGCCCCGCCCCGCCCTCGACCGAGGGGGCGGCTCCTGATCCCTGCCGTGTCCCACCGTTCCGGCGATCATCATCCAGAGCCGCGCCCGCCCCGGCGTGATCCTCCCGTGACCAGCCTGTGACGATCTCGTGACCGCCCGCCGAGCGATCCCGTGACCGCCCGCTGAGCGTCTGCATTCCTCGCCTGGCCTAAAGCGATTCGGCCCGCGCGCCGAGGACGTACGGAGAAGACACGGCGAAACGATGAGGACACGCACGCGCCATACCGTCGCGCTGGGTCCGGCCGCGGTCGTGGCCGCGTTCGTCCTGCTCTCGCTCGTCCTGATCTGCGCGCGGGCCGTGGCCGCGGAAACCGTCTCGCCGCTGCCGCCCTCCGCCTACACGGCGCGCGCCGTCTGCCCCCCGCCGCCGCCCGGGCACGCCGCGTGCGCATCGCTGCAGCTCGTGCCGCAGACCGCCGCGGCCCGCGCGCGCACCCGCCCTCTCGGCGTCGCCCGCGCGGCCGCCGGCCCGACCCCCTCGCTGACGGGTGGCGACTTCGGCCTCACGCCACAGGATCTCCACACCGCCTACGGGCTGCCGAGCGAAACGGCATCCTCCTCTCCCGAACAGACGATCGCGCTGGTCGACGCGTACAACGACCTCAACGCCGAAGAAGACCTGAAGGCCTATGGCAAAGAATTCCATCTACCTGAATGCACGACCGCGAACAAATGCTTCGCGAAGGTCAACCAGGACGGCGAAGCCGCGAACCTGCCGTTCCCGCAGAGCAAGGCGAGCCTGGAAGCCGAGGAAGCGTTCTGCAAGGGCAGCGAAGCGGGGGAAGGCACGCAGAAGAAGGAAGAACGCGAAGAAGCCTGCTACGTGGAGAAGGAAGCGAACGGCTGGACGGTCGAGATCTCGCTCGACATCGAGACCGCGCACGCGGTCTGCCAGAACTGCCGCATCGCGCTCGTCGAGGCCGACTCCGCGTCCTACGCCGATCTCGAAGCCGCCGAGGACGCCGCGGTCGCGCTGCACGCCACCGAGATCTCGAACTCGTGGGCCGGCGCGGAATGCGACGAAGGCATGCATGGACGCGAATGCGTGCGCGACAGCTCCGCGTTCGACCATCCCGGCATCGTCATCGCCGCGGCCGCCGGCGACGACGGCTTCCTCAACTGGCTCGAAGAACCGCGATCGGCCTTCGCCAACTTCCCGGCCTCCTCGCCACACGTGCTCGCCGTCGGAGGGACCCGCCTGAAGCCGCTCGGGCCGGGGGGCGAATGGACCGGCGAGACGGTTTGGAACGACGGTGGCGAAAGCCACGGCGAAAAGGAAGGGTACGGCGCCGGTGGGAGCGGCTGCAGCGAGCAGTTCGGCGCCCAGCCGTGGCAGGCGAGCGTCGCGGACTGGTCCTCCGTCGGCTGCGCCTCCAAGCGCGCCGTCGCCGACGTCGCCGCGGACGCCGATCCCTACTCGGGCGTCGCCGTCCACGACACGAGCCCCGAATGCAAGTACCAGTACGAAGAAGCCAAAGTCAAACACGTGCTCTACTGGTGCACGATCGGCGGCACCAGCCTCGCCTCCCCGCTGATCGCCTCCGTGTTCGCGCTCGCCGGGGGAGCGCACGGCGTGGACTATCCGGCGCAGACCCTCTACGAAAACGCCATCGCAACGCCCGCCTCGCTGCACGACGTCACCGCCGGCTCGAATGCGGAATGCCTGTCGCCGTTCGACGAACTAACCGGCCTTCAGGGCTGCGACGAAGCCGAAGAGGCCGCGACGAGCTGCTCGTCGCACCTGATCTGCCTGGCCCGGACCGGCTACGACGGTCCGACCGGGGTGGGCACGCCGGATGGGATCGCCGCCTTCCAGCCGCCCGCGGAAGGCAGCGGAAAACCGGCGAGCTCCGAAGAAACGGGCAGGGGCGGGTCGGGCGAAGGCCCCGGCGCAGGCGCCCCGGCCGGCTCCGGCTCGGGCGGCCCCTCGACATCCGCTGGCACGGGCGTCCCCTCGACCGGCTCCCAGACCGCGACCTCCGCCGGCAAGCCGCCCATCCGGCTCTCCGAGCTCGCGCTCACGCTGAAGGCGCTGATCGCCCTCGACACGAGCCACCCGAAGGTCTCTCAGATCGCGTTCACGTTCACGATCGACGTCGCCGCGCGCGTGCGCGCCTCGCTGGAAAGGCGGGTCGGCAGGCGCGGGCACGCGCGCTGGCGGGCGCTCACGCGGCCGCTGACGATCGCCGCGGTCAGCGGGCGCAACAGCCGGCGCCTCGGCGGGCACGGGGTGCTGAGCGGCGGCGCCTACCGCCTGACGCTCGAGGCCGCTCCCGGGGTCGCGCGCTCGATCGTGTTCGACATCGGCTGAGCGCCTCGACGTCGGCTGAGAGCCTGTTCAGTGCGCGGCGGGCACGCCCCGCAGCACCCGCTCCCCGAACTCGCTCAGCCCCCACGAGTTCGGCGCTCCCCGCGTGCGGCCTTCGCCCATCTTCACGATCAGCCCCCGTTCCTCCAGACGGTTGAGCAGCTTCGAGATCTGGCCCTGGTCGACGATGCCCGCGCGGTCGGCGACCTCGCGGTTGCTCGCACCCGGATAGTCCGAGATCGCCTTCAGCACCCGGGCCGTGCGATACGTGAGCCGCACGCCGCCGCCGTGTTCGAGCGACAGGCCGGCGCCCGGCCGCTCGATCCCCGTGCTGGTGCGGATGCGAGGCGCCGGGCGCGTGAGCTCCCGCCGCGCGACACCCGCCCCGAGGTAGGGCAGCACGACGATGCTGACGAGCGGGCCGAACAGGTCCATCACGCCTTCCGGCTCATCAGCCAGCAGCCGGTTCTGGAGCACCGCCAGCACCGCGCCGACCACGCCCTCGGCGATCACCGCCGGTGGCGGCTGCCTGCCGGCCGGGCGCTCCTCGCGGCCGCGATCGATGGCCGCCGCCAGCGCGCCGAGGATCTTCGCGCGCCGGCGCAGGACCCGCTCACCGCCGCTGATCGAGTACACGACCAGCAGACGTCCCATCGCGGGTTCGTCTTCGAGGTACCGCAGGAACGCCACGAGCCCGGCCTTGATCGCGTCCAGCCAGCGCGGCTCCGCGTCGTAGGCCGCCACGATCCCCTTCTGCGCGCGCCGCACGCCGAGCTCGAACGCCGCCAGCACGCACGCCTCGCGGTCGGGGAACGCCTCGTGGAAGGCCCCGCTCGACACTCCCGAGCGCGCGATCACGTCGGCCACCGTCACGGTGGCGCCGGCGGCGCCGCGCTCCGCCATCGCCTCCGCCATCGCCTCCAGGATCCTCGTTCGCTGAACTTCCTCCACGCTCGCGCAGCTCCCCGCTTGACAACGGTCCGGGAGCCTATCTTCTTATTGTCTAGTCGCGTGGCGCCGGGGCGAGCACCGCGGGCGCGCCGTAGCCCAGCAGGCTGTGCGGCAGCTCCACGCTACCGTCCGCGCGCTGGCCGTTCTCCAGCAGCGCCACGATCGTGCGCCCGACCGCGATCGCCGTGCCGTTGAGCGTGTGCAGGACCTGCGTGCGCCCGTCGACGCGAGCGCGGATGTTCAGGCGCCTGGCCTGGTAGTCGCTCGTGTTCGAGCACGACGTCAGCTCTCGATAGCGGCCCTGGCTCGGGATCCACGCTTCGCAGTCGTACTTCTTCGCCGCCGAGCTGCCGAGGTCGCCCACGGCGATGTTCACGACGCGGTAGGGCAGCCCGAGCTCCCCCAGGATCTCCTCCTCCATCGCCAGGATCCGCTCGTGCTCCCCCGCCGAGTCCTCCGGCGCGACGAAGCTGAACATCTCCACCTTGTCGAACTGGTGCACCCGGAAGATGCCCCGCGTGTCCTTGCCCGCCGCCCCCGCCTCGCGGCGAAAGCACGGCGAGAAGCCCGCGTAGCGCAGCGGCAGGCGCTCGCCGTCGATGATCTCGCCGTCGTGCAGCGAGGCCAGCGCGACCTCCGAGGTCCCGACCAGGAACAGCTCGTCCTCGGGCAGGCTGTAGATCTGCTGCTCGGTGTCCGGCAGGAAGCCCGTCCCGTACAGCGCCCGCTCGCGCACCAGCACCGGCGGTATCACCGGCTCGAACCCCGCCGCGCGGAGCTTCTCCAGCACCCAGCGCACGAGCGCCAGCTCGAGCATCACCAGGTCGCCCTTCAGGTACGCGAAGCGCGCGCCCGACAGGTTGGCCGCGCGGTCCATGTCGATCAGCTCGCCCGCCAGATCGAGGTGGTCGCGCGGCTCGAAGTCGAGCTGCGGGATCTCGCCCACCTCGCGCACGAGGTCGTCCTCGGGACCCGGCGCGGCCGTCGGGTCGGGGAGGTTGGGCAGCGGCGCGAGCGCCTCCTGCAGCCCCTGCTCGACCTCGCCCAGCTCGCGCTCCAGCTCCTTGGCGCGAGCGGCCACGCCGCGCATCGCGTCGATCTCGCGCTCGCGCTCGGCCGCGTCGGCCGCGGCGCGGATGCGCGCGTTCGCCTCGTTCTGCTCCGCCCGCAGCCCCTCCAACTCGGGCAGCAGCGCGCGGCGGCGCCGATCGAGCTCGATCACGCGATCCAGCCCGCTAGCCGCCTCGCCCCCTCGCCGCGCCAGCGCCGCGCGAACGCCGTCGGGGTCATCGCGAATGAGCTTCAGGTCAAGCACGCAGGGAGCCTATCGGCCTGCGGCAGCGCGCCCGGACCCACGCAACGTTCCCGCCGTGACGAGCATTGACGCCGAAAGTCCGGTTACCCGGCCTTGCGGTGGTTCTTCTTGCTCCTCATTCAAGTGGGCGACGGGGCACGCATCCCGCGACGGCCCTTTCTGCGCCGACGAACGGGGCATCGCCTGCCGGACAACTCGCTCGCACAAGGCGCTCGAGTTGCGCGATCGCCGTGCCAATCGCGGCCGGGTGGCAGTCTCTCGGGACGGCGCCTTCGTGCGCAGACCAACAGTGGCGGGGGACCGCGGCAAGCGTCGCTTTGGCTTCCGCCTCCGCTCTTGCGTGGCCGTTCGGCGGCGTTGCGCACGTAACGGTCCAGTCCGGTGGGACGACAACCGTCTGCGACCTCGCGGAGCACAGGTCCTCAGCGGCATGCATTGCGAGTCGAAAGCAGGCGGCCTTTTCTGCGCGGGCCGGATCACTCTGACACGCCCTGAATTCGCTCCTGGCTTGATGCAGCATTGTCGTGCCGCCGCCGCAGCCCGCGAGTGCCAGCACGGCGGCGATCGCCAAAGCTCCCGATCGCCGGAACACTGGCGGAGCCTACCCATCGGGGGAGATAGTCGAGACGGTGGGAAGCGAACCCACGCAACGTTCCCGCCGTGAGGAGCGTTGAGGCTGTGCCTGCGGAGGACTGCGGCGTGGCATGCGAGAATGGCGGCGTGACGAAGACCGAGTTGCATGAGCTGGTGGAGGGTCTGCCCGACGACACGCTCGACGGAGCGGCGGTACTGCTGCACAGCCTCGCTGAGCGCAGGATCGACCCGGACCAGGCATGGTTTTGGACGCTGGACTGGCTTTCTGGAGAGCTTGAAGCCGACCGCGAGGCACAGAGCGATCCTGGCGTCATCTACGAGGACGCCGAGTCCTTCAAGGCCGCGCTACACGCCACGCGCAACAAGTAGTGCCGACTTATCAGCCGCGGCCGAGGTTCCCGCGGGACTTCAAGAGCCTGACCGCCGCGCAGGTGGCCGCGTGGGAGAAGACGCTCGACGTATTCATCGCGTGCCCGCGCAGCGGACGCTTCGAGCCCAGCCTGCGCGTGAAGCGGGTGCAGGGGTATCCCGGCGTGTGGGAGATGACGTGGGCTGCCGACGGCCGCGCGACGTTCGAGTACGACCAGGAGATACACCCTGGCGACCCGCACATCGTCCGGCGGCGTATCGGCTCGCACGACATCTTCCGCCAGCCGTGATGTGTGGTTGCGCCACATGGTGGAGACGGTGGGAACCGCACCCACGTTCGGTGCGCCAGCGCGCCCGGGTCCTCGGCCAAGCAGGTCGTGATCTCGGCACGACCGCCACGCGAAGCGTCCCGGTCGGGACGAGCTCACGACCTGCGCCTATTTGGTCGACAGCGTGATGTTCGTGCTCGGCACCTTTTCCGCTTTGAGCCCCGAGTACTTCGCGAGGAATTCCGCGACGTCCTGTGCGTCTTCGCCGACCACCACGTTCTCGGGCATGATCGCGCCGGAGAAGCCGCCGTTGCGGATCGCGTAGAGCACCTGCGCGACGTCCTCCTTGCGGATGTTGAAGTTCGGGCCGTTGGTCTTCACGCGGTTGGAGATCACGGTGGCCGAGCCCTCCGCGCCGACGACCGCCAGCGTGTGACAGCCGGAGCAGTGGTCGAGGAACAGCACCGCGCCTTTGTAATACGGGCTGGTCTTGGCGAGCTGGATTTCCTGGGACCCGCACGCGCCCAGCAGGACGGAGCAGGCGAGCAGGGCGATCGTCGTGGCTGCGGCCCTCATGCGCCGGGAATATATAGGCCCGCTCAGAACCCGTGAGCCGTCATCGCCGCGCGCAGCGCGAGGAACACCACCACGAGCGCCGACAGCGCCATCACGCCGATCTCGCGGCGCATGATCAGAACGACCAGCGTCTGCTGCTCGGACTCGGGCAGCGCGCCCACCGCCGCGGCGTTCTCGAGCCCGCGCTGGTCGAGGATCGTCTGGGCGGAGGCGACGCGCAGCTGCTCGGCCACGAACGCGACCGCGAGCGGCAGCAGCGCGTACAGGTAGAAGAGGTGTTCGCCCGAGTAGTTGCCCGCCGCCGCCAGCGACCCGACGGCGATCGCGAGCGTCAGCGCGGAGCCCTGACCGACCCGCAGCAGCACCCAGAACGCGCGCACCGGCCCGCCGGCCGCGCCGTGGTCGGTGCTCGCGGCGCGCCCGACGTCGCCGCGATACCAGACCGTCGCTCCCAGCACGCCGGAGGCCGCATTCAGCGCCGCGACCGCGATCGCGCCCGCCACCACTGCCTCCGTCACGGCGTGGATTTCGAGCCGATTGCCACTATGTAACAGCCTGCCACAAGCAGTGATATAACAGCGCGCGGTGCTGCGCACTTATCTCCCGGCGATCGTATTCCTCGTTCTCGGTGGCGCCGTGGGCGGCGCGTTCGCGGTGCTGAACTCGGTCATGGGGCCGCGCCGCGCGACCCCGCACAAGCAGGACCCGTACGAGTGCGGCCTGCCCTCCGAGGTCAAGCGCGGACTGCGCTTCGGGATCAGCTTCTACCTGATCGCGATGCTGTTCATCCTGTTCGACATCGAGGT
>Ga0187879_10002077_pt1 | contig 13705 bp, 10 predicted proteins | sample June2016WEW_19_1_FD_132423 | JGI IMG/M metagenome (GOLD analysis project Ga0187879, IMG submission 132423) | Peatland microbial communities from SPRUCE experiment site at the Marcell Experimental Forest, Minnesota, USA - June2016WEW_19_10 | ecosystem: Environmental > Terrestrial > Soil >... | reverse complement strand
GTCGCCCCTTCCGGGGCTGTGAATTTGAACGCCGCATCCGGTCCCACGGCTCACGCCGTGGGCTAGTTTCTGCCGCCGCTCCGCGGCTCCCGAGGTCCTCGCACCTTAAGTTAGCGCTTATGCGCCGCTGGCCAGGGCTTTGCTGGGCCGCCCTTTCAGGGCGGAGAGATCACTAGCCGTCCAACTCACACTTAGGACACTACCCGCCCGCTATGACCCGGTGGCTTTTGGCAAACTGACCTCCAATCTTATCTGTCGGGACTGAGATGGCGGAGTTTGCAAGTCACCGCTGCCGGCGCATTGCCTCTTCCACCATCGCGAGATCCGCGCTGTCCACCGTGCCGTCCCTGATCACATCCGCCCTTGGGTCGTATCCGGGCTGGCCGGCAACGGTTCCCATGGCGGCCTTCACAATCAGAACATCGCTCGAATCGACCTTTCCGTCACCGTTCACGTCGCCGATCAGAGCAGCCTTGGAGTTCGGATCGAAAAAAAACTGGTAGAGGTGCCAGGCGTAGCTCGAGGCGAAGGCATCGCTGAACACTCTGTTGCTGACGGGAATCTGGCGTCTCTCGCCAAGCACGATCGCGGTGGCATGAGCGGGAAAGTCGCGCAAAGTAAACGTTGCCGTGGTGGCGCCTGCGCGTGACATGCTCACGGCGCCGCCGGCCGCGGCGACGGAATCGGTGCACAAGCTGCTGCCTCTGCAAAAGAGGCTGGTTTCCTCAATGGGGTTTGCGGACGGGGTCTGGTTCTGCGGCAGCCCGTCATTGATGGCGAGCAGGAAGGTGCAGCCACCGTAACGTTTGAGCAGCACGTTGATCGCGGCATGGGCGCTCGAAGAGGTGACGGTCACGCCGTTGCTTACCGAGGGCGTGTTAAGCACTCGCGCCAGGGCCGCCACTTGAATGTTGGTCGCCGCCACCGCTGCTTTCACATCGGCGTGCTCGAGATGAAAGATGGAGTCTTCTTCCTGGACGGGGGCGAACTGGTGGACGAAGTAGAGCAGACCGCGCCCGCCGTGAATGATCGTCATCCAGGATTCTGCTGCGATCTCCGCTGAGGTCAGCGTGACGGAAAAGCTGTTGTTGAAGTTCACGAGCTCGATATCCTGAAGGACCGGTTTCTGATAATTGCTCCAATAGCGCAGACGGTCCGTGGTTCGGCCGACCCACCATAGAGGATGCGCATCATTCTCCGGATAAACGTCACTCGCGAGGATGTCACCGCCTTGAGCGTACAACGGATAATCGTTGAGGCCGCGCGCCGCCGAACAGCACGTCCCACCGCGGCCGTCGTAGCAAGTGCCGGAGTTATATCCTGTCCCTTGTCCAACCCCGAGGTAGACGGGACGCTTCGGGTCGGCAGCTTTGAGTGCCTTATACTTGCTGATAATAGCAGCGGGAAGAATGCAGTCGCCGTAACCCCCGCCCGGCTGCGACTGTGCATTGTCCGGCTCGTCCACTTGTATCCAGCCGTCGATGATAGGATCGTTCAGGTGCCGCGCGCCGTCCGCTCCGGCCAGACCGCTCTCCTGCTCCCCGAAGACCGGCATCTTGTAGTTCCGTAGCAGAGGCAGGATTGCACCCTCCTTTGGACTGGTCTCGACGGTGCCGTCCCAAATCCCGACGAACTGATTCACGCCCACTGCCTGATAGAATCCTGCTTTGCTCGGGCTCTGCAGCCAGACTGCGCGCATGAAATAGTCCTGGCTGGAAGAAGGGCCTAAGGAAAACTGCGCATAATACGCGGGGCCGCCTTCCCAGGGAAGGTAGACATCCTGGGCAAGTGTTTGAACCGCGCCTGCGCATAGGGTCACAAGCGCCGTTGCGCCCCAGAGGCCAAGCTGGTAGAGTTTTGCACGTTGCATGGTTTTCCTCACTCACCCTTCGCATGCCGTAGCGGCGGTTTGCGAACCGCCCCTACGAAACCGCCCGAACTCCGTAGGGGCGGTTCGCGAACCGCCCCTACAAGAAGTCGCCCACGCCGTATTAACTGCGGTTTGCGATCCCCTCGTACGACGCGCGAGGAAACCATAGTCTATTGATAGGCGTCTATCATGGCAAGAGAACGAGAAGCCGTTTGGAGATGGCGACGACGGGTGTCTTCACTTTTGCCTTTGACAGAGCCGACGACATTATAGATGGAGTGCGGCAGCGAAGCTGCCGCCGTGGAATCCCGGCAGAACGGCGGTAACTGGCGCTACCGCGCTCCACGGCGCGCCGCGCAAGCAATCACCCGCAGGAGTGCCGGTGCCATAAAATGCGGAATCAAACCTACGGACGTGCAACAGGGGAGGCTTTATGCGAATACATGCTGCTATTCTACTTCTTGCGTTCTCCACACTCTGCGCACAAGAACCTGTTACCCCCCCACAGACGCCTCCGGTCACAGGTCAAGTCGCGGCGCCCGCCGCCCAGAATGAGACGATTACTATTCCGGCAGGTACCCGAATCCCGCTTGCGCTGGCCAGCCCTATCAGCTCGAAGTCCAGGCCCGGGGATCCCGTGCGTGCTGTAACTGGATTCCCAGTCACCGTCGGCAAACAGTTGGCGGTCCCGGTCGGCACCTACGTCGTTGGCATGCTGGATAAAGTGATGAAGGGGGGCCGCTCTGGTCCGAGCTTGAAGATGCACTTCACCCGCCTCGACTACGTCAACGGTTACAGCGTAGATATAGACGGCGCGAACGTGCAAGCGAGCGCCGCGAGCCCCAGGCAGGGTTCTACACAGGCCGCCGGGCTAGCCAGCCCGAGCGGATCTTACAATTCGTTCGCTGCGACAACGTTCCCTCAACCAACACTTCCAGCCCCGGCTTCACATATTGGAACGGCCATAGGGATTGGAATCGCCGCCACGGCGGCCGGGATCGCCATCCCCTTGATCCTCATTCACCGCGGCGGCGGCGGGAGCGGAGGAGTGCTTTTCGATTCCGGATGGCAGTTCGAGATGGTGCTGGAGAGCCCTGTCACGGTGGACTCTGCGAATGTTGCCGAAGCCGCCGCCCACTCCCATTAGCCCTGTGCGGATACTGTCCTGATTTGAACGTAGCGCCGACCTTTAGAGCCTGCCCTGAGCCGGGCGAAGGGTCGGCAAATGCTGGCCTAAAGGCCAGCGCTACATTGAATCGGGAACACAATCCGCTGCGCAGCTAGTGTATACTCCAGCAAGAAGAATCCTGACGGGCGTGTGATCAAGGGAGGACATCGGTGCGAAAAGTCTGGTTGATTATCAAGCGTGAGTACACCACCCGCATCAAAACCAAGGGCTTTGTGATCGGCACGATCGCGGGGCCTGCTTTCGCCGTCGGTATCCTGGCCTTTTCCATTTTCATTGCCACGCGATTGACCGACCAGACAACACGGCTCGCCGTCATCGACAACGTGGGAGGTCTCTCGGCAACCGTGGCCTCAGCCCTTGACGTCAAGCTGCCCAACGGCAAGCCGGAATTCGAGGTAGTGAGAACCGTCACCCAGCCTCCCTCGGAAGAGGCTGTGCGCAAGGAATTGCGGGCCGATATTCGAGGCGGCCGCCTGGACGCTTATCTGGTGATCGGAGCGGGGGGCAAAGCGGAGTTTCATACTAAGAACCCAAGCGACTTCACGCTGCTCGAACCGATCAGTCGCGCCGTGCATGAGGCTGTCCTGTCCTCGCGTCTCCAGGCGCGCGGAGTGCACGTCAGCGAGATCGGCGATGTGACGCGGGGTATCGATGTCAAGATTATCAAAATCACCAAATACGGCGAGGCGGAAGATTCCGGCCAGACGTTCTTTGTTGCGGTCTCGTTGACAATGCTCCTTTACATCTCGCTGGCGACATACGGCATCATCACGATGCGCTCGGTCCTCGAGGAAAAGACCTCGCGCATCGTCGAAATTCTCGTTTCGGCTGTGCGCCCCTTCCAACTCTTGAGTGGCAAGGTCCTGGGTGTGGCAGGCGTCGCCTTCACCCAATATCTGATCTGGATGACCTCCGCGGCCTTGCTTGGAACCTACGGCGCTGCCGTTGCCAAGACTGTACGCCCCACCGCGGACTTTCCCCAAATCCATCTGTCGGCGGGCCTGCTGATTTATCCGATCATATACTTTGTGCTGGGGTATCTGCTCTATGCTTCACTCTTCGCCACGGTCGGCGCTATCGTTTCGAACGAGCAGGACGCGCAGCAACTCCAGATGCTCGTTTTGATGCCCCTCATTTTCAGTTTTGTAATGTACATCATGGCGGTGCGTGAGCCGAACTCCCCTACCGTCGTGCTGCTCTCCGAGATTCCTTTCTTCAGTCCCCTCCTCATGGTTTGCCGCATGGCTGCCGAGCCGCCTCCGTTCTGGCAGGTCGGCCTTTCAATTGTCCTGCTGGGTCTGACGACGGTGGGTGTGGCTTACATTTCGGCGCGTATCTACCGCGTGGGCATCCTGATGTATGGTAAGCGGCCTTCGTTGGTAGAGGTTATACGGTGGCTAAAGTACACTTAGCAGGTCAAGGATGTAGCGGCGGCTTTACGAGTCTGTGTGAAAACTCGATTTTGCTGTCATTCCGAGGAGCCGCAGGCGACGAGGAATCTCGCTCTGCCATTGAAGAGATTCAGAGCGAGATTCCTCGCGGAGTTTACCCAGAGCACCCAGGGCGAGATTCTTCGCTCCGCTCAGAATGACAAGCGAAGGGCTCAGGATGGCAGCGAAGGGCTCGGAATGACAGCCTGAAAGAGGTTTCGCGATAAACCTGCCGCTCCATCACTCGAGACATCTAGCGGCTGGCGTTGGTTTGCGGAGGGAGCGCGATCCTTCCCGCCACGGCTTCCTTGGCGATGCGATCCACCATCAGCTCGAGGGCTACTTCGCCGCTGGGCTCGTAGAATTGTATGGCCTCGTGCAGCGCCCGGTCCTTCAGTTCAATCCATTTATCCTGAAAGAACAGGCGCATTGTGTAACGTGAGTTCTTGATATCCGTACTCTCGAGCAGCAGCCTCACCGGCCCGACCTGCTGTCTGGTGCCGTCTTTTCGCACGGTGAAGGGCACGCTGTCGCGCTCGAAATGTACTTCCAGTTGCGCCAGGCCTTCCTGGTTGCGTTCGATTTCTTGATGCTGTGAGTTCAGCTCTCCCACCACGTTGCCGAGCCGGTCCGCGGTGGCAGCCCATTCTTGTTGAGTAGCCGCCACGTCGCTCCTTATGGAACTGATAGCCCGCTCACCCTCTTCTCGCAAGGCGTTCACATCGGGCGCAGGCTGAGGCGCGGCTGGGGGTGCGGCTTGCGGTTGGGGCGGCGGTGAATTGCGGACACGGAGCAGCGGCGCGGAAGCAGCGGGAGCCGCGGTCTTGGCAGGTTCCGCCTTCACTGCAACTGCGGGAGCCGCGGGTTTTCGCGCGTTGAGACGCTCTTCCATGACGTCCAGCCGGCGTTCGATCTCGTTGAGCTTCGCCGTAGTGCGAGCAAGTTCAGCGGCGTCCACGCTCATGTCAGGAGCCGGGCCACTCCCTAAGATCTTGTACGCGGCATATCCGGCCCCCAGAATCGCTAAAATCGCGAGTACATAGGTAAGCCGGTCCTGCACGTGAGCGGGGCGCGGTGGCGCCTCTCCGGGGATGTAGGACTTGCGGTCAAACTGGAATCCACCCATGCGAACCTCCTCTTTGGTTGCTTAATGACGCTGCCACGACACTTCGACGCGGCTGGGGTAACGAGCCGCCAAAGTCAGGACGACTTCGCGAGTCTCTTTCGGAAGCAGATCAACCTGCCTTTGGCTGATCTCCCTTTGTGTGATATGCATCTCAACTTTGTAAGCACCGGGAGCCAATATGAGCAGCAGGGGAGTCTTGCCCACGCCCTTGCCGTCAATCATTACCCAGGCGCCATCGGGTTGTGAACGCAACATCACCTTGGCCGCATCTTTGCCGGCCTTAGCCTCGAGTGCCCGGCGGTTCCCCCCCACAACATCTTCGGCCTCCCGCAGCGGCAGGTGCACAGATGGCGTTTGTTCTACCTGGGCTCCGGTATTATCGAGACTGGAAGTCAGCGAGCCGATCGGCAGGCGAGTCGGCAACAGCTTCCCCAGGCCACTTGCACCACCGCCCACGGTAGCAACCGCTCCGGCGTATTCACCTATGGCTTGCGCTGAGGCATAGCATGCGCCGAGGCATACCACTGCGGCGAACTGGATTAGGGCGCGCCCCCACTTCGATGGAGCTCTGTCATGGATGATAGGTAACGTGATCATAATAGACCTCCCACAAAGGCGAACGCAGTGTTCCGTCATCACCGCCTGACTATTTGATTTCTCTGCCTCCCGAACTTGCCGTTCGAGGCCGATGAAATTCTTCGATGCAGGTGTCGTGTTTTGTCCCAGGGAATACTACGCCTCTGAGCTTAAGCTTTCCCGGCATGGTTGTCAAAGCAAAAAAGGGAACTCAGGCCGATCAGTTGCGGTGCGTTTGCACCTGAGTCGGGCGGCCTCCGCTGAGGCCAAGCAGTACCATAGTGCTCTTGTTAGGGTGGCCGAATTTGAGATAAAAACGTGCTGATAGTTCTTGAGGTGGCGAAGCAGAGGATTGAGTAAACGATTCTTGTGGAACCCTCTGGGTCTCCATCCTGAGTGGCGGAAAGGGGTCGTCGGGCTCTCAACTCGGAACCGAGTCCCGGCACCTGGGAGAAGTGGTCCGGCAAGTGGGTCGGTATATCCTGCTAAGTTACTAACTAAATTAGGGATTGACGGACGATCGTACTTAACTTAAACTGCCATCACGTGTACGTTGGTCTGTGAACGTTAATTTTGCCGAATTGGCCCAATAAAGCGCCGGGGGATCAGGGCGGCAGGCTATTGCGGTGCCTGCGCCCGAATCGGTGGGGGGTTCCCGGGGCGGCTATTGCGACTTCGAACTAGGGTCCGTCAAGGGGAGAAACTTCAGCTATGGACGAGCAAGCCATTCGTGTCTGGTTCTGCACGCCGGACATCCCGTTCGTTCAGCTCATGGCTCGCACGCTGGGTGTGGAGTTTGAGGTGCAGACGATCGAGGCGTTCCACCTGAACGGGGCTCGCCGCAGGATGGATTGGCCGGATGTGGTGCTGCTGGACCTGCGGGCGGAGGGAGAGACTCCGGGGCGTGAAGAGCCGGCCTTTCGGCTGATGCAGGAGATCCAGCAATTTGATTCGCCGCCCCCCATGATTGCCATTCTGGGCGAACAGAATCGTGCCATGATTCGACGCGCCCTGGAGAATGGGGCCTACGATACGCTGGCCAGTCCTCCCGACATGGTGGAACTGCGACTGGTGCTGCGGCGCGCGAAGCGTTTCCGGCAGGTGGAGAAGGAATTGTTGCGGTTGCGGTCGCAACAGGCAGCGACGAGTCCGTTCGGAGAATTTGTTATCTCCACCGAGCCGATGCAGCGGGTGTTCGCACTAGCCCAGAAGGTGGCGCCCTGCGACGTGAGTGTGTTGATTACGGGAGAAACCGGCACGGGCAAGGACATGCTGGCGCGCTCCATTCATCAACAGAGCGGGCGGGCGGGGGGGCCGTTCGTGGCATTTTCCTGCGCCAATTTACCCGAGACGTTGATTGAAGATGAGCTTTTTGGTCATGAAAAAGGGGCATTTACCGGGGCTCTGGGAGCCCGCCGGGGCCGCTTCGAGGCAGCGCATCAAGGCACGCTGTTCCTGGATGAGATCGGCGATCTGGCGTTGGGTTTGCAAGCCAAGTTGTTGCGGGTGCTGCAGCAGCGGTCCTTTGAGCGGCTGGGCAGCAACGACCCGGTCAACGTCAATATTCGCCTGCTCTGCGCCACCCACCGCGACCTGGCGGAAATGGTGGAGGAAGGGCAGTTTCGCAGCGACCTGTTTTATCGCCTGAACGTGGTGGAGATTCACATTCCACCGTTGCGCGAGCGGCGCGACGAAATCGCGGCGCTGGGGCATCATTTCCTGATGCGTTTCGCGAAACAATTCGGCAAGGCGGTGCGGAGATTTTCACCGGTAGCCCTGAGGGCGATCGAGGAATACAGTTGGCCGGGCAACGTGCGGGAACTGGAAAACGTGGTGCAGCGCGCCGTGGTGATGACGGATGGAGCGGCGGTGGAACTCTGGCATCTGCCCAAAATGTTCTGCAATGGGCTGGAACAGCAGCAGGAAGAGTGTTCCTACGACAAGGAGTTGCGCGAGTTCAAGCGGCGGCTCGTCCTGCGCGTACTACGGGACTGCGATGGCAGCAAGTCGGAGGCGGCGCGCCGGCTGGGGATCGCCCGCGGCTACTTGCATCGGTTGATCAATCAGTTGCGCATTGAGGATACCCCCGAGGAGAGTTTTGCAGAGTCGCCGGAGCTGAACATGACGGTGATGTAAGGCAAAACAGAAAGCGAAATTAGAAAGCAGTCGTTCATGCCCGCCGGGTAACGGGCATCCAGAAAGCATGAAGTACCCGGGAGCGCGGGCATCCTGCCCGCATCGTGTGGTGCAATTGCGGCGCCAAGGGCAGGCAGGATGCCCGCGCTCCCGGATATCTTCAAAGCAGAATAGAGAGATCTGGAAACCGAGGCTCGAAACTCAGAACCCGAAAACAGAGATTTGAAGCTCAAAGACGGAAGGTCGAAAACCTCAACTGGGAAATCGAAGGCCCAACGCGCAGTTTCCGGTTTAAAACATCCAATTTCAAATCTCAATTTCAAATCTCAAATCTGAAATCTCAAATCTCCGGTTGCCTCATCCCATGCCTGAACACTCCTCCGAAAAGACCGTAGGGGACACGCCGTTGCTTGAACAGGTCTACTTGCCGTTCTTGTCGGAGGCTCAAAACGCGGATGGCGGGTGGGGCTACCGCCACGGCGGCCAGAGCGGTGTGGAACCAACTTCCTGGGTGCTTTTGGCCTTGAAAGGAGTCGAGGAGTTGAGAAGTCGAGAGGTCGAGAAGTCCAGGACTGCCCAGCTTCCTGACTCTTCGACTCCTCGACTACTCAACTTGTTGAACGGAGGAGTGCGTTGGCTGCGAGAGTGCCAATTGCCGGATGAATCGTGGCCGTCCTTTGCCGGTCAGACGCGTGGGTGCTGGGTGACAGCGACGGCCAGCCTGGCCCTGTACGTACTCGGAGACTCGCAAGATCGCGTGGCGCGCGGACTTCATTGGCTCTCGAAGGCCTGGCCGGTGGAAGGCCGCCTCTGGCAACGAATCACCCTCAAGGTGTTGCGGCGCAGGAAGGTGGTTCGGCAGGACGAGTCCTTGCGCGGTTGGAGTTGGACACCCGGCACGGCAAGCTGGGTCGAGCCGACCTCCTACGCCCTGATTGCCTTTCGCTACATTCCCAGGGAATTGCATCCCCGCGGTGCGGAGCAACGCCGGCGGCTTGCGGAACGCATGCTCTACGACCGAATGTGTCCGGGGGGCGGCTGGAACAACGGCAACCCCCTCGTTTATGGGGCTGCGGGCGTTCCTCGTATTGGTCCGACCGTCTGGGCGCTGCTGGCCCTTCAGGATTACGGGGACCGCCCGGAGAACCGCCGCAGCCTGGAGTGGTTGGAACAAGTCTATTCTCAGATCCAAGGGCCCGGCTCGCTCGCTCTCGCCCACCTCTGCTTCGAGACCTACGGCCGCTCGGCGCCCCCCTTGGGGTCATCGCTGGCGGCACTGAACTCGAACAACCAGTTTCTTGGTAATCTCCTGGTGGCGGCCTGGGCGACCATCGCGTTGAGCGGCCGGCCGCGCTGGCTCTCGCCGGAAGTCAGAGGCTAGAGAGTAGAAACTTGCGTCGTGAATCAGAAGTTCGTTAAAGAATTGAGCCCGTCAGCCGACGGGCGGCAGCGTGTAGCCCAGGGCGTAGGAGTCTGTGTGAAAACCTCGTCTAGACTGTCATTCCGAGCGGAGCGAGGAATCTCGCTCTGCGTGTCTTCAAGGCAGTGCGAGATTCCTCGTCGCCTTCGGCTCCTCGGAATGACAGCAAAACGAGTTCTCACACAGACTCCTACGCCCTGGGCTACTCTATGCCGCCCCTGACGGGGCTCCGAAAAACCGGCGCGCACGCGAAAGACTTCCTTAACGAACTTCTGACTCAGGACACCAGAAAGCGCTTTCTATTTTCCGGTTTCTGGTTTCTAATTCCTGCTTGGAAAAATGAGTGCGAACAACAACTCGTTGATGCCCTCTTTCAACCGGCCGCCTTCGCGGGTCGCGATACGCAAAGCGCCTAACTATCAGGTTGACCTGACGGCGTTGCTTGACGAGACCTTGCGTGAGTTCGATTTGAAGGTGCAGGGTTCGAAGGTGCTGCTGAAGCCGAATTTTGTCGAGCCAGACCCTCAAGGTTTGATCAACACTCACCCGGCAGTGGTGGCAGCGGCGCGGGATTGCTTCCTGCGCCTGGGCGCGCGAAGTGTTATCGTCGCGGAAGGGCCCGGGCACGAACGGGATACGGAAGGCATCCTGGAGACCAATCACCTCCGCGACTACCTGGGGCCGCTCGAGGGAAAGTTTGTTGACCTCAACCTCGACGACGTTCACTTAGTGCCCACGCGCACCCGTGCCTCCCGGGTGAAAGAGCTCTATTTACCACGAACGGCGCTCGAGGCTGACTTCGTGGTCTCGATGCCCAAGCTCAAGACCCACCATTGGGCTGGAGTCACGCTCTCGCTCAAGAACATGTTCGGCATTGTTCCTGGAAGCTGTTACGGCTGGCCCAAGAACGCGCTGCATTGGGCGGGCCTGACAAACTCCATTCTCGACATCAACAGCACCGTGCGGCCCGATTTTGCTATCGTAGACGGCATCGTTGGCATGGAGGGCAACGGACCGCTTCAGGGTGAAGCCAGACCTTGCGGCCTCATCGTGGCCGGAGATGATCCGGTGGCGGTCGATGCCACTTGCGCACGCATCATGGGATTGGTCCCGGAGCGAATTAATTACCTCACCCAAGCGGGTCTACTGCTGGGCCACCTGAAGAGCGAGAAGATCCGGCAGCTCGGGGAATCCCCCGAGAGCGTGCGGACTTGCTTTGCAGTCCTCGATGCGTTCAAGCGCCTGAGAGACGAAAATGCCCAGTCTTGAGACCGCTGCGCAGCCCCTGGTAGCCCATAATCCGCGCCACCTGAGTATGCTAAAGCGAGCCTTCTCGTTCCCTAGCCTATTGGGCATCGTCCTGGTGGGCAGTTCGTTCATGTTGCTGCTCACTTTCTTCCGCATCGATGGCGATACCTGGTGGCACTTGCTGGCGGGGGAACGCATCCTTAGCACGCATCACTGGCCTACATCCGATATCTACTCTTTCAGCGCGCCCGGCGCCGAATGGATCGCCTATGAGTGGCTGAGTGAAGTCATCCTGGCGTGGGCGGCGCGGCTTGCCGGCCTGGCAGGCTTAATGGGGCTGCTGTTTGTACTTACCAGTGCCGTACTGGTGCTTTCTTATTACTACGCCTACCTGCGCTGCGGAAACTCAAAGGCGGCTTTCGTGGCCTCGTGGGTAGTCCTGCCGCTGGCCGGAGTGTGGTTCGCCGTTCACCCCTATCTCTTTGGGTATATTTACCTCCTTGCGACACTGATCTTTTTGGAACGATTCCGTCAAGGGCATCACAAGTCATTATGGTTTCTTCCGTTGGTTTTCTGCCTCTGGGTCAATTCGCATGGCTCTTTCATGTTGGGGGCCGCGATCTTCGGGATCTATTGGTTGTGTGGACTGATGAGATTCCGGGCAGGAAGCCTGGTGGCGGATGCCTGGACCGCTTCTGAGCGGTTGCAACTTGCGGCGGTTGCCTTGCTCTCCCTTCTGGCCGGGTGCGTGACGCCTTACGGGACGCGCCTTGCCGCTTATCCCTTGCAGATGATTCTCTTCCAGCAGGGTATTACAAAAAACATGACGAGCTGGGCTCCAATCCCCTTGGACAAATGGCACGGGGAGGCCTTCCTGATCCTGGTTTTGCTCTTCATCGTGGGGCTCGCGGCGGGCCGAATCAAGCTCCGGCCGGAGGAGTTGGGCGTGTTCCTCTTCGCGGTTTTCATGACTGCGGAGCATGCACGGGCGCTTCCGCTCTTTGCTTTCGTTGTTCCGCCCCTCCTGGCAACGCTATTGGCCCCGTGGATACCGCCGTACGACGCGGCCAAGGACAAGTACGCGATAAACGCCGTGCTCATAATTCTGGCAATTCTGGGTTTCGCCTGGTACTTCCCCTCCCAGCAGCAACTCGAAGAGGAGACAGCCAAACATAACCCGCGCGGTGCTGTCGAGTACCTGCGCGGGCATCCGGCGCCTGGCCCTATGCTCAACGAGCTCACCTGGGGCGGGTATCTGCCTTATATGCTCGGTACGCAACAGCGCGTTTTCATCGATGGCAGGCTCGATTTCTATCAATATCGCGGCGTGCTTCCTGACTATCTCCGTATCACCAGGCTCGAACGCGACACTCCGCGCTTACTTCAGAAGTACAATATCCAAGCATGCCTCATCGCTCCCGGCATTCCACTCGCGACCTATTTGGACGCCTCCCCAGAGTGGAAGAGCGTCTATGAGGACCAGGTGAGCGTGCTTTTTGTGCGCACGCAAGTTCGAGAACAGAAGGTCGAAGCTCTGAAGTCGAAATGAGAAACACACTCAGGCCCGCAGCCCCCAGAAGTCTGCCGGAAAAACCGTTTGAGTGTCATCCTGAGGAGCCGCAGGCGACGAAGGATCTCCGCAGTTCGTTGAAACTGCAACTGCGGGGATTCTTCGCTTTGCTCAGAATGACAGAGTTCAACGGTTTTTCAGCAGCCTGCCTGGTTCTTGACCGCTCTGCTCGCCGCCCAAACGGTATTGCCTGATTTCAAATGGAGACTCCGCCCAAACTCGCTGCCGCTTGGTTCTTGACGGCCCTGCTGGGTATCGAAGCCGTGTTCATCGCCTCGCAGGCGAGGCTCGATTTTCCTTTCCTGGCCCCGGCTTTACTGGCTGCGGTGGTGATTCAAATCCGCACGTGCCGCGGCCGTCTCGAACTGCTGGCAACGGTTCTCGTGGCCGTCGGGCTGGCCATGGTACGCTTCGGAGTCCACTTGCGCCCCTTGCGCGACAACCCCTCGACCATCGGCATGTTCATTGGTTTGGCAAGCTTGGTCGTCATGGGCGCGAAGGTCGTTCGCAGCCCTCGGCCCGAAATGCCACAGAGGATCTCCGCCTTCGGCGTCGCTTTGTCTCTCCCGGTGTTTGTAATTGTGACTGCAGTCGTGCTGCCGGGAACGGCGCACGCGCACTCTGCCACGCTGGACAGAGTCTTGTACGCTTTCGATGGCAGTCTCGGATTTCAGCCTAGCTTTGTACTGGGTCGATTTCTAAGCCGCGTGCCGTGGCTGGGGACGCTTGCGGAAATCTCCTACGAACAGGTGCCCGTGGCGGTGCTCGTGCTTTACGCCAGCACCATGGGCAAGGAAGAGCGGCGCAGACCTAACTTATTGCTGCTCTTTGCCGTAGCGAGCCTAGCCGGGTATCTGCTCTACTATCTGGTTCCAGCCGCTGGCCCGGTCCACTTGTTCCCGTCCCAGTTCCCCAACTCAGCTCCGCCTCTGGCAGGATTGACGCTGCTGCCTGCCGTTCTCCCCGCCGACGCCCCCCGCAACGCCATGCCCTCGCTGCATATGACCTGGGCGGTTTTGTTGTTTTGGAACGCTCGCCGGTCCGGCATCTGTCTGCGCGCCGTTTATCTTTTGTATTTGATTCTCACGGTCTTGATCACACTTGGCTCCGGAGAACACTACCTGATTGATCTGGTGGTGG
>Ga0187879_10002073_pt1 | contig 13714 bp, 10 predicted proteins | sample June2016WEW_19_1_FD_132423 | JGI IMG/M metagenome (GOLD analysis project Ga0187879, IMG submission 132423) | Peatland microbial communities from SPRUCE experiment site at the Marcell Experimental Forest, Minnesota, USA - June2016WEW_19_10 | ecosystem: Environmental > Terrestrial > Soil >... | reverse complement strand
GCGCGTCACTTGCCATTTTCCGGTGCTTTTGACCGCATCCTCGCCGACGTCCCTTGCTCTGGAACCGGTACGCTGGCCCGCAACCCGGAGATTAAGTGGCGGCTCAAGATCGAAGACCTGCACGATCTTCAACTACGGCAAATTGCCATCCTGAAATCCGTGCTTGCCCATCTGGTGGCGGGCGGACGGCTTGTCTATTCCACATGTTCGCTGGAACGTGAGGAGAACGAAGCGGTTGTGGAGGCGGCGGTCGAGGGCGCGATGGAATTCAAGATCGGCGATTGCAAGGGAGAGCTGGAGCAATTGCGGGAGTCGGGGGAACTGCGCTGGAAAGATGTCGGGTCGCTTCTGGCAGGACCGTATCTGAGGACAATTCCAGGGGTGCATCCTTGCGATGGGTTCTTTGCAGCGATGATCGAACGGAGATGAGATCGGGCGGAGATGAGTTCGGGAAACTCTGATTCAGTGGCGGCAGAAAGCGTAAACCACAGGGTACACGGGGGTACACGGGGGGAACCGGGACTTAGGCAAAGAGCGTTGTAGTGCCAACAAAATGCATAGGTCCTTCGCTACGCTCAGGATGACAGAAGAAGTTGTTCTACGAACTCACCGAGGCGACACTAGCGGACCTCGAAATTCACCGTGCTGCCCGCCGCGATTTTCTGGCCCGGCGCTGGATTCTGGCTGACGATCATGCTGGCTGCACCGGGCTCGGCAGACGGCGCGACTCGCGAAATTTGCGGCTCGCCGGTCGGAGACTGTGGCGGAAGAAGGTTAACTTTGCCGATTTTGATACCAGCGTCCTGGAGCGTGAGTGTCGCGCTGCCGAGCGGCTGTCCTGTGAGGTTCGGCATGACATAGGTTTGCGGCGCGGGACCGTCGCTTACCAAAAGGCTGATCTTTGGCGCCGACACGCCGCTGGCATTGGCGGGAGGGCTTTGCGAGATCACCTGGCCGGGCGTTGCGTCGGGCAGGTTGAGGTGTGCAATCGAACCCAGACTGAACCCGCGACGCCTGATATTCAACTCGGCGATCCGCTCGCTGCCGCCCGTCGCGTTGGGAATCGCGATCCGCTGCGCTCCCAGACTTTGCGCCACGCGGATCGACCAGCCTCGCCGAACTTTGGTTCCCGGCGGAGGCATCTGGGTCATGATTCTTCCTTCGGGAATGTCGGGGCTGTAGAACTGGCGCTCGACGACCATTTGCAAGCCCGAAGCCGAGCTCGCATGTTCGGCTTCGGTCGGACTCAGGCCCACCAATTTCGGAATCGCCACTTCGCGGCCGTGGATTGCAAACTGCATGGCGGTGAGCGCGGAGACGAGCGCGACGGTCAGCAGCACCAGCGCCAGGAGCAACATGCGAAAGAACTGCCGCATGGGGACGATTATAGCTGGGGTGGGGCGCTGCTTTCGTCCTCCCACTCGTTGCCGCAGGCATGGCAGGTCCATCCATGTTTTTGCACTGGGATTGGAAGGCCGACATCGAGTGATTGGCAGCGGGGACACTTGGGCTGCTCAAAATTGCCGACGCCTTCAACGTCGAGCGTTTCGGGGATGGGCTGGTTGAGGATTTCGTTGGCCACGTCTGCATCCTCGGGTTGAACTTTCAATTTGACTCCGCCGAGGAGATTGGAGATGAACCAATCCATACGGATCATGTTGTCATCGACGAGATAGGCCTGAATTCCGGCGGACTCCAGACTGCCCTTCGCCAGCAGCGCCTCAGGAAGATCGCGGAACTGGCGCAGCGTGACGGTTTCGTTGAACTCGAAAACATCTTCGACGCGAGGCGGAGTTATCTCTAACTTGAGACCACGCTTCGCGACTTCTGCCTGGAACGCCCCCTGAGCCGCAGAGCTCAATTCATCTCCGCTCTGGGCGATCTGCTTCAGTTCATCTTCGCTCATTGCGGAGTACACGCCGGCCATGCGTTGACGTTCTTGATCAGGCGACGGCATCGTCATGCCGGATATGATACTCGCTCATCCGGCCGTCAATTGCGATGCAGGCTTGACTCCTGATTTGACGGCGCGTTTGACGGCGATATTGCCGCCCGCATCTTCTGATGGCCGACCCATTCGTGAATGCGCGTGCTCAGCACATCCATGGGGAGCGCGCCGCCGGAAAGCACTTCATCGTGGAAGCCGCGGATGTCGAATTTGTCTCCCAGTTGATCTTTGGCATACTGCCGGAGCTTCAGGATCTCAAGCTGTCCGATTTTGTAGCCGAGCGCCTGCGCCGGCCACGCGCTATAGCGGTCGGTCTCGCTCTGCACCGTGACTTCGTCAATGGCGGAATGATCGTGGAAATAATCGACCACCTGTTGCCGGGTCCAATGCTTGTAGTGGAAACCGGTGTCGACGACCAGGCGAATCGCGCGCAACATATCGTCCTGCAGGTGGCCGTAGTAGCTGTACGGATCCTGATAAAACCCGACTTCCTTGCCCAGCCGTTCCGAGTACAGCGCCCATCCTTCGATATAGGCGGTGTAGTTTTCGTGCTGGCGGAAGAGCGGCAGGTTGGGCAACTCCTGCGCAATCGAAATCTGCATGTGATGTCCGGGCACGCCTTCGTGATAGGCAGTCGTTTCGATATCCAATACCGTGCGCTTGGCGAAGTCGCCGGTGTTCACCATGATGTGGCCGGGCCGCGAACCGTCGGGAGTGCCGTCGACGTAAGCGGCATCGGAGGCTTCTTTTTCGCGGAATTCCTCGACCTGCATCACTTCCAGCTTGGCCTTGGGCAGGCGTCCGAACAATTGCGGCAGCCGGGCGTACATCTGATCTTCGTACTTGCGGTACAAGTCGAGGATTTCCTCGCGTGAGTGGGCGTGGAGTTTGGGGTCGGCGTCGACGGCTGCTTTGAAGCTTTTCATGTCTTTGAAGCCGAGCTGGTTCACCACCGCCAGCATTTTGGCCTCGACCTCTTTCACCTGGTCGAGACCGAGCTGATGAATCTCTTCGGGCGACAGACTGGTGGTGGTGCTTTCTTTCACGCGGAAGGCATACCAGGCGGCGCCGTCGGGGAGAGCCCAGGCTCCGGGCTCGGTTCTGCCATGCGGCGCGTAGTCGTCTTTCACGAAGGCGGTGAACTTTACGTAGGCTGGGGTTACGGAATCGCGCACGGCAGCCAGGCCGGCCGCGCGCAGGCGCTTGCGATCCGCTTCGGAGATTGCATCTGGGAATTTGTCAAAGGGATGAATGAAGGGACTTTGTTCTGGCGCTGTGGTCGCGATTCCGTCGGCTTGTGTCACCACTTTTTCGAGAAGGATCTTCGGCGGCATTCTTCCCGCGGCCATGCCTTTGCGCATCTGCTCGATGGTCTGGTCGAACAGGCGGGGAAGCAGTTTCAGTCGGGTGATGTAATCCTCATAGTCTTTTACATTCTCGAAGGAGAGAACGCTGACCAGTTGCGGAGCGTCAATGTGAATTCCGTTGAACTGGTTTACGGGCATCTCCCACGGCTTAAAGCGCGCGCCTTCCAGGTTCATTTGAAGATCGCGAACCATGATCTGCTGGTTGAGCGCTTCCTGTTCCGGAAATCCGGCGGTGTCAATCGCCTTGAAGCGGTCGAGAAAGAGCCGGGTCTGTTCCAGATCGTCATCGATCGCTTTTTGCGAGAAATCGTCGACTTTATCGTTGTAGCGCTTGTCGCCGAGGATGGAGGCGTAGAGCGGGCTGGTGCGCATGGTGTATTCCCACTGCTCGTGGAGCAGGTCGGTGAGCGCTTTGCGCCGGGATTCGAGATCGGCGGGTGGATTGGCGGCGGCCACGGCGGCCGGAATCAGCATGGCAACAGCTAGCAGACAAACGAACAATCGCATGGAAACTCCTGATGGAAACTTGTTGGCGTTAGAACGGCTATCCCCACAGATAGCGTTGTTCTGTGAACCCTTGTTCTGATAGACGAATACGAAAGCGGGTGGTAATCCGTTCCGTAAAAAAAATCATGGCGCGCGCTCGTGCCTCCACAAAAAAGATCCACCACGGAGATGCTGAGTCACGGAGAAGTTCTTATCCAAGCCGTTTCTCCTCCGTGTTTCGGTGACTCCGTGGTGGGATTGGCTGTCGCGGTCGGGCGCCCGCCCGTGAGCGGATCTAGCGAACCTGCCACACCGTGTCGAGTACCGTGCCATCCACCCACTTCACCACGGCGCACGGACGATCGCCCAGCTTTGGGCGGGCGGGCTTGCCGCAGATTTTCTCGACTTCGGCTTTGATGTCTTGAATCGGCCGAATCGGCAGCTTCGATCCCATCACGGCGTGGAGCAGGTCCGTGCGCCGGGGATTGATGGCGATGCCGCGTTCGGTCACGACCACGTCAATCATCTCGCCCGGCCCGGTCATCGTCGTCACCTCGTCGACAATCACGGGGATGCGATCGCGGAACGACGGCAGCGCTAGGATGGTGCAGCCGGCGAACAAGCAGTTCTGCCATCCGCCAATGCCGTGCAGCAAGCGGCCGTCGGAGTGCGTGACCACGTTGGCGTTGAAGTTTACGTCCACTTCGGTTGCGCCCAACACTACGGCATCGACCAACGAAGCGAAGTTTCCCTTGCCGTGGTAGTTGTACGAAGTGAAGGGCGATGTGGCGACGTGGCGGGGATCATTGGCCATCGACTTCACGCCATCGAGATCGAACGTCTGGCCATCGAGGATGTAATCCGTGAGCCCTTGTTGCAGCAGCTCGACCAGGAATTTCGTGGATCCGCCGCGGACGAAGCGCGCCTTCACGCCATCCTGCTTCATCATCTGTTTCAGATATTCGACGAATGCCAGCGCAATTCCGCCCGCTCCCGCCTGGAACGAGAATCCGTTCTTCATGATTCCCGTGTCTCGCAACAGCTGCGCCACCATCTCCGCGATGCGGAGACGGTCGGGGGAACGCGTGATTTGGGTGGTGCCGGAAACAATCTTCGCCGGATCGCCGATTGAATCTACCTGCACCACAAAATCGACGTTGTTGCCCTGAATCTGCCAAGGTACGCACGGAAACGGCACGAGATTATCGGTGACGACGATTACGCGGTCGGCGTAGGTCGAATCGGCCAGCGCAAAACCGAGCGAGCCGCAGGCTGATTTGCCATGCGAGCCATCCGCGTTGCCGAAAAAATCGGCGGTCGGGGCGGCGATTACGGCAATGTCGACGTGGACTTCTCCATCTTGAATTGCCTGGTAGCGGCCGCCATGGGAGCGCAGCACGCCCATGCCGCGCATCTTCCCTTGCGTGCAGTAGTCGCCCAACGGCCCGTTCATCGAGCCTTCGATGTGATGGATGACGCCTTTTTCCATCAGTTCGATGGCGCTTTTCTGGGACGGGAACGATGCGCTCGGGAACCATATCAAGTCCTTGACGCCGATCCTGGCGGCCGCTTCCAGCGCCATCAGCGCCACTTTGTCGCCGTCGCGCAGATGATGATGGTTCGAGATCACCATGCCGTCGCGAAGTCCGCACTCGCGCAGCGCCGTCTCCAGATCGGCCACGCGCTTGTCGCCGCTATCGGGGTAGTCTTTGTTCGAGCTGATCGCCGGCGCCGCCTTGCGCCCGCGCGGCTGATACTTTCCCACACCCGCGAACGGAGTCTGCGGTTGGCCGTTTGCCACCGTCGGCACGGTGCGTCCCGCCGCATTCTGCGCGAGTTCTATTCTTTCTTTCGCGTTTTCAGTCCCACTCACGAAATCGCTCCCATCGCTTTCGCACGCGCCACAAGTTTTAGCGCTCGTTGCACCACCGGCGGATCGATCATTTTTGAACCTAGACTCACGACGGCCAGTCCCTTGCTCTGCGCTTCTTCGAAGGCGGCAACCACTTTTTTCGCCTTTTCGATCTCGAGCGGCGTCGGCTGAAACGCCTCGTGGATGACGCGAATCTGCCCAGGATGGATGCAACCCATACCTTCGAATCCAGCCGCGCGCGAGGCTTCTCCCCATCGCCGCAGGCCATCCATATCGGCGACATCGCTAAAGACCGAGTCAATCGCCTGCACTCCCGCCGCGTGCGCGGCATTCACCACGCGTGACCTCGCATATTGCGACTCGTGGCCTTCGGTGGTTTTCACCACTCCGAGATCGGCGGTGTAGTCTTCGAGCCCAATGGTCAGCGCCACCACGTTTTCGCTCGCCGTCGCGACCGCAAACGCGTTCTCAATTCCCAGCGCCGACTCGAGGATTGGCATGATCCAGATTGGGCGGAGTATTCCGTTGCGCTGCTTGATCTCGGCGATCATGCGATCCACTTCGCGTACCTGCTCGGGTTCTTCAACTTTCGGAATCAAAATCAGATCGGGACTTTCGCCGACAATTTCAGCCAAATCCTCGAGCCCCAGGGGCAATTGGTTGATGCGCACCATGCGCTCGCACGATCCGAAATCGACCGCCCGCAGGGTATTTCGCACCAGAATGCGGGCGGCATCTTTTTCGCCGCGATGCACGGAATCTTCCAGGTCGAGAATGACGGCGTCGGGCGCATGCAAGGAGGCGTTGATGTAGTACTTCGGCTCCGAGCCGGGCAGATAGAGGCGCGAGCGCCGCAGCCGGTCTTTGGGCGAGGGCGGCGGCAGCGGACGCTGCTCGGGCAGCGAGCGTTTTCCCAGCGTCATTCCAGCGCGCCGGGCCGCGGCCTCGATGCGAGCCGAGAGTATGAAAGGCAGCGCGCCCTCATCGTGAATGGCGACCTGCGCGTGCTGAATGCCCAGTTCAGCTAGAACTTCTCGCGCCTGTTCGAGGATCGCAGAGCCGTAATAGGGCGCAACCCGAGATTCCAAGGCGATCTCGACCCCGCCGCTGTCACGCGCTTCAAGCGCGACATGCGCATCCGACCGGACCTCTTTGCCCCAATGGCCTGCCTGGGCGGAATGCGGGGGCGTCGTCTCGACAGCGCTGCTCATAAAAAACCTCAACCACAGGGTACACAGAGAACCACGGGGAAAACCTGAGTCTCTGTGCCCGCTGGTTATCTAAAGCTTTTCCAAGATCGCATCCGTCATCTGCAGGGTGGTGGCCGCACCCTGACTGATTGCCTTCGGGCCGCCGGTAAAGCGCATCATATCGTATGTACGGACTTTGCCTTCTTGCACTACGTCTGTAATCGCCTTGCGGATGCGGCTCGCCTTTGCGTCTTCGCCGACATGATCGAGCATCATCGCCGCCGAAAGAATCATGGCGATTGGATTCACGATGGGCGGGTTCAGTTCCGCGTACTTGGGCGCGGATCCGTGCGTTGGTTCGAAGACGGCCACGTCGTCGCCTATGTTGCCCGAAGCCGCGAATCCGAGTCCGCCCACCAGCCCTGCGAAGGCGTCGGAAAGGATGTCGCCGAACAGATTCGAGGCGACAATGACGTTGTATTCTTCGGGATTCTTGTTCAGCCACATCAGCTGGGCGTCGATGTTCGTGGACCAGAGCGCGATGCCCGGATAATTCTTCGCGACTTCTTTCGCCACTTCTTCCATCATGCCTGAGGTTTCGCGCACGACATTGGGCTTTTCGCAAATGGTCACGCCCTTGAAGCCACGTTTCTTTGCGTATTCAAGGGCTGCCTTGACGATGCGCTGAGCCGCCTGGCGAGTGATGATGCGGCAACTGACGGCGATCTCGGGTCCGGGCACGTTGGCAAAAGCCTTGAAGCGAGGATGGCTGTTCAACGCGGCGCGGACGATCTCGGGAGGGTTCGTCCACTCCACACCGGCGTACATGCCTTCTGTGCCCTGGCGGAAAACGGTGGTGTCGATCTTCGGCTCGTCGAATCCGCCCGAGGTGTTCTTGCGGATGTAATTCAGCGGATTGCCGGTGAATCCGACGCAGGGACGCATGCAGATATCGAGATTGAATTTCTGGCGCATGGTGACGATGGGCGAGTAGTAGACGTAGCCCTTCCCTTGCAGTTCGGGCTTGAGTTCGGCTTGCGCGGCCTTGTTTGGCTTCGACGTGATTGCGCCGAAGAGACCGAGCTTGTGCTTGGTGAGGAGTTCGATGGTGCGATCCGGCAGGGCATTGCCCTGCGCGCACCAGCAGTCCCATCCGATATCGGCATGGATGTAGTCGGCGTCAAAGCCGACGGCTTTGAGAACCCGTAGTGATTCGGGCAGAACCTGGTTGCCGATGCCGTCGCCCGGCATGGTGATGACTGTGTATTTCGCCATAATGCTCCTTAAGAATGTCTACCGCCGAGACGCCGAGAAAACAGCAGGTCCTTCGCTTCGCTCAGGATGACAAGTTTCATTGCTACTGATTTATGTCACGCTCAACCGCGTCGCCACCAGGTTCTCCACGCCGCCGGCAATCACCAGCGACTGCGGCACGCTGCCCAGGGCCGGGAACGTAAATTTCTCTCCGCGCCAGTGGATTGTACTCGAAGTGAAATCGATATCAATGTCGTCGCCGGGAATCACCGTTTTCTCTTTGGCGGCGATCTCGGGCGCAAACTGCTCGCGTACTCGCGCCACAAACTCCGGGACTTCGATGCACAAGAAACCGTTGTTGAACGCATTCCGCAAATAGGTCTGCGAAAAGCTGGCCGCGATCACCAGCGGAATGCCTTTCGCTTTGAGGCACGTGACCGCCTGTTCGCGGCTCGATCCGGTGCCGAAGTTGAATTGGCTGACGATCACGTCACCCGCATTCGTGCGCGCAGCGAATTGCGGATCGTAATTCTCCATCACTACTTTCGCCATCATCTCCGGAGTCATGTCGTCGCGATAGGTGTAGTCCTTGCCATAGATCGCGTCGGTATTGACGTTATCCTGCGGCAAAAACACCAGACGGCCCTGCACGCGCTGCGGAAAGCCTGCCAGGATCTCCACTTTCTCAGCACCGCCCGCAGCCGCGGACAATTCTGTGTATGTGCGCTGCGGGGCGCGATTGGCGAACCCGTGGGGGCCACGAATATAGCCGGCGACCGCGGATGCCGCGACCACCTCGGGACTCGCCAGATAACATTTTGCATCGCGCGAGCCCATGCGACCTTTGAAATTTCGATTCGTCGCGGAGATTCCGACCTCGCCCGCCTCAAGCAGTCCCACGCCGAGGCCAATGCACGGGCCGCAGCCCGACGGTAGCGGCTGCGCGCCGGCATCTATCAACGTCTGCCAGACGCCGTTGCGCTCGGCATCTTCCTGCACCCATTTGCTGGCGGCGCTCAGGTAGAACTTAACGCCAGGGGCGATCTTTTTGCCCTTAAGAACCTTGGCGGCGGCGGCAAGATCTTCGGAACGCGAATTGACGCAGGAAATCAGGTAGGCTTTCTGGATCGCAACTTTCTTCTGCTCAATTTCCGCCAGCGACTGCATCGCTTGCACGGTGTCGGGTCCCGAGACGTGGGGCGTTATTTGCGCGAGATCGAGGGTAATGCGGGCCGCATACACTGCATCAGCATCAGGCACGAGAGGATTCTTTTCCCAGCCGTCGACGTCCTTCTCTGTGATTCGATCTACTCCGATCGCTTTCAGCCGCTGCTGAACGCCGCGCATGTAGGCAATCGTGACCGCATCCACGGGGAACCAGCCGACGAGCGGCCCCCATTCGGTTGTCATATTTGAGATTGAAAGCCGCGCGTCCATCGACAGCGAAGCCACTCCCGGCCCGGTGAACTCGACCGCCGCGTTCAGACACTCGTCGTGGTTGTAGAGTCCGCACAACGTGATGATGACGTCTTTGCCGGTAACGCCCTCCGGCAACTTGCCTTCGAGGACGACCTGAATCGACCGCGGAATTTGCCACCAGAATTCGCCCGTGGCCCAAACCGCGGCCGCATCCGTGCGAACAATCGGCGTTCCGATTGCACCGAGCGCGCCATACATATTGGAATGGGAATCCGAAGCCACCACAAATGAACCGGGGACGACATATCCGCGCTCGACCATGATCTGGTGGCCAATGCCTGACCCGGCGGGATAGAAGTCGACGCCATGTTCTTTCGCGAAGGCTTCAATGGCGCGGTACTTCTTCAGGTTCGATTCGTCCTGGTTCTGGATGTCGTGATCGAGCGCGAACGTGAGCTGTTGCGGATTCTTCACCTTCTTCGCGCCGATGCCCTTGAACTTGCTCATTACTGCCGAGGTGTTGTCGTGCGTCATGCAGCGGTGCGGACGGATCGAGAGGAAATCTCCCGTGCGAAGCGGACGCGACGGTCCTTCGGCCATGTGTTTCTGCGCGATTTTCTCAACGATGGTCTGAGCCATGATGAACCCCCTATCTTTCAGCCCTTACGTTTCAACTCGAAATTCAAATACATCATCTGCCCGATGTGGTGATGAAGATGGGTTGCGCATTGCAGCATCATGTCGAAGCGGTCGCGGGCGTTCGCACCCACGGCCGTGTATTCCTTGGACCAGTCTTCCGCCGTTTGGCGGTTGATCGCGCCGAGCACCATCTCGATTGCCTCATCGAATTTCTTTAAGGCCTCGGCCTTGGGTTGCTGCGTTGCGTCTGAAAACTCCAGCGGACGATCTCGCACGTAGCCTGTGCCCGCGATCTGCGCCCCGACGTAGTAATTCAAGTTTCCGGTGAGATGCAGGACGAGATGGCCGAAGCTGTTGCCGAACGCGAAGGGTTTGATCCAGAACTGTTCTTCACTCAGTGGCACCGCCAGTTCGCGAAGTACGCTCGCGAGTTTTGAATATCGCGCCGTCAGGTCCGATGCAATCGTCGATTTCAAATCTGTCATATGGCTCCTGTGTCGGGTTAGCGGCGCTTCTTGCCGGTTTTCTTGCCTGCCTTCGCTTTCCCGTGCGCCCCTCTCCTTTTCGCATCCGCTTTCATCAACGCCATCAGTTTCGAAACCGACCCACAGTTTTCCAGATTCCAGATCGCGGCAATCAGCTTGTCCTGCGCCTTCTTTGAGAGTACGCCGTCGGCTAGGGCGCGGAATTTTTCTTCGATCTCCGCGTCGCTCAGCGGGTTTCGCGGATCGCCCTTCGGATAATCGAGTTGCTTGGAGAATTTCCGCCCGTCAGTGGTCGTGATGTTCACGATCACCCGTTGCAGCGCCGGGAAGACTTTTTCGATTTCTGGATCCGCCACGACTTCCACTTTTTTGAGCTGTGCGCGAATCGTGGAGTCCATAATCTTGTTCATTTCGAATTGAGCCGGGGTTACCTGGCGATCGACGAGCGCGGCGGCAATTACGTAGGGCAGCGAATGGTCGGCTGTCTCTTTTGTGTGCGGATCGTACTTGCTCGGATCGGAAAGAATGTCGGCAGCGCGCGCCAGAGAACGGATCTGAATCTTCTCGACTTGGTCGGGATGCAGGTCGTTGCTCTTGACCAGGTCGAGCATGGCGGAGATTGGAGCGTGGGTGAGCGCTTCAGTGGGAAAGAACTTCATGCCGCATTGTGTGATGCGCCATGATTCGCCCAGGCCGTCGGTGAGGAGGTTGAGCTTCCAGTCGGGGCCGAGGCAGTGCACCAAACCTTCCTTGCCGTCGATCACGTGCTCGGGTCCGGTGTATCCCTTCTCCGCCAGAAGCGCAGCCAGAACGCCGCTTTGGGTGGCCATGGGATCGACGGTGTTTTTCATCATGGTCAACTTGCCAGATACCGCCGCGCCCAACGTGCAGTGGCGAGAAGCGGAAATGCCGATGGCGTGTTGAATCTGCTCCCAGGACAGGTGGAGCGCGCGACCCGCGACGATGGGCGAGGCGAAGGCGGTGAGCGTGGCGTGATGCCAACCGCGCTCGCGGATGCCGGGGAATGCGGCTTCGCACAGACGCATCTCGAACTCGTGGCCGAGCACGAATCCGACAATCAGTTCCTTGCCGTCGCTTTTGGCGCGCTCGCACAAGGCCATTGCCGCGGGGAAAATGTCGGAGGGATGGGATGGGTCCTGCTTCCAGTAAATGTCGTTGTAATCCATGCAGCGGATCATCAAGGCGTTGGCTAACGACGCGGAAACGGCATCGATCTTCTCGCCGGTGCCGATCACGGTCGCTGGGCCGCGCCCGGCAATCTCTTTGAGTACTTCGAGCGCAATGATCACGTCATGCTGCTGGAATCCGCCGAGGGCGCAGCCTACGGAGTCGAGCAGAAAGCGCTTGGCTTGATAGACCGCGTCTTGCGAGAGCTGCTTGTATTCCAGTTTCGCGGCCCATTGCGCCATCTTTGCCGTGATCGTTTCTTTCGTTACAGGTGCTGGTTGCGCTGCCACAGGCTTCTCCTTGATCAGTGATTGTTAGTTGTCGTCCCGAGCGAAACGAATTGCAGGTGCCCCGCTTCGCTCGGAATGACAAGAGGTTTGGAGACTCACTTTAGCTTCACGTTTTTCGGATTCTTGAACGGCAAGAACGCCATAAAGTCGGCGTGATGCACGATGAACGCTTCGGTTGTGCGCTTCACCAGATCGCCTTCGGCGGCGTGAGCGGCGATGATGTGGCAGACTGCGTCTGGGACTCCGCACTCCATTGCCAGAGCGACTCCGGTGAAGGGATGGCGCAAGGCTTCTCCGCGCTCGCTTTGGCGGCTTTTGCCGTCGGGGCCGATTTCATATTCGAGCAACTTGCCAACGTCGGCGAGAATCGCGCCGGCGATTACCACGTCGGAGTCGATGGGCAGAGCGCGACCCATGAAATCCGTCATCGCTTTCGCGCTGTCGCGCGCAATGTGGACCACGCAGCGTTTGTGCTCCATGAAGGTGATTGGGCAGTTTGGGACTAGCAGCGTAAAGGGAATCTGGTTCAGGTCGGCTGGTTTCAACGGACTGCGCTCCAGCGCTTTGATCCAGGCTTGCGTGACCTGCTCACGCAGCTTGGCATCGCTGATCCACTGAATTTCCGGCCACAGTTGTTCGACGGCCTCGCGCATGCAGCCCCCCTCACAAGACTCACTAGACTATCGGAGTCGGAGCGGATGCGTCGAGGAGAATCCCTTCGTTTGTTCGAGACCGCGGGTCATTTTCCGGGGAGAGTCCTAGTCAATGGGCAACAGCACAATGTTGCAGCCCGGGGTGCCGCAATTCACGATTCCGCGGCGAACAATTTTTATGGAGGAGGCGTCGGGAAAGCGCACGGGAAAGTCTTTCTCGCGTATTTGTTCGCCTGCGCGGCGAAGGGTCTCGTCGCCTTCCACGAACTCGGCGCGCTCGGGGCGCGGCGAGCTGTCGAAGACGAGATTGAAACGCGCCGACGACGTCTTGGGGGGGATCGCGTCCGACTTTATCTGGTCCAGCTTTATCTGACCCAGCTTCACGGTGCGCGACTCGATCAACTCGGCCTTCGCTGACGCGATCTCCTTGTCCGTCGCGCTTCCCGCCGGGGTACCTGCGTCGGCGGCAGGCGCGGACAGGAGTGTCCGCGCTACACGATCCAGGCGCGAGCGCGAATCCTGCACCTCATTCGGGCTGCCGCCTGCGGCTACCGCTAGGGCATACACGTGACGAGCTTTTTCGGGCTGGCCCTGCTTTTCGAATACCTGTCCTAGGCGGTTCGCGACGGTTCCGGACTGGCTTAGAAGCCACGCCGACTGGAGAAACTGCATGGCCGACAAGTTTTCGCCGCGCTGGAATTTTGCCCATCCCATGCGCGCCCACGCCAGCGCCACCAAGCGCATCGAGGAAAAGGCCGACGGACCGAGGCGGTCGAGTTCGCCGGAGTCGAATTGTCCTCCGATGTCGTAGAGGACCTGCTGGGCGTCGTTCTCGGTCTGGGTGGGATCGATGTCGCTGCGTAAGGCGGCCGCGTAGATGTCCTGGCTGGAATTTACGGCCTCGCTGCCGGTGAGACCTTTC
>Ga0187879_10002069_pt1 | contig 13729 bp, 13 predicted proteins | sample June2016WEW_19_1_FD_132423 | JGI IMG/M metagenome (GOLD analysis project Ga0187879, IMG submission 132423) | Peatland microbial communities from SPRUCE experiment site at the Marcell Experimental Forest, Minnesota, USA - June2016WEW_19_10 | ecosystem: Environmental > Terrestrial > Soil >... | reverse complement strand
GCAGTGGCTCCCTCGCGATCTTGAGGTGCTGCGGCCCGTGTTCGAGCGAATGCACACCGAGGGTTCGGGTTTCCTCAGCAAGAATGTCGCTCTCGCCACAGAAGTCCGGCGTAGCCTCTCTGAGCTCGACGCCGTCGAGAGTGAATTGAAGAAGGCCTCAAAGGCGATTAACACCGTCTCCGCACTAGTCGTGAAATACAAGGCACACGTACAGACCCTCTGCGATCAGGCTACTGCCCCGAATATGCCGCCCAAAGCAGAACCGGCCCAAGGCGGACAGAGGGAGCTGGCAGGATGAACGAGGCCAAGCGGCAGTACCAGTTCAGAGTCAATGGCCTGGTCATGCCGTACATAAGGATTCAGTACGCGACGAGCGACGGAGCTGGTGTTGGTAGACGACAGATTGCTGTCGAGGACGATCAAATCGGTTGGGTTGTCATTGACGATAATGAAGACCTTGCTGATCCCGCATTGCCCAACTTTGTCCTTGAAGTGAGGGCCTTCGCCGCTCCGGCCGAGCACCGACTTCTCCCGAATAGGGGATGGCGAAAGGTTAGCACGCAGGAATTGCTGACACTTCTGGAGGCCTCCGGTATCATCCGTGACGAATGAAAAAGTCGATAACCTTCGGTAATCCCGATAGACTGACCGCCGATCAGTCGTCAAACGCTGAGACATGAAAATGTCGAGGGAAATAGTGTGCCGAAGGCGTGCAGAATCTCTGAAAAGGTGGATAACAGGAGGTGAGCTAAAATCCGCTGTCTTTTCGCTTCTTCGCCTCTTCCGAAAACAAAGGGTTACGAACGGCCCACTTGACGACGAGAATCAACAGATTTCCGCTCACGATTGTTCACTCAGATCAGGGGATAGTTCGGAAAAGCTAATACGGTACTCATCCACGTTCATCTCACTGACCGCAATGCCCAAACGTTCCGCCAACTCGATCACTCTCCCCCTTTTCACTGCTTCAACCTTTGAACCGAGGTAGATGCGAGTCACGCATCCTACTTCGTGGTAGTGACCGTTCCCCAGTGGTGCCAGCATTCTCCATTCTCGTTCATGTAACCACTGGTAGTGCTTGCAAGATAAAATCGACTTCGCAAGTTTCACGGCTCCATCCTTGGTTCGCCGCACAGTTGGCATTTCCTCGACATAGGCCATCCGTACAAAATCGACGCCCCTGCTGAGATGCTTCAGTAGCTTCGTGAGGCTGTACGACACGCACATACCTCGATATTGGTCTGCGTAATACGCCCACATCGCTGCGTGATTGTGGACCTCACTGAATGAGCAAACTCCTATTTCGCGCTTCGTATGTCGGATCTCGTTTCGAAGCGCACGGTAACCTTCGCTCTCCTTCAACGTACGACTTGAACTGAAGAGCCCCTCCATCGGATCGTTTAGGTCGTCGTAAGACGAACAATGGATATAGCAGTGTTCAATCGCCGAAAGTTCTCGGTCAATTTCTTCCAGCGAACGATAACGAAAGAGCCTCAGCGGTTTGACGAAAGATCTGACGCTAGCCATGTGCGTGCTCCCCATGGTCTACGATCTCTTCAGCTAGGTGTGTTGGTTCCGGTATAACAGCCAAATCTCCTAATCTTGCCGTGACCTGCCGCCCTTGCACATCGAAGGTGAGCAAGAGTATGTCGCCAGGCTCGCCGCCACGCCGTCGAAACAGTGGGCCGAGACCCCATGTAGCTTGGTCCGAAACAACCAGTTGCCCAATCACCAGGCCGTCCTCAGTTCTTAGGGCATAGCGTCCGCTCACTTGTTGGCGAAAACTCGCGGGAAGCTGAACGATGCCGTTCGACAATGCTGAAGGTGGGAGCTTTATCGCTGCCCATGGTTCAGCGTTCTCTGTCCATCCATGCTCGAAATATCGACGCTCACGGCGGACGGACGCTTGGGCAAGATCGTTCGGTGAAAACACCGCACCTCGAAGACCGTAAACACTTGGGCCATATCTGGCTATAATCGCTAGTCTTCCTGCATATAGGCCCATTGTGTGGCGATTTACGCCACGGCTAACGCAATGCTCTTCTAGCGCGGTACGAGAAAGAAGAGGTCCGTGGGTTCGAAACACATCCACAATCACTCGCTCTGTGTCACTGAGTACCTGCATTGGATCTGGCTTTTGCCGCACGATGATGATGTCGTCTTCGACATCACAATCGGCGGCGCTCTCGCAGAAACGCAACACGACGTGTTTGGGTGGAGCGAACCCCATTCCTCGCGGATCATTAGCGATTGCAGCACGCATCTCGCTTACATGGATTCTTGGTGAAACCGCCAATACCTTGCGAGCGATAGTGAGTAGATGGTTTCGAGGTAAATCTTGCAGCCAGAACCACCCTTTTCCTAAATCTTCACAGGATGCGATGGCGCGAATTACATTGCTTAGGAATTGTAGATCGATCCCGGAATGAATTGTGTCGGTCAATTCCTCCTTCAGATCGACTGCGTTGGCAAGTCCATACTTGGACACTGCGCGACGTGCGTGTATCGCGATTAACCGCGCTAGACCGGTGCGTCTTGCTTCCGTGACTACGCGGGCGCCTCCCGATTCGTCGAGGACAAACGGAACAGGCTGGCCAAACCGTTTGGCGCATTCAATGATCGATTCAACACGAAACTGGGAAAGCGTCATGCTACTCGCATGGAGTTGCTTTTCGACATCATCGGCGATGACTGGCACGCGCCGTGCAATAAAGCGAAGGACTTTCTCCAAACTGGGAAGAAACGCTTTCCTGCGACTGTAGACTTTCTCAAACGTACTGGCTATTTGCCTTACTCGCTCCCGCGTGAGGCAGAAGGTGTCGCCTACAGACTGAAGTGTCCTAGGCAGCTCACCGGACCACCCCCACAGGGCCAGCACTATTTCCAGATCGCGGTCTTTTAGGTGCGCCGCTGCTAGCGAGCGCAACTCGGTCTCTAGCTTCATCCGCATCAATTCAGCCAATCTAATGCGAAGCAGCTGGATTGCGCTAACTAATCGTGAAGCGGTGGAAGGGTCCCAGGTGCCAGCCGCGAGCCTCAAGGCAACCTGTTGGAGGGAGGCTTTTGAATCGAGTGGGGGATAGTCGGGGGAACTGTTGGCTGCGTACAACAGTTCCCCACAGAGCCTTGCCATACGGGGATCGCTGCAACGGATCCGACTCGCGACTCGCGACTGTACAAGCTTCTCGGCTGCCCGAACGAGATCAGGTGAGAGAAGTTTGGGCGACTCACACTCTGGCGCTGCAGTCGTGACTGGCGGCGTCCCCACTAATAGTTCAATCGAACGCAGAAGATTCCCAAGCGATTTCCTCCCAAAGTTCTTAGTGCGCATCATCTCTCTGAGAGTCAGCCGCGACAGATCGCTCGGTCGGGAGATCACATCTCCCCTTATCAGGTCAGTCACGCAGTTGTACGTGCGAACATCGAGCCGCATGTCCGTAAGTTCGGTCGTCGGGGGAATGTTCGGGATACGCCGCTCCAAGAAGAGGTCTAAAGGTCTTGATCGGGTAATGATCTGCTGAATGTCTTCGCTCGAGAGTTGGTCAGAGGATGCAACCCCAATCGACGCAGCGCTCGTTTGAACCGAAGATTCAACTGATGCAACCCCAACCTGCGGAGCGCTTGCTTGAACCGGCGCGGGTTCAAGTACTAGTGGCTGGATTTCATCTAGAAGTTCGATTAGCGACTTGAGCCCAAAATTCGAGCGCTCCATGATCTGACCAAGGGTTAGCAGCGACAGGTCGGCCAAGTCAGAGATCACGCGGTCCTTGAGCAGCCCAGAGATACAATTCTGGGCCCGCACGGACAGCTGAAGTTCTTCGAGGCTTGCCGTTTTCGGTAGAAACGGGAGATATTTGTCAGTGTACGAGCGCCAGGCGCTCGGTTTTCGAATTATGCGTTGAAGCTGAGGTAAATTGAGCCTGTCGCCCGCTTTCCCCGCCACCGGGGTATCTGTCACTTGGAAGTGGAGGGCGGTGAGGAGATCAACTAGGGGTCTGATGCCAAAACCGGGAATCTCCGAGACAGCACCATCAAGAGTATATTCGGCGAGGCTAGCTAGTCCTTCGGGAAGCTCTCTCTTGAACAGGCTACTCAAGCATTCGTAGGTGGGCTGTTCAATCTGAATGTCGGCTAGTTGCAGGCCTTGTGTGAGTCTCGGAAAATAGGTCAGCCGCCAAAATGGAGCCGAGCGCATTTGGCCTGCCCGAGTGATTACGAGATTCCCAAGGAGATCCGCCACGCTTCGATCTACATACGACCAAATACTTTCGTCCAGGTCCGCCAACAAAGGGAAATCACCCCCTAGGCGGGCATATGAGACAGGCAGCCCAATACTCAAGATTGGCCGCAACAGTCGAGGAGCGATTGGATATCCCGGATGAGGAAATCTGGACACGTACTTTCGTCCTTTCGTCCTCAGATTATGTAAAGACGAGCACCCTTCCGCGCCAGACGATTTACAGTTTCGCGGACTTCGTAAATTGGGTCGCTCCAATCGGAGTACTCGCCGCGCTTGCCCAACTCGGAACTGATTGCAATTGCATATTCCGTAAAAGCGACTTCATATGCCAGCCGACGAAATGTTGGATCCTCGATGCTCGCGGCGCCCTTCGCCGCCAAAAGCTGGGGATGGTCTGTGTTGATGTAGATGGTTCTTTCTTCCCCGCGATAAATGGCCCGATCCTCCTCGCTGCCCATCGCTTTGAACTCGACACAGAATCCTCCTCGCTTGCCGGTCGGTCGGTGTGACTGCGGCGCACTCTTCCCGGTCAGTTTGCCGTCCTCCTCCGCCTTTAACTCTGGCCTCAGTTCGCGCGGTACGTCGCCATCTGCTCCGGCATCACCCTCTGCACCCATTCCCCCCACAGGGCTGGTGAGCACACTTGGCACTTCTTCGCCATCCACTAGTCCGTCCATCGAATCACCCGGAGTGGGTGTATCAGCCAAGTCCACCAATCCCGCCGCTTTAACTCTAACCTTGCTAATTTTGTCTCTAAACGAATCAAAGTCCTCGTTCAGGAAGCGTGCGATATCAGCGGCTTGATCAGCAAGGTGCTTTGCCTCCTCGCTCTGCCGGCGTTGGCGCTCACGATCCACCAACTCTCGGCGCACCTGTTCGACAGACTGACTTATGAACGCGTAAATTGCCCGCACTAGTTCGTTGCTTGGATTTAACCGCATCGAGCGACTTAGATCGAACGGAGAGATCGGCGTATTGTCGTCGTCGAGTTGCGGAACGTCGATCTCTCCGATGATATAGTTCGACATCTCCTTTCCTTCCGCGCCCGCAAGGGTCGTCTCGTGCCAGACACCGTTTGAAAAGATAGCCACACCCCGAAGATCCTCATCAACTGGGGCTTTTGATACTTTTAGAACTAGTTCGACATCGCCAAGCAATTCACGAAGTGCTCCGGTCGGTCGAAAACGACGCTGCTCCTTGATAGGCGGCTCTGAATACTCACATTCATGATTGTTTACGACGACGGTGCAATTCTTCGGCCATTTCGCAAGATGTCGCTCTATATAGCGGATACACCCTGGCTGGTCGAGCGACCGGAGATGAATCTGCTCAATCTCAACTACTGTTCCATTGGGATCAGAACACGCGATCTCATTTTGCACAATACGAACCGGGATGGGATCTCCAGACGAAACCTTGTCTAGGTCCGACCGCGTCAGTTCTACAACTGATCGTCGAGAGTCACGCACGGAGGTTACTCTCAACACGTCTCCAATACCGAAAGCTGCCGATTTGCCCGTTCCAAAACGTCCGCGTCCGGGCGCTCCCAATTTTCGGTCGAGATTCTCTCCATGCATTACAAAGAAATTTTGCAGCCCGTCAAGGGTCATGCCGCGACCGTTGTCGCTGATCCGCACTTTGCGAGCCTTACTGTCGAGCCTCACGTGAACGGTAGGATTTGTTCCAGCATCTACATACTGCAACCCATTGGCCACATATTCCCAAATTACGAGCTTGTCTGTCTTGAAGAGCGCAGCATTTTGAAGCAAATCTCGGCCGACGTGGCTCTTAACGAAGATGGTCTTCGATGACATCTGCCCTCCTAACTAAACTGGCGACATATTTCACAGTTGGTCCGATTTCATGGTCATCGCTGAACGCATTCAATATTCGCAAAATCTTATTCTCTATGGCCGATTTGCTCACATACGCATCGATCCTAAAAAATCCTTGAGCCTCACGCGCTGAAATGGATGACATCTCCCCAGATCCAAATTTCAGATGCGCAGCGGTGGTTAGTAACCGCACCTTCTCCATTCGGCGCCACTTGCGTTCATTCAGCGAGAGGCGGGTCGTTTTCTCAGCGCCCAATGATCGCCTGTACTGGCGAGCAAATGTTGTTCCCGTTTCGGTAAGCAACCAACCATCCCGTTCAGACCCGACAAGATGGCCCCGTTTTCGGGCGTCCCACAGCCGCTTTCTGACAGTATCGATATTTATCTGCTCCGGGTACTTCTTCCACGTGAATCTTCCCGGGCCGATCTCGTTCGCCTTCGCCGCGATGTCTTCGGTGTCGGCATGCTGTCCCGCCGCCCCAGCCCGGAAGGCCGCGATGACAACGAGTTCGCTATTGGACAAGTCGGTTACTGGTTTATTCGCGGCAGGACTTCGTTGCTTTTCGCGTTTATTCATTCGGAGTTTCCATCGTATTCACTCACCGGCGCACTGTCGAGCGTGCCGAGCTTCTCGACGTCAGCCGTCTTCGGTCGTTCCTAACCCTCGCACTTCAGCTAGTTTACCCGCCGATTGTTGAAGATGTGTACCGATATACGCGCATAATTTCCCAAACGACAAGCGGCGCGCAATTTCCCTAGTCCCTTGTCGCCAGAGCGGACGGCAACTCAGCGTAGCGAAGGAACAGCTCGTAGGAGTACTGGTGGAAGAACTTGAGATACCGATAGAAGAGAGTCACTGACGCGAATGCCGCGAGTAAGGACCAGCGCAAACGGACTGGATGTGCACTGTAGGAGTGCGTTACGAGGATTGCGATCGCAGACACCAGAAATGCAAATGACATGTTGCGAGCGAATCCATATTGATTGCGAAAATCGTCCAGCCGAGCTTGCGCCCGCTCGCTCCCGGTCACAACGGAATAGGCATGGAGGAACAAACCTTCCCCCTCAGAAGTGCAGTTTCGCGCAGCAGCCTGTTCTTTAATTCTCCGCCGTGTGTTCTCTGGGAACGCTCTGTGGAAGTTCGGGAATACCCATGCGAATAGTATCCAGCGGGGCCTCTCGCCGAGGAGCAGCGTCAGCGGACGTTTCAGAATGCGCTTTACGACCGTGTGTTCTATCAGCAGGGAAGAAAATTGCGCCACTATTTGGCCCGTCACGTAGGCGAGTATGACCAAAGCGATGCCGAGCACCGGGCCGACTTCTTTGCGTTCTAGAATACCAAGTCCCCAGATGTAGTCCACGGTCGCCAACACGACCGTCCCTGAAGACAGGTACGCAAAGAAGTCATATACGCTGAAGGGAATCTTGTCCATCTATTTGCTCCCTCCCAATATCGCGGCCAACCCGGACCAATCAGGCTCCGACTTCTTGGCTAGTTGTTTCTTTTCATCGTACAGCGGGGTGGCTGAGTCGTAGCCAGTTCGCGGCGGCACCGTCCCGACGTAGTAGCGCAGATGGCCGGGGCTGGGATAATGCGTGCTGTAGACATTTGCTTTCAGTTTCTTGAAGGCATTGACGACGGCCTTGCGCGGATGTTTGTCATTCCCTATCGCCGAGACATAGGCGATTTTCGGAGCAAATTGTTCGATCAGGGACGCGGTCACATTACGGCGACTTCCATGATGGGGAATCTGCATCCAGTGGAGACCCGCAATTTTGTAATCGCGCAGAGCATTCGTTAATGCGCAAGTTCCCGCATCGGCTGTGAAGAGGAGGATCTTGCCATCGTGCATGGTTGCGGTGACTGCACTGCTCTCGTTCTCCGGCGAGGTATGCGGGTCGTCAAGCAACGACGATCCGGCCAATTCGTCGCCCAAGATGCCCTTGGACATTGCTTCTTCCAGCGCAGTTTGGACGTCGTAGCGCACCTGAGCTGCGTCTTCTGCTTTGATCTTTTCCACATCCGTCATCTCTACAACAAGCCCGTTGTAGAACTCCTCTGTGGGGCTACAGACCACCAAGTTTCCGATGCGTTTTCCCGTGAACGGTTCTTCATGGTCAATGCTTCGATCCTTGGCGGTCTGGTAAAGAGTCGCAACGGTTTCTAGCGACTTCCGAATGTTCGTGGCCTCGTCCGACGTCCCGGCAGCTTTCAAAGCGGCCCAGACCTTGTCCATGTTCTTGTTCTCTACGTGCCAGTGTGGAACGTGGCACCAGAGCTTCCCGAAAGTGAGAGTATTGTCAGCCAGCAGGTCGATGAGTCCGCCCGAATGGTCATCATGCAGATGAGTAGAGAGAACATCATCTATCTTCGTGATGTTCAGGCCGCGCAGAAAGCTGCGTACTATCGGCGCGTCGCCTCTGTTGCCGCCGTCAATCAGAACACGATGGACGGAGACGCCGCTCCAAAATGAAACGAGAATGCAGTCAGCGTTCCCAAGGGAAAGCATGTCAATTTCTACGCCGTTGTACATACTGCTCATCCTTTCTTTTGTGGTCTATGTCTACGGAAGGCCGCGCTCAAAAGCGCGGCCTTCCGGGGTTGCAGTTAAACGCTCATCTGGCGGGCTGCGTCGGTCCAATCAAGGTGCGGCGTAGTTCCGTTGAAGAAGCGCAGGAAGGTGTCGTAGATCAGTCGCCGCATTGCTTTGCCGCGAGAGGTCTTGATGTTCCCAACGACGCGCTGGTATTCGTCAAGATTCAACGGATCCTCGCCGGGTTTAGCCAACTCTTTCAGGAGCCGCTCAAGCGCAGTGTTGAGCGATGTCGTGTCGAACAGATTTCGAACCTTGCCGCACGCGGCGGCAAAACTCACCAAAAAGATTCCACCGCCGGACAGGATGTAGCGATTGGCCGGGTTGTCGGCGTATCGCTCCATTATCTTGTGGTGAATATCAACAGCGATCCTCTTCATCGTCATGACGACGTCAGTCACATCCCCGACGTCGAAAGAACTGTGAAGATCGGTGAAGCCAGCGGTAGTTTCCAGAAGGCTTTCAGCCTCATCAGGTTTCTTCAATTGCGGGTTGTACTCGATGAAGGCGCGGGTTGCCAGCACCAAGTCTGAAGCCGCGAAGTGATCCTTGGGCTTCGAGCGTCCCTGAACGTTCTCGGTATCTTTGTAAATGGTGATTTTGGCATCGTGCTCGAGAGCATCGAGCAGCGGCTTGCGCATGATCTCCAACTGGACCTGAACACTCATGCTCCTCTGTCCGGTGTTGAAAGTAACCATGTAGTGGAGCAACTCTTCGAGTCCGATGTTCCAGAAGATCTCGTAGCGTGTTCTTTGCTTTAGCAGTTCTTCGGTTGCGGCCTTCGGATCGGGTGATTTCTCAACAATGTCCTTCATGTAGTCCCACGCGGCTTGAGTGATGCATCGGTCTTGAAGGAGCTTCTCGCGTTGCCAAACAACTAAAAGTGCAATGCAGAAACAATAGAGCCGCTGCAAACCGTCGATGACGGAATAGCGGATGCCCATATCATCAAGCGCCGTGCACACGCCGCCGTGCATGCCGAGCGCAGCGACTTTCGACTCGGGCATTGCCGCGCCCTCGATGAAGTCGCGGATCAGCCGTCGGTAAATCTTGTCTTCCAGATGCTCGAACGGTTGGCGCTGGTAGAAGTTCTCGGTTATCCGAACGCGCTGTATGTACGTGCCCAATTCCTCTTCCACGTGAGCGATTGAGCCTTTGGTTTTTGGGTCTTTGATCGGGTCGGCCAGAAGAGCGACCGGGCCGGGGACTTTCAAGAGTGCCCCGAACCCCGCTGCTTCTAGATCGTCTTTCAGCGACAGAATCCGCTGGCGCAGGAGTTCCTGCCTTTCTGTCTTCGTTGCGGCCTTGGCCTTTGGTTTTCTACCCCGCACTCTCGCCTCCTTGGGTTGGTCGTTTTCTACGTCGTTGAATATCAAAACAGGTGCAAGTAAATCCTGTTCGGCTGAACCCTCAACTTGATTTCCTTCCATTTCGATGTCCTCTTTTCAGGGTTTTGATTTGACCGGAAGAAAAGTTGAGAGCATACTCAAAACGATTTCCAAACGACGCTCTCGGCGTCCCTTAACCCCACGGCTCCTCCAAAGCCGTGGGGTTTTTGCTTCTGGTCTTTGAGGATTAAACACCCGCAAAGGCTCAGCTGTCAAGAGCCAATTAAATCATGGAGCCTACATAATGTTGGAGCCTAAATAAACGTGCCATGAAATATTGATAAGTCTTTTGTTGTCAGTACATAGATGTTTCGTCATCGCGAATTTTCGGAACTCAAAGTTTCCTTATTCGAGCCGATGGTCATAGAATCGAAGGGAAGAGGAGGTTCCAATGAAGCACAAATTCAGTGGCGAGAGCTGCATCTACTGTGGTGGGGAACCCGATTGATGTTGGTGGCGGCAGCAGCCGGGCCGAACATTCGTCTGGTATCAAAATATCGAACCGCTCGTTCGATCTGCCATAATTCCCCCATGTGCGGACGCTATCGACTATCACGGCGAAAGCAGATTATTGAGGAGCACTTCGACAGCGTTTCAGGGGAAGAAGACTGGAGCCCTCGCTACAACGTTGCCCCAACGCAGCCCGTCCCGGTGATCCGCCAAAATCCCAAGAAGCCCATTCGCGAATTGTCATTGATGCGGTGGGGACTAATTCCATCGTGGGCGCGGGATGCCTCTGTTGCTGCGAGCATGATCAATGCGAGATCAGAAACAGCAAGCACCAAGCCAGCGTTCCGCGACGCGTTGAAGTCTCGCAGGTGCCTGATTCCCGCAGACGGGTTCTATGAGTGGGTGCGGACGGGGAAAGCCAAGCAGCCTTATTGCTTCGAGCTCAATGAAGGAGAACTGTTCGCTTTCGCAGGAATATGGGATCGCTGGAAGGACCCACAGTGCGGTTGGATAAAGACCTGCTCGATCCTGACCACAACCCCCAATGCTGTGACTTCATCGGTCCGGGACCGAACGCCCGTCATTCTTGATCCGGACAGATACGACTTGTGGCTTGATCCAGGGATGAAGAACGTGGATGCAGCTTCGGAACTGTTGAAGCCCTACGATGCCCGGCTGATGCGGTGCTATCCAGTAAGCAGTCGGATAAATCAAGTCGCGAATGATGACCAAGAATGCTCGCGACCTGTGGAATTCGCACCGACTCAGAATCGGCTATTCTCATAGCACGATGACCGACGACGAACGGATGCAGCGATCCGCGAAATGCGGCCCACATCAACTTGAGGAGATGAATGGCTATGCGAAGCAGAACCGACAAACATATTGAGAGCTTGGCAGGGGGCAGCGGCCAACCTCACCGCGTCCTAATTGCGATCAGGAGTGATTCACTTGTCGGTTGCCCCCTCGGCCCCGTGGGCAGTTTGGTCCTCGCCTCCATTGGAGGATGTCCCCTGTTTTGCGTTTGAGGTGTTTCCCCCTTCCTGTTCAGCAATCCAAGCATCCGCTAGTCGTATTGCCTCTCTTATAGCTTCCGAGCGACTCTCAGATGAGGTACCCTCAAACTCTCTCTTCTCTTTCGTTTCTAGGTCAACGACGATTTGGACTGCAATATAGAGCCTCTCCCAAGTAGGGTGGGTTTCCTCCCTAACCTGCGGGCGGCCTCGCTTAACGTATCTTTTGCCCATAGACTGCTTCTACGCTCAACGAATACTACCATTGTCGCCTGTTCAATTCTTGCCCGGCGCGGGAGGCTCAGCCCAATTCGCGTGAGTTTAGACGTCCGCCGGTCCACAGGCGATGGGTCACATCGACCCTGATCATGCCTCTCTCGGCATCTGAAGGCAAGAGACAGTGGTTCTAGATCCGCTTCAGGGTAGAAATCTCAACCCGTATCCGGTCAGCACACCTGAGGCGGTGCTCATTTTGCCAGCAGGCCAGCGGTCGTCAATCGCATAGCTCATATGTTTAGCTGCGATACACGTTGTCGTTGTGCCATCTCAAGAACTCAGCGGACGGCCGTCGATCTCCGTACTCTGGTAGCCGCATGGTCTCGCCATGAAGCCTGTAATACTCTTTTCCGTTGTGGAATTCTTCCTTGATCCTGGAACTGACCTCAATCTGATGTTCCGGCGTCACCGTCATGTAGCCGCGATCAAAGAGGGTGTGCAGGTCTTGGCGAAGCAGGATGCCATTCGAGGGCGCATGTGTACCACCCGACGAGTACGGCCTGATGTGGGCCGCTTCGAGCACATGGAGCACGGGAGAGTTTGTGAAAGCACACCGCCTCTCATACGAATCCGTCACGATGAGCCGAAACGAACCTTGCCCAAGGCGCGGAAACACCGTCACAGGATCACCATAGCGGGGTTGCGATTCTTCGATTGGCTGCTTTTCCCGAGCGGAGGCCCTTACCAACGCTTCAACTCGTTGCCAAATATCCCGCCCGTCGCCATCCGCGTCGTAACCCCGACCCCTGACGATCTCCCGTTTCCAGTCAGGCAATGGAATCCAGTCGGCCCGATCAAGAAAGAATGGAGACTCCAACAGAATGCAGCCGATCTGGTAGTCGTCAGCCGCGCCCGGATTCGTCGCTCGTCGGTATCGGGCAATCCTAGCCCGCATCTCCTCCTCAGTCCGCGCCCCATTCTTTTCTCCGAATGCCTGCCAAACGATGCTGGCGGGCAAGATGGTGAAGTGGCTGAAGAACCCGCCACCGACGATGTAGTCATCGGGACTGTGCAGTTTGAAGAGGAAAGGCTCGCCCACCTGGAGAGCCCGGAACTGTTGTTGTCCGCTGGGTTGCCAAAAATTGACTTCGTCGAGCCCGTTCAGGCGAGACAAGAAGTCGAACCAATCACGATCCGTAATTCCGACGAAGAAGCGCACGAACTCTCCCACGACCAGATCAAATGACAGCCGAATTCTATGCCGCGTCTCTGCGATTTCAAAGCCGCCAATGCCCGTCAATCAGCATTCTGGGATGCTGCCACCAGGCGCTCGGGAAACTGAGCCGATCAATTACAATCCCTGCCGAGGGGAAATTCATGGCAAATCCAAACGGACTGGCGTCTATAGTGTCGGAGTTGAAGGTGGTAAGAACGAGTCTAGTAGATGAGCTTAGACATGTTGATGCGGCTCTTTCCATACTCGGCAAGTCGAACGATGGGAGTTCCCGGCGTACCCTGTCAGCGTCGGCTCGCAGGCGGATCAGCCTCGCGCAGAAAGCGCGATGGGCAAGGGCGAAGGGTCACACGCCGAAACCCAAGGTCACAATATCAGCAGCAGGCAGGAAGCGAATCGCAGCCGCACAGCGGGCACGATGGGCAAAGGTCCGCGCGAAGAGAGCCGCCTAGGACTTTCGGACACGGGGAGAAAAAATGATCCCTCCCACCTACAAACCGAAGAAAAAGTTTATGCAGCTTGCGATCGCGGAGGCAAAGCGCGCCCGCGACCGGGGCGACTATGCCATCGGTGCCGTCATCACGCAGCTCATTGGAAATCGGGAACTGGTTATCGCATCTGCCGGCAACCGGGTAAAAACTTCGGGTTCATCCATCAAGCACGTGGAGCTTGAAACATTGAAATATGTCTGCTCCGGCTATGGCCGGTACCTACCGGATTTCGTGTTGTATTCCACACATGAACCTTGTGCTATGTGTG
>Ga0187879_10002059_pt1 | contig 13751 bp, 10 predicted proteins | sample June2016WEW_19_1_FD_132423 | JGI IMG/M metagenome (GOLD analysis project Ga0187879, IMG submission 132423) | Peatland microbial communities from SPRUCE experiment site at the Marcell Experimental Forest, Minnesota, USA - June2016WEW_19_10 | ecosystem: Environmental > Terrestrial > Soil >... | reverse complement strand
TGGCTGCGCGACCTGCACGACACGCTGCACGTGACCACGGTGCTCGTCACCCACGACCAGGAGGAGGCCATGGAGGTGGCGGACCGCCTGGCCATCATCAACCACGGCCGCCTGGAGCAGGTGGGCACACCGGCGGACATGTACGACCACCCGGCCAACGAGTTCGTCATGACGTTCCTCGGCCCGGCCACGCGGCTCGACGGCGAATGGGTGCGCCCGCACGACCTGGTCGTCCACCGGGTCGAGGACGGGAAGCCGACGGAGGCCGCGGTCGAGGGCACGGTGTCACGGGTCACGCACCTCGGCTTCGAGGTCAAGGTGGACGTGGAGCTGGCCACGGGCGACGAGTGCTGGGTCCAGCTCAGCCGGGGTAGCGCGTCGGAGCTCGGCCTGGGGGCGGGCCAGCGGGTCTGGGTGGCGCGCGCCGACGCGTCCACGCCGAACCGGTCCCCGATGCTGAGCGCCTGAGCATCCCCTCGGCGCCGGCACTTAATCTGGCGCGGTCGATTCTGACGAGCCGGAGCACTCGGGCCGGTCTGCACCAGGAGGGCCTCATGCCCGATTCAGATCCCAGCGAGACAAGCGCCCACGACCCGCACGGCGAGCCACCCGATCAAACGGTCGATGGTGAGCGCGACCGAATGGACCGGCATATCGACGAGCAGGAGGAGGACTCCTTCCCCGCCTCCGACCCGCACGCGGACTGGTCCGGCCCGCCCGACTGACCGGGCATGGGGCCGTGATGAACGGCCCATCTTGGCTGCAATTCATTTTCTGTCCAGCCCCCTAGATCGGGGGGGTGCAACGGGCGTAGGGTGACGCCCGAAGGAGACAAGCGGACGAGTGTCGTTCCTCCTTTGTCGGAGTGCCGTTGGGTTGGCGGCGAGTCCCCGGCACGCTTTGCAACCAGGGAGGGATCCATATGTACCTGTTCAGTCGTAACGTCCGCCTGGGCGCGGGGAACCCCGAGAAGCAGCTTGCGTGGGCACTGAAGATGACCGAGAAGGTCAACCAGATCTCCGAGATACCGGTCAGCCTGTGGACCACCGTGTTCTCGCCCGACGCCGGCCGGTTGGTGTGGACCTCGGTCTTCGAGGACCTCGTCACACTCGAGACGACCTTTGACAAGCTGGTCGGCGACCCGGGCTATACGTCCCTCGTCGAGGAGGGCGCCGCCCACGCATCGGGCGACCCGGTCGACGACGGCCTGCTGCAGTTGATCCACGCCGACCCCAGGTCGGCCGAAATCGAGGCCCAGTACGCACTGGCGATACGGGCGACGCTGGCTCCCGGTGGCTCGGTGAAGGGGGTCGAGCTCGGGGTGGAGACCGCGCAGCAGGCCAGCAAGATCACCGGCTGCCCGACCTCGTTCGGCATGAGCGTCACGGGGCCCTACGGGCAGGTCGAGTGGCTGAGCGTCTACGCCTCCATCGCCGACCTCCAGAGCGCCGGGGACGCCATCGCGGCCGACCCCAGCTTCAACCAGAAGGTCGACAAGGAGCTCAGCAAGGTCTACCTGCCGGGCGTGACGACCCAGACGGCCTACCGCCGCATCGTCTGACCGTCGTCCGGTGGAGGGTCACCGAGCCGACTGACCCTCCACCGGCTCTGGCGGGCTCCGGGCGTCCGCAGGGCCTGCGCGCGGTCCCGATAGCCTCACGTGATGGCGAAATGCGTCGTCACCGGAGCAGCAGTTTCATCGGGTCGCGCCTCGTCGACGAGTTGCTGACGAGGGACCACCAGGTCGTCGGCATCGACAACTTCCTTCAGAAGTGGCCCGGCAGCACCGGCATTCCGCCCTCCCTATCGGATGTCGCTGGCAATGGCCAGTTCGAGTTCTTGGACATGAACATCCGCGTTCCCCGGCTGCGCCTGGCCTTGGCGGATTCCGATCTCATCTTCCACCTGGCCGGCCGCCCGGGCGTCACCGCCTCGTGGCACCCGCCCTTCGACGACTACGCGTTGGACAACGTCGCGGGAACCCAATTCGTACTGGATGCCGCGGCGCACGGCGGCATTCCGCGCGTCGTGCTGGCCTCGAGCTCCTCGGTCTACCGAGGGGTCGAGAACGGCACCACCGAGGTCGCGCCGCGCAGTCCCTACGGGCTCAGCAAGCTGGCGAGCGAGAGACTGACCCAGCTGTACGCCGAGCGCTTCGGCATCACCGCGGTCGCCCTTCGGTATTTCACCGTGTTCGGGCCCGGGCAACGCAAGGACATGGCCTTTCACCGGCTGATCAACGCAGCACTGCTCGACTCCGTCTTCACCCTCGACGGCGATGGACAGCAGCAGCGGGACTTCACCTATGTGGGCGACATCGTCGATGCGAGGATTTCGGCAGGCTTCGCGCCGTCTCCGGGCTACACGTACGACATCGGCCAGGGAAGCCACACACGCTCAACTCAGTGATCGAATTCATCTCCGAGTACCTCCGGCTGCAGATCGACATCGAGCGGAACCCCGAGGGTGACTCCGGGGCGGAGATCACCCGTGCCTCCTCAGCCGCCGCCGCCGGCGGCGACCTCGGATGGACAGCGTCCACAGCGCTGGAATTCGGCTTGATCAGGCAGATTGCCCACCAGGAAACGGAGTTGCAGGCGCTGTCACTGGCGTAGCGGAGAGTGGGGCGCTGGATGCTACGACCGCCTTCGGCGCGCTGGAGTCGATCGTCAATCCGTTCGGAAGATCGGCACTATTCCTACCAGCACCCGCGCGCGGATCGCCCACAAAGCTCGCCCACGCCCAAATAGTTCCTGGCATCGCTGAATGCCATGGTCCGCCACTACCAACAGATATCTTCAGGCTTCGGCTGACTGGCGCTAGATGCCGCGCCCGCGTCCGTCCCAATACGGATCGCGAAGGCGTCGTTTGTAGAGCTTACCGTTGGGGTCCCGGGGCATGGCGTCCGTGAAGTCGATGCTGCGCGGACACTTGTACTTCGCGAGCGCGCCGGCGCAGTGCGCCAGCAGCTCGTCGGCCAACGCCGGCGATGCCGCGTACCGGGCGGCGGGCTCCACGACCGCCTTGACCTGTTCTCCCCATTCGTCGTCGGGTATCCCGAAGGCCGCGGCGTCGCCCACCGCGGGATGGGAGAGTAACGCCGCTTCGATCTCTGCTGGATAGATGTTGACACCGCCCGAGATGATCATGTCGATCTTGCGGTCCCGGAGGTAGAGGAACCCGTCCTCATCGAGCTCGCCCATGTCGCCGACCGTGAAGTAGTCGCCCTGCCGGCTGGCAGTGGTCTTGTCGGGGTCGCCCTTGTAGCGGAAGTCACCGCCCATGAGCATGAGATACACCGTGCCTACGGTCCCCGGCGGGAGCTCCTGTCCGCTCTCGTCAAGGACCTTCACGTCCGCGCCCGGCCACGGTCGGCCGACGGTGCCGGGGTGGGTGAGCCAGTCCTGTGGCGTGGCGATCGTGCCGCCACCTTCGGTGGCGCCGTAGAACTCGTAGATGACCGGACCGAGCCAGTCGAACAGCCGGCGCTTCAGGTCGATCGGGCAGGGCGCCGCAGCGTGGATGACCTGGCGTAGCGACGACAGGTCGTAGCCGTTGCGCACATCCTCGGGCAACTGCATCAAGCGGTGCAGTTGGGTCGGAACCATGTGCACATCGGTGACGCGGTGTCGCTCGATCAGCTGCAGGGCGAGCTCGGCATCCCACTTGTCCATCAGGACCACGGGGTGTTCGAAGTGCGCCGAGAAGTACCCGAACGACAGGGGTGCCATGTGGTACATCGGCGACGTCACCAGATGCACCGCGTCGCCACCGGGCTCGATGTCGTAGCGCGACAGGTTCCCGCTGAAGGCGCTGACCCAGGTCTCGGGGTCGAACGAGGGGAGATCGCGCTGAACCGCCTTGGGGCGTCCGGTCGTACCCGAGGTGTACTGCATGAACTGCCCGGCCACCCGGTGCTCTGGTGTCCGGTCGGGCTGGTCCGCCAGGGCAATGTCGAGGGGGGTGAAGCCCGGGATCGCGCCCACCGAAAGGCGACCCGGCTCGGGCACCCCCGCCTGGTCCGCAGCTGCCGCCGCCACTGCGGCGAAGCGCTGGTCCGCCACGAGAGCCTTGGCGCCCGCGTCACCCAGGATGTACGACAGCTCGGCAGCAGTGAGGTTGCTGTTGAGCGGCACGTAGTTCCAGCCCGCCTGGTGCACGGCCATGAGCGTCTGCAGCACCTCGGCACGGTTCGGGAGCAGGGTCGCCACCGGATCGCCCTCCGTGAGACCGCGCGCCCGCAAGGCATGGACAAGGCGATTGGCCTGCGACGCGATGTCGCCGGCCGTCCAGCGCTCACCGGCCGGGTCGATCACGGCGATCCGGCCGGGTTCGGCCGCCGCGGCCGCCCAGAACCCTCTTGGTTGTTCTCCCAAATCCCACCCTTGGTTGGAGGCGTCCGTCCATGCTGCCACGCGACGTCCGGTCCCACGTAGCCCGTATCACCGCTGGGGCACCCGTCAGCCGGTGCACGCGCCACGTGCGAGCGAGTCCCATGGCGGGATCACCGGGGCAGCCCGAGCACGTGCTCGGCCACGATGTTGCGGTTGATCTCCGACGTCCCCCCGGCGATCCCCCCAACAGTCCCCGAGCGCCTCGGGGCCAGTGAGATCCACCGCCAGGCTCGCCAGCTCCTGGTCGCAGTGCGCCCAGGCCGGCTGGGCCAGGGACCGCCCTGAGGAAGCGCAAGCACGCGATGTCGGAGTAGTTGAAGTCGTCGCCGTCCTCGTCGGCCTGGGTGCGCAGCGCAGCTATCGGGGCCGGGTCACGACGTCCGAAGATGACGAGACCGTTGCAGGTGGACACTCGGAGTCGGGCGCAGTCGATCACGGATCGTTCTGTATGCACCCAGCAGTCCCATCACGACACTACGTTGATCCCCAGGTACCGCTCGAAGACGTCCTCGCCCGCCAGGTCGTCGGCGGGCCCTGAAAATACGACTTGGCCCCGGTTAAGCAAGTAGACGCGATCGGCAATTTGCAAGGCGCGGCTCACATACTGTTCGACCAACAGCAACGACGTGCCGGTCGCCGCGATCTGCGTCAGCATCTCGAATATCTTGTCAACGACCTGCGGGGCCAGCCCGAGGGAAGCTTCGTCCACCACCACCAACCTCGGGTTGGACACATAGGCGCGGACCAGTGCCAGCATCTGCTGCTCACCGCCGCTGAGACTTCCGGCAGTCTGCTCGATCCGCGTGCCGAGAATAGGAAACAAATCCACCGCCCGTTCGATACTGGCGTCCTCTTTCCGTTTGGGTGACTGCAGGATCAGGTTGTCCCGCACGGTGAGCGAGGGGAAGATGCCCCTACCCTCAGGCAGGTGACAGAGTCCCTTGCGGGCCATCACATGAGCGGCTGCGCCAGTCATGTCTTCCCCGTCGAATCTGATTGAGCCACTCTTGGTACGGATCAACCCTGAGGCCGTACGCAACAGAGTCGTCTTGCCAGCACCGTTTGGACCCAACAGCGCCACCACGGAGGAGTCGGCCACAAACAGAGAGACGTCCCGCAGAACCACTGTGTCCCCGTAGCCCGCCGTGACATTCTCAACCTCAATCACAGGGTGCTCCCTGATTGGGGCTGTCGCCGAGGCACCTGTCATGTGAGCTCCTCGTCGTGCGTCGTGAGGGCAGAGTATTCCGAACTCTCCGAGCCCAGATACGCAGCCCGGACGGTTGAGCTGGCCAGCATTTCTTCAGGAGTCCCTTCGAAGATCAGCTGACCAAAGTCCAGCACGAAGATGTTCTGGCACACCTGGCGGACAAGCTCCATGTCGTGCTCAACGAGAAGGATTCCCACGCCCCGCTCGGCCAGAGCAGCCTGCAGGATCTGCCCGAACCTCTGGGTCTCCCCACCGTCGAGTCCAGCGGATGGCTCGTCGAGCAGCAGCACGGAAAACGGACCGGCCAGCACTCGCGCCAGCTCGACCATCCGCCGTTGCCCGGTAGGGAGCAGGCCGGCCTGCAACCCAGCCAGAGCGCCGATGTCGGTCAACTCAATGGCTTCGGCCACCGCTCGGTCGATGGTGGCATCGTCCCGACGGCTGCTCATGAGTTGAGTCCGGGGGTTGCTGCCCGCCAGGAATGCCTCGCGGCCCATTGCCACGTTCTCCCGAACGGTCAGCGAGTTGAACAGATCGGCACGTTGGAATGTTCGACCCAATCCCAGCCGTGATCGGCCGGCCGGACCGATCGTCGTGACGTCGGCCCCGTGCAGCAGGACCCGACCCGAGGTGGGCTTGATCAACCCGGAGCAGGCGTTGAACGTGGTGGTCTTGCCGGCACCATTGGGACCGACCAGGCCGGTGATCAAACCCAATGGTGCGCTGAGACTCACGTCTTCGACCGCGTGAAGGCCGCCGAAGTACACGGCCAGATGTTGGATCTCGATGCCGGGTCCCTCGGCCCGCTGGGCGACCGCGGCAAGGTGGGCTGTGGCCGCGGCAATCGCGTCCTCGGCCATCGGGTGACCCTCGAGCGAAGTCGCGCGTCCCCCAGCCTCAACGGGCTCTGGCTCGCGCTGGCGCCCACCCCACCGGTCGAGGACCTCCCGCAGCCGTGGGGGAACCGAGGGGATTTTGTCGCGCTGCATGGCATACGTGGTGGCGAAGAACCCGAACACGATCTCCAGGTAGATGTTGATGTTGGAGATGGTCACGTACCCCGGGATGATGGTGTAGCCGAAGGCGGCAATCAGCCCGTACCAGGGCATGCCGCACACGCTGATGACGACCAGGGCAACCAGGATGAGCGAGTTGAACGAGCTGTAGTTGCTGCCCACGCTGTAGTGGAACAGTGCGGCCAGCAGGGCTCCAGACAGGCTGGCGAAGGTCGCCGAAATACAGAAGATGAGTACGCGCACCACGTTGGTGGTGGTGCCGTGGGTCTCGAGTGCGGTGGGTGAGTCGGACAGGGCCGCCAGCAGCCGACCCATGCGTCCCCGCTGGATGCCGATGATCGTCGCCACGCTCAGTAGGGCGATGACCAACAGCACGTAGTAGTAGCCGGAGTCGGTGGCCATGTGCCAAGGCCCGATGCTGTAGTCCGGGCGCGGGGCCGGAAGGCCCGAGGTGGTGGGACCGAACATGAACGTGGTCGTGTAGAACATCTGCTCGAGCAGGATCCCGAACCCGAAGGTGGCCAGGGCGAGGAAGACCCCGGACAGTCGGATGGCTGGGATAGACACGATGGCCCCGACTGGAGCCGCGATGAGCGACGCCAGGATGAGGGCGACCAGCCACGGCATGTGGTAGCTGTCGGTGAAATGGCCGAACGCTGCGGCCCCCACTGCAGCGAACGCCAGGTGGCACAGCGAGATCTGTCCCGCACTCCGGACCAGCAGTCCGAGCGAGAGGAACAGGATCACGTCGATGAGGGCGTTCGACCATATGGACAAGTTGGTGCCGACCAAGCTCGGCACGAAGGCAAGGGCCAGAACCACCACGGCACCGAACAGCAGCCGGACCCTCGTCGGCGCATACCACGATCTCCGGACAGGCAGGCTGTGGACGACGCGGCGTTCGGCCAACCGGGCCTTGGGGGTGATCACCAGCACCACGAAGAGGATGATGAAGGGCAGGCTGGCCGGGAACCCACTCAGCCAGCTGATCGACACCGCGTATTTCGCTGACAGGGCCCCGGCCACTCCGATGAAGATCCCACCCACGAAGGTGAGGGGAAGGCTCGAGAAATACCCGATGGCCGCGGCCCCGAAGGCCTGCACCACGAGCATGGTGATGACCAGGGCATCCAGATTGAGAGAAGGGGCGAGCAGCAGGCCCGCCATCGAGGCGAACACCATCCCGATGATCCACGCCCAGCGCCGCACCCGGACTGGATTCTCACCGGTCATCGACACCAGATCGGGGTTGTCCACCACGCCACGCATGGCGGCACCCAGCCGCACGTGGCGGAAGAAGTAGAAGAGTGCGCCGCTGGCCAGCACCGAGATGATCACTACGATGATCTGGTCCCAGCCCACCTCGACCCCACCGATGGGAACGGACTCTTGCGGCAGGAACTGCGGGACCGTACTGGAGCTGATGTTGCCGTACCAGAGTTGACCGATGCCCAGCACCATCAGGAGGAGACCCACTGTGGCCACGACCTTGAGGGTGTCCCCCACCGGCTCGAGGCTCCGGGCCAGCAGCTCCATGCCGAGACCTTCGAGCGGGGCGAGCACGAAGAGGCAGAGGGCGGCGGCGAGGGGCCACGCCATCCCGTGCTCGGTGTGGAGGAAGTAGAAGACGAAGACCGACAGGGCGGCCAGCGACCCGTATGCGAAGTTGAAGATCCCCGACGTCTTGTAGGTCAGGACCAGCCCGGTGGCCGCCAGTCCGTACACCGAACCGGTGGCGATGCCGATGACGATGAACGGGAGAAAGTCCTGCAGCATCGTCAGTGCACGTGCACTGCGGTCACGGCCTCACGTATGACGGCCCGGTCAGCGCTCGGGGCCAGTCCTACTTGGCGCAGACCAGCTTGCCACCGTTGAGCAGCACGAACTTCTGGTTCTTGATGCCCATGGTGTAAAAGCACGGGTTCGAGGCGATCTTGCCCTTCACGAAGTGAATCGGAGGGGCCAGCCCGCCCAGCGTGGTGCCCGCCGGTAGGTGGTAGAGCCCGTCCGTGACCTCGGCCGCCGTTGGGGTGGCGGTGACGTTGCCCGCCTGGATCGCCTCTTGAACCTCGATCGCCGCCGCCCATGTGGACAGGGCGATCTCCCCGAAGTTGGGACTGCTCGGAACCGACGGCGCGTACTTGGCCAGTTCTTCGTAGAAGGTCTTCGTGGCGTCGTTGTGGACGAACCAGGGCAAGTCGGGCTGGTTGTCGATGTTGCCCTCCATTCCCGGCGTGGTCAGCCACGAAATGGACACTGAACCATCGGCGCTGAACTCCGTGGGTGTATAGCCCTGGGCCGCGCACTCTGAAGCCACCTTGGCCACTATGGCCGAGGCGTCAGCGACCGTCATAGCGGTGGCACCGCTCTGCTTGGCTGCCAAGCACTGAGCCGTATAGTTGGGCGCGGCGAAGCCGATGCCGGCCGAGTAGGCGAGCTGGAGGCCGGCCTTGTCCAGCGAGGACTTCAACTGGGCGGAGGACTGGGCGCAGATGGCAACCTCGACGCAGTAGAGGTCGGCTTCCTTCTTGACGCCCGCCTGCTTGGCCGTTTGAACCCCGACGGTCGTCTCGAACTGATAGGTGCCGCCCTGGGGAAAGAAGTCTGGATTGGTGTATCCCGCTGCGGTGTCGAGTCCTCCGATACCGGGAACCTTTTGCTGCTCGATGTACGACGCCCACGACGTGTCGACGTCGCTGTTGTCGAAGATGGCCACCACATGGTCCGTGGTCACCAGCTGCGTGGCGTCGGAGAGCGCCGTGCCGGGGTTGTAGCCGTCGTCCTTGACGATGACCTCCACCTTGTGGCCGTCGATGCCTCCATGCGAGTTCTCCCAGGAGGCCCACGCCTGGATAGTCGGGGAGGTCTGGGCGATCGACGAGGCCTCAGGCCCGGTGCAGCTGCAGATATCGCCCAGCACGATGGGCTCGCTCGTGCTGGCGCCGGCCGCGGCTGCAGTAGTCCCGATGACCACCAGCGAAGCGCTCAGCAATAGCCCCGCCGCCAGTGCGATCCGGACCGGTTCCACCATCCGCTTCGCCACAGCTTGCGCCATTGCATTCCCTCCCGTTCCCCCGGAACCACCGGTTGGCCAACTCTGTCCGGGATCCCTGCGACCGGGACCCTACCAACCCGGGGTGTGCCATGCGTTGCACCTGCTGGAGGTCGCGTAGGTGGTGACCCCGAGGCCCTGAGGATCGGCTCGGTGACCGGTGCGATGAACCCGTTGACGCGCACGCCATGGAGGCTTCCATGACCTGCGTCACCTCGCCGCCACCATGTTCTCTGCGACGGGTGCGAGCACCAAGGAGGTCATGAGCCGCGGCGCGGTGGAAATCCGTGGCGATGGTGGTGCGCTACGAGCGCGCCAGCGGGAAGCGCGACGCCCTGCTCGCGCAACCGCTACGCCGAACGCATCAACGTGGTCCCGATCGGGACATTACGAGAACGCGCTCGCGCACCAACGCGTACGACCACCCCGACGGTGATAGGAACTCCTGGGCACCTATCCCCCCTGACCAGGGAGAACGAAGGGAAGTGCGGGCGAAGCTTGATCTCTATCAAGGTTGGCGACTCTCACGGCGGACTACGCAGAGGGACGCCTTCATCGGATTCAACCCCCCTCTCGATCCTTCACCCCAAACCAGCGACGGTAGCGGTATTGGTCGCGTGTGAGGCAGTGTGATCACTCAGAATCGCTGCCGACGACTTGCGCACTCGATTGCTCCAATCCGAAGATTTCTCGAACTGTTGGAGCGGCTCATCGTTCTTGTTCGGAGGCGCCCGAGGGCCCGGGGACCTGGTAACGGGTCGGGTTCATGAGGTGACAACTGACGGTGAGCCCGCCGACCTCAGTGGTCATCGGCTCCTCGGCTGCGCACACCTCCATGGCGTGGCGACAGCGGGTGCGGAAGTGGCAGCCACTAGGGGGGTTCATGGGAGAAGGAATGTCGCCCTCCAAGACGATCCGCAGTCGTCGTCGGGCCGGGTCGATGCTGGGTGAAGCCGAGAGGAGGGCCTGGGTATAGGGATGGCGGGCAGAGCCGAAGAGCTCCTCTACCGGTCCCTCCTCGACGATGCGCCCAAGGTACATCACCGCCACTCGGTGGCTGAGGGAGCGCACGAGATTGAGATCGTGGGAAATGAAGAGGTAGGCGATCCCCAAGCGGTCCTGCAAGTCGCCCAGCAGGTCGACGATCTGCACCTGGGTGGCGACGTCCAGTGAGCTGAGCGGCTCGTCGAGCGCCAACAGCTCTGGTTCGGTGGCCAGGGCTCGGGCAATGGCCGCCCGTTGCAACTGACCGCCGGAGACCTCGCGTGGGCGGCGCCGGGCGAAGGACGCCGGGAGGCGAACCTGGTCGAGCAGTTCGGCCGTCCGTTGCTCACGGGTGGAGCGTCCGAGCTCGGTGTGGACCACCAGTGCCTCGCCAACACTCGATCCGATGGTGGCGAGCGGATCGAAGGAGGAGTACGGGTCCTGGAAGACCAGCTGCATCCTTCGGCGCAAGGTCCGCAGACGGGCACCCTTGACGCGGGTGATGTCGTCGCCGCCGAGCACGACCTGCCCGGACGTGGGGCTGATCAGGCGCAACAGCAGTCGGGCCAGGGTCGACTTGCCGGAGCCGCTCTCACCGACGAGCCCGAGCGTCCTCCCACGTACGACGGAGAGATCCACGTCATCGACGGCGTGCACAGTTCCCTTGCCCCGGCCGGGAAGGCGGACCGAGAAATCGCAGGATACGCCGACCAGCTTGGCCACGACCTCCTCCTCCGGCGCCAACGCCGGGGCCGTTTCCAGGTCGCTCGTCACTGGGTACCCACCGGGTCAGCGCCGAGCCGGGTCGCCACGTCGGACCCGACTCCGGGCAGCGTGAGCTCCTCCAGTCGCCGACACCGGCTCTGGCGATCCTTGCCTACCGCCACCAGGAGGACGGGTTCGCTCCGACAGGAATCCTCGGCATAGGCGCAGCGCGGATGGAACCGACACCCCGAGGGGAACTGGCCGGCCTGAGGAACCTGGCCGGCGATGAGCGCCTGGCGGTCTGCCGGGCCCCGGATGCCCGGGGAGGCCGCCAGGAGGGCCGCCGTGTAGGGATGACGCGGGCGGGCGAAGAGATCGGTGGTAGCTGCGCGCTCGACCACCTGGCCGGCGTACATCACGGTGACTTCGTCGGAGAGCTCAGAGATCAGGGCCAGGTCGTGGGTGACGAACAGCACGGCCAGGTCGTGGGTCTCGCGCAGCTCGTTGAGGAGCTCGACGATCTGGGCCTGGACGGTCACGTCCAGCGCCGTGGTCGGCTCGTCGGCGATGAGCAGGCGCGGGTAGCAACTGAGGGCCATGGCGATCATCACCCGCTGGCGCATCCCGCCCGAGAGCTGATGCGGGTACGCGGAGAGACGTGCCGCGGGATCGGGGATGTGCACACTCTCGAGGAGCCGTGCCGCACGGTCCCGCGCCGCGGCTCGGCTCAGTTTTTCGTGCAGCCGGACGGCCTCTCTCAGCTGGTAGCCGACAGTGAAGGAGGGATCGAGGCTGGCCAGCGGATCCTGGAAGACCATGGCGATGTCGCGCCCTCGGACCCGTCGCAACTCGTCGAAGTCCGTGTCGAGGAGGTCGCGCCCGTCGAAGCGGATGGACCCCCCGACGATCTGGGCCGGCGGCGAAGGGAGGAGGCGCAGGACGGCCAGCGAGCTGACGGTCTTGCCGCAGCCCGACTCACCCACCAGCCCGACGATCTTGCCCGCCTCGACGTCGAAGGACACGTCGTCGACCACCCGGACCCGGCCCGCATCCGTCTCGAACTCGATGCACAGGTTCCGGACCTCGAGGAGCGCCGGCTGGCCATTGCTGTGCGACACCGCGTCGCCCGGTGTCGGCTGAGCGGGGCGATCCACCGTGGTGATCCCTCGTTGGCGCTTGACCCCGCGCTGGCGACGCGACCGGGTCGTCGCCCCGCTGATCGTGTCGCGCAGGGAGTCACCGATCGTGTTGAAGGCCAGGACCGTCAGGACAATGGTCAGACCGGCCGGCACGATGGACCACGGGTGGGTAAACAGCGAGGTGTCGTAGGCCTCCTGGACCATGGCGCCCCAGCTGGCCGATGGTGGAGGTGGTCCGAGGCCCAGGAAGGCGAGTCCGGATTCGGCCAGCAGGGCGGAGCCCAGGGCGATGGCGATCCCGACCACGAGCCCGGTCATGACGTTGGGGAGGATCCGCACGATGACGATGCGGGTGGGAGACGTGCCGATCGAGGTCGAGGCCTCGACGAAGGATTCCTCCTTCACGGCCAGGGTCTGCCCGCGGATAAAGCGCGCGAAGCCGGGCGCGAAGACCAGCGCGAGCGCCAGGGCGACGTCGTTCACCGAGGTTCCGACGACGGCCACGACGGCCAGGGCTAGCACGAGCGGCGGGAAGGCAAGGCCGGCATCGGCGCCCCGCATCAGGAGATAGTCGAGCCGGCCACCTCGGAAACCGGCCACGAGGCCGATGATCAGCGCCAGCACCAGGGCCAGGCCCACCGTCTCGAATGTGACCTGCATGGAGCTCTGGGCGCCGTAGATGAGACGAGAGAGCACGTCGCGCCCCAAGTCGTCCGTCCCGAGCCAGTGGCTGGCGCTGATCCCGGCCGAGGGCTGGGCCAGGTTCTGAGCGTTTGGGTCGTACGGGGCGATGAACGACGCAAAGAAGGCGAAGACGATCATGAGCAGCAGCCAGGCGATCGACAAGAGGACGCCGGTGTTGAGCAGGAACCGTTGCAGCCGCCGGTGCTCCGCCATCCACTGGCGCGGCGAACGTCGGTCGTTCCCCGTCGCGCCGAGGTCACCGGTAGCGGACGTCACGCCACCCGTACCTTCGGGTTCAAGTACCCATAACTGATGTCAACCAGAAGGCTCATGGTCATCTGGAAGAGGACGAAGACGATGGCTACCCCCTGGACCACCGGCAGGTCGTGGTCGGTGATGCCGCTCAGCATGTAGGGCCCGAGGCCCGGCATCGCAAAGATCTGCTCCACGATCACGGCGCCACCGAGTAGGTAACCGATCTGAATTCCGAAGATCGTCACCACCGGCATCGAGGCGTTCTTGAGCGCATGGCCGAACAGCACCGAGCGGCGAGTCCCGCCTTTGGCC
>Ga0187879_10002056_pt1 | contig 13757 bp, 10 predicted proteins | sample June2016WEW_19_1_FD_132423 | JGI IMG/M metagenome (GOLD analysis project Ga0187879, IMG submission 132423) | Peatland microbial communities from SPRUCE experiment site at the Marcell Experimental Forest, Minnesota, USA - June2016WEW_19_10 | ecosystem: Environmental > Terrestrial > Soil >... | reverse complement strand
GGCGCGCGCGCCGCCTTCGATCGACATGTTGCACACCGTCATGCGCTCTTCCATCGACAGCGCCTCGACGGCCGCGCCGCGGTACTCGATCACGTGTCCGGTCGCGCCGTTGGTCTTGATCCTGCCGATGATGCCGAGGATCAAATCCTTCGCCCCGACTCCCGGGCCGAGCTTTCCATCGACGCGGATTTCAAACGTCTGCGGACGCTCTTCCCACAGGCATTGCGTCGCCAGCACGTGCTCGACCTCGCTCGTGCCGATGCCGAACGCCAGCGCCCCGAACGCGCCGTGAGTGGCGGTGTGGCTGTCGCCGCAAACGATCGTCATGCCCGGCTGCGTAAGCCCGAGCTCCGGCCCGATGACGTGCACGATCCCCTGCTCGCGCGAGCCGATGTCGAACAGCCGCAGCCCGAACTCCGCGCAGTTGTGTCTGAGCGTCTCGATCTGCAGTTTCGAATCGGGATCGGTGATCGGCTTGCTCCGATCTGTTGTCGGCACGTTGTGATCCTGAGTGGCGTAGGTCCGATGCGGCGCGCGCACTTTGCGCCCCGAACGGCGCAGGCCCTCGAACGCCTGCGGCGACGTGACCTCGTGAACCAGGTGCAGATCGATGTAGAGCAGGGAAGGCTCATGCTGCTTTTCGCGGACCACGTGCTCTTCCCAGATTTTCTCGAACAGGGTCTTTGCGGCCATTGCGTTTCAACTCCCGCCGCGCCGGCGGCATAATAACTCTATTGCGAAACTTCGATTCATCGGGCTGCCGCCGCGCGCCGCGCATTTTTCCCGCGCGAATAGCGTTCGATCCGATCCGACAGCTTGATGGCGAACGCGCTGAATGCGGCCAGCTCGTCGCGCGAAAATCCCGTCCAGATCGCCTCGATCGCCGCTTGGCGCGACGCGCGCAGCTCGCCCAGCACTCTGCTTCCCTTCGCGGTCAGCTTGTAGCGCCGGTTCCTGCGGTCGGCCCGCCCAATCGCGGCCAGCACCAGCGCGCTATCGAGAAGCTGGCGCAATATTTTCGATACCGCCGCCGCCGAACTGTCGCGGCTGCGCGCGAACATCGACGGAATAAAATGCTCGGTCGAGATTTCCTCGAGCACCCGCCATTGTTCGATCGTGATACCCGCGTCGCGGGCCAGCGCCTCGCGCCGGCGCCCGAAGATTTCGGCCAGCGCGGTCATCGCCTCAATCGCGCGGAAGATGGGGTCGCGGGGTCCAACTGCTTGCATCAGGCAAGATATTAACTATAGTTAAGCAATCTTTGCAAGCGTTCTTATTTTATAAAGAAGGAAAAAGAGCATGTCCGAATTCTTCGACCGGCTCACTCCCGAACTGACGGAATTCATCGGCGCACAACCGGTCTTCTTCGTCGCCACCGCGGCGCCGGAAGGCCGCATCAATCTGTCGCCGAAGGGCATGGATACCTTCCGCGTGTTGGATGAAAAGCGGGTCGCCTACCTGGACCTGACCGGCAGCGGCAACGAAACCGCCGCCCATCTTCTTCGCGACGGCCGGATCACGATAATGTTCTGCTCCTTCGACAACAACGCGGAGATCGCGCGCATCTACGGGCGCGGCGTCGTGATTCGTCCGGACCACGCCCGCTGGCCGGAACTGGCAACCAATTTTCCGAAGCTTCCCGGAGTGCGGCAGATAATGGAGATCCGCGTGGAATCGGCGATGACTTCATGCGGTTACGGCGTACCCCGGATGCGCGAGATGACCGGGCGCGACACGCTCGAAAAGTACTGGCTTAAACGCGGCGAGGAACAAAAGCAGAAGCACTGGCAGACTCATAACCTGCGCAGTATCGACGGCCTGCCAACGGGAATCGCCGAAACCGCAACTCCGGGCTCCGAGACCTCATCGCGAAACCGCCGCTGAAGCCCGCGTCATTTGATCCGCCGCGTCGGCGCGGCGCGCTCCGCGCGCGCCAGGCCGCGCGTCACGGCCTCGTCGCCGAACTTCTTTGCCACCGAATCCAGCGCCCGATTGAGCCGGTCGCGCTTGCGATCGCGATTTTCCGCGGGCTCTGTGTCGAACAGCCCGAGCTGCGCGGTATCCACGCGCTCCAGCTGATGCACCTGCACGCCGACGAGACGAATTTGGTCATTCTCGCCGACCTTCGACAGCAACTGCGTCGCGACGCGCGAGATTTCCGGCCCGTCATTGGTCGTGCCGTCCAGCGAGAAGCTGCGCGTGATCAGCGGATAGCGCCCGCCGCCGAGTGGACGCGCCAACTTCAGCTTCAGCGTCACCGTGCGCGCGCGCACCCCGTCGGCGCGGAGCCGGCGCGCCAGTGCGTCGCCATGCGCGATCAGAACCCGACGGATTTCATCCGAGTCGAGCGCCAGGTCCTGCGCGAAGGTATTTTCCTCGCCGTATGACTTGCGCTGCCAGTCGGCAATTACCGGTCGCGTATCGTTGCCCGACGCCAGGTCATGCAGATGCGGTCCCATCGTGCCGAACAGGCTCTTCAACTCTGCCGGATCGCGCCGCGCAAGGTCGCCGACTGTCTCGATCCCGCATTCATGCATCCGCGCGAGCGTCACCCGTCCGACCCCCCACAGCCTTTCGACCGGCAGCGGGGTCAGAAATTTGCGCAATTCTTCCAATTCCACCGCGAGCAATCCGTCGGGCTTCGACATGTCGCTCAAAATCTTCGCCGCCATCTTGGTCGGCGCGACGCCCACCGACGCGACCAGCCCGGTTTCTTCGAGCACCCGGCGCTTGAGGTTGCGCGCCGCTTCCAGCGGCGGCCCGAGCAGACGCTCCGTGCCGGTCAGATCGATAAAAGCCTCGTCGAGCGAGAGCGGTTCGACGATCGGACTGAAGCTCTCGAATACGCGGCGCACCAGCCGCGAGATTTCCACGTAGCGATCCATCCGGCCCGGCACGAAGACCGCCTGCGGACACAGTTTGCGCGCCTGCCCGGTCGGCATCGCGGAACGCACGCCGAATTTGCGCGCCTCGTACGACGCCGACGTCACCACCCCGCGCGCGCTGCGACCGCCCACGATTACCGGCAGGCCGCGCAGCGCCGGATTGTCGAGCACTTCGACCGACGCGTAGAACGCGTCCATGTCCGCGTGCGCGATCACTCGCGGCCAATGCGCCGCGCTCGCGCCTCTGCGAGCCTCCTCGATGCTCACGGCGGCGCCATCATCGGAGTCTTATTTCGGCGTCGAGAGTTTGGCGAAGATCGTATCCGCGGCAGCTTCGCCGCCGCGCACGCAATCGGGACTTCCCACGCCGCGATAAGCCGCCCCCGCGATTGCGAAGGCGGGAATTGGGGCGACGAGGCGCTCGATCTCGGCGACCCGCGCCAGATGCCCGACGTCGTACTGCGGCATCGCATCGGGCCATCGCCTCACTACAGTGATTCCCGGCGCCGCGGTCACGCCGAGCAGTTCGCGAAACTCGTCGCGCACGGCGGTGACCATCTCGTCGTCGCCAAGATTCATCATTTCGCGATGCAGCTCGCCGCCGATGAACGCTCGGGCCAGGATTGCACCCGCCGGCGCGCGTCCGTCGAACTTGAAGCTGGAAAAGCTGGCCGCGATTATGCGCCGATGCTCGATTGCCGGCACCACGAAGCCAAATGCGCGCGGAGGACCCTCGAAGTCGCTCTCGCGAAAGGTCAGGTTGACCGTCGCCGCCGACGCGTAACTGATCCCGGCGAGCAACTTCGCAGCCTCCGGCTCAAGCGGCGACACGATGCGCGCGGCCGCGTACGCCGGCGCGGCGCAGATTACCGCGTCGGCGTCGATCGCGCCGCCACCGGCCAATGCGAGCCGCCATCCGTCCGCCGTCGGCGACATCGCGATAACTTCCGCACCCGTGCGAATCGACCCGCCCAGCCGCGCCGCAATCGTCTCGGGCAGCGTCGCCATCCCATTCCTGAAGCTTTGGAACAGGCTCCATCGCGCGCCGCTGACCTCCGAACCTTTCGACGCCCGCGCCCGCTCTGCCGCGCGCATTCCCTTGAACAGGCTGCCATGGCGCCGCTCCATCTCGACAAAGCGCGGTATCGTCGCGATGGTGCTGAGCCGTTTCGGATCCGCGGTGTAGATGCCGCCCGCGAGCGCCTGCGCAACGCGATCGAGCACCTCGCGCCCCAGTCGGCGCGTCACGAATGAGTCCAGACTCTCGTCGTCGCCGATGGTTCGCGCCGCGATGAATGGTTCCAGCGCCATCCGTAATTTTCCGAGCGGCGAAAAAAGCGGGCTTCGAAAAACCGGCCCGAAGTGCGCCGTCGCGAGCATCATAAATCCCGCCGGGACCTCGACCAGCCGCCCCGCGCGGACCACGAACGTCTTGCCGTAGATCTCGCGAGTCGGAATCAGTTCCGCGCCGAGACCAAGCCGCCGCGCGAGCTCGGCGGCCGAGGTTTTTTCCGACAAGAAAGAATCGGCGCCGGTCTCGATCACAAATCCGTCGCGGCGAATCGTCTCGAGCGCTCCGCCGCATCTCGTGCCGCGTTCGAGCAATTCCACTTCGAGCGGAAATTCGCGCGCCGCCGCGTGCTCGCGAAGCCGATACGCCGCGGCGAGCCCGGTGATTCCCCCGCCTATTACCGCAACCCGTTTGATGGGATTTTCCCCTTACTCCCGACTCGCCGGCGGCGCTTGTGCGCCGCCGGCTGCGATCTACTTCACAGTACCCGAGATCGGGATCGACACGACACCGGCGTTGGCGCCGTAGGTATAGCTGAACCCCACCGTCGCCGACTGCGTGCCGGTCGCGCCGCTCTTCGGCGCGAACTCCATCGTGATCGTGCAGTTGCCGGGTTTGGCCTTCAGCGTGACCGCGCAGGTGTTGGCCGTGATCGTGAACGCGCCGGAATCGGTGCCGACGACGCTGGTGGTAGCGAGGTTTACGCTCACGGTCGCAGGATTCGAGATCTTGATTTTCTTTGCCTTACCGCTGGTGCCTGCCGCCACCGACGAGAACGTCTCCTTGGACGGCGCCTTGAGCGTCACGGCAATTCCATTGCCGCTGAGGTTCATCGCGGGACTGGCGCCGTTGTAGCCAACCTCTATGGTTTGATCGCTCACGGCGCCGGGAGTGGCCGGCGCAAACTCGACCTCGAACGAGCACTTCTTCTTCGGCGCGATAGTTTGACCCGAGCAGGTGTTCTCGCCGCCGGCGACCACGAATGGCGGCGTCGCGGTCACCGATCCGATCACCGCTGCGATCGCGCCCTTGTTGGTGAGCGACACTTTCTTGGACTTGCTGGTCCCGGTCGCATCGACGCTGCCGAGATTGAGCTTCGCCGGGGACGCGCTCAGCGTGGTGGTCGGTGTGGGCGTCCCGGTTGGCGTGGCGGTCTGCGTCGCCGTCGCGGTTGCGGTCGGCGTCGCGCCAGTCGCCGTCGCGCTCGGCGTCGGTGTCGGCGCGACAGCCGGCTGGATGGCGACGAACAGAGGGTCACCCAGTTCTGTGAGCGGACCGCTGATGGTGTCGGTGGGGGCCTCGTCGAGCAGCCCGGTGCCGCTGATTGCCAGCGCCGGATAGACGAACACGCTCGCGGCGCCTACGTCGGCCACATAGATGTTGCCGCTGGAATCCAGCGCGATGCCGTATGGGTTCCGTAGGCCGGTGTTGTGTCCGCTGATGGTGGCGCTGGGGACCTCGTCGAGCTTCCCGGTGCTGCTTCCCAGCGCCGGATAGACAAACACCTTGGAGGCGAGGATGTCCGCCACATAGATTTGGTCGCTGGAATCCAACGCGATGCCGTTTGGGAAGCGCAGGCCGGTGCTGCTCCCGCCGATGGTGGCGAGGGGGGCGTCGTCGAGCGTCCCGGTGCTGCTTCCCAGCGCCGCATAGACAAATACGCTCGTGGCTTCGTTGTCCGCCACATAGATGTTGCGGCTGGAATCCAGCGCGATGCCGCCCGGGCTGAGCAAGTCGGTCTTGCTCCCGCTGATGGTGGCGATGGGAGCCTCGTCGAGCAGCCCGGTGCTGCTGCCCAGCGCCGGATAGACAAACACGCTCGGAGGGATGTCGTCTCCCGCGTCACCCTCATCCGTCACATAGATGTTGGCGCTGGAATCCAGCGCGATGCCGCTTGGGGCGACCAGGCCGGTGGTGTTCCCGCTGATGGTGGCGATGGGGGCGGCATTGGCGTTGCTCCCGGCGGCATAGACAAACACGCGCGGGACCCCGTTAAAGTCATTGCCCGCCACATAGATATTGCCGACGGTATCCAGCGCCATGCCTACTGGGCCTGCCAAGCCGGTGGTCAGGGTCGTGCTGATGGTCCCAGAGCTGGGGGCCTCGTTGAGCAGCCCGGTGTTGCTTCCCAGCGCCGAATAGACAAATACGCTCTCGGCTTTCTCATCCGCCACATAGATGCCGCTGGAATCCACCGCGATGCCGTATGGGTTCTGTAGGTCGGTGTTGCTGCCGCTGATGGTGGCGGTGGGATTCTCGTTGAGCACCCCGGTGCTGCTTCCCAGCGCCGGATAGACAAACACGCTCGTGGCGCCGTCATCCGTCACATAGATGTTTTGGCTGGAATCCAGCGCGATGTTTTTTGGCGAGTCCAGGCCGGTGATGTTCCCGCTGATGGTGGCGATGGGGGCCTCGATGAGCGTCCCGGTGCTGCTTCCCAGCGCCGGATAGACGAACACGCTCGTGGCGCCGTTGTCCACCACGTAGATGTTTTGACTGGAATCCAGCGCGATGCCGACTGGTTCGTTCAGGCCGGTGATGTTCCCGTTGTTCCCGCTGATGGTGGCGATTGGGGCCTCGTCGAGCAGCCCGGTGCTGCTTCCCAGCGCCGGATAGACAGACACGCTCTGGTACCCGGTGTTGGTGTTGTAGCCCGTTACATAGATGTTGCGGCTGGAATCCAGCGCGATGCCGTATGGTTCGCTCAGGCCGGTGGTGCTCCCGCTGATGGTGGCGATTGGGGCCTCGTTGAGCAGCCCGGTGCTGCTTCCCAGCGCCGGATAGATGAACACGTTGCCGACTTGAGTTCCCCCACCGGTGAAGGGGTAGGCCGCCACATAAATTTTGCCGCTGGAATCCACCGCGATGCCGGCTGGGGCGTACAGGCCGGTGTTGGGCCCGCCGATGATGGCGATGGGAGCGGCGTCGCCGCTGCTCCCTTTGGCGTAAATGGTGACAGCGTTGGTGCAGCGGTTGGTGACGTAAATGTTCCCATTCGCGTCAATGGCCACAGATTCCGGCTCGGCGAGGCCGGTAGGGACGGGGGCCAGCGGGGCGATGTCGCCGTTGCTCGCGGCGGGATAAGCAGTCACGGCGTCGGTGCAAGCGTCCGCAACGAAGAGCGGCGGGATGGGCGGGAGCGACTGGCTATAGGCGCGGCCTGAAAAACGATGAAGCCCGACCATCGCCAACGCGACCGCACAAAAGATCGCGATCGCGCCTATCCGTGCTTTTCCCCAAGATGCCTTCATCAGTTCCCCCCATGAGACGGCCGCCAAGCGGGCCAAAAATTAAAGTTAGCCGAATCTCCGGATATGGACCTTTTCGAGTCGCCGATCAACCGCTCCGCTGCAGACCCGACGGTCTCCTTCGGCAAGGCTTCAGCCACCCCACTCGCATCCAAACCCACATCCATCGGGGCTTCGCCCGCATTTTATCAAACGGCGGTTCACTTAAAAAACAGAATTCCCTTTTTGATTTGTGTGCCGGAGTTCGTTTGAGCTTCTCCCTCGATCGATCCGTCAGCCGCGCGCGTACGGCGCGATTATCGACGCCATCATCTCGATAAACAACGGATGGTCCCCGACGGTCGGCGCGCGCTCCATCCTGATTCCCGCCGCGCGTGCGATTTGCGCCGCCTCGATATCGAGGTCGTACAGCACTTCGACGTGATCGCACAAAAAACCGATCGGCACGACCACCGCCGCCTTCGCGTCCAGGCTCCGAAGCGTATCCTTGATGTCGGGTTCGAGCCACGCCTCGCGCGGACTCCCGCTGCGGCTTTGATACGCGAATTGCCAGGTGCCGATTCCAAGCTCCGCGGCGACCATCCGCGCCGACTGCGTAAGCTGCTCGACGTACGGCCCGGCCTGCGCCATCGCGAGCGGAATACTGTGCGCGGTGAAGATCAGCCGCGCACGCGATCGCGCTTGCTCGTCCAGCCTCGCGTACGCCTGGCGCGTGCGCGACGCCACCGCCGCGATGAACAGCGGATGGTCGTGCCACGGCTGGGGATACACGACTTCGGGCGCCGCTTCGCCCAACGCAGCGCGCGCGTCGTTGACGGTTGCCTGGTAACGCTCGAAGCTGACTTCGCTGCGATGCGCGGCCATGATGAAGCCGAGCACGCGCCGCGCTCCACCGTCAGCGAGCGCGCGAATCGAGTCGGCAACATACGGTTCCCAGTTGCGCATCCCGACCGCGACCGGCACGCGCGCGCCTTTTTTCGCAAGCTCTTCGCGCAGCGCCGCCGCCTGGCGCATCGTGAGATCGTTGTACGGCGAGCGCCCGCCGAGGAGATCGTAATGACGCACCACCTCCTCGTAGCGCTCGCGCGGGATTGGCCGCCCGCGCAGCATGCCATCGAGAAACGGCCGCACCTGGCCGGCGCACGTCGGTCCGCCGAATCCAATCATCAACACCGCGTCGCACTTTGCCTTCGCGGGCATAGCGTCAGCGCGCGCTCATCTCGTGAACCGCATCGACGAGCGCGATTACGTGATCGACCGGCGTATCCGGAAGTATTCCGTGGCCGAGATTGAAGATGTGTCCGGGGCGTCCGCCGGCCTGATCGAGGATCGCGCGGGCGCGGGTGCGGATTTCGGAAACATCCGCAAACAGCGCGATCGGATCGAGATTGCCCTGTACCGCCACACTGTAATCGAGCCGTGCCCACGCGTCGGCGAGATCGACGCGCCAATCGAGCCCTAAAACGTCGCCGCCCGCCTCGCGCATCAGCCCGAGCAGATTTCCCGTCACGGTCCCGAAATGGATTACGGGCACGTGCTTGGGAATCGCCGCGATCACCGACGCGGTATGCGGCAGTACGAACCGCCGATAGTCGTCCGGGCCAAGGCTGCCGACCCAGCTGTCGAAAATCTGGACGATGTCGGCGCCCGCCGCGATTTGCATCTTCAGATAATCCGCCGTCGTGCGCGCCAGCCGCTCCATCAGGCGATGCCAGGTTTCGGGCTGCATGTACATGAAAGTTTTGGTCGCCTGGTATTGCCGCGACGAGCCGCCTTCGATCAGGTACGACGCGAGCGTGAACGGCGCCCCGGCAAACCCTATCAGCGGAGTCGTCGCGCCGATCGCGCGATGCACCAGCTTGATCGCGTCGCCAACGAAGCCGAGCGCCGCCACATCGACGGCGGGAATCCGTTCGAGGTCGGCCTCGGTGCGAATCGGGCGATCGATCACCGGCCCGTCGCCTTTTTCGAAATGCAGCCCGACTTCCATCGGGATCAAAGGCAGCAGGATATCGGCGAAAATGATTGCCGCATCCACCTTGAGGCGCTCGACCGCCGTGACGGTGACTTCGGCGGCCAACTCGGGCCGCCGGCACATCTCGAGAAAACCGTGACGCTCGCGAACGCGCCGATACTCCGGCATGTAGCGGCCCGCCTGGCGCATCAGCCAGATAGGAGTGTAGGGGGCAGCTTCGCGCCGGCACGCCTTGAGCATCGGATGGCCGGCGAGCGGAGATCGCGGCGCGTTGGAAATCGCCGGCCGACGCGAAGGTGGCGCCGCACCCGCTTCAATCCGGTGCGTGTCCGCGCGGTTAGCGATGAGAATCGAAGCCGCTTGCGCCGCCGCCGCTTTAACCAGATGGCCGAGTTTCGAATGCTCCGGCTCGAAGTCCACGCGAAGCCCGTAGGCGCGGATTTGCTCCGAGCATACCGGCCCGATCGAGCCAACCGCCATGCGCGCGAATCCGCGCTTGACGCCGTCGCCGATTCCCTCGGCCTCCGCGAGCTGAATGACGTTGGTGACCTGGTTCGAGCTGGTGAAAATAGCCACGTCTGCCGCGCCCGCCGCGATCGCGTTCAACGCCGCTCGCAGCGGCGCGCGATCGGCCGGCAGCGTCCATCTATAGACCGGAATAATCGTGACCCGGGCGCCGCGCGCCTCGAGCCCGGCGGTCAGCTCGCGATTGGAGACCCCGTATTCCTGGATCGCGACGCGCTTGCCCTTGAGCTCGACCTGCGAAGCAAGCGCGCTCAGCACTTCGCGCCAGGTATTCGGCTCCGGCACGACGATCGACGGTTCGATCCCAAGATCGCGCATCGCGCGAATCGGTTTTGGCCCGCGCGCCACGGTTGCGATTGCGGCCAGCGCCGCCACTATCGACGCCCGCTGATGCCGCGTTTCCATCGCTTGGAACAGCGCGCGCGTGCCGACGCCGGTCATAAAAATAACCACCTCGAATTCGCTTTCGCCGGCCAGCAAGCGATCGGCGAAATCCAGCGCAGCGTGATTGTCCTCGAGCGGCACCTCGCGCATCGCCGGCGCGATAATCGCGACGCCGCCGCGCCGCTCGATCATCGTCGCGACCTCGGCCGCCATGCGGCTCTCGAACGCGACGACGCGAAGTCCGCCGAAGCCGGGGGTGATGTCTGAGGAATTCGATTCTGTCTCTGGGTTCATCTGAAGCTGGAGGTCTCGCAGGAATTGGATTCCGTCTCTGAGTTCATGGCGAGCAACGAAAAGCCGTATCGTTAATCTTGCCGCGCGCACGATGCCCGCGTCCACTCCCCCGGCCTCCTGCCTTTGCGGTTTGCGGGTGCGCAGGACGAGCGGGAGAAGCCGCATTGCCCGTTTTGCGACCGGTGTGTTAGCTGTCCGTCGTGGAAGAGGAATCAAACGTCACGCGGAGAATCGAGGTGACTATGAGAATGCGTATTGGTACCTGCCGGTTGGTCCTGTCAACGATAGTCGCATTCGCCGGAGTCGCGTGGATCTCGCCGCAACCGGCGCGCGCGCAGAATCCGCTTGCGCCGGTTGCGGCCAGCGTGGCTGAAAGCGCACCAGTTCCCGCCTCGCAGATTCCCAAGGAAATTACCGACGCGATCAACTCGCCCGATCGGCCGGCCGCGGACAAGACGCTCGACGCAGGACGCAGGCCCGATCAGATCATGGCGTTTTACGGAATCAAGCCCGGGATGAAGATTGCCGATATATTCGCGGGCGGCGGGTACATGACCGAGCTGTATGCGCGAATCGTCGGATCGACCGGCACGGTTTACTCGCAGAACGGTCCGTTCCCCGACCAGTTCAAGAAAAGCGAAGATACATGGAACGAACGGCTGAAAGAGCCGGCGCTCAAGAACGTCGTCAAGGTCAGCAAACGCTTCGATGCGCCGGACCTGCTGCCGGTGCCGCCGGAGTCGCTCGACGCCGTGATCATCCATCTCAATTACCACGACCTGGTCGGCTTCAAGCTCAATCGCGAGAACGTGAACGCGGCGGTGTTCAAGGCGCTCAAGCCGGGCGGGATTTACGGGATCGTCGATCACAGCGCCCAGCCGGGAACCAACGATACGGTGACCACCACGCTCCACCGAATCGACGAGAATTTTCTAATCAAGGACGTGGAGAAGGCGGGCTTCAGGCTGTCCGGAGCGTCGAGCGCGCTGCGCCACCCTGAAGACGATCGCACGTGGATTGTGTTCAAGCATCGCGGTCAGACCGATCGCTTCATGCTCAAGTTCACCAAAACGCCGGCAATCGCGGCAGACGCAAAAATCCCTGGCGCCTAGGCCGCGGAGAGGATCTCGCGCGCCTTGCTCAGGTCGAGAGCGATCTGCGCCTTGAGCGCATCGGCGTTGTCGAACTTGCGCTCGGGGCGGATTCGTTCGATCGGCTCGAGCTTGATTCGCGTCCCGTAGATGTCGCGCGTGAAATCAAAGATATGCGCCTCGATCGATCGCGCGCTCTCCGAAAATGTCGGACGCATTCCGATGTTGGCGATCGACGGGTAGGCGCCATCGCTGAGGATGACGCGCGCGGCGTAAACACCGTCGGGCGGAATGCATTCCGTTTCGCTGGCGAGATTCGCAGTCGGGTATCCGATCGTCCGTCCGCGCTCGCGTCCGCGCACGACCTGGCCGCTTAGAAAGTGGTAACGGCCCAACAGCCTGGCGGCGGCGCGCAGGTCGCCGGTTCCGATCAACTCGCGCACCTTGGTTGAACTGACTTCGATGCCGCCGATTTTGACCGGCCCGACCACGTCCACATCGAAACCGAATTCGCGGCCGAGTTCGACCATCATGGCCGCGTTCCCCGCACGATTGTGGCCGAAGCTTACGCTGTGCCCGACGACCACTTCGCGCACGCCAATCTTTCCGCGCAGGTAGTCGCGCACGAAATCGCGCGGCGCGAGCAGGCTAAGCTCGAGTGTGAAGTTCAGCACGATCACGCCGTCGATGCCCGACAGCTGCAGCAGTTCGAGTTTGTCATCCGGGGCCAGAATCAACTGCGGAGCGCGGTCCGGAGCGAGCAGTTTGGCCGGCAGCGGATCGAACGTGAGCGCGAACGCGGTGCCGCCGGCCGCGCGAGCGCGATCGATTGCGGTCTTCAGGATCGCGCGATGTCCGAGGTGAACGCCGTCGAAATTACCGATCGCGGTGACCGGGTAGGGATGGCGCGCGAGCGCTTCCAAGTCGCGGATTATTTCCATTCAATCGTCCGCGAAGGCGCTGCCTCAATCGCTCGCGAGGTCTTTCATCATCGTGTTCGCGGCCTCCGCCTCCGGAGTTCCAGCGTGATCGGCGACCAGTTTCTGCAGTGTCAGGCGCGCGTCGATTCGATCGTTGAGCTTCACAAATGCCTGCGCCTCGCGCAGCAAGGCGGCGCCGGCATATTTGCCCTTGGGAAACCGCATCACGAGATCGTTGAATTGCAAAATCGACTGGTCGTAACCGCCGGTTTCAAACAACGCGTTGGCGGCGAAGTATTCGGCGGGCTCGCTCAGCGCGGATTTCGGGTACGCATGCTGCAGCTTGGTGAACTTGGTGACCGCGAGCGGATACTTGGCGGCCTTCATCGCGTCGAGGCCTTCGCGATAGATCTTCACGCCCGGCTCGTTCGAGGTCGCGGCGTCCGCAATTTCCTGATCGAGTTCGCTCGGCCAGGTTGGAGCGATCTCGGCGGGCGCGGCGGGCGGAGCCGGACCCCCCGGCGGCGCCTCTGCCGATGGCATTCCCGGCGCGGGCGCCCCGCCGACGGAGTCTGCCGGCGCGCCGGGAGGAGGAATCGCGCCGGGCGTCGCCGCCATCCCGGCCTGCAATGCTTTCACTTCGGCCTCGAGGCTCGCGACTCGATCGTTCATCGACGACGCGTCGCCGCCGGCGCCGGTGGCGCCGTGCTTGAGTTCCTCGATCTGATCGTTCTGACGTTGAATCTGCTGCTTCAGGGAGTTGATTTGCTGGCGGTCGCTCGCAATCATCCCGCGCAGCGTGAACTCGTTTTGATTGAGCTGCGCCAGGTCGCCTTGCTCGGCGCATCCCGCCAGCGCCAATGCCGCGGCAAAGACGGCGATGGCGCCGATCGGCCAGTTCGTTTTTCGCACGCTCTTATTCCTTGTTTTCACTTACCGCAAAGTGATCGCGCCGGTTCTGCGACCAGCAGCTTTCGTCGTGCTCGGTGCAAAGCGGAAGCTCCTTGCCGTAGCTGATTGTCGAGATTCGGCTGCCGCCGATTCCGAGCGTCACCAGGTAATCCTTGGCGGCCTGCGCGCGCTTGGCGCCCAGCGCGATATTGTATTCCTCGGAGCCGCGCTCATCGCAATGACCCTCGACCTG
>Ga0187879_10002055_pt1 | contig 13759 bp, 9 predicted proteins | sample June2016WEW_19_1_FD_132423 | JGI IMG/M metagenome (GOLD analysis project Ga0187879, IMG submission 132423) | Peatland microbial communities from SPRUCE experiment site at the Marcell Experimental Forest, Minnesota, USA - June2016WEW_19_10 | ecosystem: Environmental > Terrestrial > Soil >... | reverse complement strand
GTTCCGTTACATCACCAATAAGGAAGCGCTCGCCGAATGGGAACGCAGACAGGCTGCGGAGAAGAAGGACGCGGAGAAGCAGCAGCCTGCAACCCAGACCTCGGTTTCGGCTCCCGCGCCGGCCGCAAACGCGGCTCCCAAGCCGGAGGTGAAGCAGTGAAGCCAGCCTGCAAATCCGGCGGTTGGAAGGGGACAACAAGTTTTGGCTACCCGTTCTCGGGCAGCCAGGAAGCGGAGGCAAGTCAGGTCCTGACTCCGCTAGCAGGAGCTGTAGATGTAACGGTTCTTTTCGATAGAGGTTCAAACTTCATGGAGGCTACTTTAATGAAAAAGCTAGTGTTGGTTCTGCTGTGTATGGCGGTGTTTGTTACTCTTGCCGCCGCACAGAACTATACCTCGGGCGTGAGCACCATCAATGGCGTTGACGTCCTCGGCGCACACAATAACTACGGGCGCGGCTGCGCAGGCTGCCATGCTCCTCACAACGGCGGAAAAGGCAATGGTGGCAACGCCGGTCCCAATGCCGGTATTGGCCTTGGCGGCGAATATGCACCCAATACCGACCCCTATGCCGGCGTAGATGCCCTGTTTGGCCAGGACCTCTCGACGTTGTACGGCGTCACTTTGAGAATGGGTGACAATGGCCGGTACTCTGAAACTCTTCCTCTGGCCAGCCTCGCGCCAGACGCTGAAATCAGCTCGATCGCCATGTGTCTCGCCTGCCACGATGGCAACATCGCCAAAGGCGGCATGATGAAGGGCGTGTCCTACGAGCAGGCCATGGGTCTTCTGCCCGCCAACGTGTACGGCAGCCAGCCGATTCCGACTCTGCTGGGCTTGAATTCCCTGATCGGCTACAACAGCACTCACCCGGTGGGCACCAACGCCACCCTGGGCGCGCTGAAATTAGTTACCACGAATACGGCATATGCGTGCGGGGCTACCGATCCAATCTGTGTCAATTGGAACGTTGCCAAGGGCACCGCCTCCGGTATTACACCTCAAGGGGCTTATGCTAACTTCGTCACCAACTACGGCTATCCCGCGCTCGCCGGGAGTACGCATGGCCTTGGGGTTGCCGCTAACCCTGCCGCCACCGTGGGGGATGCAACGAAGCTATTCATCACCTGCACAACCTGCCACAACCAACACAATATGTACGTTTATATTGAACCGGGTGTGCAGACAACCGCTAAGATTTACAATGGAAGATATCCCACGTACTTCTTTATCAACTCACCGTACAACCCGAATCAGCCCGCGCTGACACCGCAACAAGCACCTTCAACCACGCAGTTCTGCCGCCAGTGCCACAATGGCGAATCGAACGAAGCAGCTGGCGTGAACAACGTCTTGACGTCGTTCTAGTTAGTTCGCTGCAGGTAAACCTGGGGGAGGGAAACTCCTCCCCTTTCTTTTTGTAGAAAGTAGAGGTCTGAAAGTGAACTCTCCAATTGCCAACTGTAAATCACGAATTGCTGCGCTCTGCGCCTTGCTGTTGCTGTCGGCATCCGTCGCCGGCGCGCAGCTTGTGGCCTCGCATGCTCCCACCGGAGTTGCGCCGACATCGACGCCGGACCCGATGGCAGGTAAGCCAGTGGCGCGTGTCAATGACGCAGTCCTCACCGAACGCGATCTGATGCGCGAGCTCTATTCCATCTTTCCTTATGCCAGCCAGCACAATGGAATTCCGAAGTCCATGGAGCCGGAGATGCGCCGGGGTGCGCTGGACATGATCGAGTTCGAGGAGCTGCTGTATCAGGAAGCGTTGCGCCGGAAGATGACGGTTCCGCAGGAGCGCATGCAGCGCGCCGAAATGGATTTCCGCAAGCAATTCTCCTCGCAGCAGGACTATGAGCAGGCGCTAAGAGCGGAAGCCAACGGCTCCCCCCGCGTGATGAGTCAGAAGATACGCCGCGCACTGCTGATCCAGGAACTTCTCAAGCTGGAAGTGGAAGATAAGGCGAAAGTTTCTCCACTACAGGCCAAAGCCTATTACGACCAGCATCCCAAGGAATTTGCTCACTCGGAGACCTTCAGCATTCAAACCATCTCGATCCTGCCGCCGCAAACTGGCGGACCGGAAGTGCAGCAGGAGGCCCGCAAGCGGGCTCAGGACGCCGCGCGACGCGCGAAGGCGACCAAGAGTTACCAGGAGTTCGGTCTCCTGGCGGAAAGTGTCTCCGACGACGACTGGCGTGTGAATCTGGGTGACCGCAAGGCCGTAGCAGGCGAAAAACTTCCCCCGGAAGTGGTGAAGGCGGCGCTCGCGATGCAAGTCGGGCAAGTGAGCGATCTCATCCAGCTCGGCAACGCCTACACCATCTTCCGGCTGAATGCGCATGACCCAGCGGGAGAAACGCCGTTTGCGGAGATCAAGGACAAGCTGCGCAAAGACCTGGAAAAGAGCAAGGTGGAGCAGCTTCGCTCCGGCCTGGACCGGAAGCTGCGACAGAACGCGAAGATAGAAGAGTTGTAGGGAAGAGGGGCACGATCACTTCGCATTGGTGCGGCCGGTGCGGCCTTTGCAGGGACCTCAAGCCAAAGACCATGTTCTCTTTTTGAGTTTTCTCTCATTAGAGCGGCTAGGCTGCGCGTTTGTTATCCCCAACGCTGCGTGATATGCCCCAAGGTGGGCAGCGATAGCCCTCTCATGAGTTCCGTTACATACATGAAACAAAGGGCTTTAGGTGCCAGAATACAGTGGCGCAGGAAGTGCAAGAAATCGTTTTGGGGTCCTGCACGAGAAACGGAAAAATGCGCTCTGCGAAACCAAAATCGGACGCATATAAGACCTCTCCTCAACGATTATTCGCGCTTCGTCTATTACCGTCTATTTTCCGTCTCGGGTTGTGTCTCTGGATTGGATTGTTGCTTTCGGCAATTCCGGCTGCGGCGCAGCTGCAGGTAGGCGACGCAACGAAACTCAGCCTGGATGGAACCTTGTTCACCGGCTACGATGATGGTTGGAGCAACACCTCGACTTCTGCCCATTCTCTGGATGTGGGCGGCAATGTTGGCCTGTCTGGCAGCTACTTTAACCCACAATTCCTGTCATTTTTTGCCAATAATGACTACGGCCGGGGGCAGGCCGACTCCGATTATCAGTCAATCACCAATTCCGAAAAGTTCGGCGTAGGCGCCGGCATATTTGGCGGCAGCCATTTTCCTGGCTCGATCAGCTGGACTAAAGGCTACAACAGTACGGGAGCGGTTGCCTCGGAACTGTCGGGCTTGACCAGTACCGGTGACTATGGCTTACTTTCGATTAACTGGGGCGCTTACGTTCCCGGCTTGCCCTCGTTGTTTGCAAATTATTCAGACAGCAGTAGCTCGACTTCGATCTTCGGGACGGAGGGAGAGACCAGTTCCAAGCAGCATAATTTCAATCTCGGTTCCGCGTATAAGATCCGCCTGGGTGATTGGAAGGTCAACCTGGACGGCAGGTACACACGCAACTGGGGCGTTACCGGCACGCCGCAATTCCTCAACGGGCAGGAACAACCGACCGAGGAATCAACTAGCGGATCGTCGGAACAGATCCGTGCCGGGACCGAACACTCATTCCCGCTTAACGGTAGTTTCTCCGCTTCCGCCGGCCGCACCATGTACGATTACAACTTCGGGAGTGGCCAAGACAGTGGGGCGTCGGATACGGCCAACGCACTCCTGATCGTTCGCCCCACAAGGAAGCTGACTGTCGCCTTCGACGCGGCCTACAGCGACAACGCCTTTGGAAGCCTGAGCCAGGATATCGTCAGTTCCACGGATCAGGCCGAAAATCTCGGCACTGTTCGCACTACTCTTTTCCAGGGCAGCACGACCTACCCGCTCTGGAAGTCCCTTACCGTGGGTGTCAATTTCACCCGCGAGGACCAATTCTTTGCCGGCCAACACTACGGGTCCAATCAATGGGGCCTGAACACGAACTTTTCGCCTGCATGGGGAAAGAGACTGGGCTCTATTACTTTTTTCGGAGCACTGACCGATAGCGCCACCCAGGAAGGAAACACAAACCTTGGCGGTTCAGCAAACGTGGCCTTCAGGCGAGAAATCGACGGGTGGAAGGTTGGAGCCAACTACGGGTACCAACAGAGTGTGCAGACTATCCTGGTGCTTTATACGATTTCCTCGATGAGCTATGGGGGCAACGTAGCCCACAAGCTTTTCAACAACATTTCCTGGACGGCCGGCTTTGGAGGCGGGCACAGCGTGCTGACCCCGCAGGAAGGCTCCACCAATCATTCGGAGTCGTACTTCAGTTCCTTTAGTTGGCGCGCTTATAGCCTTACGGGTGGCTACTCGCAGGGGGTGGGAGAGTCCGTTTTTACCCCGAACGGACTCGTCGCGGTCAATCCGACATCAAGCCCACTCATTTCCCAAAATGCCCTGATCTTTTTCAACACGAAATCGTATAACGCGAGTTTCGGCGGTCAGCCATTCCGCAACGCGGCGCTCAGCGTCGGTTATTCCAGCTCAGTGGGTGGCACAAGTGCCTCTACGAGCGCCGCGCAGGATCTGCTGGTCGGGGGGCAGAACTTTTATTACGGCACCAATTGGCTGCAAGGTTCCTTTGTGTACCACTTCCGCAAGCTCTCATTCAACGCCCAATTCATCAAGTTCACGCAGAGTGCCGGTTCGCCGAATAATACTTCTCCGGCAACAGTAGTTTCGTATGTTTTCGGAATATCGAGAGGATTCCATGTTTTTTGAGCGGATAGCGGGAGAAGAGGTATAGGCCTGGCGCATAGGGGGCGGCCGAATATCATCCCATTGGATAGCGTTTTCTCAATCGGTTGGGAGGGGGAAGGGATAAAATCGAGATGTGGAACGAGCTATAGCAAAGACCTGCCCTCGGCCGGCTATTCGGGTTGGCCCTGCTTCAGGCGCCCGCCGCTTCGAGGTGGGCTGTTGCCTAAGGTCGCGTCGCGATATCGGAGGGACTTTCCGGTCCTCTCGGGTCTCATCCATATGCGGCTGACAAAGAGAGTCCTCTTTCTCGTACTGTGGCTGTTGCTTCCCGCCTGGGCATCCAAGCTAAAGGAAACATCTGCCGAACCGCCTCCTCCCGATCTTCTGCTGGAAGGGGGCCGGAAGCTTATTTTCGAGCGTAGTTTTAGCTCCGAGCTCGATGTACGGGGCAAGCCAGGTTTTTGGTCTAAGCTCTTAAACGCGGTGGTTGGAGAGCCCCAACATCCCTATTTTGTTCGGCCCTACAGCATTGCCGTTGACTCGCGAGGGCGGGTGATCGTCACCGACCCGGGAGCCAGAGGTATTCACATCTTCGATTTCGACCGGCAGAAATACAGGTTCATTGAACGTGCGGAGAGCTACCAGGATCCGATGGTGGCGCCGCAGTGCGTGGCCGTGGATGCCCAGGACAATATTTATGTCACTGACTCTGAGTCGGGCAAGATCTTTGTGTTCGATTCGGACGGCAAATTTCAGCGTGCTCTGGGCAGTCTGCGGGGCGGCGAGGGATACTTCAAGCGGCCCACCGGGGTGGCAGTAGATTCGGCGGCGCAGCGAATTTATGTGACCGACACGCTGCGCGATCAGATATTCGTATTAGACATGCAGGGCCACGTGCTGCGAACTATTGGCGAGCACGGTACTGGCCACCTTCAGTTCAACTTGCCTACAGAACTGCGGCTGGGTAGCGAAGGCCTCATTGTGGTTGATGCCATGAACTTTCGCATTCAGTTTGTGAACCGGGACGGAGCTTTTCAGGGCTTGATCGGGGAGATGGGTGATTCCGTGCGCAGCATGTTTCGTCCTAAGGGCATTGCTCTCGACTCCGAAGAGCACCTGTATGTTGTGGACGGTTTCCGCGGGGTCGTGCAGGTGTATGACCGGGGAGGCCAGCTTTTATATTACTTTGGAGGAACAGGTCGCCGCGCTGGAGAATTCCAGTTACCTACTGGCTTGGTCATTGATAAGCAGGATCGTGTTTTTGTGGTGGATTCTTACAACCGGCGGGTACAGGTCTTCCACTACTATGGACTTCCCAAACAAACCGCAGGAGAGCGGCGATGAATAAGTTAGTAGTGATATACCTCATTGCGACCTCTCTGGCGGGCGTCGTGAGGGCGCAGAACATGTTAGCGGGGGACACGCTAGGGGTCCACGACCTTTCCCCTGGGGGTATATCGCCGGTCAAAGGAACACTGAGTCCTTGCCTTTTCTGCCACGCCCCACATTCAGGACTCGGAGCGGTGAACACGCCTCTCTGGGACCAGAAACTGTCCTCGACCTTCAACTACAGCCTCTACAATAGCCCGACAGAAGAGAACCAGGCCCAAGAGCCTACGCTAGGATCTGACGCCAGTCTCTGCCTAAGTTGTCACGATGGCACGGTGGCGCCAGGGACCACCGTACCCTACGGCACCATCAAGATGAAGGGTACGATGAATAGCCAGGACGTGTTCGGGACGAACCTGTCGACTGGACATCCCTTTAATTTTAAGCTCCCCCTAAATTGCAATAATGACAATCTGCTCGCGAGCCTATGCAGGGGAACGACGGGCAATCCGGCCGTTACGTTGCAAAACGGCAACGTGCAGTGCACGACTTGTCATGATCCGCACATTCAAGGGAGAGACCCGGTGCAGCAGGATTTCCTGGTGATGAGCGATGCCAACTCGGCTCTGTGCTTGGCATGCCATGTGTCGACGCCTTCCGCCAACGCGCAGAACAGAGGCAGGCAAATGTCGAATCTGGGCAGAAGCGGAACTCAAATAGACAGCTCGCTTGGAGGTTTCGCTCCACCTGTAGGCGCGGGCGGAAACACGGGAACGGTGGAGACAAGCACTGAGAAGTACCCCGTCCATTTGTCTTCTTGGTACCAGAGTATACATGCCGTGGCTTCGCACAAGGTTTCTAAGAGTGCCCGGATGGGGCCTTACGGCATTCTGAGAGAGAATGGGTGCCTTTCCTGCCACGAGTCGCACAATGCTCGCGGACAAGGAGCACTGCTCACCGGGCCGGTTCAGCCGGTTCCGAATATGGACGCTACGACCCAGAGCTGTGTCAATTGCCACGGTGGCGCTTCGAACCTCACACCTCCGATCCCTAACGTGTTTGCCGAGTTTGCCAAGACGAATGGCCATCCCTTGCCTAGCACAGGCAACGCGCACATAAGCGGAGAGAGCGTGATACTCGACAACAATCGCCATGCCACTTGCACCGATTGTCACGATCCGCATGCGGCGGTTGGAACGAAATCGTTCGCGTCGACGAGCCTGCGTGGATCGCAAAACGGTGCTCTTGGGGCTAGCGCGACCGATGGCGTCACAATTCTTGATCCTGCGAGCTATCAATACGAGACGTGCCTGCGTTGTCACGGAACAAGCAAAGGCAAGCGGACGCTGACTCGACTCGGGTATCTACCCACAAGGGTGATATCTGCAAACGACCCTCTTAATATCATTTCACAATTCGACAATCCCGCGACTTCGGCTCATCCGGTGATGCGGGATAGCAACAGCAGGCTGCCGCAGCCCAGCTTGCTCCAGTTCATATGGAACCTGGACGGCAAGACGCAAGGGCGAGCGATGGGGACACGCATTCTCTGCACGGACTGTCACAACAGTGACGACAACCGCGAATTTGGTGGGAATGGACCTAATGGCCCGCACGGTTCCCAGTATTCGCATATTTTGGAGCGGCGATATGAATTCAGCCAGGTTGCACCGGCGGCGGGTCCGGGGAGTACCATTCTGAATCTGTTCCCTGACCCTGTTCTGGATCCGGCTTGCAACTCGTACCCGTGCGCGAGTCCTTATGCTCTTTGCGCCAAGTGTCACAATCTCAACAATCTCCTCACCAACGCCAGCTTCGCCCAGCACGCCCGGCACATTAGGGATGGTTTTTCTTGTTCGGTCTGTCATACGGCTCATGGCGTAGCAGTGGCATCATCCGCAAGCGCGGGTCTAGGCCTGGTAAACTTCGATGCTCGGGTAGTCGGTTCTAATGGCGGAGTGCCGGTCTCATATTCTCCAGGCACTAATTCTTGTGTTCTCACTTGCCACAACACCAGACACAATTCCGATGGAACAGTTTCAGGAATAAGCTCTAAGACTGGGCAGCCAACGCACATGCCCACGCCAAAGCACTAGCAAAACATGGTTTGTAATGTCTCATCAGAAAACACCCAGCAAAGAGACCGAGAGTGGCGTACTCCCGCTGGCTCCGGCTGTTGATTCCGTTCTCCAACCGGCAGCGGCAATACAACGACACCGCGACTGGTTGAGGAAACCGGCGCTGCAGATTCCTGTTCTGGTCTGCTTATTCACTGGCGCGGCGTTATATGAAGCTTTCCAGGTTTCCGCCGTTTCCAACAGCGACATTTGGTGGCATCTTCGCACGGGTGTTTGGATGCTGCAAAATCACGCGCTTCCCCATAATGGATTATTCTCCCAATATGACTCTTTGCCGTGGATTGCATCCAGTTGGGGTTATGACGTACTGCTGGCGGGCCTGTACAAACTGCTCGGTTTGCGGTCCCTTCCAGTAATGCTGATGGGTTTCCGGGTAGTCCTGGCACTTCTAACGTTTCTTTTGGCAGGGGGATGGCGTGGGAGCTTCTGGGCCGCTATGTTGGTCTCGGCCGTGGCCCAATACATCTGTCTTGACCTGGAGCCCCTGCCAATTTTTTTCTCCGTTCTTTTCTTTGGGGTCGAACTGGTGCTGCTGCTGGAAAGCCATCGATCCTCCTCTGCGCGCCCTCTCTTTTGGCTGCCGTTGTTGTTCCTGCTCTGGGCCAATTTGGATGTCGAGTTTCTTGTTGGATTAGCTTTACTGTCTTTGTTTCTGCTGGCAGAAGTAATATTCCCAGCCTCACGAACCCTTGGCGCATCTCAGGGCAATCCATGGAGTACCGTTTCGGCAGCAACTCGGGCAGCTGCTTTTGCCACCTCCGCGCTTGCTTCGCTAGTCACGCCTTACGGCATCCATCTTTTCGGCGATGCGTTCAGAGACGCGTACGGCAAAGCAACATTCCAGTACCTCCCGAACATGTATCCGATGGGCTTCCGCCGCCCGCGGGATTTCGTTTTATCGCTTTTGGTGATGGCGGGCTTTTTGGCTCTCGGGCGTAAGCGCTCCTGGGATCTGGCGAAGATGAGTGTCATGGTTGCGACCACATTGCTTGCCTTTCGCATCACGCGTGACGGCTGGTGCGCAGTACTCGTCGCGGTCGCCATTATTGGCGATGAGCTGTGTGCTGGTGCATCGACAGCAGAGACACTGCACACCGAATCTGCAACCCAAAATGGCGTTCAGCGGGTGAGCTCAGCAGTCGTGACGAGTTTCTTGAGGCGGGATAAGCTGCTGGCCGCAGTTTTGGTTGCCGTTATCTTTGTCGCGGCCGTCATTTCCTTATCTTTGCCCGTCCGAACCAATGAGGTGAAGAGCAAGCTTGAGAAAACGTTCCCCGTGCGGGCGTGCAATTTCATTCAGGCCAATAATCTGCCGCGTCCAATGTTCAATCCCTATGAATGGGGAGGCTTTCTGATCTGGTATCTGCCGGAATACCCCGTCTCCATCGATGGACGTATAGGACTCTATGGCGATGACCTCTTTACCCACTACCTCAACGTCATCGGTGGCGGTCAGCGGCTTGAGTCAGAGCCAAGCTTCAGCAACGCGGGCACCATATTATTGGAGAAGAACTCCGAAGTCGCAACAGCACTCATGACCATTCCCAGCCTCAGTTCGCACTACCGTGTGGTCTATAGCGATGAGATTGCTGTAGTGATTGTGCCGAATGAGACGAGGTAAATGCTGCAAGAGCATGGGGCTTATCCTGTCGTTAGCAAGAAACGAGCGCAATGCGAGTGCCAGCCACGCGTGGCAGCTACGCTACCGACGGTTGAAAATAACCGCAAGCTGGTCTTGATAAATCAGCGTGAAACGTGGATCGGCGGATAACTCTGATGCCAATGGTGCGTCCTTCTGGAGGAGTACCAACCCTGCGTCGTTGAGGTAAGAATCAGTGAGATAGGACTCCAGTCCCATATGGACGCGGAAGAAGTGCCAACTGAGGTCTTCTCCATAGAGGTCATATCTTCCATCAATTACAACCGGATACTCCGGCATTGACCAGATGAGAAATCCGCCCCAGTCCAGCGTGTTGTAAAGTGGTCCGCGCTGTGGATTGTGCCGCAAAAAATTGATGGCGTTTACGGGATAGTAGCCCGCGATTGCCCGTCGCAAGCCCTGATCAGTAAAATCCGTATTGCGAACCAGCAATAGCACTGCAACTGCAACCGCCGCTGCCACTCCAGCCGTCTCGAAGGGAGTTTCCCCTTTGTAGCGCTCTCCTGTCTCCTCTTGCTCGGAGGAATCAGCGACACAGGCCGCGGCTGAAATACAGATAAACCAGGAATCACGCATCGAACGGAATCCCACCACGCTGGCTACCGTTAGGAGCGCGAGCTTAAAGGGGTCGACTTTTTTTTGCGATCCCACGGCATAGAAACCTGCGGCCGTCAACAGCAACTGCACGTAGTGGCTGTACGAGCGAAAATCAATCGCATAGAACTCGTGTATTACCTGGTATGGAAATTTTGCCCCCAAATACTGGTAGATGACGGCGTAAAGCCGGAACGAATAGGGCCCAACGCCAGTTGCGAGCACGCAGGCAGTGAAAATTGCAACGAGCTTTCCCAGCGGAAGCGTGGGCGGCAGTAGAAAACGCGGCCTGATCCCTGCGAACGCACTCAGTCGCTGGAGCAAATTGATGCCTGCCAAAAGACCAATCAAGAACAGGCCGTAGATGAACTGAATGTGGATGTTCGCCCAAAACACAAGAATCAGCGGCAGGTAGTAGAGTAGTTGCGCACGTCCAGAGCGGTTGGCCTCTAGGATGAGAGTGAGCACAACCGCAAAGAAAATCATGGAAAAGAATACCGACCGTGGCGTGATATTGAACAGAAAGGCATAGCAGGTGCTCAGCGCCAGCAGGCACGCCAGCCAAAAGTGACCGGAAAGGCGACGAGTCATCCAGTAGACCGCGTAGGCCACCGCAAGAGTTAACGCCACTGCGAAGAGGCCGAGCCCGACGAGTCCGAGCCAAGCATAGGCGCGAGCTACTAGGACTTCATATCCCCAACTGTACGATAGCCATTGACGGTCCGCCGCGCTGCGGGAAAAGATCCCTGTGTGAGGCACTGAATGGTGCTGCACGATCCAATTGCCCGCCGCCAAATGCCACCAGACGTCGGGGTCAAGTACGCCCCACTTCAGATGGCAGCAGACTCCTGCCAGAAAAGCCAACAGGGAGGCCAGGATTATCAACTGCAAGGGGCGCAGACGCAAAATCCCGCGCAACTCCTGCGCTGCACTCATGCACAATCGTCCTTATTTACCTTTCCTGTCGTAAAACTTCTGTGATGAAAAAGCTTTTCTGCAGGCCAGCAATTTAGCGAGGAGAACTGGTTTCCTGCTGCGTTGCCGCTATAGAGGCTGCTCGCTGCAACGCCTGCAACGCTTCGCTATGCAGGCCACGTGTTTCATAGATCTCGGCCAAACTCCGCCATGCACGGGTCCGCCCCTCCGCTAACGTCGTGTTGAAGCCGGCACCAAGAGGGGCCGCTCCTCCCAAGAAGGGACTTTCTTTCTCCGCATGATCGAACGATTGCAGAGCCTGGTCTGGCGCTCCCATGGCCAGTTGCGCAGCACCCAGTTCCAGGTACAACTGATGGGGCCGTGGCGACCATGCCGCTTCACGGCTCAGAATTGCCGCGGCGTCAGCCGGGCGTCCTTGTCCCCGATACAGGCTGGCCAGAGCACGTGCAGCCCCGTCGAGGTGATCCAGTGCAACAGACTCGCGCAGCTCGCGCTCTGCCCTGGCTTCGTCTCCCGTATATTGCAAGGCTACTCCTTTCTCGTAATGTAAGAACGCATTGTCGTCAAAAATGCGTTCTGCCTGCTTCAACTGGCCCAGCGCTTCCCTGTATCGTTCCAGCACAACGAGAATGGCAGCGGAATTGAGGTAGTAGTTGAACTGTTCTGATCGGCCGCGAAAGCTGGTTGCCTGTGGAGCCGAATCAAAATGCACCTGATCGCAATCAAGCTGCCATCGGTTCAGCACGCTGGCGTTTTCGGGACGGACGCGCACAAACACCGCCGCGTGCGTGTCAAGATAAATTGGACGCCAATTCCGAGAGCGGCAGGATTCGTAGAGCTTGGATAGCCCTTCGCCATACTCGCGGTCAACAGAAACGATGAGGGTATTTATGTTGCGGGTATCGGCTTCTTGCCGCCATTTCGCTCCATCCAGCATCGACTGCAACAGCTCGGCCGAATGGAAGAACAACGCGCCGCCAAAAGGTACTGCCCGACCATCGATGTAATCCGCATAATCCGGGGATAGCATCCATCTGACAAAACCTCCGAGGTCGTACTCGTTGAAAATATTAGCCGGCGGACGTTCGCGCATGACAAAAGCCGCAGCCTGATCGGGATACCACCAGGATAATCCCGGTCCAAACGCGGAGTATTGGTCAATGGTTCGCATATAGAAGCGGTTGCTGACCAAGTCCCACCCCCTCACGGTTAGAAAAGCGAGTAGGACGAGGAAGCCCATAACAGCGGCCGTGCGCCGGAAACTGAGGTTGGTGGGGCTCAGCCTTTGCCACGCCCGCCGCACCCACTCGATCTGGGGCGCATCGGCCAGAATCGATCCACCTACTATGACAGCGAGCGACGCGAACGGTCCTTGGAATCGCATAGCGTGAAGCACGAGATACACAGAGGCCCCGAGAAGGACCACAGGAGCGACTCGCCGCCGGAACACCGCCACGAACATTGCCAGCGATACCGCGACAATCAACCACCAAACCGCGCTTCTTCCGTCGCGCCACGCAAAAGCCTGCGTGAGCCTGATGGGAGTAAAAGGCACTGGCAGCCATTCGACAATCCATCGGCTGTGAAACCGCAGAATTTCGGCTTGCCTAGCCACGGCTACGTAGATACGTGCCCCCCACGGGTTCAGCAACGTTGCCATGACCGCGGCTAGCAACCAGACCCACGCGCGGCGCAGTCGGCTCAACGCCGCCGCTCGCTGATCGTGGAATACCGCTTCGCCCAGCTCCAGAAAAACATAGGCAACACACAGAGCGAGCCCAGAGATGAATCCGAGATGCAAATTTGTCCACAAGCACATAAGTACGGGAAGGGCCCACACTGGTCCGCTCCCCGAGCGGTGATAAAACCAGAGCACGCTTAGGACGGTTGCGAACAAAATCTCGGTGAACATCTCCGCACGCGGTGCCGTGCGGAGCGCGATCAGCGGCACGGCTGCGATGGCCAAGACCCGGGTAATGGTGTTGCCCCGACGTAAAAGAATTGCGATCGTCCCAACACTCGCCACTGCTCCCAACCATGACAGCAGAGAATAGCCGCCGAGCACGTAGCAACCATACTGAATGATTTGTGACAACGCCGGATAGATCCACTCTTGTCCTCGCGCCGTGTAAGAGAGTACGTCCGTGCGAGGGATCTGGTGGTGCTGAACGATCCAACGGCCGGTGGCCAGTTGCCAGCCTAGGTCAGGATCCCCCACCGACCGTAATCCAGCCAGGAGCGCATAAATAAGAGCGACCGGAGAAATGGCTAATGCCAAGTAGCGCTGAATATCGTCGCGAATGGGCCACTGCCTGCTGATAGAAGACTTAACCAGAGATTTTAGTCGAACATAGTTCGAAAACAAAACAGGGAGGCCCGCTGCGGTCTACTGAAATTTGCGCACGGCGAC
>Ga0187879_10002054_pt1 | contig 13762 bp, 12 predicted proteins | sample June2016WEW_19_1_FD_132423 | JGI IMG/M metagenome (GOLD analysis project Ga0187879, IMG submission 132423) | Peatland microbial communities from SPRUCE experiment site at the Marcell Experimental Forest, Minnesota, USA - June2016WEW_19_10 | ecosystem: Environmental > Terrestrial > Soil >... | reverse complement strand
GGTCGCGTTCAGTCCCCGGGCTGCACTGGCTCTGGAACTGGCAGCGTCGCGGAGGACGTGGCCGCTGCGTCCGGTGCGGCCGCCGCCGGCGGTGTGACCCGATCCCGCAGGCGCCCCACGAGTCGGCGGGCATGGGGCAGGGCGCGCCGGGCGACCGGAACGAGGTTGCGGGCCAGCGGCAGCAGTCGCTCTTGGAATTGCAGCGCCTCCTTCTTCTTTTTCTGCCGGAATGCCTGATAGAGGCCCACGCACAAATCCGGGGCATAATCCGCCTGGCTCAGCACAGCGCCCACCGCTCCGGCGCGCAAAGACTCATAGAGAATCGACACCGATCCGACCAGGACTCGAAAGCCGGGCCGCACCCGTCGCAAAACCGCCCGCACGAACTGCAAGTCTCCCGAGCTCTCTTTCAATGCCACCACGTTGGGAATTCGCGACAGCGTGCCGACGGTGGATGGCTCAAGGTGAAGCCCTGTGAACTGCGGGATCGAGTAGACAATCACCGGCCGATCAACCTTGCTCGCGACAGCTCGATAATGCGCCTCCAGCGCCTCAGCGTCCATTTTGGATTTGTAATAGTTCGGCGTGAGGACCAGGAGCGCGTCAGCGCCGCGCGCAATAGCTTCCTTTCCGAGTTGTATCGTGGCATCGGTACTCTCGAGGCCCACGCCCGCAATCAGGATTTCAGGCGGTTGCACCACTCCTCGCGCCACTTGCACCAGCCGCATCCTCTCAGCCTCCGTCAAATACGGAGCTTCCCCAGAGGAGCCTGCCACCAAAACTCCGGCGAGCCCTATACCCGACAGCTTCTGCACATTCTCGCGGAACAATCCCTCTTCAATCTCGCCCCGCTGGTTAAACGGCGTAACGACGGGAGGAAAGATCCCTTTAAGCCCTTGGATAATCTCTTTGCGTGTCATGTTGTTCCAGCCCTTTTCTTCCAGTGTCGTTCCGACCCGTCGGCTGGCGGGCCCACAGAAACCATGAAAGCGGTTCCCTCTCTTAACCTGCTCGTAGGGGGACGGCTTGCCGTCCCCTTTCGATCGGGGTAGGGCAAGCCCTACCACTACACCTTTTTAAAGCTGCGAGGAATCTCGCTCTGTCCTATTCTGCGCTCACCACCGAGTGGCCCCAGATCCGGTTCACCTCAAAGCAGGGCGAGATTCTTCGCTGCGCTCGGAATGACAGGCTTCGCGGGCATTCTTATGCAACTCCTGCAAGCTTGCCACCCACACCTCTCCTTTTCTCAACTCCCGAATCCCCGCGATCACCGCGCTGGCAGCGGAGAGAGTCGTGATGCACGTCACTCCGTGTTGAACGGCGGCGCGGCGGATCAAGCGATCGTCCTGGCGCGAGGAGCGGCCCAGCGGGGTGTTAATGATCAGATCAATCTCAGCGCTCTTCACCAGGTCCACAATGCTCGGGCGTCTTTCAGTTACCTTGAAAACTCTCTCCACGGGAATCCCGCTGGCGCGCAACGCCTGAGACGTGCCCTGCGTTGCCACCAGGCTGAATCCCAGGTCCGCCAGAGCACGCGCAATCGGAATCACCAACGGCTTGTCATGATCGTTCACGGAAATGAAGATGCGCCCGGAGGTCGGGATGCGGTTGCGCGCGGCAAGCTGGGCTTTGGCAAAGGCGAGGCCGAAAGAGTCCGCAACGCCCATCACTTCGCCGGTGGATTTCATCTCAGGGCCAAGAATGGTGTCCGCGCCGGGAAGCTTCTGGAAAGGGAAAACCGGAGACTTCACGAAAGCGTGGTGCACGGGCAGTTCCGGCTCGAGGCCGAACCCGGCAAGTTTGGTTCCCACCATCAGCCGCGCGGCAATCTTCGCGAGCGGCACGCCGGTGGCTTTGCTGACGTACGGAACGGTCCTCGAGGCGCGCGGATTAACCTCCAGGACGTAAACCTGCCCGTTCTGGATGGCATACTGGACGTTCATCAGGCCCACAACGTTCAATTCCCTGGCCAGTTTTACCGTGTACTCGCACAGCGCGGTGTGCTGCTCCTCGCCGATGCTCACCGCCGGAAGCACGCAGGAACTATCACCGGAGTGAATTCCGGCCTCTTCGATGTGCTGCATGACGCCCGCGATCACCACGTCCGCCCCATCCGCTAAGGCGTCCACGTCGATTTCTGTGGCGTTCTCCAGAAAGTGGTCCACCAGGATGGGGAAAGCGCGCTGCAGTTCTTCCGCGCGGCGCACGTAATCGCGCAGCATCGCTTCGTCGTACACGATCATCATGGCCCGCCCGCCCAGCACGTACGAGGGCCGCAGTAGAACCGGATATCCAATCTCAGGCGCGATCGCCACGGCTTCCTCGGCGTTCATGGCGGCGCCATTCTGCGGCTGGAGGATGTCCAGGTCGGCCAGCAGCTTCCCGAACCGCTTGCGGTCCTCGGCCAGATCGATAGACTCGGGCGATGTGCCGATAATCGGCACGCCCGCGGACTTGAGTTGGCGCGCCAGGTTGAGCGGCGTCTGCCCGCCGAACTGCACGATTACGCCGGAGGGTTTTTCCTCGTCCACAATCGCCATCACATCTTCAAACGTGAGGGGCTCGAAGTAGAGGCGGTCCGACGTATCGTAGTCAGTCGAGACGGTCTCAGGATTGCAATTCACCATGATCGTCTCGAAGCCTTCTTCTTTGAGCGCATAGGCGGCGTGGACGCAGCAGTAATCGAATTCAATCCCCTGACCTATGCGGTTGGGACCGCTCCCCAGGATCATGATCTTTCGCCGTCCGGTAGGCTCGGCCTCATCCTCGTCTTCATAAGTGGAGTAGAGGTAAGGAGTGAAGGACTCGAACTCCGCGGCGCAGGTGTCCACTCGCTTGAAGACGGGATGAATGTCCAGCGCCTGGCGCCGCGCGCGCACGGCTTCCGCCGTGCACCCCCACACTTCTCCCAGATGGGCGTCCGATACGCCGTGACGCTTGGCTTCTCGCAGCACGGAGGCCGGCACCGTACCCACCTCGAAGCGTTTCAGCTCGTCGAGCAGGCTCACGATTTGTTCAAGCTGTGTCAGGAACCAGGGATCAATGCGGGTGATTTCCGCCAGGCCCTCGACGCTGTAGCCGCCCTGCAAGGCAAAAAGCAGGTACCACAGCCGCTCGGGGTGGGCAACGGTCAAGCCGCGCTCGAGTTCGGCCGGGTCGTCCGGCGGCCGGAGCGGTTTCCTGCCCGTCTCCAGCGACCGGATACCTTTCATCAGCGCCTCTTTGAAGGTGCGGCCGATCGCCATCACCTCACCCACAGACTTCATCTGCGGTCCCAGGGTGTGATCGGAGTCGGGGAACTTCTCCGCCGCCCACTTTGGGATCTTCACCACCACGTAATCGATGGTCGGCTCGAAGCAGGAGGGCGTCTTCTTCGTGATGTCGTTGGGAATCTCGTCCAAGCTGTAGCCCACGGCGAGGCGCGCGGCGATCTTGGCTATGGGGAATCCGGTCGCCTTCGAGGCCAGCGCCGAGCTGCGCGACACGCGGGGATTCATCTCGATCACCACCATGCGCCCCGTGTGCGGGTCCACGGCAAACTGGATGTTCGAGCCGCCCGTCTCGACACCCACGGCGCGGATCACCTTAAAGGCGGCGTCGCGCATGATCTGGTATTCCTTGTCGGTGAGCGTTTGCGCGGGCGCCACGGTGATCGAATCCCCCGTGTGGATGCCCATGGGGTCGAAGTTCTCGATCGAGCAGACCACCACCGCATTGTCCATGTGGTCGCGCATCACCTCGAGTTCGAACTCCTTCCACCCCACCACCGATTCCTCAACCAGAGCTTCGTGCACGGGGCTTAGCTCCAAGCCATTCCTCACCGTCTCCGACAGCTCTTCACGGTTGTAGGCCATGCCGGCCCCCGTCCCGCCCAGCGTGAAAGAGGGTCGAATGATGAGCGGGAAACCCACTTGCTGCGAAAAGCTGAGCGCGGCCTCCGCGTTGTTAACCAGGACGCTCTTAGGCAGATCCAGCCCCACCCGCTGCATGGCGTCTTTAAACCACAGCCGGTCCTCCGCCATCTTGATGGCGTTCAGCGAAGCGCCTATAAGTTGCACATTGAATTCGTCGAGTACCCCGCTTTCCGCCAGCTCTACAGATAGATTCAGGGCCGTCTGACCGCCCACGGTCGGCAGAAGCGCGTCCGGACGTTCGCGCGCAATGATCGCCTTCAGGTACTCGCAGGTCAGCGGTTCGACGTAGGTGCGGTCGGCAAATTCGGGGTCGGTCATGATGGTGGCTGGGTTGGAATTCACCAGCACAACTTCATAACCCTCGGCCTTCAGCGCCTTGCAAGCCTGCGTCCCCGAATAGTCAAACTCGCACGCCTGCCCAATAATGATCGGGCCGGAACCGATGATCAGGATTTTTCGAAGATCAGTACGTTTGGGCATTAATTTGAATCGACCGGTTGAACCCGAAGCTTCAGGGGCTAAAGCCCCTTATCTTTGACTGAGTCGTCACGGCGGGCCTAAAGGCCCGCCCTTCCGTTTCGCCCCGCATGCTCGCTCAACTCGTCGTAAGATTTGCCACAAACACACTTCGGCACCGACAATTCGTGGTCCGAGCCCAATGACAACAGCCAGTTCTTCATCGCCTCGTGCGGGATGTGTTGCCCTGCTTCGATCTCCGCGAACCCCCGCCGGATTGATTCGCGTTGCAAATGTTTTTCGTGGGCGTCCATCCTCAGCCTTTATCCTTTAAACTTGACACTTCAAACTTTCAACTATTTCTTGAACTCCTCCATCATCTCTGCGAATCGATTGAAAAGGTACGCCGAATCGTGGGGGCCGGGCGAAGCCTCGGGGTGATATTGCACGCTGAAAAGCGGTAAGGATTTATGCCGGAAGCCCTCGAGCGTCTGGTCGTTCAGGTTCATGTGGGTCAGGGCGACTTCATTCGAGTCGAGTGAATCCGGGTCAACCGCGAAGCCGTGATTCTGCGCGGTAATTTCCACTTTTCGCGTTTCCAGGTTCATCACCGGCTGATTGCCGCCGTGGTGGCCGAACTTGAGCTTGTAAGTCTTTCCCCCCAGGGCTAACCCGATGATCTGGTGGCCAAGGCAGATCCCGAAGACAGGCACCTTACCCAAGAAACCCCGCACGGCCTGCGCGGCGTATTCGAGGGGCTCGGGGTCGCCCGGGCCGTTGGAGAGAAACACTCCATCGGGCTTCAGGCTCAGAACGTCTTCCGCCGTCATCGTTGCCGGCACGACAGTAACGCGGCAACCCACGTCCACGAGCCTACGCAGGATGTTCTGCTTGATTCCGTAATCGTAAGCCACAACGTGATAGCGGGCCGGCTCCGCCGATGGTTTGCCTTTGGCGAAGATGTCCTTTGTCGGCTCCGTCCACTGATAGCGCCAGAGCGTGGTGACGCGGCTGGCCAGGTCGAGCCCCACCATGCTCGGCACGGCTTTGGCTTTGGCCACCAATGCAGCTTCGTCGAAATCAATCGTCGATAGCACGCCTCGCTTTGAGCCATGCTGACGCAAGTGCCGCACCAAGGCGCGCGTGTCGATGTGAGAGATCACCGGGAGATTGTACTCGGCAAGGAAATCCGAAGCTTCCTCAACGGACCTCCAGTTGCTCGCAAGCTCGCACAGTTCGCGCACCACCAAGCCCTCCGCGTAGGGCCGCGCGGATTCTGAGTCCAGAGGATTCACGCCGTAATTCCCGATGTGAGGATAAGTCAGAATAACAATCTGACCGGCGTAGGAGGGGTCGGTGAGGATTTCCTGGTAACCGCAAAGCGAAGTGTTAAAAACCACCTCGCCGGAACGTTCACCCAAGGCGCCGTAGCCGCGCCCCCGGAATATTCTCCCGTCCTCTAAAGCAAGAATCGCATCCATAAGAGTTGACAGTCAACAGTCTACAGTCGACAGTCAACAGCTTACAGTCGAGCTAAACTACCGACTGCCGACTGTTGACTGTTGACTGCTTTTCAATCCAACGGTCCAAACTCACTGAAAGGCCAATAGACGAAGACGGCTTTTCCGTAGATGTACTTGCGATCGACGGTTCCCCAGACTCTGCTGTCGTTGGAGGAATCCCGATGGTCCCCCAACACGTAGTAGTGGTCCGGCTCAACGTGCACGGGCGGGTAGCTTTGGTGATCGAGATAATAGGACGGGAGGTAGGGCTCCGCCAGAGCTGCGCCATTCACCATTGCCCGGCCTTCATCAATGCTTACCCACTCACCCGGCAATCCGATGACCCGTTTGATGTAGGACTTCGACGTATCGCGGGGATACCAGAAAACCACGATGTCGCCCCTTTGGATGGGTTCGAACCGATAAACAAATTTGTTAATGAAAATTCGCTCGTGGTTCTCCAGCCGCGGCATCATGCTGGTTCCCTCTACCTGCACGGGTTGATAGAGGAAAACAATAACGATGAAGGCCAGCAGAATGGAAAGGATGAGGTCCCGCAACCAGTAACGAGTCTCAAAAAACCAGCGTCGCGAGCTTCGTTGGTTGCCCCGTTCGTCGTTCGCTCCCGTTGGAGATGGTTCGTGTCGCTGCATCGGCTTCTTCTCTACGATTTTATACCACATGAGCGACGGCGGGCAATTTTGGATTTTAGATATGGGGTTTGGATTCCCGATTAAGCTCTCCGAGTAGCACTTTGACAGCGCCTGTCACTCCGGGCGGAGCGAGGAATGACATTGCGAGCCCTATGGGTGTACCTCAGCCTACATACATGAACAGCCGCCTCCAGGTCTACCGGAAAGCGTCCCTGGCTCTTTCGGGCGAGCGGCGCTCCAGGGGTTGATTGTCCACCCGTACGGCCGAGTTCAGCATTTCGAATACGCGCCGCTGCTCGCGCGACAGCCGTGTGGGGGTGACGACATAGACCGAGACGTACAAATCTCCCTGCCTCCGCCCGTCGACGCTGGGCATTCCGTGGCCGCGCAAGCGGAAGACAGTTCCGTTTTGAGTTCCTTCCGGGATTCGCAGTCGTTCCTGACCCTTAAGTGTGGGGACCTTGATTTCCGCTCCCAGAGTCGCCTGGCTGATGGAGACGGGAATAGTGTAGTAGAGGTCGTTGCCCTGGCGATCGAAATAGGCGTGCTCGCGGACTCGCAGGACAACATAGAGATCGCCGTGCGAGCCCCCCATGTCGCCCGCTTCACCCTCGCCGCTCACCCGCAGGCGTGTTCCCTCTTCAACGCCCGCCGGGATTTTGAGGCCCAGGACCTTCTCCTCCTGTACGCGGCCCTTGCCTACGCAAACCGGGCACGCCTCACGGATCACCTGCCCCATCCCCTGACAATGCGGGCAAGTTCGCGAAACCGCGAAGAAGCCCTGTTGGTGCCGGATTTGGCCGCGCCCGCCGCAGGCCGGGCAAGCGGTCGGCTCACTGCCTTTCTTTGCGCCGCTGCCACGGCACTCGCTGCAGGTTTCCGAACGAGGGATCTTGATTTTGGTCTCCAGGCCCTGAGCTGCTTCTTCGAGAGTAATCTCCAAGTCGTAGCGTAGATCCGCACCACGAGCAGCGCGACGGCGTCCGCGAGGCCCTCGTCCGAATCCCCCGAGCCCGAAGAAGTCGCCGAACAGATCTTCAAAGTCCGAGAAAATCGTGGAAGAAAAGTCCGGCGTCCAGCCGCCCGAGGAGCCAACGCCCGCGTGGCCGAACTGATCGTACGCAGCTCGTTTTTGAGAGTCTGCGAGCACGCTGTAAGCTTCGGTGATTTCCTTGAATTTTTCTTCTGACTCCTCTTTGTTGTCGGGATTGCGGTCAGGGTGGTGCTGCATGGCAAGCTTACGGTAAGCGCTCTTGATGGTTTGCTCGGACGCCTGGCGCTCAACACCCAGGACCTCGTAATAATCTCGCTTATTATTGTTCAACGATCAACCTCACCGAACCTCTGGCCCGAAACATCCCCAACCCATCGATATCATCCCGAGTCCAGGCCCGTCTAACAAACCCCTAGCTTGTCATTCTGAGCGAAGCGAAGAATCCCTGCAGTGCTGAAGGAGTAGCCTCAGCAAAGGATAACTGCTGAGATTCTTCGCTCCGCTCAGAACGACAGACAGTTTAATGAACTCCCTTTCTCAACCCTCGATGTCGTCTTCCGCCGACGGCAGCGCCCCTTTGGGGTTGACGGCCACTCTGACAATCGCAGGACGAAGCAGACGGCTATTGAACGTATAGCCGCGCTGCAACTCTTCCACGATCTCCTGGTCCCGCCGCCCCGGGTCCTCTACGGTCTCCACCGCCTGGTGGAAATGCGGGTCGAACAACTGGCCGGCAGTCTCCATCGCCTCCAGACCCGCCCGCGCCAAAACGTCATTCAACTGTCGATGGAGCAATTCCATTCCCTTGTAGAAACTCTCGGGAACTGCTGGGTCGCGCTGTTTCAAGGCCCGCTCGAAGCCGTCCAGAACCGGCAGTAACTCGCGGATTAAACCCTCATTAGCGATCTGGCGGAACTCTCCTCTTTCCCGTTGAGTACGCTTGCGGAAATTGTCCAACTCCGCCTGCTTGCGGAGCAGCCGGTCGTAGAGAGAGGACACCTCCTCTTTCAGCTTCTCGATCTTGGCAGGTGTTTCAACACCAATCGAGCCGGCCGATTCTGCTCCTGCGTCTCCGCTTGCAGGTGCAGCATTCTCCCTCAGATCATTTGTGTCGGATTGCCCTCGAGATTCCCGCAGGGGTGTAGCGAGCTGTTCTTTTTCCTTCTCCATAACCTTTCGATCTTATACCTTCTGTTGGTGGGTGCACTGAGGCTACCACTCAATTCCGTCACGGATACCAACTCTGGCCTTTTGAGAATCCAACCCTTTCACCGGTCAGTTGGAGCTGAGGAGCCGGCTGCAAAGGTGCGCAATATAGTCCACAGTGCTGATGGCACGGTCGTACTCCATACGCATCGGGCCCACCACCCCTAACGCTCCTACGCTACGATCCCGGTAATGCAAAGGCGCCACCACCACAGTACAATTGTGCATACCGCCTTCCAAATTTTCGCGTCCGATCAGAATGCGTACGCCCGTCTCTCGCGTCTTCAGGCAAGCGGTCAGAATCCCCACCAGCTTAGCCTTTTCTTCAAAGGTCTCGAGCAGCGCCTTGGTCTTGCGTATATCGTCAAACTCCACATGATCGAGAATCTTCGCTGTTCCGTCCACGAACAGAGACCCCGGCGCTTCGGCGGCCGAGGCGCTCCACATGAAGAGCGTCGCGACGTTATTCAGCAGGCGGTCGGCAAGGATCTTTTCCTCCTCCATCCGCTTGAACACTTCCATCCGAATGGTCCCCAACGACCAGCCGCGAAATTCGGCGTTAAGGAACTCCGCCGTCCGCTCAAGCTCCTGTTGCGAGAGGCTTTCCTCCATGTGGACGACCTTGCTTTCAACCAAATCCGGCTTGGAGACAATCACCACCAGAATCCGGCGGTCCGGGAGGAGCACGAACTTTATGTATTCGAGCACTTTCTCTTCGAACGCCGGGGCCAGCGCCAGCCCTACATTATGCGACACCTCGGAAAGAACCTGTGAGGCGCTGGACATCATGTGCTCCATGGCGCCGCTCTCCGCTTGCAATCGCTGGTGGATGTAAGCCTGAGTGGCGGGAGCCAGCCGCGAAGTGCTCACCATACGGTCCACGTAATAGCGATACGCCCTTTCGGTCGGAACGCGGCCGGCAGAGATATGGGGCTGAGAGAGGTATCCCAAGGATTCCAGGTTGACCATTACGTTGCGGATCGTCGCCGAGCTGAGCGCTTCCGCCAGCTTTTCCGCCAAGGTCTTGGAGCCCACCGCGGCGCCGGTTTCAATAAACTGGCGCACCAGGGCAACCAGGATTTCCCGCTCGCGTCTTGGAAGCTCCTCTCGATCTCTCATTTCCAACCTGAGTCACCGGGCCTCAACTTTTTAGAGCCTACGGCCCTCCACTATCTATTCTAACCGCCGCGCCCGGAACTGTCAAGAAACCGTGGAGTGCCGGCAGCGAAGCTGCCGCCTTGGAATTCCATGGAAACGGCGGTAGCTGGCGCTACCGCACTCCATGGTGCCGTCGGCACAAGCATTTCCAGAGCGATCGCTCATAGCCGTCGGCTGACGGGCACCCCCGAAATCATGAAAACGACTCCCCTCCTTTTTAAGGAGGGGTTAGGGGTGGTTAACCGCTTGGCCCACCGCCCCCTACCCCCTCCTCAACTGAGGAGGGGAGTGATTTTTGCAGCAGTGCGGCGTTCCCCGCCGCTTCCGGCCGCGATTCTCAGGCAAGGATGTGGGTGAAAAGTGACCCTTCCGGAGAAAGTAACGGCTTCGAAACCCACCCCCATCGGCAAGGTGAGAAACGCGACCTACCCGCCGGCGATTGCACCCACCACGAGAAAAGGTTCAGTCCCCTCCGCGACTTGGGCGGGAAGCGGTGAGTCCGGCGATTCGTGGGAGAGGTCCTCCTCGCAGGCGAAGAAGCGGATGAAGGGCCTCCGCTTACGCGAGTCGTGGTCACGGATCGTCCCGCGCAACACCGGATAGCGAGCCTCGAGCGCGTCGAGCACCGAGCGCTGAGTGGCCACGCCTTCGACTTCCAATTCCACCTCACTGTCAATGTGGGCCAGAGTCCGCAAATGAAAGGGAAGAACTACGCGAACCATAAAATACCTCATTCCGCTTCGCCGCTACTCTTGCTGAAGAGGAGATCACCCTCAGACGGCCCGCGGGTGTGCAGGCTGATAGAGCCCGATTCCGGCCCCGCTCGGCAGTTGCAGAGTTGTGAATTGTCCCCACCCCGCTTCGCCGATCGGCGCGTGTGAAATCTTGCGAGCATCCAGGGATTCAATTGCCGCCCGGATATCCTCACACATCAGGTAAAGCACCGCACCGGTCAACCCGTGTTCGGCGTGCTGCTGCACAGACTTGCCATCGCCGGGATGTACGGCCAGTTCCGAGGGCGGAAGGGCGAAAATCAGCCAACCCTCCCCCGCATCAACCGCCCGAAAGCCGAGCACATCCCTAAAAAACGCACGATCGGCCTCGGGGTTGGTACTGTACATCAACCAATGCGCGCCCGTGATTCCGTTGATCATTCGCTTCCCCCTCGACTCCACGTTTGTCGGCCCCGCGGGCGCCGGCGACGCGCCCGTAACACATTCATGCCAGCGTCTGCACTTCAACCGAAAGCACCGGCGGAAGGTCTCGAACGATGGGCGCCCAATGATCTCCCGCGTCGGGCGACACGTACACCTGCCCGCCGGTGGTGCCGAAATAGATACCACAATCGTCGAGCGAGTCAATCGCCATCGCATCCCGCAAGACATTTACGTAGCAGTTCCGTTCCGGCAGACCGTTCGCAAGTTCTTCCCACTCGTTGCCGCCCGTGCGACTGCGATAAACCCGCAGCTTGCCGTCCAGCGGATAGTGCTCCGAATCGCTCTTGATGGGAACCACGTAAACGGTCTCAGGCTCATGCGCATGAACGTCAATGGCGAACCCGAAATCGGTCGGCAAATTCCCGCTGACCTCACGCCAGGAATCACCCGCGTCGTCACTGCGCATAACGTCCCAGTGCTTTTGCATAAAAAGCAGGCCCGGGCGGGAAGAGTTCATGGCGATGTGGTGAACGCAATGGCCCACCTCGGCATCCTGGTCGGGAAGAAACTGCGACCTCAGCCCGCGGTTGATCGGTTTCCAGGTTGTGCCGCCGTCGTCGGTGCGGAAGGCGCCCGCCGCCGAAATGGCGATGTACATACGGCCTGGGTCTTTTGTGTCGTGGATGATCGTGTGCAGGCACATCCCGCCGGCGCCCGGTTGCCATTTGGGGCCTGTACCATGACCGCGCAGTCCGGAGAGTTCATGCCAACTCCGCGCGGCGTCGGTGGAACGAAAGATGGCTGCGTCCTCGACTCCCGCGTAGACTGTGTCCGGATCGGTCAGCGACGGCTCGAGGTGCCAGACTCGCTTGAACTCCCAAGGGTGCTGTGTGCCGTCATAAAACTGATGAGTCGTGAGCGGTTTGCCGGTTTCCGCCGACGTGTCGTAGACGAACCGATTGCTCTCGCCCATCGGCCAACCCTGCGGTGACTTCGTTATTCCTCCCCCCGGGGCGTCCCACGTCTTGCCGCCGTCGTCGGAGCGCTGCAGAACCTGACCGGACCACGCACTCGTCTGCGATGCATAAAGCCGGTTTGGGTCCGCGGGTGACGCTTTCATGTGGTAAACCTCCCACCCTGAGAAATGCGGTCCCGCGACATCCCAATCCTTGCGCTTACCGTCCGACTCCAGAATAAATGCTCCCTTTCGCGTCCCGACCAGCACTCTGACTTTACTCATTTTCGCTCCTCTCTGGCAGTTTTTGGGCAGCGCACGTGTCGCGCCCCGTCGAATGTGCAACCCCGATCGCAGTCCGGGGGCGAAGGTTGTGGCCCCCCTCGTTTAACCACAAGCCTCGCCCTTGCACCTCAGGTCCGAGATGGCAGAAATCATCCCCAAAGTGCGAGCGTCGTCCATTCAAAGCCTGAAGGCAACGATCCGCTGCCGCGCATTCTCGCGACGCGCGATCAACTTGATCTCATAATGCAAAATGGTTCAGCCCTGCTACCCCTAAAGTCTCTGTGCTTAACTATTATAACACCACTGAGATTAGTTCGTCGCACCAAGACCAGGGCGTTTGTCTTTAACTTCCCGAGTTCGAATTTTCGCATATATAATTGGAGCGCTCCGAAAATTGTCTCCAGCCCTCTGCGGGATTATAATGGAGATTAATTAGGAACCCGGCTTGCGCTATCTTCTTCTCAGCGACATACACTCGAATTTGGAAGTGCTGGAGTCCTGCCTGGAACGGGCGCAGGGAAAGTACGGGCAGGTTATATGTCTTGGGGACTTGGTCGGCTACGGCCCCGACCCGAATGCCATCATCGAGAAGATCAAGCCCCTGGCCTCAGTAATTATTCGCGGCAATCACGACAGGGCTTGTACCGGCGACCCGGTGGCCGAGGAATTCAATCCTCTGGCGCGCCAGGCAACGGACTGGACTCGCGACGAACTCACTCCCGAGCATTTCGGATTTCTCAGTTCCCTGCCCGCCGGCCCTGTGCAACTTCCTGGATTCCAGGTCGTTCACGGCTCGCCCCTCGACGAAGATGACTACATCCTGGGGCCGGGCCAGGCATTTCCTTTGCTTCGAAGCCCGGAAACGCAAATCGTCTGCTTTGGACACACCCACCACCAGGGCGGGTTCATGATTTCACCCCAAGGTCGCTATCAATCCATTCACCCACCCATGAAGAAGGAGGGAGTCACCCTCACCCTTCCGCTGGAGGACGAGGGCCGCTACCTGATCAATCCGGGATCGGTCGGGCAGCCACGCGACGGCGATTCACGCGCAGCCTTCGCTGTCATTGACACGAGCCAGCGCACCGTCGAGTATTTCCGAACGTCCTATGACCTTCAGCGAACGCAAGAGAAAATGCGCAAGGCAGGCCTACCTCCATTGCTCATCGAGCGGCTGGAACACGGCCGGTGATAAGAGCAGTCGAGAGTCGAAAGTCGCGAGTCAAGAGTCAAGAGGCCAATCTCGCGGCGTTAGCTCTTAACTCTCGACTCTAGAAGCGGTTTCAAAACCTCTTATACCCGGTTGCAGCGGGGATCGTCGACTGCGCTTAAGGCCGTGCTCCCCGGAGGCGAGCAAATTGAGATAGGGGTAGGGAGAAACGATTGAATTCGAATCCCCCTCCCTCCGAACCGGACTGGCGGATCTCCCGCATCCGGCTCTCCAGTCGGTGGTTTTACCTCGAAGAGGAATGATGAACGATC
>Ga0187879_10002053_pt1 | contig 13765 bp, 7 predicted proteins | sample June2016WEW_19_1_FD_132423 | JGI IMG/M metagenome (GOLD analysis project Ga0187879, IMG submission 132423) | Peatland microbial communities from SPRUCE experiment site at the Marcell Experimental Forest, Minnesota, USA - June2016WEW_19_10 | ecosystem: Environmental > Terrestrial > Soil >... | reverse complement strand
GCTTGAGCGTGAGGCGGGCCGCAATCTCGAGGTGATGTGGCTCCTGGGCCGGCTTGTTCCCGATGACAAGGTGATCGCTGATTTCCGTAAGGACAACGGACCCGCCATCCGCAAGGTGTGCGCCCGCTTTGTCGAGTTGTGCCGCAAGATAGGGCTTCTCACCAGCGCCAGAGTCGTCATCGACGGCAGCAAGTTCAAGGCTGTAAACAATCGCGACAAGAACTTCACGCGCGGCAAGGTGGAGCGGCGTCGGGCGCAGCTTGAAGAGAGCGTCGCACGCTATTTGAGCCAGCTCGACACGGCTGACCGACAGGAGCCTTCAGAGGCGCTGGCCGCGAAGACAGTGCACCTCAAGGAGAAGCTTGGAAAGATCAAGGAGGAGATGGCAAAGCTGGCCGCCTTAGAGAAGCGGATGCTTTTCTCGCCGGACCAGCAAATCTCGCTCACCGATCCTGATAGCCGCTCAATGGCGACGAGCGGGCGCGGCTCGGGTGTCGTTGGTTACAACGTGCAGGTTGCCGTCGACACTGAGCATCATCTGATCGTGACGCATGAGGTCACGAACGTTGGCAACGACACCGCGCACCTTGCAAACATGGCTGGCCAGGCGAAGGCGGCGCTGGGGGTACAGAAGCTCGAAGCGGTTGCCGATCGCGGCTATTTCAAAGGTGAAGAGATCTTAGCGTGCGACCAGGCCGGTATCACGGTGACTTTGCCAAAACCAATGACCTCGGGTGCAAAGGTAAAGGGCCGTTTCGGCAAGCAGGATTTCGTGTATCTCGCTGATGAGGATGTCTACCGTTGTCCGGCTGGCGAGCGGCTCACCTATCGCTATACGAACGAAGAAGACGGAAAAACTCTGCACCGTTATTGGACCACAGCGTGTGTGACCTGTCCGCTAAAATCTCAGTGCACGACAGGGACAGAGCGCCGCATTTCGAGATGGGAGCACGAGCATGTGCTGGAGGCCGTGCAGCAAAGACTTGATGAAAATCCAACGGCCATGCGTGTCCGGCGCGAGACCGTCGAGCATCCCTTCGGCACAATGAAGGCCAGGATGGGAGCGACGCACTTCCTGATGAAAACGCTGCCGAAGGTTGCAACTGAGATGGCGCTCAGCGTGCTCGCCTACAATCTTACACGGGTGATGAACATCGTTGGCGTCAAATCGCTAATCGCGGCGATCGGGGCATGAGCGAGGCGCTGTCCCTCGCTTTTAAAGGGTCCAAAAACCACCGGAAGCGCATCCGGCTTACCCGCCGAACGCGACAAATGCTCAAAATGGGCCTCCGGCAGCCTCCGCCTCGATGCGAGCCGTCCCAGACCCGCTATCAGCGTTTTCACGCGACCAAGACCCAGGGCGGACATCATGTTTGCGGCGGCGAGGCAATGGCGGACTTGCAGGACGCGAAAGCGGACCTTTAGAACCGCACGCCTAGTCCGGCAATCGGGCCCTGCAGCACAGCGTTGAGGCCGCTCTGGTTGACGCCGCCGCCCCGCGAATAATCGACCTCCAACGCCCGATACCCGATCATGCTCGACCAGTTCAGGCCGCCGAATTCAAAATTGTGGGTATAGCCGCCGAACGCCTGCCAGCTGATCTTGCTGCCGGCGCCGAAGCCGCCGATGTCGCCCTTGAGCTGGAACTCGTCGTCCGAGGCTAACTGTTGCCGGACGCGAACGCCAACCAGCGGATCGACCCAATTGAGGTCACCGGAACTGTCGATCGCCCGTTGACCGACCTGGCTCAACCCTAGCAGCGGCACGTTCACCGATCCGGTGATATCGAGCCCCACATTTGCGCTGATGTTCCAGTAGCGAAGGCCCGCGTACGCATCGATGGCCGTGTAGGAGGCGCCGCCATTCGACCACCGCGCCAGTTCGCAGGCGGCGCCGCCTTCGAGGATGGCTTCGACCGTGAATTTCAGATGCCCGGTCGCGTCCGCCGTCAGCGAGACGCCGGTGAACGGCGTGCGCAGGGCCAGGTCTGAACCAGATGCCCGTAACAGCGCCCAGAAGAAGTCGCCATAAACAGAGAACGGGCCATTGCGCGCCTCGAAACGGGTGCCGAACTCCAGCGGCGGAGTATCGACTTTTGTCAAGAGATCGATGAAGCTGAGGTTTGTGCCGATCGTCTCGCCGCGCGCTCTGTTCGTCCCGTTGACACCGAGCGCCCAGAGATAGGGCATGACCGTCACCCGCCAGTCGCCGAAGGCCGGTTTCTCGGCGGCGACGAATTGCGGCGCAGCGAAGAACGGCGTCGCAGTGGCGTTTGGCGAGGGTTGGCTCCCGTCAAAGCGATAGTTGAGGCCGACGCGAACTACGAAGCCGTCGAATCGTGTTGAACTGGAGACTGCATCCCCGACTTGGCCCGCGCCGACGATCGCGTTGTGGATCAACGGCTCGCTGTTCGGAAAGGCGACGTTCGCGGCGCCAAGATCGTAATAAAGGAATTCCAGTTTCGCCGTCAGATTGCTGGTCAGCGCGGATTCGACGCCGCCGCCGAGCGTCCAGCCGACCCGGTTGTCGAAGAAATCGCTCTTTGCGCCCGCGGACAACAGAAGCGAAGGCGTCAACGACTGTCTGACGGCGGTGCTCGTGGCGATCCCGCCATAGGCGAGGCCGCCTGTTGCGTAAAACAGCATCGTTGGAGTGACGGCGTAGCCGAGGCGGCCGCGCACCGTGCCGAAATATTCGAGGCTCCGGTTGACGGTGACGCTGGTCGTCGCTGCGAAAGGCGGATAAATCGCCGCCGGCGTCAGAGTTTGGAAGCTGCCGCCGCCGCGAACGCCCGCGCCCTGGAGGTCGGCCTCAAGACCGGCGACGAAGCGGTCGGAGAATTGCCAGTTGTAACCAAGCTGGCCGCCCCCAAAGAAGCCGTTCAACCGCGTGCCGACGGAGCCTGTGGCGCCGAGCGCCGACGCCGGCCCCCATAAGCCAGGGATTGCAGTGGAATCGAACAGATTGACGGCCGCTGTGCTGAACGTGCGGGTGGCGCGCCAGGTGTAGCCGTTATTAAAGCCGGCGTAGGGCCCGCTCCAGCTGAAGACCGGCGGCGTTTCGCTCGGGGGAAGATCAGCGCCAAGAGCCGGCGCCGCGAAGCCGGTGAAAGCGATGCCGCCGGCGATAAGCGGCCTCGCCACTCCGCAAAGTGCGCGCTTGAGGCGACGGTCGGGGCGTTTCAAAGAGAGTGGCCTTTCTATTAATCGGATCGACCAGGCGTCGTCGTGCAGTCAACCATCATGCGCCCAGGCATTGCTTTGTAATTATCGCCTTTTGAACCAGCGGCGCCATGCCTATGTGTGGAACGCGTCGGATTGCGCGCCGATGTGCCCCATTCGCAACAGGGGCGGTGGGTTCCATGGCAGCCACTCAAGAACCTTGACGTCCGTGACCCATGCGATCTGATCGATATCGAACTAGCCCAGGACTGATGGGCTCAAGCTACTCAAATGAGAAGATTCGCTTCCAATCATTCTTCATGCTGATGATGATCCAGCCGTCTTTCTTCGCTTCGTCATAAAGCGCCTGGGTGAATGTACCGACGTTCGTGTCCGGAAGTCCTTGAGCGGGTCCGTAGGCGTATTCGCGGACTGCATCATCGTGCAAGACCAGCAATGCAAGCCGGGCGCCGCTGCCGGCCTTGGTGTATTCGAGCATTTGCCGGTCGCCGATCGAATTGCCGAAGGCAATGATGGGCCGGGCTCCAATCTCTAGGTGAATGCCTTCCGGCTTGCCTGCAAAATTGTCATTGAGCAGCAGCTTTGGCTCCTTGGTGAGGATTGGTTTGCCGTTTTTGTCGTAGCTGTATTTCACGCCGCCCGCCGTGCCGACCACCTGCGCGGGCGGAATGCCATAGACTCGCTCTGAATAGACGCGCACAAAATCCTGCCCGCCGCCGGTGACAATATAGGTCTTGTAGCCGTTCTCGCGCACGTAACGCATGACTTCGAGCATCGGCTCGTAGGTCAGCTCAGTATAAAGCCGGTCCCATCGCGGATGTTTGGCGGTAGCGATCCACTTTGACACTTGCGCCTCAAACTCATCCACCGTGATCCCCGTGAGGGTGACGGCGGCAATCTTTTCGAAGTCTTTCAACGAGAGTTTCGCGATTGCCTCGCGGTCGCCGGACAGCACTGTTTTGAACGGCTCGACGTTTTTAAGTTCCGGCTTCGCCTTCACGACCACCGGGACTCGCTCCAGGCAATAGACGACCTGCGTATACACCGGATGCTCGACCCAGGTCGTTCCATCCTGGTCGAAGGTCGCGATGCGGGCTTCCGGTGCAACGAAGTTCGGACTCGCCTTGTCGGTGGTTGCCTTGACCAGTTCGACGATGGCCTGTTTGGCCGGACCGTCATTCCAGGAGGGGAGGGGATCTGTTTGCGCCTGCGCATAGCTGCAAAAGAACAGCACGGCGAAGATCGCCAACGCGGAGAAAATGGCCTGCCGGCTCACCCAGGAGAAAGGTGATTTCGTTGACATTGCTTTTTCCATTGAGTGCAGGTTGGCGAATGCAGACTTCCCGCCGCCTCCAAGCAAGAGTTCCAACGCGTGGAGCACCCTCAATGGACAATGGGCGAAAGTCTGACCCAGCCATGCGGCTTGAGCCAGCGCCAGCAGCAGATTCGACGTCTCCTGCCCCACCAGCACACCGGCGGCGAACGCCGCGGGGCACAGCCGGAGCCCAATTACGCGTCCGGTTGGCAGGACAATAGAGCGCGGCTTCGGCAGGGACTGGAATCATGGCGGTGGCGACTACGGCACCCCCAGCATGACCCCTAACATCTTGCGGTGATGAATTGCTGTCATTGGTTGCCTTCCGATGAACACGGACCTTGATTGATCTGACATTCATGGGCGCTCCATTCTGGGGCGCCCATGTCTTGCTTCATGCTCGCTTCACGCGGTTAATCACTCGGGTGATTGGCCGCGGCCTTCTTGACCCGCTCCAAGATCCCGGTGAGGTTGTAGGTCTCCGGAGCCTGCAGTGGGGGGTATTTTACGTAGGATTCCAGCTCCTCCAGCCACAATTGCTGGCCGATCGGAAGCATGTTCCAATCATAGATAAAGGCTGTCTGTGGCGCACCAAGCGCACCGCCAAATCCCATAACCGTCTTCTGGTCCACGCCGACAGCCTGCTCGAAGGGGTCGCGCTTGATGTTTTGGACCAGAGTGAAGTGAAACGAGGTGAGCGGCATAATCCAACCCGTCGCCCCAGGCTGCGACATGGTGTAGTACATCTTCCAGTTCTTATACCTCACCGCAGAGGGCGTCGCTCCCGAGTAATAGAAGAAGTAGTCGCGCGCCGACTTGTCGGACTTGCCTTCGAGGTAGTCGCGCTGGTCAAAGCCGTCGAGTGTCGTCTTGACGATGCCAGGATATTTGCCAGCCTCGATCTGCTTCTTCAGCTCGTCGCCCTTGGGACCGCCGGCAATGTCGACAAACGTCGGCAGCCAGTCGAGCGCCGCGAACAACTGGTTCTTGACGGTGCCTGGCTTGATGTGGCCCGGCCAGCGAACAACCTGCGGTGCCCGATAGCCGCCTTCCCAGGCTTCGCCTTTTTGGCCCTTGAAGGGGGTGACGCCACCGTCCGGAAAACTGATCGCCTCGGCGCCATTGTCGGTGGTGAAGACCACGATGGTATTATCCAATTGGCCCATGTCCTCCAGCTTGTCGAGGACGTAGCCGATGTTGTCGTCCATCTGCTTCATGCCGGCTTCGTTGACGCCCCAGTCCTTGCCGCCCCGCACGCCCAGCATGGCTTCGTATTTCGGCGGCAGCATGGTTGTGACATGCATGCGCGCCGGGTTGTACCAGACGAAGAAGGGCTTGCCGGTCTTCTTGGGGTCGTTGCGATCGAGGAAGTCGATGACCTTGGCCGAGATTTCCTCATCCACGGTCCGCGATCGGTCGAGCGTCAGCGGGCCCTCGTCCTTGCATTTCTGGTTCTTCTCCGTTCCGTCGGAGGATTTGCACCACAGGACCGGTCGCGGCGGCGTCAGGCAAATTGTTGTTTTGGGGTCCACGGCGCCGGGGACTTCCGGCACGCCGGGGATCGGCGTGTTTTTGCATGGGGGGACGACGGCTTGCAGCGCCTCGGTGTGGTCGCCAAGGTGGTTCTTGCCGAACTCGCCGGTCGTATAGCCGAGATCGTGCAGGAACTGGGCGATCGCCGGGGTGCCGGGCCGCAAATAGGACGGGCTGCCGGGCAGTTGCGGCGGGATCAATCCCGTGCGCAGCGGATACATTCCGGTAAAGAAGGCATTCCTCCCGAAGGTGCAACTCTGCATGGCGACATAGTCCATGAAGATCGCGCCCTCGTTGCCGATGCGGTCGATGTTGGGGGTTTCCCCGACCATCAAGCCGCGATGGTAGATGCTCGGCTGCATCCAGCCGATGTCATCGCCCATGATGAAGAGAATGTTGGGAGGGTTGTCGGAAGATGTCTGCTCGGCAGCTGTCTGCGCCTTGGGTGGCTTCTTTGTTTGCGCTTGCGCGGCGGTCGCCAGCACGGGCGGGGTGCCGAAAACCGCCCCGGCGGCGAGTCCCCCGAGGATGGAACGAAAACAACTGCGCATGTTCGTGGTCCTCTCTTTAAAAAAAGGGCATTTTTTTGAATCGTCGCTTCAAGCCGGCCGGACCACCCGACCGGAGCTGCTTTACATAACGCGCGTGACGCGAGAAGCGAGACATTGCGACAGGTCAATTTTTCAACCGAGTGGTGCAGTGCCGCGAGATTGTGCTGTGCTAGAATAAGCTGGCTTAAGCCAACGCCGTCGACACTCGCGCTCTTTTGAATGGGCAGGAATCGAGGAAGATCTGGACAACATGCGAGCGGCCATGGAGGCCATGCATGGAAAAGAAAACAGCGAGGTACCCTGCCAGGCAAAGAATCCGCGGGACAGTTTCCTTAAAGATTTTAAGGTCGAGAGAATCCTCGATCGGACTCAAAGGATCGAGTCAGGCGCTTGCGCAAGTGCCCACCAGCGCTTCTTGTCGCGCGATCGCTAACCGGCGGATGAGGTGAGCGCTCCGTCACGGTTTCTTTGGGCCGTACGCGAGCCAATTCACCGTAACACCGTACAAGGCCCCCTGAGACCTACGAATAGCGACCTTGAAGCCTGTTTCGTTGATATCCGCGGCTTCCACCGAAAATCCAAATCGATCGGTATCGAGATTGGTACCAGACTCAATGCCGGCTACGGCGACAGACACCGCGGGTTTGGCTGCAAACTGCTGTGCAAAGGATATGGGAGGCGATGTCCAATTCGTAGGTCCACCACTCGGCAAATTCTGGAGCGACCAGTTCGGCGAGTCAGATTGATTTTGGCCGAACGATTTGTTCCCGATTTGGACTACATTTCCTGTTGCCTGTTTTTGGAGAATGGCTATGCTGTTTTGCAGGCATTCCATCTTCTTGGCGGCATTGCGAATTGTCTTGCAATCGGGCAACTCATCCGCGGTGGCGACCTGAGACCACATCAATATTGCACCAGGGATCCCCATAAATGCCCATCGCATTATCGAACCCATGTTTGCACCATCGTGGGCCTCAAGGTTACGCCCGACCGCGGGACGGAACCTGCCGACGTTCAATAACTTTTCGCAGAAATCTCTCAAGCGCAAGTGCGGTAGCGCCGAATGAAGTCGCTCGGCCTGTCCAGATCCCCGGTGTCCCTAACGTAAACTCAATCCGACTGGCGCATAGCCACGAATCGGGCGATGCTTCCTTGTATGGGACGAGTTTCATGACAGCCGTCTCAGCAGAAAGGCCCGCAATTCCGGAGCATTGGCGCGAGGGCTAGGGTCTCTGAGACCTTGAGACACCATCGTAAGAGCTTCTTACCCTAGTCTCAGGTCGCGATAACCGCCCACGGCGGCAGGGAGTTACTGCGGCAATCCTGAGGCCACCCCGGGGCTCGACACGAAGCGCGCCGGCAACGCCTTGCCAAGTGCGGTCTGGAGCTTCATTCTGAGAAGACCCGGATCGTCTACTGCAAGGATGCCACTCGCAGGCAATGTCATGAAAACGTGGCGTTCGATTTCCTGGGCTACACATTCCAACCACGACGGGCGCGAAACCGGCAGGGCAAGAACTTCGTCAGCTTCCTGCCAGCGATCAGCGCCAAGGCGGCCAAAGGAATCCTGCAGACTGTCCGCGCATGGCGGATAGCCTCGATCCGGAACAACCAACGGCTCGAAGATTTGGCAAAGCTGATCGATCCCGTGGTGCGGGGATGGATGAACTATTACGGGCGTTACTACCGTACGAAGTGCATCGCGGTTTTGCGCCACATCAACGCGGCTCTCGCCCGATGGGCGAGACGGAAATACAAGCGGTTGCGATATCGAAAAACCGCCTCAGTACATTGGCTGGGACGGCTCGCGCGGCGAGACCCGAGCCCCTTGTATCTGTGGCAGATTGGTATCCGACCGTCGGCTGGAAGGTAGAAGCCGGATGAGGCGAGAGCCTCACGTCCGGTTTCGTGAGCGCGGAGGGGTGAAATTCCCCTCCGCTACTCGACCCGTTCCCAAAAATCTCTTCGCCGACATCCTACGAATGATCGCCGAACTTCGACCGCCGCCCGATCCAGCAACTGCGTGAAGTGTTCGGTCGTCATGCATTCGAGCCAAACTCACGGGAGAGATACGTCTTGATCACAATCAATTCGACAATTTCCGGCACGCTGTGGAACGTTAGGGACCGCAGAGGGTTTAACTGTGCAGGTTGCGGCGGCGGAGAGCGCCAAACCGGCCGAGCAGAGCCAATTTCCCGGCCCAATCCTTTGTCATCTGGGGAATGTCGGTTAAAGCGATTCACAAATTGATCGAGGCCCCCATAGGCGCAACATAATCGCAACATATAGGAATGGCAAAGATGGCTTCAAATCCGGCGCCTCCTTCAGGAAATTGGACTTCTGGCCAAAAGTTAGACGGCGTTACCGCTCCATATGTTGCTCGGCTGCGCAATCAGTATGGCCCGCTGAACCGGCGCAATATATTGCAGGCTGCTTCCGGTGGAATCATCGGTACGATTCTCGGCGGGGGCTCGGCCAATGCGGCAGGTTTCTTTTCGAGCCTCTGGGGCTCTTCGGACTCCGCCACCGGGGCGTCTGCCGAGCAGATGGACGGGGCCACGCCCCATTTCAATCAATTGGGCGATTACCTCTGGTTGACGCCGACCAAGCTCGGTGGCGGCGCCCAGGTGCAGGACCTCTCCACCGGCAAAACGCTGGCCTGGATCGAATATTGGAACTATGGCGACAGCTGTCCGATCGCGCATCACCTTGCAGCGTTCCCGTCGTCGGACCCGCGCAAAGGCTTCGAATTCGTCAACTCGACACAGGGCGGCCAAAACGTGCTGATCTACGGCATACCGACTCAGATCAGGGAACACGGCATGCTCGACCCGATCTGGGGCCAAGGCAATCAGATCTATCGTGTCGGCTTTGACGGTCAGCAGATGAACCTCTTGGAGAATATTGCGGAGACGACGGGGATCGGCCTCGGCGTCCACACGGTCATTTTCCCCGATGCTTCGGGCTTTTCATGCTCGGACGGGCAGAAAGATATCGTGGCGTTTTTCACAAGAGCTACCGGGCAGCTAAAGACGAAGGTCTTAGCGGCCTTCCGCTTCGATTGGTACGGAAACGAAACAGACGGTGCGCTCGAAGACAATTGGTTCAAGGGCGGCAAAGTCCGGATCACCAAGCTGGTGGAGGCGCCGGAGACGGGCCTCTACGACTACCGCGGCACCAAGGGCAACAAGCTCGAGTGGGAGATGGTGCCAATGGGCGAATATCTCGTCTACACGGGCCAGCTGCCGGGCGACGCCGTCCGCAGACTCACGGGCTCGGACAATTGCGTGCACCATCCGATCCATCCCCTCTCGCTTGTTACCCTGCGCATGTTCGCCGTCGGCGTCGTGATCGACCGCACAAGCATGGAGCCTATCGCCTGTATTTCCTCACCTGCCGGCACGCCTAAGGATAACATTCCCGTGACGAAGGTCAGCGACGGCACCTGGGAAATCAAGCTGGACACGGTGATGACCTCTGGCCACGAATGCGGTTTTGGCCCCAACGGCAAGTGGTTCGTCATGACCAACAATACCCGGCAAAACAGCATGGGTGTGTTCAACTGTGCCGATCCTGACCCGCGAAAATGGACGCGGATCACGGATTTCAAGGACTCCCATTGGGTCGGATCCACGCCAAGCCCGTTCCACATCACCTACTCGATGGACGGCTCAAAAATGTTTGTCTCCGAGCTGCACAAGAAACCGGCGAAAAGCGCCATAGTTGTCGTCGATACCGCTAACTGGACAACGATCAAGCGCTTCGAGAACGTCGGTGTCGATTGCCAAACGATGCACGTTACGTATGACGGAAAGTACGTCCTGCAGATCTTTAGCGGCTTCCAAAGGTTGGAAGGTGGCACATTCGTATTCACGCAGGATACCCTGGAGCCCGTCGGCTATATGCCGAACTTCGGCGGTCACCATGACTGCGTGATTGTCCCTCGCAACAACCAGGAACTGATCCACAGCCGCTGCACGACAGTCTGAACCAGGATCCGCTCGCAAGGAGATCTGCTCACAAGGAGAATGCGACGCGGCAAATTTTGAACATCACCTCGTTCGTGCAACCGGGGTGGGCGTAGGTCCTGCCCATCTCGTTCCAAGTTCAAGCGACAAGGCAACCGCGGACGCAACTCGCATTGACAAGACGCATGACCAAACTCCGTGGAACCCACTTTCTGCTGCTGCGACTCGCCGCTCAGAATGTTGGCAGGCGCCGAGTGCGAACGCTGTTTCTTGGCCTCTCGATCACAATGGCGGTCGGCGTTGGTTTAGCCGCTTTTGTCACCGGCTGGGCGCTGCGCGACGGCATCGCCACCAGTTTCTCCCGTATGGGCGCCGATCTTGTGGTCGTCCCCGTCGGCACGCTGGTTAACATTACTAGTACTCTCCTGACGGTGCAGCCGACAGATCAGGAATTCGACGCCAGGTTGGTTGAGAAATTGCGGACAATCCCCGGAATCGCGCAGGTGGCGCCGCAAAGAATCGTTCGAGCCGAAATCGAAGGGCATCCCATCAACCTGATCGCCTTCGACCCGACGGCGGACTTTACTGTTCAGCCATGGCTCCCAGAAGGCCAGCGGCTCAGACTGACAACGCAGAGCCTGATTGTAGGCGAGCGAGTCGGGAATAAGCCCGGCGAAGTTTTGAACCTTTGCAGCCGATCGATGGTCATAGAAGCGCGACTGGGAAATACCGGCGTAGGACCTTTCGACGACTCCTATTTCCTCAGCTTCCCGGCCCTGGATGCATTGATCGCCGCACGGCAAAAGATCTCTGTTGCGGCCGGTGTACCAATCTCCGCAAAGCCCGTCGCACCGGCACAAAGCGTAGATCCGCTAGCGGTACTCGCGACACATCACCACGCTGTGCCGTCCGGTCCGATCAATTGCCTTCCTGACCTTTGGCCCGATGGGGTCTCGGCATTCCTTCTTCAACTTTCGCCGGGGGCTTCTGCAGGGTCGGTGAAATTCGCAGTCGGCCAAATTCCGGGACTTAAGATCGTTGCGGGCAACCCGGTCTTCACCGCATCTCGACAGGCGCTCGGCAGCCTTTTCTGGGGAATCGCTGTCTTCGCGGGCCTGCTGTTACTTGCGCTACTATTTCTCGTCGCGCTGCTGTTTTCCGCAATTGTCCAGGAGCGATACCGCGAGATCGGTCTCCTGCGGGCTATGGGCGCACGGCCGACGCAGATCATGAGCATCATCCTCATCGAGGCTGGGCTGATCACTAGCCTCGGCGGCCTTTTCGGCCTTGGTTTCGGTCTCTCGCTCGTGCTCGCTTTCGCTCGTTCGCTGGGCTTTTACTTCGCGTCGCTCGGCGTGCCCTTCGCTTGGCCGCCCGACTCAGCCATGTGGCTTGCGGCCGTGTCCGCCATGGTGTTTCCCGCATGCATCGGGATCGTTGGTGCATTCATCCCCGCCTGGCGCGCGCGCCAGCAGGAGCCGTACCTGATGATCCAGACCGAGAACGCGCGATGATCTTGCGCACCTCCGGGCTTCGAAAGCGCTACGGCGCAGGCGCTGGTTATGAGGCAGTCAGCGAGGCCGAGCTGACTCTCAAACAAGGGGAATTTGTCTCGATCGTTGGTCGCTCGGGCTCCGGAAAGTCAACGCTTCTGGCGATGATCGGGGCGTTGACGAAGCCCAGCGAAGGCCAAGTGCTACTGGAAGGCGAAGATATCTGGTCGCTGCCGGAGACCACTTTGGCCGACCTCCGCTGCCGCCACATAGGATTCATTTTCCAATTCTTCAGCCTTCTCGCCAGCCTCCGCGCCGTGGATAATGTCGCCCTACCGGCGCTGCTCGGGCGCAGCATGACGGCGCAGGACGCCTACCTGCGTGCGCAGCATCTGCTGATGCGGGTCGGACTCGACGACAGGATGTTGGCCTACCCCGGCGAGATGTCCGGCGGCGAACAACGGCGGGTGGTCATTGCGCGTGCGCTCATCAACAAACCTCGCCTGCTCTTGGCCGATGAGCCGACCAGCGATCTCGACGAAGACACCGAGAACGACATCATTGTGCTCTTGGAGGAGCTGCGCCGCGAAGCATCATTTGGCATGATCGTCGTGACTCACAATCTGGAGCTGGCCAAGCGCGCCGACCGTATGTTCGAGATGAAGCAGGGCATGCTCACTGCGACCGATCTGCCCGAGGGCGCATTTCAGCCAGCACGGCCGGAGCGGCGCTTCGGCCCCACAAAGTCGACGGTCCTCGCCAACATTGCGAGGCCCGTGGATGGCGCGCCTGCGGTCGATAGACTCGGCGAGAATCTTTGGGCGGCTGCCGGCCGAGTGCTGGTTTTTGGCGGGCTGATTTTGGCGCTGGTACTGCTCGGGAACTACGGCGTGGCGCGCTACCAGCGCCATCAGGCGCTCATGCAGAAGCAGCGTCTAGACGCGCTGGAGGAACTGGCGACCGCAACGTTGAAGGGCGAAATCGCCTCCGTCGTTCGCTTGGGCGAGCAGCACTATGAAGTGACAATTTATCTCGAAAACACCGGAGGCGAGAAACCGATCTATGTGATGGCGCCGAACGTGCAGGCGTTTATCCAGGTCGGCTCCGATTGGCAGGAGCTACCGTTGAAGCCGGCCGCCGAGGCGATGGCCTCCGTTCTGAAGGTTACAGGCAAGCAACTCTATAAATACATTTTGGACGCGCGCGCGGACAAGTTTACGGAGCTCCTGCCGCACTATATGCACGTGCGCTTCACCAACAACATGTTGATCAGTCCGGAAAGCACCCCGCATGATGCGTTATTCCAACGCAATGACAATTATTTTATCTATCTTAAACCAGACAATGTCGACGACGCTGCTATCACCAAAGATGTTAGATTCGCTGGTCCACCACCGCTATGGATCTGGATGCCTCCACATTGAGCGGAGGGTGGGAGATATTAGGTGAGAAGTTTTGCAACGAGGTTGATGCTGCCGTCGAAACGCGATCGGATTGCGCGCCGATGTGCCCTATACGCAACAGGGGCGGCGAGGTTCCATTGCAGCCGCTCTCGGAGGCCGAACGGCGGACGCGGTCTCGCATGCCATGAAAGCCATCGAACTAGTGCCCTGAGTCATTCAAACCGCGGGTACAGCCTCTTCAGTTTCACGCGGGCGTCCGCGGTTGTGAATTGCCAGTCGGCCTTGGTGTGATGTTTGTTGCGTTTGCCCTGCCATGCCGC
>Ga0187879_10002051_pt1 | contig 13768 bp, 9 predicted proteins | sample June2016WEW_19_1_FD_132423 | JGI IMG/M metagenome (GOLD analysis project Ga0187879, IMG submission 132423) | Peatland microbial communities from SPRUCE experiment site at the Marcell Experimental Forest, Minnesota, USA - June2016WEW_19_10 | ecosystem: Environmental > Terrestrial > Soil >... | reverse complement strand
GGCGGGATCTACGGCGGATTTGGCGCATCGATCACGGTCAAGGATTCCCGGATCGCCAAGAACAAAGCCAGCCAGGGCGGCGGCGGGATCTACGGCGGCGGCAGCGACATAACGGTCGGACACTCGACGATTACGGAAAACGAAGCCGGTGACGGCGGCGGGATCTACGCGGAAGAAGACAGCGAAGTCACGGTCGACGAACAGTCGAAGATCACCGAAAACACCGCCGGTGACAACGGCGGCGGGATATCCGGCTACGAAGCTTTCACCGCGGTCGAGCAGTCGACGATCGCCAAGAACAAAGCCGGTGTGTACGGCGGCGGGATCGACGTCGCAAGCGGAGACGAGGAAATATCCGAACTCACGGTCGGCCAATCGGCGATCGAAGAAAACCACGCTGGCGAATATGGCGGCGGTATAGCCAGCGAAGAAGCCTACGTCACAGTCGAAGAACACTCGACGATCGCCCATAACAATGCCGACTACCACGGTGGCGGAATATACAGCGAAGGGGGCGAAGTCACGATCAAAGGCTCGACGATCGCGGCGAACGAAGCTGAATACTATGGCGGCGGGATAGACGGCCAGCGGAGCGTCATCACGGTCGAACAGTCGACGATCACCGAAAACAACTCTGTCGTCAGCGGCGGTGGCGGCATCGCGATCTCCAGAGAATACAGCGAGGACGAGGATTGTGAGCTAAGCGGCGAGCTCACGGTCAAGCAGTCCACGATCAGCTACAACCTGGGCGGCGCGGACGAAGAGGGGAACGGTGGAGGGATCTACGCGGAAACCTCGCTGGATAGCTGCGGCGATCATGTGCGTGCCGGCGCCTCCACGAAGCGCGCCTCTGCGGCGACGCCTCGGCGTTCCTCCTCCACGCACCGGGTCAGGCGCGCCGTCGTCGGGCGCCCCTCCGAAGAAGGTGGCGGGCTCACGGTGGAACAGTCCACCATCGCCCACAACGTGGCCGGCTGGAGCGGTGGCGGGATCTATGAGCGCGCAGGCGAGGATCCGATCGTCAACTCGACGATCGCCGACAACGCCGCCGGGGAGGAAGGCGGCGGTATGTACGTCGAGGACGACGACGTTGGAGTCCTGATCAGCGACACGTTCTCCGACAACACGACCGGATCCGACCATCTCGCCAACAACCTTGGCGCTGAAGAGTTCAGCACGATCTACCTGCGCAACACGATCCTCGCCGAGCAACCCGGCGAACACGAACAAAACTGCGACGGCGAAATCGAGTCGCTGAAGCCCGGTGACGGCTACAACCTGGACTATCCCTCCCAACCGAGCACCGACACTCCCAGCACCGACGCCTGCGGCCTGAGCGCCGAAGACCACGATCTCGTCGGCGTCGAACCAGGGCTCGCCGAAGGCCTTCAGAGCAACGGTGGTCCCACGCAGACGATCGCGCTGCTCTCCGGCAGCCCCGCGATCGGTGTCGTGCCGCTCGCCGAAGACTGCGACGAAGCCGAAGCTGGTCCGGACCTTGTCGACCAGCGTGGTGTGACACGTCCGGGCATTCCCGGCAAGGGCTGCGACATCGGCGCCTACGAGTACCAGGAAGGTGCGGCGACGACCGCAGCACCCAAACAAGAAGCCAAAAAAGAAGAAGCCAAAAAAGAAGTTCTTTCTGTGAAAATCGTCAGCCCGGCGCAGTGCGCGAGCCTTCGCGACATCACGATTCACATTCAGAACGTCAAGCAGCTCGGGATCGTCTCGGCGGTCGTCTCGATCGACGGTAAAGACAAGAGGACGCTGACGGGCAAGCACCTCCGCACCGCCATCAATCTGCGCGGCCTGCCCAAAGGCACGTTCACCATCGAGATCGTCGCCCACACCCGCAGCGGACGCACGCTCAGGGGCAAGCGGGTGTATCACACCTGCCACACCAAACTGCCCGGGCACTCCTACCTGCCTCTCTAGACGCAGCGGCGCTCGCGAGGCGCGCCAGAGCTCGCGTCGCGTGAGACGAGCTCGTGTCCTCGGTTACGAGCAGGGCATGCTTGTGTCAATTGGCATGAGTCGTCGCGGTGCGTCATTCGCTGAATCTCTTTAGCGACGCCAAATATTGGTTCGGTAGATATCCGGCGGTATGTCCGAGCACGTGCACCCCGCCCGCCGGGCGCTTTCGAAGGTCCCCGAGATAACGGTCCTGTTCTGGGTCGTCAAGATCCTCACGACCGCGATGGGCGAGTCCACCTCGGACTTCCTCAACCAGGCGCTCGGGCCGGCGGTCGCGGTGCCGATCATGCTGATCGTGCTCGGCGTCGCGTTGCGGCTGCAGTTCAAGGCACGGCGGTACGTTGCGTGGACGTACTGGCTGGTCGTCGTCGCGGTCGCGGTGTTCGGCACCAGCGCCGCCGACGCGCTGCACGTCGTACTCGGCATTCCCTACCTGATATCGACGTCGTTCTACCTCGTCGTGCTCGCGGGGATCCTGACCGCCTGGTATGCGAGCGAGAGAACGCTCTCGATTCACAGCATCCACACGCCGCGCCGCGAGGCGTTCTACTGGGCGACCGTGCTCGCCACGTTCGCGCTCGGCACCGCCGCCGGCGACATGACCGCCACGACAATGCACCTCGGCTTCTTCGCCTCCGGCGTGATGTTCGCCGTGTGGATCGCCGTGCCGGCCGTGGCGTACCTGCGCTTCGGCGTGAACGAGGTGCTCACCTTCTGGTTCGCCTACATCCTCACGCGGCCGCTCGGCGCGTCGTTCGCCGATTGGATGGCGGTCACGCACCACAACGGCGGCCTCGGTTTCACCACCGGGCCGGTCGCCGTCACGTTGACGATCCTGATCGTCGCCTTCGTCCGCTACCTGACCATCACCCGCATCGACGTCGAGGGCGAGCAGCCCGTCGCCGCGCAACTGGACCCCCGCTCGATCCTCGCTACTGAGCTGGACTGACCGCGCCCGACTCGCGTAGGGTTCGGCGCGTGAGCGGCCCAGCGCGAGCGGGGGGACTGGCCTACCGGGAGGCGGGACAGGAGACCGATCCGGCGGTCCTGCTCGTGCACGGCTACCCCGAGTCCTCGTACATGTGGCACAGCGCGCTGCCCGCGCTCGCCGACGCCGGCTTTCGGGCGCTCGCGCCGGACCTGCCCGGATACGGCGACTCCGAGCCCGCTGGGGTGGGCTCCGGCACGTGGGAGCGCCACGTCGAGGCGCTCGACCGCTTCGTGCGCGAGCTCGAGCTCGGCCCCGTCGCGCTCGTCACACACGACTGGGGCGTGCCGATCGGCCTGTGCTGGGCGTGCGACCACCCCGGAGTCGCCAGCGCGCTGGTGATCAGCGACGGCGGCTTCTTCGCCGACCGACGCTGGCACGACCTCGCCAACGTCATGCGCACCCCCGAAGAGGGCGAGAAGCTGATCCGCGCGTACACGCGTGAGGGCTTCGCCGCCGCGATGCACGCGGTCTCCAGCGGCATGGGCGAGGACGCGATCGAGGAGTACTGGAAGGCGTTCGCCGACGACACGCGCCGCCTCGGGCATCTCGAGCTCTACCGCTCGGGCGACTTCGACAAGCTCCTGCCCTACGACGGCCGCGTCGCCGCGCTGGGAGTGCCGGCGCTGATCGTGTGGGGGCAGCAGGACCGCTTCGCGGGCGTCGCGATGGCGCAGCGCTTCCACGACGAGCTGCCCGACTCCGAGCTCGTCGTGCTCGACGGTGCCGGGCACTTCGTTTGGGACGACGAACCCGAGCGCACCAGCGCCGCGCTCGTGGACTTCCTGCGCAGGCGCCTGCGCTGATCGGCGCAGCACCCGCTCGGTAGGGGACTGCTGGGCCCGGTCGCGGGGCCCGCTACTCGATTCTGATCGTCGGTTCGGTCGCCGACAGCTGGTCGGGGAGGTTGATTTCCACGCCCGGCGGAGGATCGACGTGGCCGGCGAGCAGCGGATCCTCGGTGTCGCGCATCCACCTCTCCAGGCGCGCGCGCAGGTCCGCGAGCACCGCCGCGTACGCGGGGTCATCGACGAGGTTGTCGGCCTCGTTGGGGTCGTACAGCAGGTCGTACAGCTGTTCTTTGGGGATCTCCCGCTCGGCCCAGCCGGCCGCCAGCAGCAGGTCCTTGCTGGGGCCGTCGTCGGTGTTCGCCAGCACCGGCGTGCGCCGCTCGCCCCAGCGGCGGATGTACTTGTGCCGCTCGGTGCGGATCGCGCGCTGGGGCTCGTACGCCGCGTGCCACGTCGAGCCCGCGAAGATCTCCTCGCGCACGCTCGCCGTCTCGCCGCGCAGCAGCGCCAGCAGCGAGACCCCTTCCAGGAACGGCGGTCGCTCGATCCCCAGGTACTCGCACACCGTCGGGTAGATGTCGATGTGCGAGACCAGCGCGTCGATCACCCGCCCGCCGCCGAACGGCTCGGGGCCGCGCAGGATCAGGTTCACCCCCAGGCCGCGGTCGTACAGCGTCGCCTTCGCGCCCGGGAACGGCATGCCGTGATCGGTCGTGAAGATGATCAGCGTGTTCTCGTCCAGGCCGCACGCGTCGAGCTGGTTGAGCACCATGCCCACGCCGTGGTCCAGCGAGCGCGCGCTCGCCTTGAACGCCGCCACGTCCGCGCGCACCTCGGGCGTGTCGGGGAGGTTGTTCGGCGGCTTGGAGTAGTGGACGTCCCGCAGCGAGCCCGGGCCGAGGAATTCGCGGTGGGTCTCGAAGAAGCCGATCGACACGAACAGCGGCTGCTCGCGCTCGCGCCGCAGCACCTCCATCGCCAGCGGCGCGACCGTGTCGACGCGCGTCGTCGGGACCTTCATCACCTCGTCGTAGCCGATCACCTCCGGCTCCTTGGAGATGTGCTGCTCGCCGATCAGGGTCGAGGTGTAGCCGGCGCCGCGCAGCACGTGGACGATGTGATGGCGGTAGTCGCGCAGCGACCAGCCGCGATGGGCGAGCCCGAGCATCCCGTTGCTCTGCCCATACTGGCCCGTCAGCAGGCACGCGCGGCTGGCCGAGCACGTCGGGGCCGCGCAGAAGGCCTGGCGGAAGAGCACGCCCTGGTCGGCCAGCGCCTGCACGTTGGGCATCGGCACCGGCTCGCCGTACGGCTGCACGTAGCGGCCCGTATCGTGAGAGTGCATGTAGAGGATGTTCGGTAGGTCGTCCATGTATTGTCCACTAAGTCAGTGTGCTTTGATCGGATTCCACGACGATGACGCCGATGCTCTCCTACCTGGTGTGCGCGACGCCGCGAAGCGGCAGCACTCTACTGTGCCACGCGCTCGACCAGACGGGCGTCGCCGGTCACCCCGAGGAGTACTTCGAGGCGCTCAGCCGCTCCGGCCTGCCGCGCCGACCGCACGAGTACTTCGATCCGGACCGCCACGCCAACATCGTCGAGCGCCTCGCCTTCCGCGAGATGCCCGACGGGGCGGCCGAACCGAACCCGCTGTGGCACCCCGACACCTACGACCAGTACCTCGCGTGGGCGCTGGCGCAGGGGACCACGCCCAACGGGGTCTTCGGCGCCAAGCTGATGTGGGGCTATCTCGGCGACTTCGCCGAGCTGCTGCGCGGGATCGAGGGCATGGCCGCACGTCCGCTGCCCGAGCTGCTCGCGCGCGCGTTCCCCGGTCTGCGCTACATCCAGATCACGCGCGAGAACAAGATCCGCCAGGCGGTGTCGCTGTGGAAGGCCGTGCAGACGCAGGCGTGGAAGCGCGAGGCCGGCGAGGAGGTCAGGCGCCCGGTCGAGCTCGTGTTCTCGTTTCGCGCGATCAACTACCTGGTGCGCCTGCTGACCGCGCACGACGCCTCCTGGGACGCCTACTTCCTCGGGCTCGGATACGAGCCGCTGAAGCTCACCTACGAGGAGCTCGCCGAAAGCACCGACGCCGTCGTGCACCGCGTGCTCGAGCATCTCGGCATCCCCGCGCCCGAGGGCCTGGTCGTGCAGGCGCGCCTGTCCGTGCAGGCCGACGAGGTCTCCGAGGAGTGGGTGCGCCGCGTGGACGAGCACCTGCGCGCGCTGGAGACGCCCGAGCCCGCGTGAGACGCCCGGCGCCGAGCGCCGCTGCCCGCGGACGCTTGACAGTAGCCTTCCTCATGTGGCGCATGCTTCGGAGAGGGGTGCGAGCGCACGGGCGCGCCGCCGGCGCATCGCCGCCGCGCTCGCGCTGTCGCTGGCCGTCGCGCTGTGCGCGTGCGTCGCGCCGCTCGTCTCGCGCGCCTCGGCTGAAACGGTCACGCTCGGACTCGGCGGCTGGCAGGTGCAGAGCAGCGCGCTCGCGCCCCAGCCCGGCGACCAGATCTCCGAACCCGGCTTCCCCGCCGGCACGTGGCTGGCGGTCGAGCCCGACGATGCAGGCGCGGTCGGAACCGAGATAGACGCGCTGCTGCAGAACGGCGCCTGCCCGAACGTGTTCTTCTCCGAAGCGATGAAGGACTGCTTCGGCTACATCGAAGCGATCGGGCCCGACACCGTCGCCGAGTTCGCCGTGCCGTGGTGGTTTCGGACCGAATTCGAACCGAACCTCCAGCCGGGCGAGCACCAGCAGCTGATGGTCAACGGCGTCGTCGGTCAGGCCGACCTGTGGGTCGACGGCCACGAGCTCGCCACGCACGCGACCCTCCAGGGCGACTACACGCGCTACACGTTCGACCTGACCGGCCGGCTGCGCCCTGGGCGCAACTCGCTCGCGCTCGAGGTCTACCCGAACGACCCCGCGAGCATGTTCACGCTCGACGACGTCGACTGGAACCAGATACCCCCGGACAACAACACCGGCATCCAGTTCCCGCTGCAGCTGCACACCTCCGGCGCGCTGGCGATCGCCAACGTGCACGTGCTCGAGCACAACGCGCCCGACCTGTCGAGCTCGGAGCTCACGCTGAAGGGCGAAGTCAGCAACGACACCGCGAGCGCGCAGAGCGCCACCGTGTCGGCCACCGTGACGCCGCCCGCCGGGGGAGGAGAACCGATCACGGTCTCCAGGTCCGTGATCGTCGCGCCGCAGAGCGCCAGCGTCGTCTCGTTCACGCCCGCGGAAGACCCGCAGCTGTTTATTGTCAAGCCTCAGGTGTGGTGGCCGTACCAGATGGGCGCTCAGCCCATGTACCGGCTGTCGATGGAAGTCGCCCAGCCGGGCGCCCCGGCGGACTCCCAGGCGGTGACGTTCGGGATTCGCACCGTCGGCTCCTACCTGACCGGCTCCTCGCCGCTCGTGCCGCACGGCGTGCGCCAGTTCGCCGTCAACGGGCAGCCGCTCGTGATCCGCGCGGGCGGCTGGGCCGAGGACCTGTTCCTGCGCTACTCCTCCGCGAACACCGCCGCGCAGATCGCGCTGATCAAGAACCTCGGCCTGAACGCGATCCGCACCGAGGGCAAGGAGATGCCCGAAGACTTCTACGAACAGATGGACCGCGCCGGCATCCTGATCGACGCCGGCTTCCAGTGCTGCGACGCGTGGCAGCCCGAACACCGCAGGCTCTCCAAGCGGGACTACGAGGTGCTGTACGACTCGGCGCTCGCGATCGGGGAGCAGCTGCGCGACCACCCCAGCGTGATCGACTTCAGCTGGAGCGATGACGCACCCACCCGAAAGCAGGAACGGGTCTCGCTGAAGGGCTTCGCCGACGCCGACTTCCAGGATCCGCTGATCGCCTCGGCCGAGTACAGGAGCGCCCGCAGGCTCGGCCCCTCCGGCGAGAAGGAGGGGCCGTACGACTGGGTGCCGCCGAGCTACTGGTACGACAGCACGCACTACGACAAGCGCGATCCGACGCGCACCAACGTCGGCGGCGCGTGGGGCTTCGACAGCGAGGCCAGCGCCGGCGACACGGTGCCGACGCTCGACTCGATCGTGCGCTTCATGTCGCCGTTCGAACAGGAACAGCTGTGGAAGGACCCGACGTACAACCAGTACCACGCCAACTACGAGCCGGAACTGCCCGGGCCGAGGAACGGCGGCTACTCGTTCGGCACGTTGTACGAGCTCGATCAGGCGATCGCCAGCCGCTTCGGCCCATGGTCGAGCCTCGACGAATACGTCGAGGACGCGCAGCTGCAGAACTACGAAACCCAGCGAGCGCAGTTCGAGGCCTACATCGACCACGCCGACGCCAGGCCCACGCCTTCCACCGGCATCGTCTACTGGCAGCTCGACAAGGGCTGGCCGTCGCTGCTGTGGGACCTCTACAACCAGGAATTCGACCAGGCCGGCAGCTACTTCGGCGCGAAGGAGGCCAACGAGCCCATGCACGCGCTGTACGCCTACGACAACGACACGGTCACGCTCGACAACCTCACGAACACGACGCAATCAGACCTCACCGTGCGGGCGAAGGTCTACGCCCTCGACGGGCAGCTGCTCGACGAACAGAGCGCCGGTCCCGTAACGCTGGGCGCGCAGGGGGTGGTCAATGACGTGATCACCCCCAGGATCCCGGCCGCGACGACGCCGCCGGCGCCCGCGCGGACCTACTTCGTCGAGCTCCTGCTCGAACAGGGCGGGGCGCCGGTCGACCGCAACGTCTACTGGCTCTCCACCCAGCAGGACATCGTCAACTGGCACGCAACGCTCGCAGAACCCGGACCGCACGCGACCATGTCCCAGTACGCCAATCTCCAGCAGCTGCACGAACTGCCCGCCGCGTCGATCGCGGTGAGCGCGCACACGCAGTCCGAACCGCAGCCCGCCGACCCCGCGGTCTCGGACACGGTCACCTCCGTGACGATCACCAACACCTCGCACACGCCGACCGTCGCCCTCTTCCTGCGCGCCGACGTGCGCAGGGGTGACGCCGAAGGGACCCCCGCCCCCGGCGACGACGAGCTGCTCCCGACCTTCTGGAGCGACAACGACACCACGCTGTGGCCGGGAGAATCCGAGACGCTGCGCGCCGCCTACAGCGCCGCCGAGCTCGGCGGCGAACAGCCCGTCGTCAGCGTCTCCGGCTGGAACGTCGCGCCGATCGACGTGCCGGCGCCGTGAGGCGACGCGGACCCGGCGCCGGAGCGGCCTCGTCGAGGGCCGTCGCCGAGGTCCCGCTCAGGCCCGTGGCTTGTGGCGTTCGACCGCTTCAGCCAGGCCCGCCAGGCTGACCTCCAGCGCCGTGGCGATACGCCTCACGGTCGTCCACGTGGGGTTCGCGTGGCCGCGCTCGATGCGCGCGAAGGCCGCCACCGTGAGGCCCGCCCGGTGCGCCAGATCCTCCTGCGTGTCGCCCCGTTCGACGCGCATGCGCCGGACCGTCGCCGCGAGCGCGAGGTCTGTCTGGGTCGGCGCCGACACAATCAGAAACATCGCACTTCGCGAGTAGCAAGATCCAGACAGCCAGCTGCTGGTATCTTGCTACCGCCACGCCATCCCCACAGAGGCGCTGGCGCAGGCCGGCACGGCGCGCCGCGCGCGCCGAGCCGGCCGCCTGGACGGACCCGCGCCCGGCGGGCGGCTCCAAGTGTCGGACAGGGGCGGCGCTAGGTGCCCGGCAGGCGGTACTTGCGCGTCTTCGGGCAGCGCTCGAGCAGCCCCAGCTCCACGAGCGTGTACGCGTAGCGGTGGGTCGTGCTCGGGCTCATGCCGAGCGTGCGCGCGAGATCGAGGATCCCGCGCGGCGCGCCGTCGGGACCGAAGCAGGTGAGGATCGACAGCCCGCGCAGCAGCGATCGCGACAGGCGGGGGTCGCTGTCGTCGACCGCGAGATAGCCGCCGCGAGGGCGTCCGTCGCGATCGCCCGGCGGCAGCGACGCGCTCGCCGGGCTCTCGGCGTGCAGCGGCGCGCGCAGCGCATCGCCGATCACCGTTGATACGCTCGGCGCGCGGCTGTGGGTGGCGGCGCGCACGACCTCGTCGATCTGGGCGGGGGACAGGGTGATGGAGATGGAGAGCTGCTCGTCGTTGGTCATATGCGCGATGTTCGCATATGCAGACCACTGTCTGCATCCTGTGTTTTTCATCGGTGCTCTGAGGCGGGCCGGGCGAGCATCAGGTGCTTGCACGTGCAATCATTGTGGCGTGAGCTCGATCACGGTCACGCACTTCACCGACCCGGGCTGCCCGTTCGCCTACTCGGCGAGTCCCGCGCTCGCGGTGCTGCGCTGGCGCTACGGCGACCAGCTCGACTGGCGCCTTGTGACGATCGGGCTCGCCGAGGATCCGCAGCGCTACGTCGACGCCGGCTACACGCCCACCCGCTCCACCATCGGCCAGCAGAGCTACTTCAGGCGCTTCGGCATGCCGCTGCTGATGGAGCCCCGCGCGCGCGTCACCGCCACCTCGCGCGCCTGCCGCGCGATCGTCGCCGCGCGCCTGCACCATCCGGGGCGCGAGGAAGATGTGCTGCGCGCGCTGCAGCTGGGCTGGTTCACCACCACGCTGCTGCTCGACGAGGACGCCGACATCGCACAGGCGCTCGCGCGCGTCGACGGGCTCGACGTCGACGCGCTGGTCGCGGCGATCGACGACGACGCCACGATCGCCGCCTACGAGGACGACAAGGAGCAGACGCGCAGCGCCGAGGGCGGTCCCACGGACTTCCAGGGCAAGGCGCGCCAGACCGACGGGCCGGTGCGCTACTCGGCGCCGTCGCTCGTCTTCCACTCGAGCGCCGGGCAGCGTCTGGAGGCTGGCGGCTTCCAGACGATCGAGGCCTACGACGTGCTGATCGCCAACCTCGACCCGACGCTCGAGCGCCAGGCGCCCCCCGAGCACGCGATCGACGCGCTGCGGCGCTTTCCCGGCGGCCTCGTGACCGCGGAGGTCGCGGCGATCCTCGCCCAGAACAACCAGCAGCCCGACCGCGACGCCGCCGAGCGCGCGCTGATCGAGCTGCTCGGCGCCGGCGAGGTGCGGCGCGAGGCGCTCGCCGACGACGCGCTGTGGTCGCTCGCCGCGGTCGCGGCGCAGGCGCCCGACGCGCGCCGCGAGGCCGCAGTCGCGCGCGGCTAGAGCACGCGCGCGGCGCAAGCGCCCGGAGGAACGCACGCGTCCGAAGAAAGTCTCGCCGCCGGCGGGTAGCCTGCGCGGCTGAGATGTCCGTTACGGTCACACTCCCCGACGGGAACACGCTCGAGCTGCCCGACGGCGCCACCGGCGCCGACGCCGCCGCCGCGATCGGGCCGGGCCTCGCGCGCGCCGCGCTCGCGGTCGAGGTCGCCGTCGGTGGGGACTCCGACGACGGCGCGAGTCCCGAGGTGCGCGACCTCACGCGCCCACTGCCCGACGGGGCGCAGCTGGCGATCCTCACTAAAGACGATGGGCCGAAGGCCCTGCAGCTGATCCGCCACGACGCCGCGCACGTGCTCGCCGCGGCGGTCATGGAACTGTATGAGGGCGTCAAGATCTCGATCGGGCCGCCGATCGAGGACGGCTTCTACTACGACTTCGAGTTCCCCGACGGGACCGCCCTCTCCGAGGCCGACTTCCCGAAGATCGAAGAGCGCATGCGCGCGCACATCAAGGCCGCCGAGCCGTTCGAGCGCCAGGACGTGCCCGTCGCGCAGGCGCGCGAGCGCTTCCTCGCCGAGCGCCAGGACTACAAGGTCGAGCTGATCGACGATCTCGTCGCCGCGGCCGAGCAGAGCCTGCACCGCGAGCCGCTGAGCACCGTCTCGCTCTACACCAACGGCCCCTTCACCGACCTCTGCCGCGGCCCGCACGCGCCCAGCACCAAGACCGTCGGCGCGTTCAAGCTGAGCTCGCTCGCCGGCGCCTACTGGCGGGGGGACTCCACCCGGACGATGCTCACGCGCATCTACGGCACCGCGTTCTTCACCAAGGCCGAGCTCGAGCAGCACCTCGAGCGCATCGAGCAGGCCAGGGCGCGCGACCACCGCAAACTCGGGCGCGAGCTCGGGCTCTTCATCTTCTCCGATGTCTCGCCCGGAGCCGCCTTCTGGACGGGAGCGGGCACCGGCGTGTTCAACGCGCTCGTCGCGCTCTCGCGCCGCATGGGGGCCGAGCGCGGCTACAGCGAGGTCAAGACCCCCCAGATCTACGACTCCGAGCTGTGGAAGACCTCCGGGCACTGGGGCAAGTACCGCCAGAACATGTTCACCGTGCAGGTCGAGGACCGCGAGATGGGCGTCAAGCCGATGAACTGCCCCGGACACGCCCACCTGTTCGGCTCCAGCCGCCACTCCTATCGCGACCTGCCGGTTCGCTACTTCGAGCCGGGCCTCCTGCACCGCAACGAGGCATCCGGCGTGCTGCACGGCCTCTTGCGCGTACGCCACTTCGCCCAGGACGATGCGCACATCTTCTGCACCGAGGAGCAGGTGCAGCAGGAGGTCAGGGGCTGCCTGGAGATGGCGTTCGACACGTACAGGCTGTTCGACTTCGACGTCAGCCTCGAGCTCTCCACGCGTCCCGAGCAGCGCGTCGGCGACGACGCGATGTGGGACCGCGCCGAGGAGAAGCTCACGCGCACGCTCGAGGACCTCGGTCTCGCCTACCAGCTGAACCCCGGCGACGGCGCCTTCTACGGGCCCAAGATCGACATGCACATGACCGACTCGCTCGGGCGCTCCTGGCAGCTGGGGACCGTGCAGCTCGACTACTCGATGCCAGCGCGCTTCGGGCTCGCCTACAGCGGCGCCGACAACCAGGAGCACACGCCGGTGATGATCCACCGCGCCCTGTTCGGCTCCTACGAGCGCTTCATCGGGATCATGATCGAGCACTACGCCGGCGAGCTGCCGCTGTGGCTGGCGCCCGTGCAGGCGATCGTGCTGCCCGTCTCCGATCGCTTCAACGAGTACGCCGCCTCGGTCAGAGACAGCCTGCGCGGGGATCAGATCCGGGTGGAGCTGGACGACCGCAGCGAGTCGATCGGGCGCAAGATCCGCGACGCGGAGTTGCGCAAGATCCCGTACATGCTGGTCGTCGGCGAGCGCGAGCAGGGGGAGCGGGCGGTGTCCGTGCGCGCGCACCGCGGCGGCGATCTCGGCAGCATGCCCAGCGCGGACTTCGCCGGGCGCTTGCAAGGAGAGCTATAATCCTCGCCGTTGAAGCCCGACAAATCCTCAGAACGCCGCGCGTAGCGTTCGCTTGACGCGCAGCCATCACACCTAGTGCCGGTTCCCCGCAGGTTCGACCGGCGCCCGCCCGAGCGGGACACGACGAGGATCAATGAGCGCATCCGCGTGCCCGAGGTGCGCCTGATCGACGATCAGGGTCAGCAGATCGGCGTGCTCAAGACCGCCGACGCGCTCGTCTTCGCCCAGGAACGCGAACTCGACCTCGTCGAGGTCGCCCCCGAGGCGCGCCCGCCGGTGTGCCGCGTGCTCGACTACTCCAAGTACAAGTACGAGCAGGCGCAGAAGGTCAAGCAGGCGCGCAAGCACCAGCAGCAGATAACCGTGCGCGAGATCAAGTTCCGCCCGAAGATCGCCGAGCACGACTACGACACCAAGAAGCACCACGTCGAGCGCTTCCTCAAGCACAAGGACAAGGTCAAGGTCACGATCATGTTCCGCGGGCGCGAGGTCACCCACCCCGAGCGCGGCACCGCGATCCTCGACCGGCTCGCCGAGGAGCTCGCCGACCTCGGCGTCGTCGAGCAGCGCCCGATGCAGGAAGGGCGCAACATGACGATGATGATGGCGCCCTCCAAAGCCGTGCTCGCCGGGCGCGTCGCCGCCGACGGCACGATCACCGCGGCAACCGACGAGCACGCCGGCGGTGGCGAGCATGCAGCCGGTGGCGAGCATGCAGCCGGCGGCGAGGATGCAGCCGGTGGCGAGCACCCCGCTACCGGCGAGGCCGTGAGCGACGGGACGACGTCAGCTGCCGCGCAGGCCGACGAGGCCG